>JACCEB010992830.1_pt1 | contig 318270 bp, 462 predicted proteins | sample 7454761 | NCBI WGS metagenome assembly JACCEB01 (sample SAMN15323454, study PRJNA562643) | freshwater metagenome | isolation source: river surface water | place: USA:Blue River Watershed | collected 2017-08-18 | reverse complement strand
CACACTGACTAGATGGGCGTTTAGAGTTCGTCTTGCGAGGAAACATCTAACCGTTTTGTCCCAACTAGTGCGCTTATGGTGGAGGACAGGGGATTTGAACCCCTTTCTTGAACCACTTTCTTTATTTTACTTTACGCTGTTAAAACTATTTATGCTAACTTTTGGCTCTTTACAATACGACGAGTTTCGTTTTCGATAGTGCGTTTCTTTTCAGTTTCGCGCTTGTCAAACTCTTTCTTGCCTTTGGCAAGACCCATAGCTAACTTAAACTTTCCGTTCTTATTATATACTCGCAAAGGAACAAGGGTTAAGCCCTTTTCTTGCGTTTGGCCAATCAAACGGCTAATTTCCTTGCTGTGCAATAACAGTTTGCGGCTACGCTGTTGTTCGTTATCACTTGATCCAATACTAGCGCCGATCAAGTAGATTGCTCCATTCATAACCTTACAGTGCGAGCCGGCAATGTTGCAAGTCTTAGCCGCAATAGCTTTGACTTCCCAAGATTCTAGCACTAGCCCGCACTCGTAGGTTTCTAGTATTTCGTAGTCGTAATGTGCCTTGCGATTTTCAATCATAGTTTATTATATGAGCATTTAACTAAAAAGTCAATTACGGATGATATAATCAAACGCACCTAGTGCAGCACTCGCCCCGTCACCCATACTGATTATGATTTGCTTGTATGCAGCATTTGTGCAATCCCCTGCTGCAAAAATGCCAGGAACACTAGTTGCATTATGGCTGTCTACGATAATCTGACCAAAACGATCTTTATCCAAATCAACAAATTCTGTATTAGGAACTAACCCAATCTGCACAAATATACCTGCTAACTCTATATGTTGCTCTGTGCCAGTTACTCGATCAACGTAAGTTAGACCCGACACTTTATCTGTGCCAGTAATTTCCTTGGTTTGTGCATTAGTGATAACAGTAGTGTTACTTAAACTGTGCAAGCGATCTTGTAAAACTTTGTCTGCCTTAAGCTCTGTGCCATACTCTAGTAAAGTAACGTGCTCGACTATACCTGCAAGGTCAATAGCAGCTTCGACTCCGCTGTTGCCCCCGCCGATGACGGCAACTCGTTTGCCTTTGAATAACGGACCATCACAGTGTGGGCAGTATGCAACACCTTTGTTCTTAAACTCCGTTTCACCCGGAACACCCAAGTTCCTCCAACGAGCACCTGTGCTGATAATTATAGTCTTAGATTTTAATTTTGCACCCGACTCTAGCTCGACTTCGATAGCCTCTCCTTTGGTAATCTTTTTAACACGTTGTAAGTTGTGGATGTCTACTGAATACTCTTTGACGTGTTCTTCAAGTTGTGCGACTAATTTAGGACCTTCTGTGTACTTGGTACCAATTAGATTTTCAATACCCATTGTGTCCATTACTTGTCCACCAAAGCGTTCAGCAACGATACCTGTACGGATACCTTTACGAGCCGCATACACTGCCGCACTAGCACCAGCTGGGCCGCCGCCAATAACCAACACATCGTACTCTTTGCCGTCAATATCTGACACGTCTGCTTGGCTACCCATCTTGGCTAGGATTTCTTCTAGTGACATACGACCTGATCCAAATGATTCGCCGTCGAGTTCTACATAAGGAACAGCTAAAATATTCTTAGCAGTTACTTCATCTTGGTATACAGCACCATCTACCATTGTGTGGCGAATACTAGGATTCAATACACTCATAATATTAAGAGCTTGAACAACATCCGGACAGTTGTGACACGACAAACTAATGTAAGTTGTAAAGTTATATTCACCGCGAATGCTTTTAATCTGATCAATGACTTTGTCATCTACCTTAGGTTTGCGACCGCTTACCTGTAATAGTGCCATAATCAAGCTAGTAAACTCGTGTCCCATAGGAACACAGGCAAAAGTCACTCGATCTCCAATTTGGAAGCTAGGTGTCCTTGCTAATTTGTCGTACACTAGATTAATTTTGTCGCTCAGACTTGCTATTTCCTGCAATAGTTCTGCCATCTCAGCTGATATGGCATCATTCCCTAGGCTAACCGTGATAGAAATGTTACTTTCCATCAGTGAAAGGTATTGTGTTAGTTGTTGTTTTGTATTTGAGTCTAATGCCATATCAATATTCCTTAAATTTTACCTACAAGATCAATACTAGGAGCCAAAGTCTTGGCACCCTCTTTCCACTTGGCAGGGCATACTTGACCCGGGTTAGCGGCTGTGTATTGTGCTGCTTTTAGCTTGCGCAGAGTTTCTTGTACATCACGGGCGATTTCGTTTGAATGTACTTCAGCAGTCTTAACAATGCCTTCTGGGTTAATAATAAACGTACCGCGAAGTGCAAGACCTTCTTCGTCAATGTGTACATCGAATCCGCGGGTCAAGGCGTGTGTTGGGTCACCTACTAGCGGAAACTGTGCCTTGCCCACTGCTGGGCTAGTCTCGTGCCAAACTTTGTGCGAGAAGTGAGTATCAGTCGTAACGATATAAACTTCTGCACCAGCAGCTTTAAATGCTTCGTAGTTGTCGGCTGCGTCTTCGATTTCTGTCGGGCAGTTAAATGTAAATGCCGCAGGCATAAAAATGAATACGCCCCATTTGCCTTTTACTGATTCGTTAGATACTTCGACAAATTTTCCGTTGTGGTATGCTTGAGTTTTGAACTCAGGGATGCTTTTATTAATTAATGACATTTGTTATTCCTTTTATCTTAGAACATTGTGTTCTATACTGTATAGTATATATCAAGTAAAACCAGGATTTCAATAGGTTTTTCCTATAATTATTCTTATGACTGACATTAACAAAACCTATTATTCCTCGTCGTCGAATTCATCTTCCTCCCATATAGTCCCTGGTTGATCGTATTTGGCATAGTAGCTGTCATTAGGTTTGAGCGTATGCCAACCTTTGTATTTTAATCCTGCTAGCAGTACTTCTTCTTTTTCTAACAAGTCGCAAATAACATAGCTAGAACCACACGCACCTTCTACATTTTTAAATGCACTGTGTTTGAACTCGTTAGCCTTAAGCGCACTATGCATCTCTCCGCCGTAGCTGAACATAATCCTAGTGATACCTAGTTTTTGGTTGCGCAAGCGAATTTTATCTACAAAGGTTAACTTTGAGATAGTTGCATCATTTTCGGGAGATATAGTGAGCAAGCATTCTTTGAACTTAATGCTACCTTTTGTATGATTGTTATCAGGCGTTTCTTTTGTGCTCCAAGCAATGTCAGCTGAAACGTGATTAACATAAAAGGTTTCTCCGTGTGTTTTAATAACCCACATCGGAATGGTTTGGTCTTCGAGGTGCTTCTTGTTGAAGTGGAAGACTAGGTCTTTACAAGCGTATTCAATCTATTGTTTTGTCATTTTAGTTTCCTTTATCTAATGTTAGCATTATATTTATGCATCTTTTTAAAGCCGTTGTTTAATTTTTTCAGACGGTCCTGAAACTTTAGTGTCAAGAGTAGCAAATCTTCGTCACCGACGTTTAGAAATGCTACTCTATCAGTACTACCTATTATACGTGCTCCGGTTGACATATCACACCAACCGCTATCGTATCCTTGATCAAGGAGAGTAGCTGCTGGATTAAAGATTTCAAACTCTATAGATGTTACATTAAGAAACTCTATATCATCTTCTGTTAATGAATACCAGAGAACGTAATCCATTTTATGCAAATATTTCTAGAGCAGTGCCGCATTCACTACAAAATTTTGCAGTCGCTTTATTCTTCTTACCGCAAGTAGTGCACTCTTGTTTGTGTTTTACTTCGACGGGCTTTTCGACAGGCTTGTTATGCCCTAAATCACCTACAATGCGTAGAACGATGTTATGTACTTCTGGTTCTAAAGCATTGACATAAGTTGTTTGGAAACTTTGTGTGCTCTTACTGCCAGGCACAGTGATGCCGGTTTCGTTAGCACACCAGTCCATCGTAGCACTGCCACTGTGGAACTCCATTGTAGGACCACCAATGTTATTGTCTGCACAATACTTGTCTACTTGGGCACTTGCAGCCTGTGCAGTTGCAGAGCCGTTTTGACTATAGTCGACGCCACGTAAAACACCACCTACATTTACTTGACTGAATGTTGCACCGCTAGCTTGAATCCAGCCGGCTGTAGTACTCTTGCTGTACTTGTCTGTGACTCCGGGATACTCGCTTGTATTGGTGCTTCCGACGATACCACCGTGATCACCAAACATAGGTCCGAAGATTTGTTTGCGTTGCCAGTCAGGTAGCTCACTGACCTTCATAGGAGGTTTTTCAAATTGGTATTCAATACGAATTAAGCCGTCTTCTTCTTTAATGCCACGAGGACCATCTTCAATTGCAGTAGTGCGCTCAATAAACTTGAAGCGGTTTCCTTCTTTAAGATTTCCGTTTTTAATCCAGCGTTCTAAGTCAACGCTTTGGCCGGCACTCAGTACAAGTCCACCAGGGACGGCATTCTCACCGTCAATGAATACATTAACGACAGCTCGTACAGTATTGAGGTTTTTTAGTAAGATGCTATATTCGCTTGAGAATGGAATATAGACAGTATCCTTGAATTCGCGAAGGATTTTGCCTTTTACTTTGATGGAGGCGACCAGCTTTTGATTGTACATCATTTTTCTTCCTTTTACTGCGTACACTCTAAACGCATATTAATTTAAAGAGTGTTGGTTTGTGCATTGTGCACAAATTTATTTACTGAGATTTCAATTGTTTAATTTCTTTCTCAATAATTTTAAGAGCTTGTTGTTTGCGCTGATTTGCAAATTCCAAACTCGGACCCCAGTTAAAGTATTCTACATCCGCAGTAAGTTCTTTTAAACTATCCCGAATTTTAATGGCTTCTTCTAAGGTCATATATTTGGTGCGCTAGACAGGAATCGAACCTGCTACACTCTGGTTTAGAATCAGCTGCCCTTACCTTACGGGCTACTAGCGCATTAAGTTAATTATATAAAGTTGTTAGGACAATGTCAACAGTCTTATTGCACTTGTACTAGGAATTGGCGGTAGCAGTTGCAGAACTGATCGTAGCGCCAATCTTGTTGCCAAACAGTACCTAACATATTAGGAGTTGCTCCTGGATATTTGGGTACTACCACAGGCGCACCAGCAACAGAAGCAGGAGGTGTTTGCACAATAACAGGAGCAGGTTGACTAGGGCGAGTCATTCCGTATACCACTGCTCCTCCGATGATAGCAGGTACTACCCAGCTGCCGCTGCCGTGATGATGGTGTCCGTAGTGGTGATGCTGTGCGCAGGCCGGTAATGACACTGCTAGTATTAATGTTGCAACTAGTTTACGCATCTTTCTTCTCCATTAAAAAATGTTCAATAACCCAAGCCCATCGGTCCCGATAGTAAGGTGTACTGTAGTCCCATTCGTTTCCGATACTATGATGATGACGGTGTAAGAAAATAGGACTAATTAGTCGTGCAGCCCATAAACTATCTATAGAGCCGTCTCGCTCTCCTATAGGAATCGAAGTGGCGTGTGCAAATGCATTTACAGATAATGCTGCGTGTAAACTCAGTAGACTTGCAAGTAGCACAATATATCCCGCAGTAGCACTAATTAAAAACAGAATCAAATAAAATACAATAGGAACAATCCATTCATATTTGTTAAAAGCTATCATCCAGGGGTATTTCTTTCCTAGATCCTTGACAATAAGATATTGTTTTACAGAAGGGTTAAACCTAGTCATCCAAGTAATGTAAGCGTGTACTCTACCGTGGACTGGACTATGCGGATCTCCTGCCCTGTCGGAATTACTGTGATGTATTCTGTGCACTAGCGCATATTCCATTGGGCTACCGAAAAAGCTAATAGACGATAAAAATGTAGTTAGATACGGATACCACGACTTTGGTTCAAACGACCTGTGGGCAAACAGTCTATGGTACCCGATGCCATTACCCAAGTGATGCAACGGATAGTACAGTACGAGTCCGCATAATAGAACAAATTCTAAATGCTCAGTGGTGAATAGCCCGTATAGTAATATAATATGCATTATTGGCAGTAATGCATATACTTTAAAATGTTCTTTAGACAGCATTAAATACTTACCACTTTGCCGCTTAGACCACTGATAAACTTGAACTGGTTCCACGCATCTAATTCAGACTCTGTCATATTTGTAAATGCAGGGTCCAGGATAGTTTCTAGCCAATGCTCGCCAGTTCGAGCAGGTTGGGGGTACCCGCCGAAGTTGCGAGGCATATGCAGTTTACCATCGTAATACAGCTTTTCTACAATAGCGTAAATGTCGTCGTGCTCGTGCCCATACCAAGGGCCATATGCATATCCATTCCAAATACTGTCCCAGGCTGTGCTGCTTTTAAAGTCAAACATAGTGCCAGTAACAATGACTAGCACATCAGAAGGATCTACAACACCGTCGGCGATGTCTTTAACACACTTACTTAAACTTAGACCGATTTTCATTTAAACCTCAATATACTTTAGCTGAAAGTTGTTAGCACTTGTTTCGTAGCCCATATACCCTCTTGGGTTGCAAACTACCCTGCACTGTCCTACAGTGTAGTCAAATGGGTCGTGTGTATGACCGTGTGTCCACAGCACAATCTCAGGATTGTCCAAGATGTACTCACTCAGATCGCTCGAGTACCCGCCATTCATAATATGGTCGTCTTTGTATTCTGGACTACAGCTTAGTTTAGTAGGAGCGTGGTGTCCGATAGCAATAACCTTCTTGCCTTCTTCTCTAGCTTGCAGTACACACAGACGCAAGTATTGTAGGTTCTTGACGTGTTCACCGGCGCTCATTTCGGGAGTCCATCGCCTATAGTCCTCGCCCTTTTTAATCACGCGGTAGTCATTCATCATTGCTTTAAGATGATAGAATGTCAGTGCATCCATATTATTGCAGTTGGTCCACAATGTGCTACCTACTACTAAAAAGTCGCCTAAGGTGACACAATCCCGTTCCATAATGTGTAGGTTAGGGAAAGGCAGCTTTTCCTTTAGGACTTTAAAAGTCTTGTCGACGTTGCCGTGATAGTGTTCGTGATTTCCGGCGACATAAAACACTTTAGGAAACTCTGCGCAGGCCTGTTCGAAGAACTTGTAAGCAACAGCATACTTTTTCTTCTTACCAGACAAACAAGCTAGCTCGATGTCAAACTCACTAGGCAGTTCAGTCTTAAGGTCTTCGGCTACGCAGATGTCGCCGCTTAGGATCAGTGCGTCTGCCGCCTGTTCATTTTTTATTTCTAGGCCTGCAAATTCTAAGTGCAGGTCACTTGCTAGTGCTAGTTTCATTTTTGATCTCAAAATTCTTTTGTATAGCAGGAAGGATAGACTCTACTTCTAATGCCGGCCTAAACTTCCACGGCCCGCCCAACAAGGTATTAATCCAGTCGGTTAATTTTTCAGCAACTTCTCGATTAGCAATAGGATCGTGATTATAACCTGATTGACGCAACAGTGTCAAGTTTTGTCGATCTTCGCCTTTAAAATGATGACTACAATCTTGACTTCCGTCTGCCCAAGGATCCGAATCTTCTACTACTTGGAAAGTTTTATAACTAGTAGGCAATTGGAATATATGGTCATAACGTGGGCTACAGCTTTGGTTATGTAACACAATGCCAGCAACTTGTGAATCTACTCGGTTAAAGTGATAAGATGTCCTAGCACCTTCAGAATGTCCGCTAATCAGGACAGGCTTCCCAGTGACTGATTTGACATAAGACAATACGGCTTCGAGGTCATCTGTTCGTGCAGTCATACGCTCAGGATTGCGGGCAGAATATGTGTAGGCCTGACTGCGTTGGTGTCCGCCGTTGAGCATAGTTCTTGCATCACCGTATACACCCGGGCAACCTGTTTTATTACCGGGACGAGCTACAAAATCAGGAGTGATTACAGCAATGCCGCGCTGAATATAAAATGCTGCTACCTTAGATTCCAAGAATCCAAGTCCGCCACATCCGTGAAAGTGAATTGCCACTGCGCGAGTATTTGGGTCGTTTTTTACGATTTCTTCCCAACGCTCCTTGTACACTGCGCCCCAACCAGGAGTGTAGTATACACTGCGTTTGAGCACAGACTCGGCGTGTTTTTTGTCATATGCATCAGGAGTAAACAAGCCTGACCAAGAAGATGTGCTTAAAAAGGCTAGTGCAATAGTAGCAATGAATTTACGCATTCCAAACTCCTGTTTAATTACTAGTATTATATAGGAATTTGAATTTATGGTCAAGCAGTGCTAGCCCCGCATAATTCAGCAATAAGTACTAACTCTTGTTCTGCTTGTTCTAGTGCATCTAGTGCAGCCTTGACAGTAGGATGCTTGTCTGCTAGTTCTCTAATGCGCTGTTCTTTTTGCATTTTGTCCTTGGCCCAATTGACTGCAACCTGCACGTCTGGGGCCAAGTCTATAGTAGGGTATGCGCCGCCTAAACTAAGCCAGTTGCTACCATCATATACCTGCAGGTCTTGCCCATTCAGTCTAATCATACCGTGCATAGGATTTTGGTGATTGGTTGAAATATAAGGATAACTGCTATATCCGTGATTGCAAACTACTCCAGCGCCACCTGTAATACCTTTAATCATTCCCTACTCCAAATTCGTCTTTTAACATTTGTTGATACTGTTTAGCACATTCGCTATCGGTCATCGCAGACATATCAGTGATGAATTGTTCTATATAAGAGCCTGCTTCTTCTGCTTCTGTAATAGAGCAATCGTAATATGCTTGAATATCAACGACTCTTAAGTCTAATAACTCTTCCAAAGTCCAATCCTTTCTTTTGCCAGCACGATGCAGTAAGCAAAGGACCTGCTCATTAACAGTTGGCCCGCTGTAACAACTCCAATAGCTGTACCAAACACTATTACTCCAACGACTGTAGCTCATATTGTCTTGTCTTAACTAAGTGGTCATTTACAATTAACAAACTTGTTTCTAGTTTAGATTTTAGCAGTTCTACTAGGTCAATGCAATCACTAGATAGAATTCCGTCATCAAATGAAAATAAGTTACAATACTCTTTAACCATATCAACTAAGTCTCTGCCACCCAAGTTATCACAGTCGGGTGTACTTAACACTACTTGTCCGGAATCGTTTAGGCCCATTTCTACTTCGGCGTGTACTGTTATCATTTTTCTAATTCCTTGACATTTTTAATAATTGTTTTGGCAAAGTTCAGTGCACTCTGTTTGTCCAGTATCATATGGTGTTCTTGCTTGTGCACACCTTTAAACAATATTTCGTAGACTGCTCGTAGTCTTGTGCTCCATCCTTCCCATAAAGGAGTCCAGGTGTGCACGTAGAAGCTAACTTCTACACATTTCATTTCTTTATCATCACTGAGCTCAATCCACATATGAGCAGCGTGATCATCACTTGAGCAATCGCATTCTACTTTAAAGTTCTTGCTAGTACCAAAGTCTTTCTGCAACATAATTCCCTGAGCAGGCGCTTGATATTTCATTGTAAGTTTCTTTTAGTTGCCGGAATTTCAGCACCGAACTCTGTAAGGTCTAAACCCATAGCTTGTGCTAGTTCAATTAGCTCGTCTTCGTCTAAGCTATCAATGTCTAGTGGTCGACTTTTCTCGAATATTTCGCCAGTCTCAACCATACGATTAATTTCGGATAGCAGTTGATCTAGCTCTTCCTGTGTGCCTTCGAAGTTGTCGAAACAACCTTCAGCAAACACTACTTTCATTGGTGTATCATTATTGTCTGTGCTCATATTATGACCTCATTAATTCCATAAAAACAATTTTACCTAGTTCTGCAGAAAAGTCTTCACTGTCGTTGATAATATGCAAGCGATTGTTAGACCTATCTTTTTGCCTGTCGTAACTACGAAATTCAACAAGGTGTCCGCCACCGGCTTTCCAGACTTTAAAAGTAAACACTTCGTCGGTTTGAATATCATCGCTATCGGAACTGGTCCTAAGCCTGCTAGTAGCCATATTCCTAGTAGACCTAACCGAACCAATCATAGCTTCTTCGGCAACTTGTTGATCACTTCTAGCCCACTTTACAATTTTACGCTTAAACCATCCTAGCATCTCGTATTCCTTCAATAGACTTTAATGATAACTTAATTAGCTCGTTGTGTAAATCTAATTGTTCTTCTAATCTTACCGAATTGTGTCCTCGTGTAGCTTGTAAGTCTTCTAGTTCAACTAAACGGTCTACTATTCTAGCCATCTTAGATATAATGTTAGTTACTTCCATTATCAGCATCCTTGTCATTCGGTGGCACGATCCCATATACTTGATACAGCCACCGTACAAATGTATTCACAGCAGCCGCTTGATGCGCATACATTTCTTCGTAGACTTTCTTAGCAGTCTCTACTTTTTCTAACCATTCTTTGTCCATCTTAGTCTCCTTGTTACCAATGCCTAATAGCATTAGCTATAATAAAGCAATTGGTAACAACTGCTTGCACTATTAAAAATGTTCTAATCCAGGCTACTCGATCTGCTTCTTTGTTGTCGTCAGATGCCTTTTCACCTATTGCTTTTGCCCACAACCGCCACATATCAAGTCCACAGGCTGTTGCGAATCTTAATCAACCGAATCATCATAGCTTCGTCTTCTCGCTCGTATTGTGCTTCGATTTTTCGTGTCAATTTAAGTGCACGATCTCCTTGCTTTTTAAGTTGCTTAGACTCGTTCTTATTGCTAAACAGTGACATTGTGTCGTCTGGGTTTAACTGTCGCTTGGCATCGCAATAAGCACTCCATCCGCTAGCGTCGTGGGGATCGGGGCGAGTGCGATAAACTTCAGTCCACCAAATATACAAATCGTATATTTCTTTAGCGGCGATAGCTTGTCGGGTTGGCTTGCCGTAGTCCTTGTCGCCGAGAGCAACTCCCCAAGACTCATCTAAAGTAAGTGCCATTTGCCATTTGAGATTGTCAATGCCTGCTTCCGGACAGCGCCAAGTACGCCAACGGAACCAACCAGTTGCCCAGAAAGGTGCTGAGTATTTGTCTTTAGCGTCCTTGTCTGCCCACGCAATATGCCACCAGGCAAGTTCTGTTTCTACGAATTCTTGTAGCTCGTTAAAGAGGCAAGGAAGGAACCGGTTGCCCACGTCGCGCCATTCGCCTGGTTTGATGTCGCGAGAGTGAGCGGTAAGACTATGAGTGCGAGTAATCCAACGGTTATTAATATAGTACTTAATATCATAAATTTTATCTACGGGCCACCAAATAAAGTTCTGGATGGCGTCTAATGCTTCTTCGGCAATCCAGTATCGGATATTGCTTTTTAGTTTCGCAGCCTCACGCCAATCTAGCCATTCATCCCCGGTGCCTGCTCGTAGTTTAGGAGTGCCGCGGACCCAGTCTGCAAACTTACTGCAACTCCAATAATTAGCTCGTTGTGCCATTTATTCCCCTAACATTTTCTTAACAAACTGATACTGATCCCAGGCTTCTTGCAGTGTAGGATACTTTTTTCTCAATGCAACTTCTTTGTCCTCTTCGGCCATTTGCTGCTTGATCCAGGCCTCTGCACGGTTTTCGCCCCAAGGATTATTGTAAGAAGCATATGAGTCCCTGGTGTCATACATTGCATCCTCTAACTGTGCAAGGTATTCTACTTCTCGTTTAGACATAGTAACGACATACACTTCTTCAGTATCTACACTGTAGTTAACTGTAGTATACGAGTCCATCGGATCGCCCCATAACTTTGCAGGATGATACTGCGGCCTCTGCCGTTGATGTACTTGAACATTTTCGCAGTGCTTTCTAAGCCACTCACGCTCGCTTGTTCTTTTCATTGTAATTGCCATTGCTTATACCTTTGTTAGTTAAAGTATAGCGTGACAGCACTTGCTTTGCAAGAGTCAAGTCTTCTTCTCCGGCGGGAATTTCATCTAATAACTCATAGGTGCGCACACTTAGCTCAAGTCTTGCGGCAACAATTAGTTCTAACGCATATTGGTGATCGTCCTCTGTAGTAGCTTCCCACCAATCGTTCCAGTCCTGCTCTGTGCGCAGGCTCATTAGGAATTCTAGATTGCCCTTATCGTGATCATTCATTGTCTATACTCCTGTTGTGATCATCCATCATTTTCGTAAGAGGATCGTGGTTGATAATTAATAATCGCTTTGGGTGTCTAATAGGAACTTTACTATCGTTTAGATATAAGTTGCTATTTGTAATTGCTGTGACTGTACTAATGTCTAACACACCTATCTCAATAGCACGGACAACACGACATCCTACAGTAAAAGTATAACCTAACTTATCAGTCAACACTGGTTAACTCCAGTTCTGCCCCGCGCTTGATAAAAGTTGTGGTTGCCATCTTCAATGCGATAGCAGCACTAGTTCGCCATTGTTCCTCACGCATACCTAGATAACTCAATGCCAATGCTTTAAACGCATTGTCAAGTTCATTAAAATTTAAAGTGGGCGCCGCAAGGTCGAACTCTTTGACACGATGCTTAAACTCTTCCCAGGAACATTCGAGTGTCATTCTTCAACTCCGAAATATGTTTTTGTTTTATTACGAATCGTTTCAATCAGTTCGGCTGACTTCTTATCGTTGTTACCAATACAATCTAAATACTGCAACAACAGAATGTCGTCGAACTTCTTCACCATCTGATCAGCAAAATCGCTGAGCAAATCTTCTCTAGGGGTCACAAACCAAATACCAGTCTGTTTGGCAAGTTCTTTAATTCGTTCGTTCATTCTTCAATTCCTGCGTCAAATCGTTCCAGGTATAACTGATATTCATATTGGTTTATTTTATCAATTTCGTTTTGTAAAGATAGTCCGTGAAATTTTTGAAAATCGGATATCATTTCGTGTGCAGTTTGAAATTGATTATCTTTCAACTTCCCGCCACATTTTTCAAGCCATTCATCATAAGTTAGTTTGTTCATCATTCAACTCCGAAATGTTGTTTAATCTGGTCAATACATTGAGAACCACCGTTAAGCCAAGTGTCAACTGATTTAGGGACAGGATCACTAATAACTTGTTCACAACATCCGATACATTCCCTAACAATCAACTCGGCGAACTTTGTTAGTTCGTGTTCATAAAACTCTGTACGAGTTTTTAGACCCATCGCATCAATATCAGATGGATGAACTCTCCACAGCCTGCCGGCAAGTTCTTTAATTCGTTCGTTCATTTTTTACCTTCGCCTAAGTGCTGGGTTAGTGTTAAATGTAAGTGCCAAAATGCCGCAGTTTCGCCGTTTAAGAACTCGTATCGTTCCCCTACCCGGGAAATAAGATCGGACAATAAGACCTCGACATCAGCAGGTAACGGCGCTGGCCCTACTACAATATCTTGACTCATTAAAATGTCACTCCGTGTTTAAGAGCATAGGCAAACACTTCTTCGCCTGTGACTTTGACTAACTGATCAGGTGCTTGAAGTAGCTCTGACCATTGGCTTTCGCCCCACTTGACACGTACCTTAGTCTTGGTAAACTTTGTGACTTTAGCTAGCCCGAACTTTCGATAGTGCTGTTGCATAAAAATCACAAAGTCACCTACTGCTAACTCCTGGTCTAAATAGTCTTTCATAGCGCAGCTTCTGCCCAGTCAATCGAAGTTCGTTCACCCTTGAGAACTTGCATCATTTGCTCCTTAGCAATAGCACGAGCCATACCCGGCCAGTCTGCGGCATACATACGGAAGTCGTAGCCGAAACTCTGCGTGTGGCACTTGTGCTTTTCGTTGTAACGCATACCACCGCCGCCTGTGCCAGTGTGAGCTCTCTGCCGACCACCTTGACCAAATAAGCCTTTGAACAGGTCGCTACCGAGGTAGACACCGTCCCATTCTTCAGGCCACTTAACGATCCATTCGACACGACCACTCCAGCCTGGGTAGTTGCGCGGAGCAAGCTGACCATCAATCTGTTCCTTGCCGCCCCAGTTAGTCACTCCGTTATGCGGACAACTGTGGCTATTGCTAACGGCAGGGTTCCATCGAACATCGAATGTGGTGAACTCGAGTAGTTCGGGGATAGGGCAGTAGACACCACTCTTGCGGCGATTGTGGGACTTACCGACATAACTCCAATCGTGCGGATCTGCTTTAGCAGCCTCGGCCCAGAAACGAGCTTGGTTGTTAATGACAAACTGTTTCCACTCCTGGATAGTCATTTCAGTTTCGTATGCACGGGCCCACCAAGCGTCTGCTTCGGCTTCGACAACTGTTAGCTTGCGCTTGGTGTTGCGTTCGCGGGCCAGCTTGCGCAGATGAGCTTGGTACTTGTCCTTGTCTTCGAACAGTTTGCCAGTATTATCACATTTCCAAACAGTAATTTGACTCATAAATTTCTCCTTAAACTGGCAAGCCTTTGAGTGCCGCCATCATTGCCATTTCTGGTTCTTTAATACCGATCCAGTAAACTCGAGTTTGAGACTTACTTGGTTTGCTCCAGTGCGTGGCCCATTTTTGTTTAAAGTCCCAGCGATTTTTTACACCGTACATCCAGCCCCATTCCTGGTTCCCGTATGTTTTTCGCAAGTATTGCTCAATTTCCGAAATAGTAGCAGCATTGGAACTAAAGTCAGGAAAACGCCAGGCGTGTGTCATACCAAGAGCTTTGAACAACTTATGACGGTTGTTAAGTTTCACTATAAAGTTTGACATTAGTATCCTTGGTAAAAGACATCCAGAGTATTCTTGTCAAACACATAGCCTTCAAAATCGTCGCCTAGTTCGTCGATTGTTTTAACTTCCTTAACAGTTAGCCACTTGTCGAAATATTCGCGGCCTACATAAGTATGATTTTTTAAACCCCAATCGCTGATTCGGGACAGGTTTGAAAAAGCAGTAGTAGCACGGATAACAAACTCTTTCCAGGCTTCGACAGACAGTTCTTCGTCTCGATGGTTAGCAACATACTCTACAGCAGCCCTCAGGGCGCCGTGGAAATCGTTATCAGTGAATCGGAAAGCCACAAAGTTTGACATCACATACCTTACTTGTTTAACGCATTACAAGTATTATACTGCCAAACGCTTTTTCGGTCAAATTACGGAGCAGTACAGTAGAAAAATTCTGCGATTTCTTCGTCTGCGTGTAGCAAATATCCGCACTGTTCCAGGGGTGTTTGTCTGTATACTTCTGTTAACACTTGTCTACACTGCTCTACAATAAGCCTTGCAAACTCTTTTTCAGCGACAGTTAGTTGAGTACGGTCAAAGCCGTTAGGTGTGTCGGAAATTAGTCCTGCTTGAATACCAAGTTGTTGTACATTTTTGTTCATCTTAAACCTTTTAATCGTTCAATGTATCGTCGAGCAATATTGCCGCGCATAAATCTATGCCTATCGTATGCTGCTTGCAATCTAGGATTACACTGTGGACTATTCTCTGTCCAGTTGCTAAGGTTATCAAACGATAGGATGGCAAAGAATTCGTGTGGTTTGTATTCACCCATAGAAATCTTCCAACGGGCTAGTCCTGGTTGGCTTCCTCGAACAAACTTAGACCTGATGCCAACTCGTTTGCTCTTGCGAAATATGCCTATGCGCCCGGGGCGGTTGGCCCATTTGTATTCAACATATAGCATTATTCAACTCCAAAATGTTTTTGAATTACATAGATAGGATGTCGGTGCATTTCTTCTTCATTTAGCCATATCACCTTACCACGATACCCTGCGAGAATATCAACGCAATCTTGAATAATCAACTCTGCTAGCTTGTTAGCGCGGCCGGCTAACTCAGGAGCAGCATACCCTGCTTCTAACATCAGTTGTTTAAGTCGCTCGTTCAAGGTCAATCTTCCTGCATAGATTCATATAAGTATCGGGACTAACATTCAAAGCATTTAGCCATTTGTTGAAATACCTTGCAAGCTCGTCCTTACGCTCGTGAGTGCAATAGTGATAAGTGATAAAGTCTTTTCTGTTCTGCACCTTATCAGCAATCAGCATTTCATTGACTTCGAGTATAGGACTCAGCTTTAGTGGCCAGTCTGTATCAATCTTGTCGCTTAGATACGCATTAGCAATATTACGATATTCCATTGTTAAAAGCAAGACGTATGGTTCGACAAAACTTGCCATATAGTAGTTTTCTAACAAGTCCTCGTCTGCTTGGAAAAGCGGATGCAAGCAAAATGCTTTTTTCGTAGTCTCAACTGCACCAATCTCTTTGAGAATGAGCAAGCCTTCGTCGATGTGATTAATCAACGGAACACCGCTACGCTTGGCACACTTGTCGCCGTAATGCCTGGCAATCAACTTGTACTCAACGGAATCCTTGATCATCATTTAATCCCAAAATGTTTCTTAATTTTGTATTTGATTACATCGCTTGCGGCTTCGCCTTCTGCATAGATATTCTTATCTTGAAAATCATCAGATCCCTTGCGATATTTAAAATAAGATTTTCTAGTTTCATCGCACACTGCTATGCAATCTTTCAACAGCAGCTCTGCAAACTTTTCCAACCCTGGGTTGTCTGGATCTTCTTGCCACATAGGCAATTCTTTACCTAAAGAATTCCATACTCTTTGCTTCAATCCAGCCTGTTCAGCAAGTTCTAGAATTCGTTCGTTCATTCTTCAACTCCGAAATGTTCTTCGATTCTGTTCCCAATAATCATACCAGGTCCTGACAACTTGGGTTCATCGTATTTGTAAGCAATGTCAATACACTCTCTAACAATCAACTCAGCAAACTTTTCCACTTCGTTAAATGGTGCCGGTAGCCCATTGAATAGTTTCGCTTGATATGCAAGTTGTACGAATCGTCCGTTCATATTACACCTCAATAGTCGGCTTGAACAAACAAGTAGTTAGCCCAACTCCAGGGCTTGTACCATTTGGGTTCAACATAACCAAATACTTTAGCAACCTTCAATGCTTCGTCGTATGTGCGATCGTGCAGTGTACATTGGTCTTCACTGTTGCGGGTACGCCAGCGAAATGTAATAGTGCTGTACTTTTGTTTCGGATCAATCATAATCAACTCCCAGCAGCCGGTTTAGGATTTTCTCGTCTACTTCGCCACGGCTCTTAACTTTACAACTGATGCTTTCTCCATAGCAAAAGTATCGGTCGCCATCGAGACCATAGAAGCCGGCACCTACCACTTTATCAACACCACCCATACGAGCAGCAACCTCAGCGTGTTGGTTCAAATCACTGAACAAGAAAGGAACTTCAAAAGAACCTTGCTTGATGATAATGTATTTTGCTTTCATTGCTTAGTTCCAGCGAGTTGCATTGTCAATTTCATCTTGGGTGAATTGTCCACCACTACGATCTGGGTTGTCGCGCCAACTATCGTAGGCATTCTTCTCGCAACACTTCTCCACATCGAACAAGATCACTTTGAGTTCGTTGATGTTGATCTTCAGGAACTCTTGCGTGGCAAACAGGGCGGAATCCTGTCCGGCGGCTCCCACTCCTTCCACGGAGGCCAGTTGCTCGCGGGCTTTGCGGACTTCTTCTAGATATGCCTCTTTGCCTTTGATTGTGTTCTTCAGGTTGTCGCGGATAGTGTGGATGTTCATATTAGCCTCACATTGTACCAAATTGACCAGGCTTGCCAGGAGCAACTAGACTGCACTTAACACCTTTGCCGAACTCGTCCATTACTTGCCGAGCTTGCCCGTGTTCGCCGATAACAAACTTATAACCATCAATGCATCGCATTTCAGTCATACCGTTAACGCCAAAGCTAAGTGAGTTGCCGGGGGTAGTGCCATTCACTACACCAAGTGCCACCATTCCGACTGTCATTAAAATAACAATGACAATCATTAGTTCAATAAGGGTAAAGCCACGCTGTTTCATTTCACATACTCCAAAAAGTTTCGCTAGCAGGATTGCAACACCAAGGAGTGTCGGCTTCTATTTGCACATCCTTGCCAGTCATTAGGTTCTTAACAGTCATATAACGCTCTTGCACATCAAAGCGCCAGCCATCCTTTTTAGGATACAGTTGAGCAGTGAGTTCGCGCAGTTCACGCTCAACAGCGGCACGATCCATACCTGAGAACGGATACTTGGCAACAAAACGCTCGCCAGCTTTGCAACGCTTGTCAGCTTTGTAAACTGCAACGGTCCAATCTTTCTTGCTCATCGTCGACTCCTGTTTTGTTACGCTATGAATGTATTATAGCAGTTTTGGATTTATTGGGCAATTATTGGAAACGGTACACAATGCCTTGATCGGACACTCGCTTGGTGATACCTTCGTTTGCCCAGTCGTTTTCGGCAATTTTCAGCAGTTTTGCGTCACGAATACGGCCATTATCGACCTTAATTGCAACGAAAGTTTTACGATAGTTAATGTGTACTTGTTTTGCAGAATACACCATCTCGAGGATTAGTTTGATGCGCTCTGCTTTGTGCTTTTGTGCGTCAGTGTACAGGGTGCTGTTTGCATAGTTGCGCATACGAGCATCACGAGCAGCAACCCAAGCAAATTGCCCAGCGGACTTAGTGTCAAGTTCTTTTGCAATCATTTAGCACTCCTGTTTTGTTTCGCTATGTGTGTATTATACTGCCAAACTGAATATTTGAGCAAATTTTGAACAAGAAAAAGCCCCGTTGCAAGGGCTAAAAGTAGTACTTTAGTTTACTTTTCTGTAGTCTGCTCTGTAAAAGCAATCAGGATCGCCTGGATCTTTGTTGTATTCTGCAACAAATGCCTTGGCTTCTGCTTCGTTATCGAAGAACTTAGTGCCCATATCCCGCTGACCGTAGCCTCTTTCATACTCGGTCATTGTAACTTTGTACAGACCATTTAGTTTGACTTCTGCCATTTTGGGCTCCTTTCTGATTGAGTGGTTGGTATAGTTATAATAGCACTTAACGAATTAAGTGTCAAATCACGCTACATTCCATACCTGACGGTCAGCAAGGCTTAAACTTTCGCTACCATCGTACTCTTCAATCTGAAATAAGGTTCCCGGAGCAAGCCAGGCAATAGTCAAGTCATCTGCTCCACCCAAGTAAGCATCTGGATACTTGAGTGCACAATGCAAGGAGATTTCTTTCAGCTTGTCTTCGTTAGATGTGCCCTCGCTCAATAGGATAGACACAATGCTAGGATCATAAATCATATCCTCGTATTCTGTATTCCAAGTCCACCAGCCGGCACCAAAGCCCGGGCTGTACAATACTGCTACTTTGCCTTCTTCGTTATAATACTTGTTCATTTTGTTCTTTGACTGTTAGTGCTAGTAAAAATTTATAGTGTTCGAATGCTTCTTTAACACTGGGGTTAGTGTGTGCTTTCTCTACATCTTTTTGCAGTTCTGTTAGCAAGTTTTCTGCTATCTCTCTGCAACTAGCGTACTCCATATATCTAAACGATTCGCCGTGTTTATCGATTAACTTTTGCCAGTCGTCTCGTTCTTGTTCTGTTAACTGTCTAGTGTGCGGCCTTGCTTCTGTTTCCTTGTGTATCGCACTAGACACTCGGTCCTGCATACTCATTACTGCGGCAACTAACGGAGCACTCTCAATGTCTACATCATACTTGCGCATTGTCAAGTGCCCTTGTTTGACAATTAGCGTAGCACCTTGCGGGACACCGTTTAAAGCGTTAGAGTCATAATATGAAACAGGAACATATTTCCTGCCTTGTTTTTTGTAAAAAACTTCTTCAGCCATTGCGTCTATGCCTCGAGTTAACTGCTAACATATTACTCAGGAAGTCTGTGCTGACATCGGCATCCTGGGCTGATTTTATCAACGCAGGAATGTCTTTTTCAAAGCAGTGACCTCCCCATCCGTATTTGCCATCGGGGCCCGGACTAGCAGTATGCCCTTGGCCGATCCTAGCATCATTTCCCACTAAGTATGCAACTTCTTCATAACATACACCTAACGCTTCGGCAATTTCTCTAATTTGATTAAAGAAAGTAACCTTAGTTGCTAGAAAACTGTTTACAGTGTACTTGGCTAAGCAGGCTGTTTCGATGTCGGTAATCGAATACTTAGCGGCTGGTAGTACAGGTTTCCACAAGTTATGTACAGACCACTCTAACAATGGCCGGTGTTCTGGATCGCACCCTAGAATAACATTATTCTGTTTTACTACATCTGTTAAGTTATTTTTAGATGTAAGAAACTCAGGATTAAACACCAAGGCCAAGTTGCTGTACTTGTCCTGCAATCGTCTAGCTGATTTAGGATCCACTGTGCTTTTAATGTACACGAGTTTTAAGCTGACTAATACATTTTCGGATACTTGGTCTAGTACAGACTCAACTGCACTAGTATCGCAACTGTTGTCTGGACTAGATGGAGTATCTACACATACAAAGAAATCCGTAGTTAGATTCCAATGTATGTGTGGATCGATACCTTTGTAAGGATCTACCGGAACAATACTGTGCGCTTGCTCTAGCAAAAACTTATATGCAGAGCCAACATAGCCTTGGCCGAATATTACAACAGATCTCATACAAGTATTTAAAAGTCTAACCAGTAAGGCAGGTTACTGCCTTACTTTGAGTGGTTTACGCTAGTTCGTAAACCTTGTACTCGGCTGCGCTTGAGCGCTGTAGATAGGCAGCGTCTACTTCTGCTGCCTTACGCTCGTCATATTGACGACCGGGTTCTACACCTGCCCAATTACAGGCAGGACCTGCATAAGCCATATCGGCTTTGATAGTTGAAGGAAGGGTTTTGGATTGTTTTACGATAACGAACATTATGTTCTCCTGTTTAAAAAATTGAAAAATTAAAGTTAAAAAAGTTAAAAATTATTGAGTCTTTACATAATTCAATTCGGTAACTAGGTTGCCATATTTGTCCTTTGTATGAGATTTAACACGTGCACTGACTGCGAACTTGCCGCCGGCGCTCCTAAAATCAGCTTTACTGAAAAATTTAACAATGTTACTGCCTGTTTTTGCAGTGTACAAGTAAGAATTATACGCTGGAAGAATTTTGTAGTCAACAAGATTAATGTCCAATTTAACCTTTTCACCTACTTGTCCGAAGTGGCTGCTATCCAGTGCTTCGAGACTTTCGCGGATATGCTCTTGCTTGAGTTCTTTAAAGTAGTGCCCAGGCATATAGCAAACAATACCTAGATCAAATTTACTTACAGTTTCGCGATTAGCCAGCACAATCATCTTGTCAAAGAAAGTGCCGTCTTTGATCTCGCCTGTTAGCTTCTTGAGTAGCAAGCCCTTAAAGTGCTCGCGCATCTCTTCAGCACACTTAAGGTCTTCAGCACCGGGCTCGTAGCCTTCATCTGCCAACAGGCGTTTGGCTACTACTAGGTTAGGCTCTACTGGGCGTCCGTCAATTTCCATACCATTGTACCAACTGTTTGTTTTCACATAGTTGTTACCGTTGGCTCGGAAAGCAGCTAACGCCACAGCGAGCGCCCGATCTAGTGCGATTTGCGACATAATTATGCTACTTGGAAGATGATCACAGGTTGGCCGTCGAGATTGCCCTCGGCACTAATGTTAGTAATTTCTCGCCCTTCGATCTTCATACCCACAGAGATAAAAGGGCCACCACTTGGGTCTACAAAACCTAAGTCACTCATATCCATTCGAGGCTGGCCTTCCTTACCACCAAACCGCCAGTACTTGAGCTCACCTACAATAGTATAGGTGTTTGCATCTACTGCTTCAAAACTATATTCATCACCATAACGATTTTTCATTCTTCAACTCCGAAATGTTCTGCAATGATTTCATCGGCAAACAAATCGTGTATGCCGTTACCTGTAGAACATTGTTTAGTAAGTTCCATACATTCTCTAACAATCAACTCGGCGAACTTTGAAACATTAGGATTACCGCCATCGATATCAACACCATATCCAAAGTAGTCTAACTTAATATCAGCCTGTTTAGCAAGTTCTTTAATTCGTTCGTTCATTTTAGACTCCATCCTTGATAATGATTGCCAGTCCCATTACGATAACAGGCATCATTACAATGATCAGATTGGTAATAGCAGTCATTTACATTTCTTCCATTTGCTCGTCGGTTACTTCTAATAGTTCAGCACCGTTATCACTGTAAAAACTGTTAACGATATCGACTAAGTCTCGTGGCGTGATACTATGACCTTCAAAAATTAGGTCAGTAGAATAAAACACTTTGACCCAGTCGCCCGACTCCATTGAGTTGGTCACTACGCGAATTTCTGCTTTGCTCATACTTTCTCCAGCATATTAGCAGGAACACGCCAATTGGTTGCACCTGCACGAACAATGATATACTTGCGGTTAACTTTGCTAACTTCGCCCATTACAATAGCGCCGGTACGCGAGTTAGTAAACTTAACCTTAGTACCGAGGATCAACTGACCTGTGTTCTTCTTGATCAATTGACTGCGAGCAAACCTAAGTGCGTCTGCAACTTTGTCAAGATCTGTATTAGACAAACCACCTGCAATAATTGCAGAACAAATTTTATCAACACTCATAACTAACTCCTGTTTTGTTACGCTATGAATGTATTATAGCACTTCTGGATTTATTGGTCAAATTACGGTAACATCTGTGACACTGTCTACCCTAAAACTGCGCCATTGATTGATGTCTGTTACATATACTGCTAAAGTATTAGGATTTGGTTCCTTCTTTGTAGTGCTTTCTTTAACAATCGCAGGCAGTGATTCTGTTCGCAAAGTGCAGGGCATTACTCGCTGTTCGCCGTTTACTTTAGTAAAGGTAACCTGGCAGATGTTATCTTTAAGTAGGTCTGTTAATTGCTGTTTAGTGTATGACATTTTATATTTCTCTCTCATCTTTTTAAGTTCGGCCACCGAGTCAATTGGTGCCTTTCCGTGATAAAAATTAGACTTTAGTACGGCCCACTCTTCGGATGTCGGCAAAGGAATCTTGTCCCAGCCGCAAACAACACCTACCCACTCGGCCCATAAGCTGGATTCTAGTCCAGGGTTATCCCTTAGGTATTTCGAATCACGCTCTTCTTGCGTCCACGAATCCTCGTCGTTTTCATCATATGCCCACATTACTTGATTCCAAAAGTTTCTTTAATATTGTCCCGAATTTCTTTTAGAGCATCATAGGTCCATTCACAAGCTAATTCACCGGAGGCGCTATTTCCAACTGGAATACGATAGGTTTCGATCTTATCGATACATTCCCGAACAATCAGTTCTGCAAACTTTTCCTTAAACTTTGATAGTTGTGTAGGATTTAATGTCGACCAAGTTTCGGGCACAGCCGCATCTAGCGCCTGTACGAAAAGTTCATTGATTCTGCTGTTCATTCTTTAAATCTTTCTAACTTGTTTGGCACTTCGATTAGTTCCCGAGCATCTGGTAGTGCATCCTTTTTCTTGACAATCTTTTTCCATTGACCCGCATACTTAGTATTAAACGCTACCCAGTCAAAGGGTGTAAAGGCAGCATCATCGGTGTCAGGCAAGATTGCCTCAGCAGGGCATTCGGGTACGCACACTGCACAATCAATACACTTGTCGGGATCGATGACCAACATATTAGGACCTTCGTAGAAGGCGTCCACTGGACACACTTCTACACAATCCGTAAACTTACAGTCAATGCACCGGTCGTTTACAATGAAAGTCATCAGTCTTCCTTAGAACCAAACAGTTGAAGCAAGTTGACAAACAAGTTGATAAAGTCGAGATACAGGGTAATTGCACCTAATACTTCTACACTTGCATCAGTGTCTACACTAACCATTTCGCGAATAGTCTGTGTGTCATAAGCAGTAAGCGCAAGGAACACAAGGATAGCTACAGCACTAATTACCATTTGTAGTACGCTTGACCCGATAAACAGGTTGATAATGCTCACAATAATAATCGCAATCAATGCTACAAACGCATACTTGCCTACACTGTCGAGACTTGTTTTTGTGAAGTAGCCATAAATGCTCATAACACCAAACAGTACTGCGGCGCCGATAAATGCGCTAAAAATACTAAGGCCGGTATAGACTGCAAACACTGCCGACATACTTAGGCCCATTGCAGCCGCAAACACGTGCATCCACAAGATAGCTGTGGCTTTACTGGCTCGTTCGATTAGAGAAGGAATAATAAATGCCAACGCTACGGGAAGCAGTAAAACTACCCAACTAACAACAGGGCCAAACAAAAATGCCATCAAGGCTTTGTTGTGGCTAACTAGATAACTAACGACGAAGCTGTTTAGCACAGCCGTCATCATATAAAAATACACACGGCCCATTGCTTCGTTGATAGCAGTTGCGCCTCGATAAATTGCAGAATAACTCATAATAGTCTCCTTAAAGGTAGTACAGTTTAACAGAAAAATCAGTCAAGGTCAATTAGTATTCCCATCCGAACTTCATTGACCTCCACGACTCGGGATCAGGCTTTTCGTCCGCATCGTAAGTCCACCCCAGGACTTTCATCAACTTATGCTTGACACGCAAGTTAGGAATACGCACACGACCTTCGACAATGTCAAATCCCATCATACCTGCTACTTCGGCTACTGCTCCACTTCGGCAAATGCCAGCGTGGCAGTGCACAACAACATTCATACGCTGATCCAGTGCCCGTTGCAGGAGTGCAACAATTTCAGTAGCCTGGGCATCGCTAATCTTTGCTTCGTCCGGGAACCCGTCAGAGTCTTCTGCATCTAGAAACTCAAACTGATGCACTTCCTTGAACTGGTGCTTAGGAGTAGGGAACATACAAGCTGGGTCCATAATTTGGATCAGCATACTGTTGATGCCTGCATCGTGGTGATGACGGTACGGAATATCGGCCATCGGAACATTTTCAATGAACGGCATTACTTGTACCTTTCTAGTAAATCTTTGTGTCGTTGCTCTACATCTTTCATATGTAGATCCAACTTCTTTTGTGCGCTATTGCGGTCCTTGGTTTCTTTCTGCCAGGCTTGCCACAGTTCAAGGGCAGTACTACCGGGCATAAGAACTAAACCTTTATAAACAACTTGTTTAGCCATTGAACACACTCTTTCCTTGAAACTTCTTTTGAAGTCGTTGAAACTCTGCAAACTCTTTTGCTTCTTTTATAGCCTTGGCTTCCTTCACCTTAGCCTTTTCTTTCTTTTCTTCTGCAAGGCGCTTGTCATATTCCTTGTCAGTTTCTAGTCTGCGCTCGTACATATACAACTCTTTGCCGCCATCGTAACCGTAGCTTTGAATATCAAAGTAAACATCGCGGTCGCCGTAGTATGCACGAACTTCCTGCATACGCTCTATCACTTGCTCAGGAGTTTTGCTATCCAGAATGTCATAAAACGATTCTGACCCGAGACTCTCGCATACAATTTTACGCTTGCTCATTTCTTTTTCCCGATCCGTTCTGCAATCAGCAGTTTAAGTTTCTGTCTATACTCGTTATGCCAGCTGTACTCGAACTTAGGATGCTCTTGTACAAACTCTTCTGCCTTCTTTAACAGTGCTTCGAGCTCTTTAGTTGACTTAGAAGCATAGTGGGCTTCGTGGTCAAAATGTTTCGTATTGTAACCCATACTATGCTCCTTTCTTTAAGATTCAATCATTACTTCGCAGATTTCATTTTGGTCGTCAACAAAATCCAACGCTTCGTCTTCGGTGTTGAAACGACCTAATTCCATACCCAACCAACGCTCGGGTCCAGTGCCGTCAACATCGCCACCGAACTCTACTTGGTATACAACAAACTGTACCATTACAGTCTCCTATTACAGTGCCTGCCAACCCATAGAGCGGCAAACAAACATTTCGCCTTCGACTAACACAATATCGCCAACGCTGGCACTACGGCCACGACCATAACGAGTCAGTCGCTCAGATTGACGACTAGGATTGTTAGTCAAGTCAAACCATTCTTCGCAAGCATCTTGCTCGCACATACCAGTCACTTCGATAGTACCAGCTTCAGTGTAAGCATCTTTGCGGATCAGCTCACGAGCTAATGCCAGGGCGTCTTCGGTAAAATAGAAGTTGCTCAATTGGTTGCTGTCCACGAGCCACAAACTTGCCTTCATATCAAACTCCTGTTTTGCTTACAATACTAGTATTATACTGCCAATTGAATTTTGGCACAACCGATTTAGGCTGTGAGCAGTTCGTCGTTATCTACTAGCACCCGGGTAGTAGGCTCGGTGCGCCAGCGCAGTTGTACAGGCTTGTCCAGATCTACAGTATACTGAACTTTACCGCCGTACTTGACGCGACTGTCTACTACTGTGCCGGACACTTGTGTGCCCATATAGTTAGCAGTAACCTTTTTACCGTCTTTGATCCAGCTCATTGTGTGCCTTTGTTGCTTACAATACAAGTATTATACTGCCAATTGAATTTTGGTGCAAGTTTTGAAATTAGTACTTTAGTAGTAATACTTGCGTTCGTATTCCTCTAAGCGGTCTTCGTGCACTGCGGCCTTCATCAAACGCTGGAATTCCATACGCCAAGTCCGTTCTGCTTGCAAGCTACTATCTGCCCTACGCACTTCTTGCTCGAGCTCTTTAATACGATCCTTGAGCTTTTCGGCTTCTTTTTCTAGCTTGGTAATGCGCTTTTGTTCAGCAGATTTAGATAGTATTTCTTTGAGGTCTTGGTTCATTTTGTTTCCTTACCATATCGTTCCACTCGTTAACACCCTTACCTTGTAGCTCGCGGATCACGTGGCCGCCGCCTACTTTAACAAGGATTGGGTACCATAAGTGATCTACGTATCGTGGAATAGGTTTGACTTGCATACTGCACTGTAGCAGTTTTTTATTTTTGTGTCAAATTTTAATGCCAGCTGATTCTGCCCAGGCTTCGATGTCGCCAGTGTAAAGGTTCAGCAGAAAAGCGTCTTCTGAATTGCTAACCCATATTTTGCCCTTTTCTACAAAGTATGGATATTTCATTGCTCGTGCTAACAGTATCTTGCTCTTAGTACTGTGGACTTTGAATGATAGATTGATGTTGATTGGGTATAGAGTGAGGATTGGCATTATTAGCTCGAACCCTCTTTTAGTTAAACTTGTGCCGGTGCCGTTGTAGTAATTAGCAAAAATTTCCCTAGGAGTCACTTGTATCTTGTGGAATTCAGATACTTGTTTGATTAGAGAATCCGCAATGCTGTCACTCATCTCCGCCTTCTTTAATTTGCTTACCATCTCTTAATTCGTATACACTGAACCTGTCAGTGTTGAATAACTTGTTAAGACGCTCTGCAAGGTTGAATGCGTGGCCTGCATTACTAAAGCTGACCTTTTTATATTTTGGCCCAGGGTAGTTGACGAGACTATTCAGTGTACGCAGGTTGATAGGCGCACCGTCGTAATAGACTGCGTAAATTGCATCAGCTTCTAATACCTGTTCACTTTTGTAAGTTTTAGGATTAGTGTGATCTAAAATAATCTGTGGTTTTGGTCTCGCCATATAAAAATACTACTCTTCTCGATTTATTTATCAGAAAATTTCATATCTTATACCGACACACCGCGCTTGTGAACAACAGTTTTCTCGCCTGCGCCTAACAAGCAAGCTACATTGTTTCCAGGTAGTTCCACTACTGCCCACTTACCGTCTGATGTGACCCACGTTTGTATCACATACTCGGGTTTGTTGTTTTCGTCTAGAGATATATTAGAAACTAATGGGGAGAACCCTGCTCCGGTTAGTGCTTGCACTAAACTCTTAGTGCTAGTACATTCTACGGGTTTATATACGGCAGTTGATTCTTCGGGCTTGTCTGCGCTAGCTTTAAATGCGCTTGCACCCATTATTGCTGTGAAACCTAACAAGATTATCTTAGTACTAGTTAACATACTTACACTAAGGTCTTGTTAGGTTCCTTAGTCTCACTCTTCGCTACGTTGCCTACGTAGGCTTATTTGTAAATCGTCTTCATTCTTAAAAGGTCCGATTGACTGGTAGCTTTTAATCGTATTTAGTCGAGGACAGAAACTTTGTGTCCATCCATTGGGAAACTTAAGAGCATAGTGCCCGGCTGCGTGATAGCTGTTGCTGTTTTCTCTTTTAGTAAACACGGGGAAATTTTCGTCCATCTTTTTATTGTAGACTTTGTTCCAACCAGTAGGATAACCAAACACTTCGTCCATTACTTTACTAGGGATGACTGCATTTTCAGTTGAATCTAAATGTACAGCCAGGTCTTCTTCTAAGTCGTGTAAGTCGTTGTAACGTTTAAGGCCACCCCTAAACGTCACAGTAAACACATTGTCTCCGTTATGAATGGTCCCTACTTTAGAGCCGGACTCTTCTAAGATCCAGAATTTACCTGGCATAATTGTTTTAGCTAGCACGTTGATACCTCGAATTTAAATATGCTACGTGGTCATCTGGGCGCTTGGCAATTTCTTGCAAGTCCCATTTACCGCAGAAGCGTAGGAATTCTACGCCCACTTGTTTCCGCGGCTCTTTACTCACACTGGTTTGGATAGTTTCATCTAACGCTGTAATAATGTCAGCTGGTTGTGCAGTTAAATCAATCAGTCGCTTGTTCGCTTCATAGCGATCCTTGACACGATGTTCGACACCTTCGTGGTCGGCCCATCGTTGCAACATTAGATTATTCCAATTATAGCCCTTACCGTTACGGTCGGCAAATGCTTCTAGTAGACCCACCTTGTTTTTAGTGCCCTTAGTACGCACCCCGGGATATGCACTGAAGATGTTGTCGCTAGAGTCACCGCGCATACACTTCTCAAACAATAACCATTCTGGATCAGGTGCAGGTAATGGTTCTTTAGTCTTTTTGTCTAGTAGAGGGCGACCTTTTTCGTCTACGATACCTTCAAGGCTAATAGTCTGCTTGCTAATGCCGTTAAACTGCCTGACATTGGGTGCTAGCAGTTGATAGAAGTCACTATCGCTCGAAACAATCACGTGTTGTTGATCCGGATGTGTTTGAATCCACCGTGCAATAAAGTCGTCTGCCTCGCATCGCTCGTGTCGCAATACAGTGCAGTTAGTCTTTTCTGTGATCCACGTTTTAAAGTTATCAAACGCTTCGAAGAACATACGATCTTCTTCCGCTTCTGCCGCAGTAAGAGCAGCACGTGCAGCCGCACGGTTTGCCTTATATGTAGGGTCTACTGCCTTGCGCCAGCTTTTACCTTCAAAGCAGAATACCACGTGACGCCCATTAAAGTCTCGCCATACCTTGTTAATGCTGTTAAACATAATATGGTATGCCATACCAATCTTAGTTTCCGGGTCTTCGCCACGCACCACGTGTCGTGCGCGGAAAAACATATTTGCACTGTCGACTAGAATGTCAGTCATTATTGTCCTTTTTTAGGCAGGATATCTGCGTTTGCTACAAAATTCATTTCTTCAGATGCACTAATTACAATGCCGCGACACAGGTCATTGAACCAAGCATCTACAATTTCTTCGTCTTTGCGGCCAGTGTACCCTGATGCCATTAGGCTTTTAACAAAGTACTCATTCCAGTCTAACTCGAAACTGCCCTGACTAGGGTTCTCAGGGTTAATGTCAAAGTGCACTACAGTGACCCAAGGTTCTTGATTAAGATTAGCTAACGCCTTCTCTTGCTCTCGACCTTTAAGGGTAGCTTTAAGCAGTTTTTCTTGTTTTTTCTTTTTACTAAAGAAGTTTTTAATTGTGTCTAGCATTTCAAAGAGTCCATCCAAGTACATATTATAACATCAAAACAATTCTTCTGCAACACCTAGCACTTCTGCGGCGATCAATAGTGCTCCTGCTATAGCAAAGTTGCCAGTAAACAGTACTGCTCCTGCGGCGATCCTAATTGCACTCTTTACCAAGCTGATATAAAAATGTGCTTTACTTGTGTCTTTTGGTTGGATATCCATTTTGCTTCCTTATGCTAAACTTGTGTATAGGTGTTGTTGTAGGTTAAGTTTAAAACCGTTCTCGATACAGAACTGTCCTACATATTCGTGATTGGCTTGGTTAGCTTCTAGGTTGAGTAGCCCGGGCTCCCAAAAGGAAATAACCTCATCTACCGTGCTACGCTCTGCCATTGTAATTTGTCCTTTTTCTGCTCGCAACAGTTTAATCTTTTGTGGGAAACTGTTGTAGACATTCATAGGACTGCAATATACTTCTTTATTAGGGTTGTTGCGTTTCCATTCAAACGCCCAATCTGGTACTGTGTTGTACGGACTTTCAACATCTGCACTAACAACAAACTTAAGGCAGTCTGCGCGATCTAGAATAGTCTTGCTTGGTGCTAGATACTTAATAGCTTTGCCGTTCTTCTCTATGCACTTCGGACTGCACACTAAAGTGACTCCCTTAGGTACTTCGGTTTCAGGTACGCCGTTGCTTTCGACTTGCACAGCTTTATAGTGCTGCAACTGTCGTTGCATAAAGCCTGTAATGTTTTCTTGCAATAGTGGCTCGCCGCCTGTCATAACCAACACTACACCGGGATAATCGTTTCTATCCTTAACTGCCCATTCAGGAACATCCTTACCTTTCTTGACCCAAAAGTCTCGAATGGTATCGTATGCTCGTGCTTCTAACTCTGCATAAGTCATCCACTCGCCATCGTCGAAGAATGTATCACAAAAGCTACAATCAAGGTTGCACTTAGTAAGGCGAATGAACAGTGCTGGCATACCTGCATAAGGTCCTTCGCCCTGTAATGTAAAGAACATACTAGTCACAAACAAACTGTTTGCAGGTGCGTCTTTAAAATACTTCTTCCCAATAATCTCGTTAGTTCCAAACATTAATTGTCCTCATAAATATTAGACCAAGTTTTTAGCTTTTCAATCTTAGCTGCTTTGGCTAAATCTAGCCCTTCTTGGCTCACAACATTCATTGATTTTAACAGATCTACCATAGCAAGTAAATCCCCAATCTCACCTTCTAAGTGCTGCGCATTAGTTAATGGCTTGCCTGGCTTATAATTATTCAATCCAAACCTGTGACACTTGCTCACTGCTTGTATAACTTCTGCACATTCTTCGCTTAGAATGTTCATAACTTCGTGTAGTTTATTGTCCATTTTTAATCCTCAGTGTTACTGTCGTCAACTGGTTTCCAACCTAGTCTACGCAAATCATTTTTTATTTCTTCTGTAATAAAGCCTTCTATTACAGTGCCGTCATCATATTCCCCTGCACTGTCTACTTTATCGCTTATGCCGCTACAGTACCAATCCATATAATCACCTTCGCAACGAATGTCTGCTATTAGTCCTCCAGCATACCTCCAGCTGCAACTCCATTTATTTTTCCCCGCTAACTTTGGGATGAAACTTTCTTTGGCAAAACTATTGTTGCATAGTGCAGCATATAAATGTTGACAGTATCGTTCACTGCGACGACACTTTTCTACGATAGCCAAGTCACTTTTAATGTCTAATTCAAGATTACATTGGTCTTCAACTGTGTCTTGCTTTTTAGTTAGTGTCCAAGATCCGTCGTGATTGTCGATCCATATGAGTACATCTCCCTCTTTCCACCCTTGCATATCTAGTAGTTCTTGAGGAAGTTGTAGCACTAGGTCGTCATCTACTTCGATAACATCTAATGTCCAACTAGTTTTCTTTTCTTCCATTATCTGTTCTTTCTTAACCAGGCTTGCCAGTTAGCTTTATACGGCTTCATAAGGGCATCAGCTACTACCATATTAGTCATAACCAGTTCTTTATTTAGGCTGGCTACACTTACACTAGGAAGTTCTAATACTGTTTCGCTTTCGCCGTGGCTGCTAACGACAGCTAGACCTACTTTTTTACATAGATTAATAATAGCTTTGTTATCTGTCAGACAAGTCATATACAGCTGATGAATACCGCGATTAGTACACATTGCCAGTATATGTTCCATTAGAACTTTAGCAACCCCTCTACGTCTATAGCGTAAATCTGTACTAATACCAACTTCACATTGTGATTCTTCTTCATCTACTGCCAAGTGAGCTGCCGCTGCAACGTCCCCATATACAGTAGATATCGCTCCTAGTATGTGATTAGACTCGGGTATACCGTCTACATAAATGTCTATAGACTCCTCGGTCATTATCCTCGAGAATCTATAGACTAGGCTTTCTTTGTCTAGTGTCTTGAGATGAGCTTTGTACTCATCCCTAGATATATCTCTGACTAGAATCACGATTGTTGCCACCACAGTTCATACGGAAACACAATCCATTGCGGAGTTTCGAACTTGTTAATTTCCATACCGACATAGTCTACTTCTAGTTCATTGTTGTTATTGGTGTTGTCAACTAAAACCGCAGTACGAACATTATTTCCCCATACATCTGCCCAAGCTGGGTCATTTGGCATACAGCTAGTTTGCCAATCCCTGCGAATCCAATTTAAAGTAGCACCGGTGTCGTTGATGTTGTCTACAATAAGAATGTTCTTTTTAAACGCATCGTTTTGTGTTGTATTGTAATCACCGAGTGTTAAACGATGATCTTCGTCCACATATCCGTATGCGTCTTCGGCCATAGCACAGTTAGATTCGCAAACAGGATCTGCACTGCGCAAACTTACTTTAAGTGCTTCCATAGGAACATCAAAGTAGTGACTCAACATAACGGCTGCACTTAGTCCGCCACGAGTAATACCTACAATGTAGTCGGGTCGCCAGTTGTCTACGCTAATTTGCCTTGCAATTTCAGCAACTAGGCCGCGGTATTCTTCCCACGATACAAAATATTTAGGTGTGTTCATTTTGATAATCCTTTAATTAGCCATTCTGCTAAAATGTCCCTGATAATGGGATTTCTTTCAAGTAAGTCGCTATCATTAGCTAGTGCTACTAATACCTGCTTTAGGTCTTTAACATCTTCGTACAACTTGTCGACATCTATTTCGTGCTTGGTAGTTTCTATTAAAGCTCGGTCACCGTCTGCTTTGATGTTAATAGTGCCAGTTGATAATTTACCGGCTGTAATACTACCATTGGCGATAGTATTATATGCGTAGTTATTAGACAGTGTAATTGTATTACTAGGATGTGTAATTGATATAGACTGCATTGTCACATCGTCGCTAACGACGTTAAAGCATCCAGACCACGGATCTTGTTCAATCTTAAAATCGCTCATTCGCTAGTCTCCTGTGCTAAGTGATCGATATGCTCAATAACTTTCCATAGGCTTAGTCCTTGGTGTATGTCTTTAGACAAATTAGATTCGATGTACGAAACGCGAACTTCTACTCCTAACTTGCCTAATTCTTCCATAAGCCTATTAGATTCCGCTACTGATTTTTTCAGGTCAGCAACTAAGTCTTTAACTTCAGAGTTCATATCAACGAGGCGCGAACTCTTGCTGTAGTTTAATGTTGTCAAAGAACTCTTTCTTTGTACCTTGGTCGTCTTTAAATGCGCCTTTTAGTACAGTAGTCTGCGTCAAAGAGCTATGTGCCATAATGCCCCTATTTTCGCAACACCCGTGCACCGCCTGTATATAAACACCTAAGTCTTTTGCGCCTGTTGCTTTAGCAATTTCTCGAGCAATATCATTGGCCAATTCTTCTTGTAATGTACCGCGGCGAGCACACCACTGAGCAATACGAGTATACTTGCTAAGACCAATAAGTTTTTCTGCGGCCAAAATACCGATATAAGCAACGCCACTAACAGGCTGGTGGTGATGTGAACACATACTACGAAGTTCACTACGAACGACCAGCATACCTTCATATCTATCTTCCGAATCATTAGGGAAAGCTGTTGCATCCGGTGCCGGATCATATCTGCCTGCCATTATTTCATTAAAGTACATCTTAGCAAGTCGTCGTGCTGTACCTTTACTGTTAGGGTCAGTTTCGCGATCAATTAGTAAACGATCAAGTACTAGCTCAAATGCTTCGGTGGCTTCATCAATTAATCGGTCTTTATCATCTTCTGACAAGTACTCACTGATGTTGTCTCCTGCCCAAAAGCGTTTATTGTCTTTGCGCATTTTTCCGCGGATAGCGTCTGCGAAATAAGTAGATCCCTGGTCGTCGCCTGTAGTCTTGATGTAAACTTGTTTGTTTAAAGGAGCGAATTCATCTTTAACGAATTCAGGCTTAGGATTTGCCTCGATAACTGGATCGGGCTTGAATTGATTTGTCATTGTATCTCCGAGTTTATGTGGTGGGTCACATTTGTATTTTATTATACAGAACTATTTAGACTAGAGTCAACTTAATCTTGGCGCTTTTGGGATTCAGCTTGTTCGATTCTTTTGCGCAAATCGCTTGTACTGAAACTGTGGCGGCGTTGATTAAAGTATAGTTCGATATGTTTGCTTATACAAATATCCTTACCGGTAAAATTGGTTGCTTTGTATTCTTCGCCTAATATGCGAATGTCAATGGGCAACATTAATAGCAGGTCTTCTAAATCTTTTTCGGTATTGTAAACGATAACTTCGTCTACATACTTGACTGCTTTTAATTGTATAAAGCGTTCTACAATGCTCTGTACAGGTTTATTTTTAGTGGGACGATCTTGTGTAGGATCGTTTTGCAGTGCTGCAATTAAATAGTCGCACTGGTGTTTAGCGTCCTCTAACATACTAATATGCCCTGCGTGTAGCAAGTCGAATGCACTAGCAGTAAATCCTACTTTTAATTTTTTTCCGTTTTCTACTATCATTTTAAATTTTCTAGTAAGCTATCGGCACTGAAGAAATACTTGGTCAAGTCTTGTGCCTGTTGTTCAATTTGTTTTACTCTAGTAGAATAATTGTCCATATGAATGATAATGGTCCTAACTAGATCCGGGCGATATGCTGTATAAGTGTCGTAGTCTTCTGTCCAAGTGCTAGGATACTTAAAAGTATTATAGAACATTTCGGTGTAGCTCAGACGATCGGGTACTAACGGAATAGCACCAACCAGTGCACCTTCATACATACTGATGCCTAGCGTTTCTTGTAGGTTAGCACTAAACACTAACTTAGCTTGACCTAGCAGTGTGTGATACTCGTGCTTGGTAAGTTGCTGCTCTTGACAAACAACGAACTCGTATTGAGGCAACCAGTGCGCTAAGTCTTTAAAGATAGCCAATTGCTTTTCGGGTGCGATGCGGTGCGGGAATAAGATTAGGTCGCGCTTGGGCAAATCTTTATAAGGTGCTAATGTTGCATCCATATATTCCATAGGCCAACCAGAGCGACAAATCTTCTTTGTCTTCCTCCAGTTGTACAGTGTGCCTACATCAACTTCTTTGAGCAGTACATCTTCAAATAATTTGATATGAAATTCTGTAGCAAAGTAGTTATGGTCTATAGCGTGGAAGTAGCTTTTCTCTGCGTGTCTGACCCACGGTGCATCACCTATTAGGCGACCCAAAAAGTCTTGCGGATCATAACTACCGGCGTGCCACAGTGCGTGAATCTTAACTGGAATGTTAAGAAGCTCGCTCATATACTTTAAGTTAATGATACCAGGATGCCAAGCGTCAGTAAATAGGAAATGGTCACCTGCCAGTACGGATCCATTACAAAAGAGCTCACCCATAGCTTCAATTTGGTTCGCTTTATAGATGTTCGTTCCGCCAAAGTTGAGAAACGCTCCTGGAGTCGTTGCGCTAGGTATATCTTCTCGTCCAGATATGATTTGAACATTGTGTCCTTCCTGTTTAAGCAGTTCAGGAACGTGAGTTTTCCACTGCCCCGTGTATCGAGTTTCTACTGCTTCTAAATCAACTAAAAATATATTTGCCATAACTTAACTGAAACAAGGGCATTGCGCCCTTGTTATTATTTTAGCATAGCCTTTACTTTAGGCCAAGCACTTTTGTAAGTACCGACGTGTACTTTGATTTTCTTAGCATTACGGTCGTGTGTCAATTGGACCATAATATCAAAAGTAACAGCATTTTCCTTGTACTGTTCTTCTAGGATCTCATATCCGTAGATCAGTCGATCCTGTTGAAGATCAGTTAGGTAGCTAGTAAACAAACCTGTTACTAGATAACCGCTGCCTTCATACATAATCCCATCATAGGGTTCTGCAATTTTTAGCAGGTCATACTTGACATTATCAAGGCTTAGACGACTGCGTGAGATTGGACGCTCAGAATTTTGGTATCTTTCTGAATTTGAGTAGTGCGTTGCCATTTTATTATCCTTAATATTCTATCGTTACACTGTGTAAAGATAGTAGGTTAGTGAGGTAGGTATTCTACAATACCGTCTGATTCTCCATCTTCGGAAACTACAATTTCGTAGTAACGGTTGTTTCCGTAAGAGGGAATCAAATGGTTTTCTAGAATGTCCGTTGCAATCATTTCACAAGACTTGTGATTTTGGTTGCCTGATTTGATAAAATCCTGTAGTGCCCATTTGACTAGGAAAAATTCTAGTTCCCGGTCGAGGTGCGTAACAGATATTTTAACAGAAACTTTAAACATATGACGATGCTCTTTCTCTAAAAAAGAAATACGCTCGTCAATTTTGCTTGCACCGGGGTAGAAGTGGAATCCTTCGAATTCAGTGCGAACTTTAATATAAGTGTTAGTCTTATTCATTTGCGTCCTTGTCTACCCAGGTTACTTTAGACTCTGTTGCTGCGCCAGTTGATTGTCTGCCTATGTTGTATAGTTCCCATAGCTTCCAATCGATAGCTTCTAGCAACTCGATCATCTTATCTAATTTTTCTCCGAGAATATTATTATCAGTCATAGTGGTTTATCACCTTTATATTTTTCCCAGCTTGTAAAATTATCACGATCTAATAGTTTATGTAGACTGTGACTCCATACACCGGGGTTGGTTGCCTTAAAATCTTTATCGTCTATCTTTAGCATTGTATTGTAGTTCCATAGTTTGATATATGGAATAGGAACACGAATCTGCGGAATAAAGTTGTTGTATTCATTTAGACCGCCGTCGTTGAATTCTTCTACAGCACTTAGAGGAATATCAAGGCTGCACATATAATCCATCTTAAGATAATGCTCAATCATATTTTCCCACTCGGACCATTGTTCTGGGGTCTGAGGATTGAAACTATGATTGGCACCAAAGAAGATATGTTGACCTGGCTTAGTAAGCCGAGCAGTGATTTCCGAAATTGGCTGCACACCTACTACAAATAGTGTCTCTAAACCATAAGCAGGAGTATGCTCAACTTCTACTCCAGTGAAGAAAATAACACTGTCACTAACGCCGTTGTCGTAATCTCTATTCATTATGCAATACTCTGTTCTAGTTCAGCTAGTTTAACATCTTCAGGATCATCGAAGCAACTACTATCGTTGTCACCGTGGCGATCTATGTCGTCTTCTGACTCAAACATATCACTGTTACTAAAGAATACTGCGCTAGTCTTTAGAGACTTCTTGTTGTTGAAATCTGCTAGCAAGTTCTGCGCCTTGTCTAACTCAGTAAATGGTGTCTCACTAGTGAATACACGATTAACTAACTCTACCATATATATGATATTCCTAGGAGTCCACTCGTCGAATTCTCCTGCACCTGACTTTGATTTAGTCCAAGTACCTGGATCAGGCTGGAATCTAGCAACACTTGCGTCAACTAGTGCGTTGGCTCGTTGCACTGATTCAATGTGTTGATAAACGTTATGGCCCATCATTAAGAAGTACGAGAAACTATCCCAACTTGTTTTGCCTTCTTTACCTAGTTTGTTAAGCATACCCGGGGCATAGTAGCAAACATCACCCATTGTCATACGCTCACCAATTGGACTGCCCCAAGGCCAAGCTGACTGGTTACCTGCTAAGGCTTTGTTATCCACAGCCTTGTCCATAATATAACTAAAACGGTTATTGCGATGTACGTGCTGTGTATATACTTGTCCGTGTGCAGTTGCAATAAACGGACTAGCACAGTCGAATGTAACTTTCATATTTGGATTAACGTGCTCGCGCAGATTGCGTTGAACTGCGGTTAACACTGTAGCCCATTCTAGTTTGCTTGTGCCCAAGAAGTGGATTAAGTCTCGACCTGGTTCTAGCAGTTTATCATCTCGCAAAGTGATTAAGCGGCGTAGCATTAAATCTGCATCACGCATATTATTACCACCCATCGCCCAACCTTCGAACTCATAATGCTTGACTGCATCATACCAAATGTCGGCCTCAACGTTATTACCGCCTTGTAGAACGTTTAGGAACTTAGTCTTGCCTTGTCGATTCTTTATAAAGAAATCGTTGTTAAACAGTGTTCCTTTTAAGCAGTCATTAAAGTCTTTAAGACCTGTACGTTGCTGGTTAATAGGTGCAGCAGCCCAACTTGGAATATCCAAAATCATCGAATAGTTAGCAGTAAACTCTAACCAATTGAGGATGGCCATACGGGTTTTATCAGCAGTACCAACATACCCTGCATCGCCTTGCTTTTCCCAGAAGCGTTGCCAGTCAAAGTTAATAACACCTTTACCAATCTGGAATCCGCCAGAGTCGCCTAAAATAAATGTATTAGGTTTGTCACGTTGCTGTACCATAGACTCTTGTACATAAGACTTGGTTAAGTCTAGCTGTGCGTGGCCTGCCGAATACAGTGCGTGACTATAGTGAAAGTATGCCTTTTCCTTGTTAAGGAAGTTCATACCTTCGATGCCGTGTTCAAACTCGGCAGGAATACGATCCTTAGGAACATATTCTTCTTGTTGTTGTTTGCTAATAAAAGTGTTGTAAAAGCCGCTGATACTAGGCAAGAATATTGCATAGTCTTTATTGCGCGGATCTAAGTCCACTCTTGTCTTATAGCTTAATGTCATCGGTCATCCTCAAATTCTACTCGTTGATTTTCTTCGTATAACTGTCGTCGCAAGCGAGAGAGTTCATCACGATATTCTAGTCTCTTTTTCTTAAGGGTATTTAGGTCGTTATCACTAAATACGCCAGTTTTTTCCATAGCGTCAATCTTGCTGTCGGCGTCTTGATGAAGCTGCTCCAGATGACGAATTCGCCCTTGAATCATAATGAACTCTCCTGTTGATTAACGAGTTAGACTTGGGAGGATGTAGTTGTATAGACCTACACCGCTGTCGATACTGATCATACAAGCACCTTGGTCACTGAAGTTAACAGTGCAAGTACCTGACATACCTAGCTTCATAATGTTTAGGAACTGTGTTAGCGGGAAACCAATGCCATCACGGATGGAACCTTCTACGCCTGTTGCAAACACACGCTTACCGAAGTGGCTACCACCGCCATCGCTTCCTAGTACAAATACTACATTACCATTCTCTACTTTAACAGTAAAGGTTGGCTCAATGCTTGAGTAGATGCCTGCTGCCTGTGCAAGATCTTGTACCTTGGCTTTAGTTGGCTCAAAGCTAATATTCCACTTAGCACCTTTGAACTTAACTGTTTGTAGTTCTTGGTCAACTACTTCTTTACTCATTAAACGATACTTATCTGTGTTGCCGTCTGCGTCTTTGAACACTAGGCTTTCTGGAACTTCTGCACCATTTTTAGTAACTTTAGCTACATCAACTGTGCTGCCATCTCTGTTGTAGAGATTAGTTAGACCGTTTAGGAAACCTAGATTTCCCATACCGAACTCGCCTACCAAGTCAGCACTTGCGCTGTGTAGTTTGGCATTTAGAATAACAGTCTTGTTCTGGTCTAGTGCGGAGATTGACGTCTCCTCATTTGTACCGGTAACCTTAACTGCATCAATAATGCCTAGTCCGGCAGTGTGTCGAACTACGTCAAAAATAATATCTTTCATCATAGAAAAAATCTCCTTATGCAATCATTATATAAAATCACTGACACTATTGTCAATGATTATTCGAACAAATCACTGAAGTTGTTCTTCATTTGTGTGCTCAATAAATCCCAGTCCAGCACACCGATCAAGTTATCGACCTTCTTGTCAATAATTGTTTCTTCCATTGCTCCATTATCAAATGGTAGCTCTTTAAACCAATGCGGCAACCTTTGCTCATCAATCGGATATGCAATACTAGTCATATTCATATTGTTGGGCTTTAGCTTACACACAATTACCTTCATACCGTCGGTGATTGACAAGCTATAACTGTCGCTGTGTGCTTTACGCAAACGGTTCCAGTTAATAGCTGCCATTGCGTGGCCTACACCGCACTTGCCTGTCTTTTCGTATACCGTAGTATGATGTGTTAAGTTGTTAACACGCTTGGGTGTGCCTTTTTCCCAAGCTGGTCGCTCCTTGAACAAAGTTCTAAACTCTCGGATCTTATCCATAATGTCAGACTGCTCTTGATTAGTCAGCACCATTAGCAAAATCTCTTGCAAAAACTTTTGCATATAGTCAGGAGTATCTGCCCGCTTCAAGTCTAGACCCATAGCTTTGGTTTCGCCCGGACTGCTATCCTTGTCCTTGCGTTTGCCTTCCTTGTCGTAGATAAGAACTGCATAACGCTTTTTAGTAATGAACAGACCTTTACTTGCTACTACTTCTCGACCAGCTGCAATAACTTTACCGTATACTTCCGGGACATTAAACGCACGATTCATAAATCCAGGGAATGTTCCGTTTACATTTTCACACACTGTATCATATAGTTCGATGACCTTGTCTCTGGTCCAATCCAACTCACCGGATTCAATACCTGCTTTGAACACAGGATATGCACTGAAATATGCAGAGTCGGTATCACCATAGATAATACTTTCTCCGGTATGATCATATTTTCCAGTGAACATTTCGTTAATCTGTCCTGCCATATGCTTGGCAATACTGCGGCCTGTTAGTGTAGTTGATTGACCTAATCGTTGATCGAAGAATCGGCTACCTGCATTAAGCAACGCACCATAAGCACTGTTTAAGTTAATCTTCTTAACTAACTGTCTCTTATCCCAGTATTCGAACTGTTTCTTATCATCAATCAAGCTCTTGGCTTTTTTCTGTAGCTCTTTACGCTCGGCGTACCAACGCTCTAACAGTCCAGGAATAACACCTTTGCCTGCATAGCTAAAGATAGTGCCGTTAGCACTAAGCATTAGACTCTGCCCGCTATGAAAAATCAAGTCATATACCTGAGCTGCACTCATTTGTTGGCTTCGGCCGTCTTCCCAGTCGATGATCAAGTCGGAGCCGATCTCCTTGTTCATAACACGATCGTATTCTAAACAAGCAAACTTACCTTCCCAGCATTCTGCAAAGTCCAGGCCCTTAGCCATACCTTCACGGATCATTGCACGAGTTTCTTCCTGTCTAATCTGTCCTACAATAGTCTCAGGACTCATATTAAGGGCACGGATAACAGACGGATATAGCGAGTTCAAGTCCATTGAACCGATCCAGTCGTGTAGGCCTTTTTTAGGATAAGCAACATATGCACCTGCTGCTTGCGTTTCTTTCTGGTCCCTGTTCTTGTCAGGTACAATTAAGCCTCTACTGTGAGCTTCGTTAATAACGGCCTGGTCAGTCACTGCAACCGCACCAATTGTTGTGGGCAGCAATACAGTGTTCGAATGTGCAAGAACGTTAACTAAGTCAATGAACTGTAGCTTGGCGTCTAACTTCTTTAGCAGTGCAGTATCTTGCCTGTTATAAGCAACAAACTTCTCAAAGTCATTGTTATACAGTTGATCCAATGTGCCTTCGTAAGCAATTTTACGCTCGTCTAATTCGTACTCACCAATGGCGTCCAAACTATAACTATGTCGTTCTTCGTATGTGTACTTGCGGTACAGTTCTAGATAGTCTAAGTGCACACGACCTGTTAAGTCATATGTAGTAGATACTTTACCATACTTCTCAAACTCACGAGCTTTAGGATATTGATTCCATAGGCAAAACTGTCTTGTATAGTCTCGACCTAGCACTCGGGCAATGCGATTAACAGTGTAGGGAATGTCGAAGCCCTCGCTGTTCCAGCCGCTTAATACGTCAGCATCGTCTATCAATGCAAGGAAGTGTTCCAACAGTTCTTGCTCGGTTTCGCATAACAGTGTGTTATCAAACCTATTGCATATTTCCTGCGCTTGTTCAGTAGTCAGTGTGTTGGGCTTGATTACTAAGGTGACTAGTCGATCAATCCAATCTAAGTGCACACTGATAGCAGTGACCTTGTTAAACGGATCGTCCGGAGGGGCAAAGCCTAACTCCTTGTGGAAGTCTACTTCAATATCGAAGAAGCATACATTCAACACAGGGGCTTCTGCATCTAAATAGTTTTTCTCTAGACACTTGAATACTGGCTTGATGTCGCTTTCGTACAGCCGCTTATTGCTGTAGATCCTTTTTTCTTTGTCGAATTGTTTCCTTGATGCTACTGATACTTTAGATAGTTTGTCACCGTGGATACTTGTATATTTCCCCTTAGGGTCTTTGTAATAAAAACTATACTCTGCGGGAAATTCTTTAAAGATGCGCTTTGATTGCACACGCTCGATTACACGGATAAGGTCTTTTTCCTTATCATAAATTGCGTCAATATAACTCATAAACTCTCTGGCTCGATTATGGCCGGCCTACCTTGAACTTAAATGCCGTACTTAATAGTATACAGCAAGTACTCTTCGCGATCAACCCAGTAGGTCTCTACAACGGGGGTACCGGGCCCTGTTATTATCCTAACGCCACGCATAGCTGGTTTAATCCAAAGCCACTTGTTTGTTAGTGTGTCTTTGCGTGGCCATAGCGGTCTTTTAATTGACCACTTGGCCCACTTAAAGTACATAGCCATATGGTCGTACCAATAGCTATCGAAGTTGTTGTCAAGCGGCATATTAAGCCTGGACAATCATCTTAACTAGTGCAACAGTGTCTATACTAACTAATAGGAAGTAGTTGGCTAGCATACCTGTGCTACGGCGAGTCCACGCTGCCCAGGCAAAGATTGCGCACTGTGCGATAAACAATGGATATAGGATAAGGAATGGCGGATTAGGCACTGTTATAGCCATTGTAAGACTACAACCGATACTCATAAACCACGCAAGTATCTCAAGGATACAGCGGATATGGTTTTCTCGCCAATCTTCCTTGATATAGTTAACTACGCTGTTAACTAACTTAATCATAGTGTATGACCTGTAATTTCTAGAATTTCTTCTAGTTCGTCGAATCCACGGCGTTCCTCGTTTAGATTAGACTTATGTGCAATCTTGATTGCTTTGGTTAGCACTGCTGGCTTAATATCCATTTCTTCTGCAATGCTCTTCACTGTGTCCTTAAGACCTTCGCGAAGGTCTTCCATCTCTCGCATTACACGGAGACCTTCAGTAAATAGTTTCTTTAGCTTGGCTACATCTTCAGTTGAGTATGAACGATCAGACATAATTTTTCCTTTATGTTAAGTTGTGATAGACACAGTGTAACATTTGCAGGAGTGCAGTGTCAAGCGTTTAGGAAAGAGTCTAATTCGGATTGACGAAGCTCGAGTATAGCAGGATCTTGCTTGCCGTTGACCATTGCCCAGCGCATCCATTGTTTTTCTATCTCTGCTCGGTCATTGTTATTAATTGCTTTGAGCAAACTACTAATCTTAAAGTTAAAATCGCCGATGTGACTGATTAACGATTCTAATGCTGCTCGCTGTTTATTAGTAAGCTCTGCTGTTATTAAATGTATACCCATAAAAATATTTAATCTATTGTCAGATAAGGTACAATAGATCGACTATCTGTGCCTCGAATCTCGTCTAGTGCACGAGCATAGTTTATACCTGTAATAAAGTGTTCGTAATGTCCCGCTGATCTTACTAAGTAAGAGTGTATGCTATCGAACATCGGATCGACTAAATTATTAGCCAATAACCACTGTTTGTGCTGCTCTTTTAGCTGTATAAACTTAGATTTGACACTATTAGGCACATTAACTGCTTGGAGGTGATGCGGGTAGTGTAGTATGTTTAATTGCCACTTGTCAGGCTTGATTCCTGTTTCTTCGTATATCATTCGTTGCGCTTCGAATAATCCTAACACATTGTAAACACTCAGTGTAGGCGTAATTCGGATATCGATATGCGGGCAACGCTCTTGGATAGTTTTTATATTGGAAATTAGTGTGTCCCACTTCATTCCCCATCTAATCCACTCTCCTAGTTCTCCTGCCCCGTCAACACTTACTAACAGTGTAATATGCTTGAACTTAGACCATATGTCTGCAATGTGCTGTCCTTTGTACTCCAGTTCACTAAGGTTTGTAGTGTAGTTGATAAACTGGTCAGTACGTCCAGACTCTAACCAGTAGTTCATTATCCTCCAGTGGTCTTCCATTAATAATGGTTCACCGCCTGCAAAGTTTACATTTTTAACTTTAGGCAAGTAAGGCTCTAACTCACTCCATAGGTCGAGCTTTAGGTTGTGTTTATGGTAGATAGGCTGATTAAGTTTAATAGCATCGCCTACCCACTTGCTGCTGAATGTAGGACTGCAAGTAACACAGGCAAAGTTGCACAGGTTGCTATACCGGATGTCCAAGTAGCGCAAGTTAAAATCATCTACACTACCGTCTTCGTTTGTTTTAGCTGCTAACTCTGCATAATCAGGATGATACTTAAAGCTATCAGTACGCATACTGGGCTGGCCGTGCTTTTCTAAGTCATAGCATTTAGTACAACCTGCATTGGACTTACCTTGTACCATCCTAGCTCTTAGCTCATTCATACTAGGGCTGTTAATAACACCGTTTAGTCCGGTGTTATTAATATTGCCTACAGCCTTGTTAATATCATACATACAACAAGGAAACGCCTTGCCGTCTGCCCAGGCGTGTATGTGTATCCAAGGATATGCGCAGATGCTTTTATTGTCCATAGTGTTTAACTAAAATAGAATACCATTCGGGAAAAGTTGCTGCAAAACTTTCTTTACGATACTGGTCGTGTAGTTCTGCTTCTTTAAGGAATTTTTTCACTAGGTCAGGATTCGGATCAGTGGCTACTCGATTTAGAGTGTTGTCTATGTCTCGTTTGAATACCCGAGCATCCTTCATTTTTTCAACTAAAATATCTTTAATTTCTTGACTTAAATGAGTAATAGATAGATTATCGGGTCTGTGCAGCTGATTAAAATAAACATCAGTGCCAAACTCGTCGTATATTTGCTGAGAAGACTCATCTATGTAGTACAAGTTATACATACTGATTGTTATATTAGTGTTCATTTTAAGCCAAGGAACTGACTTAAATTTTAAAACATTGTCTCGAACTACGCTCCAGTCACTTGGATGGCGTTGATACGAATGCCTTGCACCCACATCATCTAAACTGACTTGAAAGTCTACTGCTTTAAATTCTTCAAGAATGCTCCACTGTTCGTCTGTAAGCGACACTGATCCGTTTGTATTGAAATGGATACTGATGTTTTTGCTGTTGCCAGCCTTTTTAGTAAATGCCAGTAAGTCCCAAAGCCTCTTAATTAAGAAGGGTTCTCCGCCATATAACTCCATATGTGTTATATTAGGCATTGCCGCTTCTAGGTTATCCCATATCTTGCTATCATCATCCCATAGAGTTTTTATGGACTTGATGTTCTCAGTAAAATGAGTCAATGAAGACTCATCTACTCTCACATCTGCCCATTCTTGGAACCATTTACTGCTGTTGTATGGATTGCAGATCCTGCACTTTAAGTTGCATAAATTTCCTAGTTTAAGGTCGATAATGCTAACAGTAGTGTCAGGTAAAGGTGCAGTAAAGTCCGTGTCACGTTGTCGCTTACTAGTCATACCTGCATCTTCTTCTTCCCAGCAGGCCTTACAGTTGTTATGTCTGACGCCGTATTGCAAGCTATGCCTTAAACTTCTAAGCCACTCATTGTCGGAAATCTCTTGCATAGAGTTAGTTTTTAAACTAGCACCGGGTATATCTTGTGCGCTCATACAGCATACTCTTACACTGTTGTTTGCATTGTTAACAGTTAACCCTTTCCACGGATGTATGCAAAATGTTTTCTTATTATAGGTCATACCATTCCTTAAACCAAGGATGCAAGTCTAATAGATTTTGTTTTCTGTTAGCATCCATATATTTCATCTTTTTAATAAATTGCGTCTTGAGATCTTGCCCCACTGTCATTGTTAATACTTTTTCCAATGTGTTAACAGTATTCATTAGATTAAAATTGTCACTATAATATTTCTTTGTGTGCTCTATTGCTTGCGTTGCAAATTGATTTTTTACAGTATCAGGTAGTACCCACGGACTCATACACTCTGGGTGATCCACATTAATAAAGAATAAACTGAACCCTAGATCCTTAACTAGTGTATCAACTGTTTCGGCATAGCAAGGCATAGTCAAATTACTTAGAGTAGAGTGTATTCCTACTTTTCTTTTGCCGGGATTTTCGCTGCCCCAGGATTTTAATTCTTTAAGATTGGAATAAATCTTATTCCAATTTGCTGGCCAACGCACATAGTTGTAAAATTCACCTACTCCGTCTATGCTTGCACTAATATTAACACTTTTAAAATGCTCCCATTTTGCATACCACTTAGAACCTAAAGTAGTAATGTTGGTATTGTACTCTAGTTCTATGTTTTTTGCATAATCTAATTCGATTAATAAGTCTAGCAATTCTTCTTGTTCTTGTATTACTAAAGGCTCGCCACCGATAATGTACAAGGACTTTAATGTACTACCGTGCTCTTTTATAACCTCGAACAATTTGCTGCGCTTGACCCAGGTATCCATATTTGTATATGTTGATATAGGCACTCCTGCGAATTCATTGATCCCGGATTTTTGCAATTCTTCTGCTAATAGTTTGCTAGATCCCGGGTGGCACATACGGCAAGCAAGGTTACATTTGTTTCCTAGATCTAGTTCTAGTCTTTCTAGCACAACTGAGCTGTCGCCTGATAATAACCTGTTATATGTTTCGGGGAATCTAAAAGAGTTGTTCATATTGCGATAGCTCTCTGAACCTATATCCTCTAGTCTCCAGCATCTATCGCACTCTTTAATTTTAACGCCATTGGATAATGAGGTTCTAATTCTAGAAATAGCCTGGCCAGCTAGCCAATCAGTATCGGTTCGTTCAGTCACTAGCGGCGGCCTATCAGCTCCGTTAAGTCCTCCACTGATAGCATTACAACACAACCGCTGGTCTCCTGTACTGCCTATACTTAATGTGTTGAACGGCAATACGCAAATTGTTTTTGAATTCATTTGTTTTTGCATTCTTCCATAAAGGAAATATATTCAGGGAATGTAGAGTAAAAGTCTGTTCCTCGACGACGATCGTGTTCTGTAAAGAATGCAGCGAAATCTCGCATTGCATCTTTCTGTTCGTTGTCACTTAGTTTGTAAGTTTGCATAACAGTCAGCACACGCTCTAGTCGTTCTACTTCTACTTCATTAAATCCTGCTAATCCTTTATTTAAGTTAGCTTTCATAAACTCAATATCGGCTTTAATATATTCTTGAAAACTATCAGGTAATATGTTAATCGTCCAGTGCGCAGGCTCTTTCAAGTGGGGAGTACAAAAGTCGACACGCTGTCTATCTGTACTGTACTTTGCACGCCATTCTAGAATCTTCTCGAGCAACGTCCTAAAACTTGCTACAGCTAAATTATTGTATGTGACCATAATCTCTATACTAGCTTGTATGTCCGTAAAGTCATCTAGCATAGTTAAGAAGTTCTGTTCCCATACTGCACAATCTAATCCATTGCGCATATACTCAGCAGGTGCACCCCAGGTATCTAAACTACAATGCATACGGAAGTCTTTAATGCACTTCTTTTCTAATAGCAACTTTACCTTCTTACTCATACGATCTAGTAGTGCAGGCTTAACACCTAGGTTACTGTTAATCAGCAAAGTCATATTAGGGCAAGGATCTTGTTCTAAGTGATCTAACAGTTTCCAGGTATTCTGATTTAGACTAGGCTCTCCGCCTGTGATGCGTAAAGTTTGCAAATCATTTTTAAGAGTAGGCCACCATTCCCAAAATGCGTTGACGTATGGGTTAGACTCGTCGTCACTTTCATAGTATTCTCTATCCTTAAGGAAACTGATACTGTATTGCTTACTTTTGATAGGGTAATCGCCAAACTCTTTAATCTCGTCTATCCAACTGTTGCTTACTGTAGGGGTACAGTACCCGCATTTAAAGTTGCAAACATTGCCAAAGTTAACTTCTAAGAATTTCGGATTGTAGTTAGCATCCCAATCTAAGTTTTTAATAACACTGTAGTCATCGCCGTTCATTGCTCTCTGTATGTGTGTTGTAGTATGATGCGCACTATGTATTACACGATCCGACAAGTGTCCGGTATCTTCCACACGCCAGCAGAACCCACATTCTTTAGGGCGAGAACCTTCTAGCATTTCTTTGCGTTGTAGTTTCTTCCAAGCAGTGTTATGCAATCCACTAGGATTGTTTTTAATATCGGATATCTGTACTTTATGTGGGAAAGGGTGATAGCAACTATGGTTATCACCGGTCTGTAGATACAGTGTTTCTTGTGTCCATTTTAGCAAACAAAAGCCGGGTCCTACTTCATCTAACTTTTGTTTTGTTGCACGAACGTGATTAATGTTGCTCATATCTTAGATTCTTCGCCTACACGGTTTCCGATTTCACCGTTGTCTAGTTTGTTCCATTCTGCGCCGCAGCAACTACTACATTGTCTGCTGCGCATATTGTGTCCATTCTCAAACGAAGATGGAAGTAGTCGCTGGTACAAGTCACTTTCAATAATTTCTCTCAGTGATTTGTTATGTAGATCTATATAGCTTCTACCGCCTAACATCTTTAACATCATCATAAACGCATCATTACTCATATTGCTAGTATTAAAAGTGTCGTAACGATTAGGTTCTCCGCCTAGGAAACAGCAAGGATACACTTCTCCTTCGGCGCTGACGAAAATCTCATCATTGTATCCATTACCGCCTCGATGATCTGCAACTGCCCTGCACTTAACACTAATTTCTCTATGATCAACACTTATATTCTGATTCGTACTAGGATCTCTTACGCTCATTTTATAGTCGTCGCCGTTGACCTTCATATGAGCAAACATTTCGTTTGTAATATAGTTAGGAATAATGCCTTTAATCTTTTTAATCTTAATAGCATTTTCATCCCTTAATGTTTCGTCCAAAGGTTGTTCTAACCTATACTCTTCTTCGCCTTTTCTATTTTTAACAGGAAAGTAACCAGCGCCGTCTTCATACTGGAACCATCTAGTAGTTCTCTTGACGTTAAACACAGTAAAGCCTAGATCTTTAGCTAACTGTCGTGCTGTTTCAATTTGATGCTCGTTGTGCTTGAACACAATAAAATCCCATTGTGCAATACCACCGGCTTCTCTATAGGCTTTTACATTGGCCATTATTTTATCGAAGTTTGTATTCTTTCTATACAAGTGGTTAGTGTCTTCTAGCCCGTCGATGCTGAATACGCAATAATCGTTTCGTTGTGAGCTATTCATTAATAGACCTAACTCATAAAACCACTCAGGAGTTCTTGCACCCCCGTTAGTGTGCATACTAAGTCCTAGCGTAGAAGAGTTATGTTCCCTTAAATATTTGTATATAGGAAGAGTGTCTTTGTTAGCGATTGGATCACCGTAGTTACCACAGGCATAGACTCTTTTCAATTGTTTAACAAACTCAGGATTGAACCATTTAGTAAACTTTTCATAAGTGATGCCTGTTTCTACTAAATTAGGATTCAGCTCTGCGCCAAAGTCTATATATCTAGGACACATAGGACATCCTGCATTACAACGGTTAGTAATTTCTAAATGAATGGCATTTATATGCTTATAGTCCCATAATCCTTGTGTCATTTGTTTCTTCCTGATTCTTTAAAGTTTTCGTATACTTGTTCACATAGTTTGTAAAAGCCAGTGTACTCCGGGAATGTCCTTACTAAGTCTGTGCCTTTGCGTTTATCTGACTCTGTAAAGAATACATAAAAGTCTCTGCGGCCTTTGCGTATCATTTCATCGCTAACCGGATTCTGTTCCATATAGTCAACTACACGCTTTAGCTTTTCGTACTCGACTTGATCGAATCCCCACGGACGGTCTGCATTGCGCTCGTTAACTTTCATAAAGCGCAAGTGATCGTACATATACAGCATAAACTCTTTAGGCAGTATGTTAATCATCCAGTGCGGAGGCTCTTTCAAGTAAGGGGTATCAAACGAAATACGTTGATGATTACCGGATGCGTCAAATGCAGTAAATTCTTTACGTAGATCTACAATCTTGTCTAGCAACTTTCTAAATGTAGCAACACACAATACATTGAATGTAATCATAAAGCTAATCTTACTTTCGGGTACTGTGTTTAGGTATGTACGCAAGTTGCTTTCCCATACTTCACAGTCCAGGCCAGTACGCATATACTCTGCTTGCTTGCCCCAACCATCAATACTAGTAAACAGTCTAAATGCTTTAATCTTTTTATCTCGCAGCAGGCGTGCAACTTGTTCACTCATCTTTTCAACTAGTCGAGGAGTGACACCTAAGTTGCTGTTCATATGCAACTCTAAGTCGGGTGCCGGTGTAGCTTCTAACATATCTAACAACTTGAAAGTATTAGAGTTCATTAAAGGTTCGCCGCCAGTAATGCGGAAAATTTTTAAGTCTTTAGTCAGCTCGGGCCACCATTGCCAAAACGCATCTACATACGGGTTCTCGTCGTTAGGGTGATAGAACTCGCTGGTCTTAAGGAAATCAATGTTGTACTGGTTAGTAGTAATATCGTAATCGCCAAACTTTTTAACTTCGTCCATCCAGCTGCTACTAGCTTGCGGGCAGCAATAGCCGCATCGTAAGTTGCATCCATTGCCAAAGCTAACTTCGATATGTCGAGGATTCCAGTTTGCATCCCACGGTAAGTTCTTAATGGTTTCTAGATCACCTACTGCATACTCGCTAGTACTGTGCACCATACGGTCGCTGATGTGCTCACCTGGCAGGTCCTCGATATTCCAGCAGTAGTAGCACTCGCTAGGTCTTCCTCCCTCTAACATTTCTTTGCGCTGTTGTTTTTTCCACGCAGTGTTATGTAATCCACTAGGATTATTTTTAATGTCAGATATCTCAATCTTACGTGGACGAGGGTGATAACAACTGTGGTTATCGCCCATATGCAGATACAAGGTCTCAGTTTGCCACTTCATTAGGCAAAAGCCTTTACCTACTTGGTTCAGCCTATCTCGAGTATTTTGTATACGCTCGAAATAGGTCATTTGATTAAAATCTTTTGACATAGTGTATGTGTTCGCATTGCTTCCAGAAGTTTTTGTACTCTGGAAATGTTAAAGGAAAGTTAGTTCCACGACGACGATCGTGCTCTTTAAAGAAAGCATAAAAGTCACGCATCACTAACTCTTTGTTATAGCTGTCATCTGTTTGGCTTTCTAGCCATCCTATGTTACGCTTTAGTTTATCAATTTCAAACTGCTGGAAGCCGACTAACTCTCCGTGTACTTCTACACTGTTTTGTTCCATAAACTCTAATGCACTGTGTAGCATATAGTGTTGGCTTTTAGGTAGTAGTTTAATTGACATCCATTCTGGATTACGCAGTGTAGGAATATCGAACCATACTCGCTGCCTATCCCAGTAGTTATTGTACTTAGTATTCTTTTCAGGAATCTCTTTAAGACTATTGACCCACTGTCGTAGTTCTAGTACTTGCCCTAGCCACTTTTTAAATGAGGGCACGCTCAATAAGTTAAAGGTATTAATGAACCTTACTGTTGTAAAGTGAGTTTCGTACAAGACACGCTTGGTGTTTTCTACTAAAGTGTTGTAGTCTAATCCGTTGCGGATGTATTCAGCTTGCTTACCGAAGCCGTCTACACTAATGTACACGCCAACATTCCTACAGGCTTTAGTATCAGTCAAAGTATAAGTAAAGCTACCGGTTTCTTTAGTCTTTTGTCCTGTGCTAGTATCGTACCAATCTAACTCACTGCTATTAATAGCGGGAATATCTATTAGATGTAGTCTGTGCAGTGTATCACTAGAGTGCAAGTCTTTATCAATAACATACCTAGGCCAAGTTTCGTGATTGGGATCAGGTTGCTGTATAGCTGCTAATGTAGCCGTAGCTTCATAGTCTTGTATACGCTTTAGTGTATCAATAAACTTGTCCATTAACTTAGGATCAGGCGGACACATATTGCTAGTCACACTAATCTCTAAATCTCCTTTAGGATTGTCGGCTACATAGTCTAAAACCTTAAATGTATTTTTATCCATTAGAGGTTCTCCGCCGGTCATACGGAAAGTTAGTAGCGTATTGTACAAGTCAGGCCACCATTCCCAAAATGCTTCCACATATGGGTTGTCTTTGTTAGCAACTTGTAGCGGCATCCAGTTTGCATCCTGCAATGCGTTTATACTGTTATGCGGCGTACTAGTAGGATATGGCCCAAACTTTTCTATTTCTTGTTGCCAAGCTGTGCTTAGGTGCGGGCTGCAATACGCACATTTAAAGTTGCAGGCCTGATTAAAGTTAACCTCTACATAAGTAGGGTTTATGTCCCCGTCTGCTCCGGTGACAATTACATTGTCCTTATAAGATTTAGCCCAAGCCTCGCTGCTACGATAATGCCTGTCACTTCGATGGCCACCTTCAGGCGCACTAGGTGCGTCTTCGATGCTCCAGCAATAATTACAGCCATCGGGGCGACTGCCCCCTAACATCTCTGCTCGTTCTTTTTTCTTTTGGTCTGTGTTGTGCAGTGCGCTGGGATTCTTTTTAATTTGATCTACGCTGATTGTATGAGTAGGCGGATGATAGCAACTGTGTGTCCTGCCATTAGTCAAGTGGATGCTAGTGTGTAGCCATTTAGCTAAACACATACTAGGGCTAACAGAGTCTAACCATTGTTTAGCTTGTTCGCGCTCTCTCTGAACATCCTCTCCACTTTGGGGATATGTGTAAACAAAAGGTCGTTGCGTCATCGTTTAATTGTAAATGAAATTTTGTATTTTTTCAAGAAGTTCCATACCTCGGGCAGAATTTCTTTCCAATTGGTTCCTCTTTTTTTGTCCAGGCTGTCCATAAAATTAATATAGTCAGCCACGTGGTTTAGCTGCCATTGGTCCTTGATTCCTGCTAGATAATTAGAAATAGTTGTAGCAGTAGGACTATTGGGATATTTAGAGTAAAAGTCAATTAACTCTTTCTTAGCATTAGGCGGCAAATAGTTAACAGAATGAACGAACGGACTGTCTACAAATCGCATATGGAATTTAAATCCGTTGTCTTGGCACCATTGCTCTGACTCTACCATACTTAGTAATGTACTCATTTGATAACAGGCGCTAACTGCTGTAAGTGATACTCTTCCGTTAGTATCTTTAGTCAAGTCTTGTATCTTTTTAATATTGCTAGTGAATGTGGACCATTTACCGCCATAACGAATTAATTCGTATTGGTCCTGTATAGCATCCATTGATGCTCTGATATGCACTGACTTAAACTTAGACCATTTGTCAAACAAATTACTTTTTATTGCAGTACAATTACTGTCGTATTCTAAAAATATGCGGTCTGCATAACCTGCATCAATTATAGTATCTAGTAATCGTTCGTGTTCGCTAACAACCATCGGTTCGCCGCCAGTCAAGTATATGTGTGTTAAGTTAGGCAGCAACTGCTCAAATTTATTCCACCATACGTCACTTTCCCACCAACGCACTTCGTTTTCTTTTACAATTTTTCCGAATTCGTTTTCACTAAGCACAGTGACACTAGGTCCCCAGCCTGTCGGCTTGCCGTACACTTCCCAGTCTGCATACCACTTGTTGCTGTAAAACGGGCCGCATTGTACACAGGCCTGATTACATAAGTTTCCAAATCTTAAATCTAAGCTACTAGGCAAGTGATTTACTATCCCATTGCTAGAATATTCCGTAAAGTTAGATTCAGTTAAGTCCGTTTGTACTTTAGCATCTAAGTAGAATCTTCTACTAACAAAGCCTAAGTCAGGATCACGATTGTTGTTAGTTGCAAGCTCTTTATGCTCGCAGCAACTGCACATACTATGCCACGCAGATTCGTCTTGTAAATCTAGACTACGGACTGTAATATGTTTGTCGGTATTGAGTGCCTGTGAGAAATCGTGAGTTAAGATGTTAACGATGTTGCCCGAAGGGTCTCTGCCGACACCGGATTCGTTTGTGGCATCGTTGTTAATGCTGCATAATCTAATATCGCCGTTAGGCAATATATGTACGCCTGACCAAACTGTTTTACAAAATGCCATATTAATAAGGTTTAAAATTTGTTGTTGACTTGGATTGTATTAGCTTGATTAGCATTGCACTGATATCAAATTCCCACCAATTCTTTTTTGTGGTATAAGATGTCGGCCAGCTGTGATGATTGTCGTGCCAGCCTTCACCGTAAAAAATTAGTGCAGTTAGCCAAAAATTTCCTGCACGATGTTTAGTATTAGAGTTTTTATATCCCCAGGTATGATTAGCAGAGTTTACAAAACTACCAAACTGCCAGCACAGTGCTACTGGAGCTAGGTACGCTGCTAACAGTAACCTGAAGTCTATTAATGCTAATAGTAATATGATTACTAGATGGTACCTGTAATAGTTTTTGCTAAGATGTTTGTGAAATTTGGACCTGATTAAGTCTGCACAAAAACTTGCATAGGTCATTGCCCGGGCACTGCTAGCAAACATTCCTAAAAATTGAACACGCCAAAAACCTAAATGGCCGGGTCCGTGAGGGTCTCGATCTGTATCCACGAACCTATGATGTGCTCTGTGTATAGCTGTCCATTCAAGTGGGCTACCGATACCTGCATAAGATCCTGCAATGCAACCTAAGTAGTATGTGAACTTGTTGATAGGCCAACTTTTGTGCGCAAGGTATCTATGGAAGAATACTACTAAGCCAAACCAAGACACGAACACATATACAGGCACTGTGATTAGCCATTCTTGTGCGGTTGCAGTAAATATATAATACACCAATCCAATATGAGCAATCAACTGCAAGTAAAATAACTTCCAAGCTGATGTTAAGTATCTGTTCATATGGATATTTATGGAGAGAATCAAATGAATATTTACACTAGCAAATTATATGGATTATTGCATAGTATAACAGGATTACTAAGCAAAATCAACTGGATGCCAATTTACGCTCGATTTAACAACGGGCGTGGATATAACTTAACTGAAGAAGACCACGCCCTGATTAAAGAAAAACTAGCAGGTAGCTATTACATAATTTTAACTAACCGCAAGACACATTTAACAACATACTTAATTGGTGCACTAAGTTTCTTGAAAACAGGTAAGTGGCCCGAGTATAGTCACGCATTAATGAACACCGACAGTATTGTTGTCGCAGACCGTTGGAACGAGTTTAAGTTTATGGAAGCTACTAATGCAGGTGTTCACTATAGTAAGTTTATGGAAGTGTTTGACTGCGATAGTGTGTGTTTGTTAAAGCCAAAAGCATTAGACGCAGATGAGTGGAACCGTGTTATTGACGGACTATTAGAACAGAATGGAAAGAAGTACGACGACTTGTTTAACCTTGCCGACGAAAGTCACGTGAGTTGCGTTGAATTGGTGTTAGCGGCATTGCGAGATGATCCGAACTATGAGTTAGACTTTGCTACTTTAGAATACCAAATAATGCAAGTGGGCAACTTAACTCCGCAGATGTACAAAGACTGCTCTGACTTTGAAGTAGTTCTGGAAATTAAACGTTAACCTATACTCAGACTGCCGGGAGATACTTTTACTATATTTCCTTGGCGTGTCTTAACCACTACAGAATTGCCTTCAATTTTTACTACATTAACAGGACCCAGTAGTCCGTGGCTTAAAGTTTTCCCGGGTTTGATTAAGCTAAAATCTAAGTGGCCGATAACTTGCCCTTCGATTAGTTCTTGCAATCTCATATTAGTCGCCGCCTACTAATTTACCTTTGAAAGGATGCTGTGTGCTCCATTTACTTGGCATTACTTTCTTTGCCTTGTCTGTGCCTTTTACTTGTTTAGAAAATTTCTTTTCTTTACCGACTGGTGTAGACAGCAGAGCGCTCTCTGCTAGTCCTAAAGAACGTTTGATAATTCGAGTAATAGCAGCCTTAATTGCAGGTGCTATAGCACTAGTTAACTCACCATATACAGTAATAGATATGTCCATAATAGCATCTTCATCTTCTTCGAAGTATTCGTCTAGTACGTCTCTCCACGCCGCATACCTATCGCTCCACGCACTACACGAATCTTGTATTAAATCATACAGCCTATCATCATCGTTGACTACTGTAATGTCTCTGTATACCTGGTTTACTACAAGGATGACTAAATCATAGCGACTATCTTCTAAATCGTCTGCTAATTGCTCGACAATTTCAATACCGTCTTTTCCTACTTCAGCCCTAGTGTCTTTAACTATTCTAATAATCTGGTTGTCTAGGCTGTCTGCTACAAAATTAACTATTTCTTTGCGGCTTTCTACCATAGCAGTTTCTAATTGCTGTTTAGTTGCCAACAGACTAAATGTGTTGTTTGCAATAGCCTGCTTTTGGAATATCTTTCGTAGCTGCGGGTAGCGGTCTGCTAGATCGATTAACCGTACAGGGTTGTCTTGTTCATTCATAAAGCTACCAGACTCGAAATGGAACTGATACTTTTCCCCTGTGTGTGAGGGTTTTTTAGGAATTATAATGTATAGCTGACCTCTCTTGGCATAGTGGCCGTACATATTGTTGTTCTTAGCTGCGGTACACCAGCGTGTGCCTTGGCCATAATAGCAGGCTGCGGTTTCGTCTTGCGGAACAATAATCCTTAACTCTGCATCGTCATAATATGCACTTGCAGCACCACGATTTTCTGGTTTTTCTTCTACGTCAGGAAACTGCTCGACTGCCTTGTAAAAGTCCTGCACATTATTATAACGCATTAAATCGTTATAAGGGGGCTTGATAATCTTTTTGTTTTTTAGCTTATGAAATTTAATTAAGTAGTCAGCTAGTGTGCTTCTAATGTCTTCCATTTTGATGCCGCCACTAGAGTACATTTTTACAATAGCCTGTATATACTCTTTATTCTTAGTAGGATCAGCTGCTTCGATAAGTTCAAGAATGTTCGATAAGAATCGTTCGTCCTTGTCAATCTGATACGCTTGCGGGCCGTGTGGGGACAGATGCTGATAAGACCTGTAGGTATTGTCCTTGTTTGCAACTGCCAATAGTTTGCTGCCCCATTTCTGTGCAGTAATGTCTCTGTTGTATTCTAATAGTATGTGGCTTAGTTTCATAGTACAATCTTTTGGTAGTTACCGTAGTAAATTCTATCTTTAATGATAGATGATGGTACAGTGTACCTGTTGTTGCCTGCTTTGCGTAATGGAACATTTAACTGTGTGGCTTGGTCAAAAAACACATAGTTAGTCCCTGGTTCTTTGTCTTTAAAGAATCGCAATCCCCTTGTTAACACTTTTGCTAGTGTAGAGATTAGTTCGCTATGAGTAATTTTAGAATATTTGAAGCGGCCGTTGTATCCGCGCTCACGCTTCATAAACTGCTGATCGAAAAAGTGATCAGCTAGCTTTACTTGTATACCGTGAGATTTAGCATAATCAAACGATGCTCGCAATGCGGTTTCGAACATATCCACATCCTCTTCCGTATACCTATCATCGGGTCCGTATGTTGCTTCTAGTAATTGTTGTAGTCTCATAATCGCATAAAATAAAAGCTCACTTACAACCTACATCTGGCGTAATGTAGATTCAGGCAGCAGCCGCCTGGTTGACGCCTTGAGCATCTAGTGCTCATAACCGTTAGCGACAACGGTCCTAAGGGGATTCTTTATTTTATTTATGCATTACTTGATTGGGCTATATCTTCCGTCTTCATTAGGAGACTGTGTCTTGCCAAATTCTGTAGGCTTGTGTGTAACCGGATCTTCTGGTAGTTGTTGTATTTGCAGTTCTGCAAATGTTTCCGGCTCGTAATTCTGTAACCAATCTAGAAGAGTATTTTTTACACAATAATCAGGGCCATTGTGTCTTGCAACTTGTGTTAAATACTCTTCTAGATTGGGCCTGTATAGGCCCACTTGTCGTAGCTTGTGTTTAATAGATTGTGCATTATGGCCAAGAACTACAAAATTTCTGCCAATGATATTAGCTAGTCCAATAATATCTATGGTCTTTTTATGACCAACACTTAATGGACTTAGCTTGCCGTCAGCAGCAAGATCGTCCTCTTGTCGAGGACTAAATCTTTGCTCTAATAGTTCTTGTAAACGCATTACTTCTTAAGACCTGCTAGCTTGATTAGCTTGGCCAGACCTTCAGAAATTTCTGCGGACTCTACTTGCACCGGACTAGCTTGCTCTTGTACATTGTAAGACAGAATCATATCAGTAATCTCACCGCGGTTAGCAAGGGCGCCTTCCTCGTCATACTGTAACATATCTTCTGCGGAGTACTGTTGGCTAGCTAAGTCTGCTAGTTCTTCGTCACTCATAGCATCTAATTGTTCACGAGTGTAGTCTTTTTCGAATACACTAATGTCATCTTCTGCTTCTTGTACGCTTTCTTCGGCAGTACCTGTCATAAAGCCTTTAACACCTTTGGCAATTTGTCCGATATGCTTCTTAACTGTAGGGATAACGCCTTGACGAGTTAAACTAGTTTCAGCTGCCGGGAATACATCCATTTGTCCATTAGGTAAGTGTACAAATACTTTTTCGCCTTCTTGGCGGTCAACAACGCCGCGGCGGTTTTCAAAGTAAACAACATCGCCTGTTACAAACATATGTGCGCCATTGCCTTCTTCTACTGGCATTTCTGTAGATTCGGTTTCGATGTGATCGTGTACATCCGAATCAAAACGCTGTGTTACCCATTCAAATGGATCACCTGTACGAGCTTTCATTGTGCCGTATGGCATTTCACCTTGCATTGCATAGTAGTCGAATAGTGCTTCGTATAAATCGCTGTCTAGTTCTCCGCCTGCAACGAAGTCTTTAACTTCTTTTGGGAAACGCTTAACAATATGTGATAGTGTTTCGTGACTTTCGCGTAGTGCAGTGCCGATCGTGGCCGTAACGCTTTCTTCTAGCTTAGTGACAATAGCTGCTACACGAGGATCGTTTTGTTTCTCGATAGGTAGACTTTGTACTTGGCGTAGTGTTTCGCTGATCTGCTTCTTTAAACTACGAACTTTAGCTAAAGACTCTTGAACGCTTTCGTCTTTTAGTTTGTTCTTACGCTTTGGTAGCTTGTCTAGTGCACCACCTTTTTTAGGTAAGTTACCAACTATCCAACCTTGTAGGTTTTTACCGCCTTCGCCTGCTGTGTCATCTAAGCCTTTTTCTTTCTTAGGACGACCACGCTGACCAGTAGGGCTCTTTTTAGCTACTTTTTTCTTAGTTCCATCATCGCCTACATCAAACTCAGTACCATAAGTACCTTTATGAATACGGCCTGTTTTAGTTGTTTTTGTTTCGCCTTCTTTAACTTGATAAGTTTTTCCGCCTACTTTAAATTCTTTTTTGCCTGCTGCTCTGGCCTTAGCTAACTCGCCTGCAAATTCATTGCCTTCTTCGACATCACTTTCGTTAGTCTTAACCGCCTTAGCAATCTTATGCGCTTTAGTAATAGTGCTCTTCTTTAGAGGCGGCTTATCACCTGTTGACTTCATAGCTTGACTCATACCAACTGCGTATGCGTTTTTAGCTTCTTTAACGTCAGTACCGTCGTCTTTGTTATTGTCGGCGTGGCTCATAGCCTTGCCTTTGACTGTGGTACCTTTTTTACCTGCAGGAACTTTTCCGCTAGTACGACCGAAAATGTCGCCTTTAGGTGCAGCAATTTCTGCCGGTGTTTCTTTCTTAGGACGACCGCGCTGTCCTGTTGTTGATTTAGCAGCTGGCTTCTTTTTCTTAGAACCGTCATCACCGACGTCGTATTCGCTACCGTACGTGCCCTTATGGATCGTACCAGTTTTAGTTTTGACTTTTTCGCCTTCTGCAACTTTTGCTTTCTTATCCATTTTGGACTCCGTTACATTTTTGATCGCTCTTTGATCTTGTTTATTTACTGTTGATTCGTTAGTATGCATTGTTTTCTTAATGCCGTCAAGTACACGTTTTGCTTGCATTTTTTGCTCGCTAGTAGCAGTATCACTTGATAAAATATCTCTGCATATATTTAGCGACTTTTTAATCTTGTCTACGTCCATTTGCTTTTCAACTTCTGGAACATTTAGATCGATGAAATATTCACGCTCGTCTTTTTGCTTGTGTGTAGCTCGACGATCGCCCCAGTCGCCTAAGTTGATAATATCAGTAATGTCTTCTGCCATTTGTACATCATTGGTGTACACTGTATCATCTACATAGAAATCGCGTCCTTCTTGTAGTCCGTTAGATTCTAACATACCTACAATAGTGTCTACATCTTCTTTAGCTAACTGTGCACCTACAAATTGTCCTGCTTTATTGCCTTGGTTTTGATACACTTGTTTAGCGTGATTTTCGTCACGTGCAAAAACTTTAGTAAACTCACCTTCAGGATCTTTATCTGTAGCTACACTAAAAACTTTTTCGCCCGGAACAGGTTTGTCTAAGTTCATCTGTTGCTGTCCGTTCGGGTCTTGTTGTTGTGTGTTTGGATTCTGCTGTGGCGTAGTAGGGTTTACTGGCTTAACAGGAGAAATAGGAGAAATAGGTTTAATAGGCTGTACCATTATTTAGATCCTTGTGCTCGTTCTGCTGCGCTGATTTGACGCCATAGGTTATTCATTGCACCTTCCATATCACGTGCTCGACGTTCTGCATCTGTTAGGTTTTGGTCGCGGTCTGCATACTGCCAATCGCTGCCGCCTAAACTCTTGTACTCTGCTTTCATACGTGCATACTCTGCTTTTAGTTCTGGAAGTTTAGCTATTAGCATTGCCATTCTCCTGTCGTCTTCGGCTTTTTTCCTTGCAATGATCTTGTCACCCGCACGGTCCATACCTTTTTCACGCTTGGCAATGATTTCAGCTGCGTTCGAGGCATCTTTTTTAGAACCAAACTTGTAACCTTGTATAGCATAGTGTGCGTGTCTACGATAGTTTTGTAGGCCTTGATCACTGATTTCATTGATCTCTTGGCCGGCGCCGTTAGCTAATAGTTGTTCTATATGCTTGACCCACGCACTAACGTCGCTTGATCCAATCTCGTCGACGTCACCTACATAATCTGCAAGATCATCTATAGCTGCGGTGATTGCAGCAGGGCCGTACTTTGATAATAAGTCGGTGCGCTGTAGTAATATTCTACGAGTCACTGCTTGTACAACTGGGTTGTCGTCATTGCTTTCAGTAACACGACCTGTACGCTTGTCGCTTAGTGCTCGGTTTAAACCAGCAGCACGTTTCTTAGCACGAGCATCTTGTTCTTTACTATAGTCTTCCAATCCTGGGTGGCTTTTGCTTGCACGGGCAGCAAAGTTTGCGTGACCATAATCGTCAGTTGCACGTTGTACATATTTGTCTCGTAGCTTAGTGCTGATTTCGTTAACTTGTTCTTCAGCTACACCTTTTTTCTTATTGCCTTCTCGCCAGCAGTAAGCCGTATACTCCTTGCTGTCATATGCAGGGACTTTAGCATCCGCACCGTGTTTAGCACGCCACTCACGCTTGAATGCGTTGTATTGTTTTGCGCCGCCTGCTTCTACAAGTCCGCCCCTATCTCTCTTAACTGCACGAGCAACATCTTGTGCTAGGGCGCTAGCATCGTTGTCGCCGCCATAGTTTAATACATCTAAAATAGCTGCGTGTACTGTGCGCTCGTTTGCATATCGTGCTAGATTAGGATACATTCTTTCAAACTCTGCGTATACTTCGTTAGCAAGTTCCTCGCTATCGTAGCCTTCCGCCACATCTTGCTCCTGACCTTGTACATCAGCAATAGCACCGTTAGTTAGTTTAACCATCATAACGCCTTGTGGGCTATACATTTTCTTATAGCTAGTTGTACTCATACGGCCGGCAACTGTACCGTCTTCAATCTTGCCAATACGGTCAGGAGTAATACGAACTGCACTACTGCGTGGCAGAATCTTTTTGCCATTGTGAGCCTTCATTGCTAACAAGTCTTGTAGGATAGCACTAGCATTGTCTAACACTACTTTCTCGGCTTCTTCTGCACTTGTAGCTAACACATAGAAGTAGCGTCCACTATAGTCGCTATACTTGCCGCGGTAGTAATTGTTCATAATGACAACTTGCCAGCTCTTAAGACCTTTAAGGTTAGACATTAGCGCATCTTCTTGTGCTTCATCTACGCTTTCTGTTTTTGGAGCCCACCAGCGTCCTTGTCCGAATGCCCGGTCTGCACTTTGCTTTTTAACTGTAGTACTGTGGCCGCTAGTGTTATATACTGCCAGTGCCCACTTGCCACTTTTTGTTTTCTTTAGGCCGATTGCTGTTGCATCGTGTTCATCTGCTGGACCTACATTGTAGAAATAATAACCTTTTAACACTGGCTTTGCAGCAGGTCGGTTATATCCATAACCATAGTTGCGGCGCGGTTCTTCGTAGTCGTCATCTTCGTGACCTAAACGCCTAACTTGCTCAGAGCTCCATCCACTAACGTCAATGAACCCGGGACCTGCTTCTTCTACTGCATCGCTAGGAACAATGGCACTATAGTTGTCCATAGTTAATGTGTCGCCATTTGCACTTAGCTTTAGTGCATTTTCTGCTGCATCGTGTAGATCCATATCGTCTTTGGCATCTTCGCGGGCAAATTCTAATGTACGAATAAACAACGGAACATCCATTGTAATTGTATCTTGCGGGTTTACTGTGCTGTCTTCTTCAACGCTTTCTAATTCGTCGGGTTCTTCTTCTGCACAATAGCTAACATCGCTAGAGTGAAAGCTGCGCAAACCGTCTTGTCCTAGATCGACAATAACAAAACGCTTGCCGGTGCCGAAGCTGTCAATAGTACCAGTCTTACCTTGAAACTGCACGTTACCTGTAATTTTAACTGGTTCGCCCACTTCTAATTCTTCTGCGGATTGTGCTTCTACAACTTGAGTAGATTCGCCTAAATGCCCAAACACAAAGTCGGCCATTTTGTTGATTAGCTTTTCGTCAACATCGGGAATCTCGCGTTTGATATCGCTGATTAAATCTGACTTACTGTAGTCAGGTTTTAGAACACGGCGCTCACGGGCGTGTTTTTCAATTTCTTTAATGCTAGACAGGAATTGGTCAAAGCCTTCGCCGCCGAATTCTTCTTCGGCTTCTTGTACCATTTGTTTAGACTCTTTTAGTGCTCGTTTGATTTGTGATAGCTTCATATAAAAATACCTTGCAAGTATATTATATTTAGCTATATTCTAAATCAAGACTTGGGTTTATTTTTAGGTTTAGGCTTGCGTTTTGGTGTTGCGGGATAGATGCTGCTACGCTTGATCATTGCACCAATTTGTCCTGGTATTGCGGCAACTGCGCCAGAGCCGACTCCGCCTACACTTGCATCTTCGTTAATGATATCTTTAATACGCATAATTTACTCCCAGGCTACCATTTTAAATCGTTCGTTTGGTATACCAAAATATTCACACTTCCAGCGACTTTGTTCAAAGAAGTCTAAATGGTGCCACTGGTCTTTGTGCTTTAGAATCTGCAAGGCTGCATCATCCCAATCTATTGTAGCAAACTTAGCCTGTACTTGCAGTTTACGCACTTGCACTTCTTCATAGTCGAAGCCGTCATATTCCCAGTGTAGTACTTCAAACGCATTGCCTGCACGGTCAACATAGTCCATACTAAAGTCTAGACCCCACTTGGGTCTTAAGGCAATAACCTTGTGCAGCAAAGGGAGATCACGGGCCCACTCTTTTAACTGTGTTAGTGCTTGACCAGCATAGCCTTTACGCTCAAACAAATTACTGTGATTCAGCACTGCACCTTCAATTTTGCAGTCTTGCACAAACCAATCTTCTTTAAGGCAGCGTATATGTTCTCTATGCTTTTTTGGTTTTGTATAATTGCCGTAGGCATAATGTTGCTCTATCACAGTTAGGTCGTAGCCGTTTTGATCAAATAGTGCAACATCTTCTGCGGTTGGTAAGTAGACTAACTTAGCAACGGGCTGTGTCCAATAAGGTTCGGTGTTGAACCTATTGTCTGTTAGTTTAATTACCATTTTCTGCAGGACCAGTAACGGGCTTTAGTACGAGGACCCGGATTATCGCAGTTATGACGGGCACGGAAGCTACGACGAGCTGCCGGATTAGACTTTCTAATCTTCATATCAGGATCGCCAAAATTTACTTTTTTGATGTTACCTGTGCTAGGATCTTTTACGTAAACTTTAAACTTCTTAACATCGCCGCGCATTGGCTTACCTAATTGCACTTTGCGGCCTTGGTATTCGGCTTCGTCTAACTGCTCGTCTTCGTTAAACCATAACTCGCCGTATGCTTCAAAAAACTCGTCACCGTCATAGGTTTCTTCTAATTCTTCTTTGACGCAGTTATTGACTCTGACGCCGCCTTTGATCTTAGTACCTTGCTTCTTATAACCGTCCCAGCATTTAGGGTCTAGACGTTGCTTTTCTTCTGCCACACCTTTAACATCCCAGGTTTTATGGCACTGGTGACATTCCTTCTCGCCATCACTGTATGTTTTTATGTCGGTGGAATGACAACGCGGGCACTGGTATTGTTTACCCGGACGACCTTCGTTGCCATCATCGCGGATTGGGTGTTCTTCGTCATCGTAGCCTTCCGCCACACCTTGCTTACTACGATTCAAACCTGCTTGTAATCTTTCAATACGATTTTTTATGTTATCCCATTGTTCAGGTGTTTTAGCAAACTTCAATCGTTGTTCGAGTTTGAGTATAGTATCTTCAATCTTCTTTTGCGTATCACTCAAGCCCTCCGCTACATCTTGCTTTTTCTTTTTAGCAATAGCTATAGCGGCTTGCTGTGCAGGATTAGCCGCTTCAGTGGCGCGAGTCTGTTTAGGACCTTGACGGCACTTCCACTTTTTATCAGTAGAGCAATAGTATTGTCCGTGTGCGCAACTTGCTTCTACTATAATGTCTGTTATTTTCATTTTTTACTCCACTTAGCTTTAATTGCGTCTACTACCTGTGTCAGTGTCATATTGTTAGATTTTAGGTAAGCAATAAACTTATTAGCAATGTCATACTCTGTGCTGCTAGGCTGACGAGCATTGTACAAGTCATTTTGTAGTTGACTGCTCATATCACCGTAGTACAGTATATTATATTTAATCTTGTCAGCAGTTGGGCTCAACTGTTGTCCGGGCTTTTTGTTAAGTAGTTCTATCCAATCTAAGATATTACTTTTACCCCAAGGATGATCTCCACGGCGTGCAGGTAGTCCCCTTGCAGGACGCTGGAATCTGCCAGTTCTTTGCTGTCCTTTCAGCATATCTTTAGTATCAGCTACTTTAACTGCTTTATTAGTATTCTGTGTGCGCCAAGCCGCTTCGTCTGTATACAGGTATGCGGGTATTTCTCTTATTTTAGCTGCTATCATTATAGCACGTGTTAATGGACTGCGGCCTTCATCTTGTTCTTTTAATAAAATATGTACGGCGGTGACGCAGTCTATAGATATCTCGGGCTGCTTACTAAACACACGGTCTTCTGTTTCTCGTGTTCTATCAGGACTGTGTTGCCAAGCTCTGTCCCAATAGTCAACTGGCTTGACTGGGTAGCGGGCATTTAGCCAGCGGCCGTCTAACACAAACATAACTCCGCCTGTGCCTACATAACGATGATAGTCGCCTACTTTGCTGCGGCTTGTGCTTAGGAAATAGTCATAGCCTTTTGGAGCATACATATGCTCGGCTTTACTAAATGTGCTGGCGCTTAATTTAAAGGCACCGTCTTTTAAGATGCGAGCTGCATTGTGTGTACTTGTATAGTGGTATACTATATCTGTTGCTGCTTCGAATAGTTCTTGTAATCGCATTACGTATTTAACCTTTTGTACTGCGGATAATATCCATAATTGCAGCGAATTTAGTGTGCCTATCTTCTAGTCCTTTAAGTCCGGAGTTGATTGTTTTAGTAACCGCTGTAGTGTCTTTAAAGTTATCTACATTAGGACGAACACGATTTTCCCAATACCATACTGCAACCTTAGCTGCTACTTCTGGTTTTTCAACTAACTCTGGATGCTTTTCTAATGGCAAACCTAATGCTAGTCCTGCTCGTTTATAGTTGTCTCTACCAGTTAACTGTATGTAGCCCCGGCCGTGATACTTTGCTCCGTCGCCTGCAACTTTATTACCTAATATCTTTGCTTTGCGTGGATTGTGCTTGGGATCGTATTTCTTAAAGTCTAACTTGCCGCCGTACTCTTTCAAGCTGCTAAAGTTTGCAGTTTCGTGAGCGCACTGTGCTACAAACTGTGCTAGCTCTGTACCTTTAATGCCGGCTTTGTTAGCAGTTGCTATTAGCACTTTAGCAGATGGTTTAGTAATAGATTGTATTACGTCTTTTTTAACTTCGGGGCTTAGTTGTTGCTGTGTTGCAGGTGCAGATTGTGTTGCTAGGCTTGTAGCGCCTTTGCGCTGCTGAGTTTGTGCCGTCTGTTCGGGGCTTAGTTGTTGCTGTGTTGCAGGACGCTCTTGTGCACTTGGGCTAGTCATTGCATTTTTAGCCATCATTCCGGCGCCGCCGCCTAATGCAACCCCGCCTGCTACTGCTAGATTAGTTAATGTATCTTTCCAGCCTTCGTCCAATGCCGGTGCCCAATACATATTCTTACTGCCTTTAGCAGCGGGTTTAAAACCGTGACTCTTGTAGAACTTGATTAACTTAGCCTGACTTACTTGTCCTTTGTCCCACGGAAATAATGTTAAGCTAATGCCGTCTTTTTGTGCTAAGTCTTGCAAGACTTTCATAGCACGACTACCTACGCCTTGACGCAAGGGATAAGCCTGAAACCATTTAACATCCACTGCGCCGCGCTTGCTAAAGCTAGGTGTTAACTCAAACATAGCTAACTGTTGGTCTTCTCCTTCGCCCCAACTCATTACGTGGTTGTTTTGCCAAGTAGCAGGAAACATATCATATACCTTTTGAATCCAGGCACGTGCACCTGATCCTGTGTCTGATAATTTAATTGAGTTTTCTAATAGTTCTTGTAATCTCATTTTAATTTAGGGTTTCCGAATACTGTTTCTCTAATAACTCGACCACCTGGTAATCTGCGATCGTATGTGTCGTTGTCAAACATTTCCAAGTAAGGGTCGTTAAACAATGCTTGCAATACTCTAACATCTTCCACCGCTGGCACATTAAGTTTCTTTAATACTGCTCGCATTGCGTCACTGGACTCTAACCATACGCCTGGCTTGGCTAGCATTTGTTGTATCTTTTGTATAGCCTTGTCTTTACTAGTCCTTGACCCGTCGTGACCTATGCCTTGTATCTTATATCCAGTCCAAGACTCATTTGCCCTGGCCTTTCTATAGAAAACACAAGCATCGACATCTGGATCCTTGTCCCAGTCGATTACATTCCAGTCACTAGGAATAACATCTTTTAAGCTGTTAATAAAACTACCGTCTGAAGTATTAGTGTATGCTGTTTGTACAAGGTCTACTAAGTCGTGACTTACTTCTTCTTTATCAGCAGTAGATATAAGAAGTTCCCAAGAATTTTTTGGAAGATACAGCTCGTACAATCTCATATTATGGTGCCCAAACCGCAAACAATCCGGTGTCCATTACTTCATTGTTTCTGCCGTATACCGTAGACAATTTAGTTTTAATGTAAGATTCCAGTTCAGTGCCAGTTGTATTAGGTTTAACATCAAAAGCAAAATAATGATCGTTGTATTGTGCTTGTTGGCCGATATACTGACCTCCTAATTGGCCCATTATGATATCTATTAGATTATTAACCTTTTTGTTGCCGGCACGTGCATATGCATCATTGTCTGTTTCTATGTCAAATGCATCTACATCTAAGCTAAAATAACCTTTCATTTGTACTCCGGGAATCTGGCTCAAGCTAACCCAATTTCTGCGGCCGCCAGGAGTTTGACTATCTCCTGCTACTAATGGGCGTTTCATAATTGTCAATACAATTCCATACAATGCTTTAGCTAAGCCTGCGCCGCGATAATCTTCATCTACTGTAATAGTGCCTACTTGCAGTGCACCTTTGAGCGGAAAAGGCTCGTAAGGGGTATGCACTGTTAATTGAGCTATTAATTGTCCTGGGCCTTGGCCCTGCATTTGTTCCCAACGCTTTAGTCTGCGCTGGTACTCGGAATTCATTTCATAAGACTGCTTTTTAGGTGGAGTGCTAACATCTTTGCCGTTAGGATCGAATATTTTAATTGCAAGATACTCTTGACCACGGCGGCCTCGTTCAGGAACTACTGCATATGTAAATCCAGATCCGCCTGGTAGCTTTTTAACAGCCTTGGCATTTTTATCGTAAAGGGATTCCTTACCGCCTGTATAGTCGGTCCTGTTTAGACGCTCTATCTCGTCTAGTTGCTGTTGTTCAAAAAGTTCGTATAATCTCATAATAGTATATTTATTCGTACCTTGGTGTTACACTTAACTCTCTGCCTTGGTGCTCTAGTCTAAATTCCGGACTAGTTCTTTGTACCCATTCACGAGCCTTGTTATTAGCTTCGCCCTGTGTTTCTGCTTGCACCCTAAATACAATCTGGTCATCCATCTTTACATCCCACCAACCAGTAAACCTCTGTTGCGCTTGACCTGGAACAGTTAATGTTTGATTAGGATTATATTGTCTACCAACTGGTGGAGGTGGTGCATAGTCTGCAGGAATTTCTCGAACTTCTACGTCAGTACGCATACGGGGATTTTGTTCTCGTGTTTGTGTTAAGAACTGTTCTGCTGCTTGCTGTGTAGGGAATCTGCGTATAGGTACTTCTTGTCCTGCAGGATGTTCTCCCGGTAAACGAGCAAATCGCTGACTTGCACCTATCCAAACACCCCAGTTGCCTTGGTTTTGCTGCTGCATTGCCTGCTGTGCTGCTTGCTGCTGCTGGCGTGTTCTAATACCATAAAGTTCAGGGTTACTATATGGAGAGTTTCGAGCTTCTCGTTCTGCTGTTTGTCTATCTGTGTTAGTTAACTCACGCAGACTCTCACCGTCACTTAGTCTATATATTTCCCAAGGCCCTGGACCACGTGGAGTTAAATCTTCATACGGCCGCAACGGTGTAACAATCGCATTAGCTAATCGCTCTTCTGGAATACCCCATTCTTCTGCTGCTACTTGTCGAGCAACTGCTGCGCTGCCTGCAACTACTTCCATACGAGTAGTAGAATCCTTTTGTACATTCCACCAATATTTCTTATTAGGGTCGGCCTGCTTTTTAACTTGTCGTTGTAGCTGTGCTTGCTTGATAAAGCTACGTAATGCTGCTTTAGGTATTTCACCTGCACTGTACTTGGCAAAGTATTGCAGCGTGTTTGTGCCGTCGTCGCTAGGAGCAATCAGTTTGTACAATTTCTTAGCATATTCTTCTTTGTACTTAGACTCGTCTAGTGCTGCATCTAACGCTACTGTAAATCGTAGCAGTGTAGACTCTAACTTAGCTAAATCTTCTTCTAGCCAGTTGCCACCTGCGCTGCGGAATTCTACATAGCTGTCCTTGGTGTTGATACTAGTGTACTTGTTAGTGATGCCACTGTGGATTAGTTTACTAACCGCAGTGTTTAACTCCTGCTTCATCTTTTTCATTGCGACATCAATTGTTTCAGGAGTTGCTTTTTGTTTAATAAACTTAATAGCGGCTTTACAGTATGTGTTAGCTTCGCGGCCGAATTGTTGTAGAACGTATTCGTCGCCCATTAGTAATGCTAGCTTGACATAGTCCAACTTTTCTAAGCTGTAGCCAGGTACACTGACGTTAATGTGCAAGCCTGTGCTTTCGTTTGTATAATAGTTGTTGCGCTTGGCCCACCTAATAACTTTATCTAAGTCTGTTAACATTTCACCTAGTGGTAGTGGCGGGCTAACAAACTCTAATCCGCTTTCTCCGTCGTCACCTTCTAAGCTACCATCTGGTTCTACGACATAGCTTGTTCCATCTCGACGTGCACTGTGATAGGAATCAGATGCGTTGACATTGCGGTCAATCATATTTTCAAAGTCCGACGCAATACTGTGTACATCCGGGCCGTCTCCGTCGGAATTGCTTGTATAGTAAGGCCAGCTGATATCGTAGTTGCTTTCAATATCGCTCATATAACGATAGCCGTTGTCACGTAACCACGACTCATCGTCGTATTCATTTTCTTGATCGTTTATATAGTCTTCATATGCTGCATCGTATATGCTATTACCCGAACCCTCGTCAATTACGTCATTAATAAACTCTCGCTCTCTTGCATCTACTTCTTTTTCTATTATGCGTTGAGCTTCATCGCTGTCTGGATCACCTTCTGGGTTATCTGCTATCCACGCTGCTCTAACTTCATCTACCGCCTCGTCTCTATCAAACTCGTCGTAATTTTCGATGTAGTCTGTAATTGCTTCCCTCATATTACGTTCCCAAGAGGTGTTAGCTTGTTCGCTGCGCCAATCGAAATAATCACTTTCTAATCGTTCTTGTAGTCTGCGTAAATCGTTGCGGCCGTTCGGATTCATCCCGTTGCTATCATCTACGCCAAAAAACTCTACAATGTCGCTAATGCTGCGGCATCGTTCGTCCTGATCATAGTCACGCTCCCAATCTACATCATCTCCTACACTTGCGCCAGGAACAATCATTTCAAATTCCATACCGGCTCGTGCACCCGGAATGGCTGCTGCTAGTCTACGTAGGTTAGACAAGCTCATATTAATTTCGTTTAACTGTACATCTTCTGCAATAGCTTTGGCTTCCAAACTTAATTCTTTGTCTTCTTGTTCTGTTTTGGCTGCGTATAGTTTGTCAATAATACCTTGCGTTCTTAGCATCTTAAACGCTAGGTTTTCGGCACTAAATTCGCCCCCTTGAGCCAATCCGCTTTTACGTGCACGCTTGATGTCGTCTAAAACAGATACTATGCGTGCTTTGCTTTTATTTCTTAATGCCCTTAATGCTCGTGTTCTTAGTTCGTCATATTTTACTTTTACTTCGTGACTTGATGTTGTAAATGGCTTACGTTCTGGTTCTTTAATCCATTTGTCTTGTAGTATGCTGTATTCACCTAAACTGACGACCGGCTCGTTTGCGTTTTGTACATACAGTTCAACTTCAACACCTCTAATTTTAATGTCGTGCAGGTCATTATATTGATATTTTTTACTGTCAAATAATTCACGATATACTTCACTTTGATCTAGTTGTTCTATGTCTACTAGCAAGTGCAAATCTAAATCACTATGCGGGGTATATGTAAATGCTGCGTTGCTACCACTCACTGTAATGTCTTTAACTTCTACATCCTGTATACCAAGGAATGCTTTAAAGTTTTCTGCAATATCTAATAGTGCACGTTTAACTTCTGGGCGCATTTTCTTACCTGCCCATAGTTTAGGATTTAGCTCGTTGTGCAAATCAATGGCATCAGACATTGCAAATTTTTCTTGCACTGTTCCAGCCTGTTGTGTCTGTATATCGTTAAATTTCATATTATGTCACTATACCTTTTAAGTAAACTGTTTTACCGTTTTGTTTTACTGCTGTTAATTCTTGTCGCTTGTTTCCGTCTGCATTGTAGCTTACGTGTACCCAACCGCTATCTGGTTTTCCTAGAGTATAAAACTCTAAAATAACTTGATCGAATTGAAACTGACTAGCAATAATCCTTGCTAGTTGATCATTTGGCATACCCGGTATATGAATATCAGCAGCTTTACCTTCTAAGTGTTGACTATTTACTGCGCCGCCTATTGCTGTGTTAAGCTCAGGGCAACGATAGCCGCTAGTTACTACAACTGGGCCGTAGTTGTCACGTAATGGCTGTAATATATTCTCACATAGTAGACGCAGATTATCTATTACAAAATTGGGAGGTGTGTTATCGATTCCTAGTCTACTAGCAGTTTGGCTGATCAGAAATTCGTTAAGATAGAAGTTTGCTGTTAATTGCATAGTGTATCCGTAAAAAAACTAGTGCGAATCTCTCCGCACTAGTTATTTATTGGAAATTACTCTATTAGAGTAAAAGTTCAAAAGCTAGTTTTAGTCTACTGTTTGCAGGAGCGTATTTTGTTATAGAGTTATCCATATCGATCGGAGCAGAAAGCAAGCGTAGCTCTGCACCATTGGGAACTAATATCTCGTACTTAATATTCTCGATTACTACAGGGTGCTCTAATGAAAAAATTGTACCGTCTTCAAATTTAATCTGACACTGATTGCCGCCGGTGACCGGAATGACTAGTCTAGCCGGGTAGTCCGAATTATCGTGCACGTGATTAGCAGTTAATTGTGTTACTTTAAACTCCTCGAATCCTCTCAGTTTATTTTCACTTATCATAAACATAACACTAGGATAATTAACTGTCTTAATCTTAGCACTTAGCTCTAGATTTAAATCAGATATTTCTGCTGCAATGTTTTCGTTTACTTTAAACTTTGTAAGTTGATACTTGTTCATTTTATTTCCTTAGTAAGGACGGCAATTTTATGCTTTTTAGAGAAAGCAGCCGCATCATATTCGTCGTTCACTAAAGGTTGTCCTTTAATGTTCATACTTGTATTTAGCAAAATAGGACATCCAGTTGCTAGATACCACGCTTCTAGTAGCGCCCTAAAACCCGGGTTATCTTGTTTAGTAACTGTCTGTACTCTACTAGTACCGTCAATATGTACGGCTCCGGGAACAAAATCAGCCACTTTACACCTTGCTGTATATTGCATATACGGGCTAGTTACATATGGCATATCAAAACATCTATCAGCAGACTCTGCTAGTATTGCCGGAGCAAATGGCCGAAATGGCTCTCGCTTTTTAAACTTGTTCATACGCTTTTTGCTGTCGGGCAACCTAGGGTCGATTAGTAGACTTCTGTTACCTAATGCCCGGGGGCCGAACTCTGCCTTTCCATTTGCGATTGCAACTACATTGCCTTTTAATAGTTCTGCTAATGCTGCTTGCACCGGGTAGTCACCTTTTATATCATAACCTAAAAATGCCCCAGGATATTCTATATGCTTGTTCCATACACTTAGCACTGCACCTATGCTACTGCCTGCATCACCGGGATTTGGCATAATCCAAATATTGTCGTACAGTCCTTTTTTAGCAATCACCCCGTTAGCTACACAGTTAAGAGCACAACCGCCCATAAGCACTAAATTTTTAGATTTAAACTTTTTATATGTCCAGTAGATAATGTCAGTCAGTAAGTCTTCGTATATCTTTTGAGTAGCTGCTGCGAGGTGTTTAACATCTGTAATTTCTTCGTGCCACCATTTAATACCTTTGTGCATATTAACTGCACATTTAATTTTCGGGCCGCTGTCTTCTATACGCCAATCAAATAACTCGTTGCGTATCAAATCGTAATACTTGTGAGAGTCGCCGCTTGCAGCCATACCCATCATTATGTACTCTTCTTCATTGGGTTTGAAGCCACAGCGTTGCGTCATTGCACTGTACCATAAACCCACACTGTGCGGGTAACTCATACTCCACTGCTTCTTAAGTTTTGTGCCTTTCGCTTCCCATATTGTGCCAGTGTCCCATTCACCTATTGCATCTAATACTACAACCACTGCATCGTCAAACCCGCTAGTAAAATAACCGCCTGCTGCGTGGCTGCGATGATGCCCTGAGTTTGTTATTAATGTTTCGCTTAGGTCTATAGGAGTATATTGCTGTATATAATCTTTAACATTTAACAAAGGTAGTATAGGTTGACCAGCATATAGTTGCCGTGTTGCTTTTAATAAAGGTCGCTCGTAATAACATATATGACCAGGCCGACCAAAATCTAATGCATACTTGATTAAGTCCGGATGTAAATCTCCGTCGTTTTTCTTTTTACTAAAGCGTTCGCTATGACTAGCAAACACAAGTTTATCATTGTCAAACACTGCAATAGCAGCATCGTGGCTAGCTGCGCTTATTCCCCAGGTTATCATATTAAGTTTCTATCTTTTATTATTTTGCTTAGTTCTTCTGCAAATTTATCGTGAACTATTTCCGTAAAATGGCCGCCTGCACAAAAAACAAATTCATTAAGTTTAAAATCTCTAGCAATATCTAACATAGAAAGAACACTGTCATCTAGATATTTTTCCAAGTCTTGCACTTTGCTATTCCTTATATTCGAAAGATAACTGTTCTTAACATTAATCGAGTCTGTAAATAATATATTGATGTTATTAGCATTGCAAAAATCCTGGATGCGTATAAGTTCTGTTAACCAACTATAGTATAAGCTGTTATCTGTTTCTAATTCTAATAACGCACTCCTAATTTTTTCGTGTAAATGAAAATTACAGTGATTACTTAAAAATATAGTCACAGAGTCGTCAAACGAATTACATTCTATTCTACTCGGGTCTGTATACTGGACTATTACTAAATCTGGTTTAACATCAAATTTGATTAAATCTTGTATAAGTGTATTAGCAATATAACGCATAGACCGGCCAGCAGTGCCTGCATTTATACTATTACAATTTAACATATTACCTATTTTTGCAGGCCAGGCTTTATTTTTTTCCTGTCCTATTAACTTTTTAGATAAATTAAGTTCTGAGGTATTTTTAAACCACCATTGTCTATACGATTCTCTCTTTAGTGAGTCTTCTGCAGACATTGTCATATATCCCGGGTACTTGGCACCGAAATATTCAGCATCTGCTAATTCAGTACCTTGTGTGAAACTATCGCCTATACAGTATATCGTTTTCATTTATAGATAAAAGGGTCGCGTTTTTGTAATTCTTTAATTCTTCTGTTAAGAACTCTACTAGGAAATAGTTTATCTAGTATATTGCTAATAAATTTAAACATCCTGTAAATACCTTTCGTTTACATATTTTGCAAATTCGTCGTGTACGTTTTCTTGGTAGTGTCCCAATGGCATAACTAATCTAGACTGATTGAGTTTCGAATCAAATATTTCCATATTATTAGAATCGATGCTCGTCGCACGAGACAGCTTTAATAATTTATTTTCTGACTCAGTTGTCAATTGATCTATGTAAAATTTATTACTCGATGCAAATCTGCTGTCTAAATAAATCGGATACTTTCCGAGTTTACTTTTCACCACAGTGTTTAATATATGCATCCAACTCAAGTAATCTATTGCAAGTTCTTTATCCGAGTAACACAGGCTTTTGCTTACTAACAACCTCCTGTGACGTTCTACCACAGGACTGTTTATAGATATATTTTTTACATTAAATATAGGGCAAGACAATGCATAATAATCTGTATATTCCGATATTACAGTAACACGAGGAATAGCCGTAATTTGTATTAGTACAATATCAGGAGTATGTTCTTCTAAATCTAAAATAGTTCTTCTTACTATAGCTTCCATTGAGCTTCCTGGAACGCTTGAATTTATTACAGAGTGATTAAATTTTTCTAATTTTCCGGGCCAAGCTCTTTTCTTATTTTCCGTTTCTAAGTCCAAGTTGCTTGCGGTAATCAATTTCCGTCTGTCAACATACCATTGTTCGTTGAACTTAAAATTATCTATAGACGTTAAACCGGGCCACTGAGAAAAGGATGGATCATATAATTCGTCACCAGCAGCAAAGCTATCTCCATTGACATATACCAGCATTAGATATTCTTCTCGCCCGTTAGTCCTGGTCTTGCATACCACAATTTAAACCAAGCGTCTGTGCCCGGCTGTATATTATGCTTACGCTGATATTCTGCTTTTTCAGTACCAGACATCCCGCTGATCATACTGTCTTGGCCGTCTGCATTAGTAAACTTGGCCGCTGCTTTTTCTGCCAAGTGGCGCTCCATAATGCCCAAGCTGTCAATGCCTGCCAGCTTTTTTAATTTAGATAATTCTGCAGGATCTACATATGCATCGGGGATAGTAGGATCATCACCGGGCAGTCTGAATGTTTCGCTTGTTATATAAAACTGTTTCATTTTTTATTAATCTGCTCCGCGCCCACTCGTTTGAGCCATTGGTGATAAGACGCAAGGCTATTGAATTTAGGAGCTTGTTGCTTGCCGTGATCGTTAGCATAATGCTTGCGCTGCTGTGTAATTTTTAACTCGTCTTCTGCGTTTTTATCGCCGGCAAAATAATCACGCATTGTAGCTAGACTAGCTTCATTTGTGGTGCCATACTCTACTGCATTGCCGCCAGTTGATAATGCTAGCTCTTGAACTTCGTTCCAATATTTTGCTGGGATAACCATTGCATCACCGTCCCAGCTAATGCGGCTACCGTAACGGTGCATAATATGATTATATGCATTTTCACTGTCTACTTCAAACGCAACTGTCTCCGGACTTTCTTTAACTTGTTCGTTAGTCTTTAGCTTGTCACGTAACTGTTGTGCCATCTTTATATAGTGGTCACGCTTGATATCGCTCTTAGTTGCTTTTGCTCTCTTTTCGTAATCAGTAATCATTTGCCATAAACGATTTTGACTACGCTCTTCTGCACCTTCTTCGACTTCTTCTTTGTTGACAACTCTGTTTACTCTTTCCCAACGCTTAATATCTTTTTCTGCTTGGTCAGGAGTCTTGTGTTTGATAGCACTTCTTGCAATGCGACCGTATGTGTGTTCTACTTCCTTAGGATCTTCTTTGCCTTTAACTACACGCTTTACACCTTTAACGATATCATCAAAGCCTTCAGCTACACTTTGTTGTTTCTGGCGCCATACGCTAGAGTTTTTTAGTCTGCTAGTTGAACCCCAAGCAATGTTGCGGCCATTGAACACAAACACTTGTTTGTTTAAAACTACCGCAGGGCTATGTGGATCGGAGCCAAACTCGCCAGAAACATCACCTATCTTACGAGCACCTTTAGACGCTAAAAACTGCCAGAACTTTTCAACTGCTTTAGCCTTGTGCCATTTAGGCTGATCTTCTGGTTTTAAGTCACGATCAATGAAAATGTATCCAGGATCTTTGTATCGTGAGCCGTCACCACGAGTCCACATTCTCATACCAGGATTTTTATAATCCATTGGGTAGTATGGGCTTCCACTTATCTGCGTATTAAATTCACTAATCAATCCTCTGATAAAATCAATAGTGGAAGATTCTGTTATAGAATCTTCTACTACACCTTGTAGCTTTTTCAACTCTAGTTCAAGTTCTTGTACTCGTAGTTGACGACCTTGTTCTTTAGCAATAGCAATAAGATTCTTTAGACTGCGAATCCTATCTTGTTTTTGAGAGTCTTTAAACATTGGACTCTTTTCACTTTCTGCTAATCCTGCCTGTTGAGCATAAGATTCTAATTCGTCTAAAATTACTTGTAATTCACTAGGGTCGACTTCAGCAATAATGCTGTCTAGATCACCTTCGTATTCATCCCAATATTGTGCAAAGATAGGGCTGTCATTGTAGAAGTAATCTATTTCATCGTCACCGGCTATATAAATTTTTCGATATAAAGATTTAATTGCTTTGCCGATATTTCTAGTTCCTTCTACTACGCTTTTAGCGTCATTATCGAACTCTTTTTTAGTGGCACGTACAATACCACTAAAACGCTTGTTTGCTTTTGCAATTTTCTTCTGTGCATTTGGTCCGCCTTGTTCCCAGGCTTCTTTGTCTAGTGCACTAGCCTCTGCACTTGCTTTCTTTTTGTAGCTGGCTAGAGTTTCAGGGCTTAGTCCTGTTGATTCTGTAGTTAATTCGCGGAAACGCATAAAAGAAAAATCCTTATAATATATTTCTATATTTATAAGGATTCGAATTAGGTTTTAATTTTTAATACCAGCAGCTATACGGCTTCTTGCTTACTAAAAATTCTACTACGGCCTTAACGACCATATAAAACTCTTTTAAACTTTCCATACTAGTACTCCTTTTAAATGTTTGCGATCGTACTCATTAATCCAGTACTCTACTTCGCCAGGAGTAGTAGGATGTTTGCTAGCAATATAAGCATCTAACCCTTGTTCTAGAGTATAAGGTGCAAATACTGATTTAAACCATTGTGTGATTTTATTTATTAAAGACATTGTGTATCCTTTCATATCAGTGTTTCTACTGAGTATTTATATGTATTAGTAGAAACACTGAGTTTAAGGATTACTTAGTAGATGTAAATGCCTTGACAAGATTGCTAGTTACATCTAGGTAAGTTTTTGTGACACTAGATGCAAATTCTTGTGCAGGTTGTGCAAACTTTTTCATTTCAGCGCTGTTGGCTAGTTTTGCATATTCAGATGCAAGAGATTGATTTGCGCTATATAGTTGACCTGCAAAATCACTTGCTGCCTTAGTTAGTGCACTAGAATAGCTCTTAGCGATATCTGTATAGATTGATTGGTTGATTGTAGTAAACATAAATTTCTCCTTAAAAGCGAGTTAGAATAGGCCTTATCGTAAGCACCTATATGTTTATTGTACTGGTATTTATCGTGCGGTGCAACAAGAAAACGCTTGAATAATTAGTGAGTGGATACTAATTCAAGAGCTTGCGCTCTACTCGTATCCATATGGATACTCGTTAAGTTATATAAAAACAAGTAGATATTTTGTTAGATGCTTGAGCCACACGACACCCTGTTTCGGATGTCGGATATTTTGTTGAGTGAATCGCACACACTCGTGACAGTAGGATTTACTATTGCGGGGTCTGTTTTGGGCTCTCCTCCTTACCCAAACCTACAGGGACTTTTAAGCAGCGTTTCAGGTGTCAATTACTGCATAAACAGACTTATTCCCAAGAACCATTACGACAAGCAAAATTAGAGGGCACTGGCCATAACTTTAGGCATCCTTTGCGAAGGGTAGTGCTTGTTCGCTGCTATACAGAGTAGCAGATAGTTACCGTCACACATCAGAACGGATTCACTAGCGGTGTTATTACCCGGCCCGCCAACCTTATGTCTGTATGTACTTGTTTAAATTATTTTAGCAGACTTGCCCACTGCTCTTTTGGAGGACGCACTGTTCGTTCTGGCCAAAAATCTGCAAAAGGTTTTATGTAATCTTTGTCTACATCTATTAGCACGATAACTCTCGGAACTGTTCCTGTATGGGTAGTTCCGTGATATACTAGTGCATCGTCGAAACCAAATACTTCGCCTTCAGTCCATTGATGCTTCTCACTTTCGATATCAAAAACGCACCCTTCTGCGCCTTGCAAGGTTAGATGCAGTCGAAGATACTTCTCGTCTAAGCCGAAGTGATGTGTTAGTTTAGCACCAGGGTAGCATACATTAAAAGTAATTGCAGGAACTACTTTGTCGAATTTGTTAACAAATTCTGCCATTAACGGCATCTCTGCTAGTCTGTCTTTATAGTATCTAACTTTCTCTGTGTTTTTCCACTTGATAGCTGTTTTTTCACTAGGATCTAATAAACTATCGACTAGTTTTAGGCTCATACTGTTAAACTTGCCAGTGTATAATATTTGCCCGTATTGATTGTCTGTGTTATTAGGTTTTTCTATATTACCGTTTGTTGTAATATAGTTGATATGTTCTTGTTTAATAGCTTTCCAGTTATCTTTGAGAAAGTCTACCAACGGGTTAGGTTTAAATGTTATGTAATGACTCATATAATTTTCTGCTGGCAATATTCTTGCCTTTGCTTTCGCACATAATGTCGAATTGATCGTTAAATTGTAAAGCCCACGCATTAACTTCATTGTTCCAGTAGAAGTCGCTGTGTGCTCTTAGTTTAGCTTTTTTGTAACCTGACTCTAGTAAAGTCTTGTAGTCTGGTTCTACATCTTTTGAATGGCCGGTAAGATAATCTTCCCTACTAACACTATAATGGCAAGTAGGGCGAACACCGCGCCACGAATCAATAACCCGTTGTACCCGAGGATCGTTCGGCGATAAGTATTGCCCTTCTCTAACCCAATGGTGATGTACATCCAGGACAATAGGGAGAAGATCAGCAAGTTCAAGGCATTGGTTAAGTCCATAAGAATTTTCTTCGTTTTCGATAGTAATGCAGTTTCGAGCCTCAGGCGTTAACTGTTGATATGCAGCTCTAACACCGTCCGGTCCTCGTCGACCTGAGATATGTACATTGACTTTAAAGTCTTGGAACGACTTGCCGTATCCCATCCAGCGTACCATATCGGTATGGTATTCGAATTCCTCAATGCTGCGGCGAACAATATCGTCGTTGTCGCTTGCCAGCACCGTGAATTGTCCGGGATGCATAGACAGTCGGACATTGTTTGCTCGTGCAATGACGCCAACCTTTGCAAACTCTCGTTCTGCATAATTTCTAACATCTTGTTGTTGCCAAAAGTATTTGAAGTTGTCTTCCGTGTATGCTGGTAGAATGTCACTACTGATACGAACCATTCTAAGTTCGGGTTCAAGTGTAGCAACTTTACTGACCAGCTGCTTAACGCTTTCGATATTGGACTTCATCAAGTCCCATAGTTTTTCTTCTGCCGCTTGACGAGTTTGTCGCTTGAGCCAAGTAATAGTAGTAGTGCCAGTATTATAAATTCTAGCAGCATCTTTTGGTTTTAAGCCGTTAATTTGTTCCGGGGTATCAATCCACTTGCAAGCGAAGCCGATGCGTTTTACTGTGCTGGGAGAATTATTTTCCATATGCCTTCGCAGTTAACAATGTTGTTAGAAGTTACTTTCCACTGTAATTTTAGCATAGGTTTAGTTATTTTGTCAAATTCAAAGCTAACGGTAAAATTATCCATTGCCATTATAGGGTTTTTGAATTTTGACTCCATAGCTACAGTCATTGCACCTAACTGTAGTATGTCTCTTAGTTCGGATATTTGCACTGCCCAATTTGGTAGCAGGCTAATAATCAAACCAGCCTGGCAAATACCTTTAACACTGTGAATAGGCTGATTATCGCCTGTAATAGTACCAAACGCTTGTATTTCTGCTAGAGTAATACTTGCGGTTTTAGTATAAATCATTGCAATTTATTTTCTTTAGCTACGCGAGTTCTTGCTCTAGCTCGTACCTTTTTCTTATTTTCTGCAGATGCTTTAAGGTCTTTAATATCAATAACATCTGTTTTTCTAATAACATTAAACTGTGTAGGTGTAAGTCTATTAGAATAGACACCTATTTTAGCTTGTTGTTCTTTAGTTTGTACAAACTCTCTAAAGCAGAATCTTGCCCAAATAATCACGCTCACAAGTAAAATGCCTATTAATGCAATACCAAATTCAAATGTGTGTTCCATATTATATCCTTATGCTAGTCCGCTAACGCTGGTGATATGCACAAACGCACACCATACCATATCAGTTGCAGGTAGTCCGTTTACTGTTACACAAAACTTTGTTTCTAAAGGTATAGGCTGAATACCTATACTAACCGAGCTGGCTAGTTCGTTGCTAGTTTGCACTAATACTTCGTCAGCAGTGCTACCCAGCAATTCGCCGTAGCCTCCTGATATATTAGTGTATAGTCCTTTAATAACTAATGCAAGGTGATGTTGATGATCTTTGCTAGAGCCTACTATGCTAACTTGAAAATGACCTGAACTGTTTGCAGGTACTGTAATTTCACCGTCATTAACAGTACCATCTAGCGTCAGCCTAGTAGGAGTAGCATCGTTAGTTGTTCCGTAATAAACATATTCCGAAGAGGCTACATTTACATTATTTTTTGCTAACAGACTTTGTGTACCGAATTTTACTTTGCCCATCTCCTGCCATACGCCGGATTGGAATTGGTACATACTGCTACTAGCACCTACTTTGACAAATAAGTCGCCTTCTTTAGGTGCGTCTACTATATCAGTGCTAGAGCCTTGATACAGTGTAGGACCGTTTTTATGAATCCTGAAACTAGGATTAGTTGTACCTCGAGCATTTAAAATTACAGCGTTCATAGTTTTATTTATTGTAATTTAATTTATTGCTCTAGCGAGAAATTTATTCTAACAGTGGCTTCTCCAGTAACTGAACCGAAATTATTAACAGACACTATGCAATCAGAATTAGCTAATAGCAGTTTGTTAAGTTCGAACACACTGATGTCGCCTGCGTCTAACGATATTTCGTCTGCACTGATTAATTCGTTTTCTCCTGCTAATACATTAAATTCGCACGATCCAAATTCTTGACTGACTTCTACTATGATTTTTTTAATTCTTGCATTAGTAGGAAAATTACCCAGCAACACAGACGACGAAGACGGATTAATTGTTACTGTTTTTTGTAAATCATTAGTAGAACTAAATTTTATACTTTTGATGTCAGCAGTAGGATCCGTAGTGATACTAACACCGTCACCTGCAATAAACTTTACTGTGTCTAGGCCTTTTGCAACTAGGTCTGTTTGTCCGTCTACTTTCCAGTATTTGAAAGTAGAGTTCATTCCTACTTTAACAGCACCTTGTCCAAGATCTTTTACGTCGAACCCAGAATCTACATCGAATCTAATTGTTCCAATTTGGTCGATTTGGTCGCTGATTGTACTGTTAGTGTCTATTAGACTTACGTTAACACCGATACGTTTCCATCCTGTACCAGTGTATATGTAATAACCACTTAAAGGATCGCTGCTACTATCGACTAATGCAGTATCACCTGGTTGCGGTTTTAATTTAGATAGTGCCGCATATGATGTAATAACATATGTTTGAGCACTAATCTTCGTAGGATCGCCTGCTTCTACACGAAGAATATGTCCTTGAGAATCTACAGTTACAGTGGCGAATTCAAACTTCTGAATTCCGATTCCGGGGCCATTAGTGCCTGGATCCGGTTTAATAATAATGCCGGCCGCATCGTTGTGTAATTCTGTACTGAACTCATCAGATAGTAGAATTTGAATTATCTTACCGCTAGGATTACTAACGGCAGTTTTATCTACCACTGCTCTAATATGCAAGAAGTTGCCGGCGAAATTAAATTTGTCGGCAGCAGTATCGCCGGTTGTGCCTCTAGGATTTGCAGGATCTAACGGATAATCGATGTAACGCTTGTTATTGATTTTAATGTTAAACCAGTCTGCACTAGACGGATTTTTAGCCAATGAGCCTTGTAGATAAATTCTGCCTGAAAATTCTTCTACGTTAATAGTAGCAGTATACAGCGCATCCTTGTCTCTTTTTAAGGTGGCGACATAGACTTCTGAACCTGTTACGTTCAGTTCACCAGTCTCGCCTAATAACAATACTGCGCTTGACAAGATTAGTTCCTAGTTACTTCTACGACAACGCTGTCGCCTACTAGTTCTTGTGCAACTTGTTCCAAAGCCTGTTGGACGTCGTGGCCAGCAATACCCGGTGCATCTACATCAGTATCTTTTATAAGTTTGCTAAATTTGATTACGATTGTATCTTCTATAATTTGAGCCATAATGTGTACCTTTACTATATTTATGCTTTTTGAATACCAAGTTAAGAAACTTCGCTGTAGAGTACGCACTTCTCTACTTTGTGTTGTAAATTGCCAATAATGAACTTGACCATCATAATATCAGCAGGATCGTTGTAGTACATACTAACAATTTGCCACCATCGCACATCTTTGTTAGCTGCTAACTTTTCGTAGTTAGGACTGGGCAAAAAGTCTTGGTCAGTTAGTTGGTCATTGACATTTTTAATAGCAGAAAACAGTGCCATAAACTCATCTGTGCAAGCGAATGTTAGTTTGTATCTATAGCCGTTCTTGAACAGTTTAGTTTTGAACACTGCGGTAGAGCCAAGTTCGTCCATTACCTCTATTTGTTTTTCATTAACCGGAATAGCTACTTCTACAATATTTTTAGAATCAATAGAAGTCACAGTTAAGAAGCTGCTATAGTTCTCTAAAAACAATGTCAGCTTGTTATATTCTGCTCTTACTTTAATGTCTAAGTTAGGGGCAACTTTTGCAATTTCATCTATTAAGTTGATTGCACACTGTTTTAGCTTATTACGCTGATTTCTACGAGCAGCATAATCCGAGAGAACAGGAACTCTGTTAGTGATAGAAAAGTTGTATACAATCTTAAAATTGTACTTTTTATAAAAAGGGCGATGTACTTTTAGTACACGCACCCCTGGTTGATTAAACTCAATCTTGCCTTGCGGTTGTGTCATATGCCCATCCTGATTCGTTTCTGGAAATCTTAACATCAACCGATGAGAATCCTTGTTCGAAAAGAATCTTTTTACTTAGGGGCTGTTTAATCTCAGTGTTGATTAAACGCTTCATAGGACGGGCACCCATAGAGGCATTGTACCCATTTTCGATTAGCCAAGAAATCGCACTATCGTCCAAAGTAATCTCAATCTCTCGGTCTTTTAACAGAGCGTTGATGTCTGTGATGTATTTATCGACAATGTGACGAATGTTGTCTTTGGTCAATTTGTTGAATTTAATAATTGCGTCCAAGCGATTACGGAACTCAGGTGCTAAGAATTTCTTAAGAGCTGCGTCCTCTGCACCTTGTACTTTGCCACCGCCAAAGCCGATTGCATTTTTCTCTGCATCTTCTGCGCCTAAGTTACTAGTTAGGATAAGAACAATGTTACGAGCATTAACACTCTTACCGTCTGAGCTAGTAATAATACCGTTGTCCATCAAACCTAAGAACACATTCATAACACTAGGGTGAGCTTTTTCGATTTCGTCCAGTAGCAGAACGCAGTTAGGATGCTTTTCGATTTCGTTGATTAGTTTACCACTACCTGCTTGGCCATCACTATAGCCTGCATAACCGGGAGGTGCACCAATCAAACTAGCAACCTTGTGCTGCTCTTGGTACTCGCTCATATCAAAGCGGATTAGTGGCTGGTGCAATACTTTACCTAGCTGTAGTGCTAGTTCAGTCTTACCGCAGCCAGTTGGGCCTAAGAATAGATAGCAACCTAGCGGCTTAGTAGGATCTTTAAGACCTGCTTGTGCAATGTAAATACCATCTAGTAAACGAGAAATTGCTTCGTCTTGTCCGAATACAGCATTCTTCAGACTTGCTTCGTAATCTACGCTAGGCGCAGCTTCTTCTTTATGGCGGCCACGCATACGAGCAACAGGGATTCCTGTTAGTCTGCTAATCTCTTCTTGAATTTCTTTTTCTGTAATGACAGTGACACGATCTGCTTCTTGCTTGATACGCTGACGAGCTGCTGCACTGTCTATAATATCAATAGCCTTGTCTGGTAAATGCTTGTCTAACATAAACTCGCAAGTTAGTTCTACTGCGGCGTCAATGGCATCCATTGTATACTCTAGATTGTGGAATTTTTCGTAGCTGTTAATCAAGCCTCGGATGATTTGCTTAGTGTCTTCTGCACTAGGTTCGTCGACATTTAGCTTGTAAAAGCGACGAGTCAGTGCACGATCCTTTTCAAAGATTTTACGATACTCGTCGTGTGTAGTGCTACCGATACAACGGATCTTACCACTGTTAAGTGCAGGCTTGAGTAAGTTAGCCATATCACCCGAACCGCCGCTGCTACTAGAACTGCCTGCACCCATCATCATATGTATTTCGTCAATGAACAGAATAGCATTAGGCATCTTTTCTAGTTCGTCCATTACTTGCTTGACTCGCTCTTCAAAATCACCGCGATACTTAGTACCTGCAAGTAATGCACCAATGTCTAAGCTGTAAACTACATTATTAGAGATAACGTCCGGAACTTCGCCGCTAATAATCTTACCAGCTAAACCTTCTACTACAGCCGTTTTACCTACACCAGGTTCGCCTACTAGAACAACATTATTCTTTTTACGGCGAGCTAAAACTTGTGTTAAGTTTTCGATTAAGTGTTCACGACCAATCACGTTGTCTACTTTGCCTTCGGCGGCAGCACGATTTAAGTTAGTGCAATACTTTGCTAGTGCGCTATCGGCATTCGCTTGTTTTTTATTATTCTTCTTATCTGCGGATAGCACTCGTTCGTCCTCACGGGAAATGTAATCAATTAAAGTGTCTTTGGTAATTCCTTGTAGTGCAAGGAAGTAGTGAGCAAAACTCTGCTTCTCACTAAGCACACTCATTAAAATGTCTATAGCGGAAATATGATTCCTTCCGCTGAACAGTGCCTGCGTAAACGCACGGTTAAAACTGCGCTCAAGGGTTGCAGTTTTGCGTGGCTTGCGAGGAGCAGCTAGTTCTGTAGAATCTGAAGTGTTAATCGGTAATGGCTGTACTTCCAGTTCTGCAATATAAGCCGCTAGTTCTTCCTGAAGAAGGGCAACATCCCCGCCAATTTCGGCAATAATTGATTGTGTTTCTTTATCTTCCAATAGAGCGTACAACACGTGCTCTAGTGTAACGTATTCGTGATGGTTGTCCGCAGCAATATTGAATGCTTTGGCAATGATATCGTTAATACGTCCGTTTTCGTTTTCTTGGCTCATTTGATCCCTTGCTTCCTTAGGTTTTTCCTAATACGTTGTCTAGCTAATTTTACACTTAAATCACCGGCGCGGTCAACAAAACACACGCCTTGTAAGTGATCGAATTCGTGTAAAAACACAGTAGCTAGTAATCCTGTGAATTCTTTTTTATGTGTCTCGCCCTTGACATCTTCGTATTCGACTAATACAGCAGTGGGGCGTTTGATGTTTAAATATAGTCCTGGAAAACTCAAACAACCTTCTTGGGTTTGCTTGCGCTCGTCATTCACTGCTAGTACTCTTGGATTGAAGCAAGCATAACTGACATCAGCATTGCCCATAACAAACACTGCTATAGGTAACCCCACTTGAGGAGCAGCTAGTCCAATACCGTTATTGATTAGCATAATGCTCATCATTTCTTTTACTAGATTCTCTGGATCGATACCTAGCTCAGAAGACCAAGGCTGCACAGGTTGGTGCAAAACTTCGCTGTCCTCTGGTACAAATTTTAATTCAATTTCTGTTACTGTGTCGCTCATTATATAGTTCCAATACTGTTTTATTTAAATCGTCATCACTAAGTGGTTCTAGCTTGATAATTATTTCAGCATACAAATCACCACGGAGGCCGTTAGCTCCGTATGGAAGTCCGTGACCTTTTACTCTTAGCTTGGTATCTTGTTTAGTTGCTTTAGGTATGCCGATACTTAATAGTTTGCCATCAGGGCTATTAAATTCTTCCGTGCCGCCTAGTAATGCTTTGAAAACATCGATCTCTAAGTAACGGTATAAGTCTGCGCCCGACAACTGATGAACACCGTCGTCTAGTAGATTAACTGTAACATACAAGTCACCCGGAGAGCCTGCATACTGTTTGCTGCCATAACCTGGGAATTTCAATCTAGTGCCAGGTTTATATTCCGGTGTAAGTGTTATGAATATTTTTTGTGTGGTACCGTCTACTCTGACCTCTACTTCTTTAGTGGCGCAGTTTATAAAGTCTATTAAATTGAAATGTACGATTGCACTAACGTCGTGATTTCGTGGACTTTGTGCACCCCACCGAGATTTCCTAATAAACTCTTCAAACCTAGCACTGCTAGTAAATGCTTCGTGTAAGTCCTCGAAGTTAAAGTCTCGAGATGTGTTAGCCCTGCTATAAGATTGTCGCTTAACTGGGTCAGTTAATGTATCGTATGCAGTTTGAATGTTCTGAAATGTAGCAGTATCTCCGCCTTTATCAGGGTGGTGTTTGCTAGCTAGTTTACGGTATGCTCTTTTTATTTCGTCTTCGGTTGCAGTTTTATCCACACCTAAGACTTCCCACGGATTCATTGTTAATTACCAGATAATTTTTTTGCAGCGTCAGAATTGATCTGCTTTTGTGTATTATACCATTCTATCCACGCATCGTTTTTTGATGAGCATTGATAATATGTATTATAGTTGATCACAACACTTTTTGCAACATCGCTTAGTTTTGGATCTGCAGGCAATTTATTAAGATCTGGGCAAGCTGCGAGCAATTCCGCAGGAGCATCTGGGAATGTAGAGGGACTGGTTTTAACTACAGTAGATGCGCAACCAGTTAATAATATTGATGCAACTAATACTAACTGTTTCATTTGGTTGCTGCTGTATTTACTGCATCCACAAACTCTTTTGGGATAGTGCAACTGTTATCGTACTTGACTATTTCACGGTCGACATACTGCACAATGTCATTACCTTTTAGTCGGTAGTATTCCCTTTTAGTGACTACCTTAGTAACTATCTTTACATTATTTTTTGCAGACTCTACTTGTGCCGCTGCATCTACTAACTGAGAGTTTAAGGCTGTGATTTTGGTTTTATATTGCTCTACTTCTAATTGCATATTTTTATACTGCCACGTAAAAAACGCAGCACCTGCTACCGCAATTAGACTAATATATAATTTCCAATTAGAAACTATAGATTTAAACAACAATAAAATGTTCATCTGTGTCTGTAAGTAATACGGCCTCTGCTAATATCATAAGGACTAAGTTCTACATCCACTTTGTCGCTCATTTTAACATTAATGTTATGTTTTCTTAGCTTGCCGCCTATAGTACATATAATTATGTGCTGGTTGTCTAGTTGTACTCTAAACATAGCATTGGGTAGCACTTCTACTACCTTGCCGTGCATTTTAATTGATTCTTCTTTCATTAATACCTATTTAAAAATTGAACACGCTTTCTAATTCGTTCGCGTTCTTCTTCACTTAAATCGTGTCCGTACAAGTGTGGCATTTGAGGAATTGTTTTCTCGAAGTTTTCTTTATTCCAATCTAGCTTTTCTGTATAAGTATATGGAATAAATTTCCAAGTGTCAATGCCTGTTACTGACTTACAACTATTTAAAATATCGTCAATAGTTCCAAACATTCTACGGTTGCGTTCTAATTCAACAAACGCTAAAAACTTTCCGCTTTCGTCTGGCGCTGGACTCATATCGCAATCTAAAATATCAAATGCGCCTTTTTCAATAAAGCTGCTGATGTCTTGCGCAGGGCCTTCGTCGGAGCATACAAATGTCATTACTAAAGTACGTTTCTCATCACCGAATTTCGGCTTATAGTAATCCATAATAATAACAGGATCAATGGTACTGTTTAGGTCGCCTTCGTACAGGCCTTCATTTAGTTTTTGTGTCATTGTTGTTCCTCGCCTTCGGGTGCAGACTCTTGGCCTTGTTCTTCCTCAGTTTGGTCTTCTGCGCCGTTTAATGCAGACTCTTCATCTAGGCCTTGATCGTATGCATCATTTACTGCTTCTTGGTTGAACTCGTCTTCATCAGTGTCTAACAAGTCTTCGTCAATATAACGACGTGGCATTGTAACTGTTACTAACCAAGCAGGGCTAGTTAACATTTTTGGCACACGTTTACCTTCGTCATTGGTCTCGAGATCGTCTTGTGTACGAATCTTTACAGGGCGGGTGTATTTAATTTTTTCGTATTCTACTTTACATCCGTAGCCTACTAAACGCTCAGCCCCTATAGGATCTGGCATCATCTTATAAGGGTACATTAGACTGACTGTTACCCAATAGCGCCCTAGTTTTGGGCCATCAACAACTTCTCCTACTTGCCAGTTTTTGAATGCATAAATGTCTGCATTGTCTAGCATACCTTCAAATTCTAATAGAACAGAAAGCACGTTCTCGTTGCCTAGTATAGTATCTAAATTGCTGTTAATATCGTCTTGATGTTTCATATTTCATCCTGCTTACAAGTATTTAGCGAAAAACCTGTTCTTATGTCCTTTCGATTGATAGACTACCTGTCAGGAGTAAATAGTTATGAGGGATGCAGTTAATCCTTCGCAAGTAAAACAACAGATCGGAGAATAACTTGGCAAAAAGCAAACGTAAGCCATCAATTCTAGCCCATTCAATGGCTACTGCAACAGTAGAAGATATAATAGAGCTAGATAGTTATAGAAAGAAGTCTAAACCAGTAGAAATCCTCCCAAGAAACGCAACTCAAGAACAGTACGTAGATCTGCTAGAAAATCGCAAAAAACCAATAGTATTTGCATTAGGTCCTGCCGGAACCGGTAAGACCTTACTAGCCAGCCTGTATGCAGTTCAGGAATTGAAAGCGGGAAGATGTAAAAAGCTAATCATCACACGCCCTGCGGTTAGTGTAGAAGAGCAGCACGGCTTTTTACCTGGCGACTTGAATCAAAAAATGGACCCTTGGGTCCGTCCTATATTCGACATCTTCGAAGAATATTGGAGTCTGCAAACTATCGAGTTTATGCTACAAGACAAGACAATAGAAATTGCCCCTTTAGCATATATGCGTGGTAGAACATTCAAAGATGCAATCGTTCTTGCAGACGAGATGCAAAACGCTACTCCGAGCCAAATGAAAATGCTGCTAACACGTATAGGTGACCGTAGTAAAATTATTGCTACCGGTGACTTAAACCAGCACGACAGGGGTTACGAACAGAACGGTCTTTATGACTTCACCCAACGCCTAATGAAGGCAGACAGTGATATGATAGGGATAGTGGAGTTCGATAGAAAGGACATCGAAAGACATCCAGCTGTTAGTGAAGTTCTTCGTATTTACGGCGAAGAAGAATAAAAATAAGGACCCTGGGGTCCTTATTTTATTTGCCGATACGTTCTAGTTCTACCATAGTAGCACTGAGGTTAATCTCAGGATCTCCGCAAATGCTATGGTTAACTAATCCTTGCCTAATCACTAAGATCGCCTGATCTTTTTGATCGTCGTTTGAGCCAAAGAAATCTAGATTGCGATACAAAAATTTGTAAATGTCCTCGTATTCATCTAGGCCGATTTGACTGCAAATTAGCTTGCGAGCATCTTTGATGTTACCCTGTCTAAACAGTGATACCATCTCTAGTCTGTAGTCTCGGGCATCATCACTAGCTTCTGCAGGCATTACTAGTTTACCTGTCGAGCTGCATTGCTGTACTTGGTTAATAGTTTTACGCAAGTCTGGGTAGTGAGCCTTAGTAAATCCAGTTAGTGTGTCGATATCAAACTCTACACCTTCGTCTGCCAGGATACGCCCCACACGCACCATAAACTCTGTTTCGTCTAAGTTTCTAAAGTTAAAACCTTGGCAACGACTGTGAATTGCAGGAATAATCTTTTGAGGATAGTTGCACGTAATAATAAACCTGAGCACGTGCTGATATTGTTCCATCACACCGCGCAAGGCTGCTTGGGCGTTAGGGCTTAGATAGTCTGCTTCGTCCAGTAAGATAACCTTGAACTCGCCAAACGGCATTGTTTGGCCGAAGTTAGTGATCTTGTTACGTACATCTTCAACACTGTTGTTGCGACTGGCGTTGATCATTAGTACATCGGCTGGCTCTAGTTCTAGTTCGTTGATTAGTACTTTAGCTAGGGTAGTCTTACCTGTGCCTGCGCCGCCGCTTAGTAGCAAATGCGGAATAGATTTTTCTTTAACCCAACTTTCGACCATATGCCTTTGATTCTCATCAATCCATACATAGTCTTCTACTTTTTTCGGACGATATTTTTCAACCCACAATTCTTGAATAGCCATAGTTACCTTACTAAGATGTTAATATAGCTATTATACAGGGTACTACTTACAATCGCAAGGCTCAAATTTGAAATCGGCGTCAATTGCCACTTTCATTGCACCAATACGCAAGCTGCCTACTTTAAGTTTAGTTTGACGGTATTGCTCGTCTTTAGTATAGTAAAATATGTAGTCTTTTGCTGGCCATTTGTAGCTTTCTAGAGTATCTCTGATCTTTTTGTCAGGATTATTCATACTCCAAATTTGGAAGTCGTCAGTGTCAAAGAAGTGGTCTATACCACCGTAGGGCATAAAAATAGTGGGATAAATTCTTAATTGGACATTTTGATATTTCATCGAAAAGTTTACCCACCACATATAGTCTTTAGTCTGCTTTAACTCGTATGGACTATGTTTAATCTGTTCAGACATTATTTCTAAAAACTCAGGGTCATAGTATTCATCTGGTTTAGAAAATAGCTTACCTTTATGATGGGCATCAAAGAATGCCGCACTCCCAAATATTTGATCCCCTATTTCACCAGTTACATTTATCTTAGAATAGTGCAGATGGTCTTTAGGTCTGGCTACGACAGAATGACTAATGTTTTCTTTTTTAATTACATTCTCGTAAAACCAAGGATATTCGTTGATAGACTTTTCGTTGAGCAACAAATGGATATGCTTGTGTAAGTTGTTACGCAAAAAAGCGACAACGGCAGTGGTACTGTCGATTCCGCCGCTCCACATAATATTAATTATTGTATTATTACTCTTGGCCTTATCGACGAGCTCGTATGCTCTCGAATCACATACATCCGAAAAGCCAGTCGAGCATACCGTAAACTGTGGGATAGGAGTAAGAGTGCTATACTCGAAATCCCCAAAATTTAAAGTATTTGTCCGGTCAAGTATTAAACCTCCGTACATAAAACAGAGGTGTTGCCAGTAACTTGTATACTTGCTATAGCAAGGCAAGTAATATTTTTTCATTGCGATCAGATTGCGGCTGCTGGATCTGGATCGGTTGTTGCAGTAGTATCGATAGATGCTGATATAGAATCTGCTGCGGCTGTTACACTGTCTACAACTGCCGGGTCAACAACCGGGTCTGCAGGAGTTACATTGCTTGGGCTATCTGTTTTAATTACGATTTGATATCCAATAGCATTTAGCTTTGCATATACTAAGTCTAATAATGCAGGATCTGTGATTTCCATAATCCCGTCTAGTGTCAATACAAATGTATCACGTAGACGCTGAACTCCCATTGTAATTTCGTAAATGTTAACTGTTGCTACAGTGTATTTGTTAATAAAATCGTTTTCAATTTTAAGAATTTCAATCATTTTTAAACCTCTTTTACTTTACAAGCAATGACATTGTAGTCGAAATTGTAAGTATGTAATTCGTTGATGTCGTCGTTAAACGCTGTACGCTTCATATGAAACACTATTGTATTTCCTGTTGCATATATAGTTGCAACTGAAGCTCTTTCTAGCTTACCTGATCTATTTACAGATTGGTCCACTAATAAACTTCCGTTAGCAGAATACCAACTGCCCATAGGCATTTTCCAATAGTAGTATGCACTAGGTGTACCTCTTGCATTGCAAGATGTTAACTTGATGCTAGCTAAACAAAAATCAATGTTAACACCCGCAGGAGCAGTGTATAGTGTTGTTATACTGCTAATACCATTGGAGTTGTATCGTGTTTCTGTAGTAGATCCTTCTCCGTACGGTACTGTTACTTGGGTAGTAGTCACGTTAGAACTAAAACTCAAGCTGCCCTGCACTCGTGTATATACTACAGGATGCGGTTCGTTGCTGTCAAATTTAACATTACCGTAACTGTCTGTTACGTAAATTCTGCCAGGCTGTGTAATAAAACTCATATTAAACTAACTTAATTCCAAAAATTGTGTTTGTCGGTGGCTGGGCTTGATCTCCATACTTGTTGACAAGCCCATCGAAGTTCCAAGCTGCGCCTGCACTAGTATTGCCCGGTGTAGCTTCGACGTTAATAGTAATACCATTAACGAATGCTGCGCCTGAACGGTTTGTAGTAAGATACATAGTTTTCTTTCGTCTGATATAATAACCATATGCACTAGTACCGTCTGCTGTAGACGATAAAGTTTCAACACCGAATACCTTACCGGTGCTAGTGTTTGTAATTTTATAACAGTTAGCGTTAGGGCCGTACTGTACTAACGCTAATTGTCTAGACTTCAAAAAGCCTGCGACTGATAATTCCATACCGCCCGCGTCTTTACCAATAGCCCACGTTCCGTTAGTTTTTAAGTACCACCAGCGCCAAGTAAATTTATAATCGGTGTATGTTTGTGCTAATGCACCTCGCTCGTATGTGTAACCGTCGTCTGGATTATACCAGCTAGTTATGTTTGCACCTACTCGATAGTTAACACCCTCTTCGGCGCCATCTGCACGCAAGTAACTATCCCAACCAATGTCTGTTTGCGGAGGATTCAGTAATGTAGTACCTGTTTGGTATCTATAGACCCAACGCCTCTTAAGAGAGAATTGGTTTTCGTAATACCAATTAGATACTTCTTCATAGCTAGTTGCACCGCCTGCTAAACTAACACCACTCTTAACTTTGACATAACCTAGATCACTATTGAATGTGCCGTTGTTAACTTTGAAGGCCGATGGTGTGATATTAACTGCTTTGTTGTCTGTTTGTTCTGCCGGATTAGTGATAACATACATTTTGTAGTTAAACACTACAGACGGAATAGTGGCGCCGTACACGAAAAACTGTTCGTCTAAGTATACACCAGAAGCATCGCTGCGCACAGATACAGAACGCATACTGTCTCCGCCTAGTTGTTGTACTACGCTAGTTCCTGCTATAGTTCTATTATTACTAGTATCTACTAGAATGATAACAGGTGGGTATCCGCTGGTGGTATAGTTAGTTGATGTTAGCAAATATGTAGCAGTGCCATATGCCGGAACTGCTACAGTTCTGTTTTTCTTCTTAGTTGAACTAGTTCCGGGACTACGTGCCGGTAAAGTAATACTACCGGATACCGATGTATTAGATTTTAAATAAGCAAAATTACTATGAAAGTCTACTTCGTTAATCCGATTTAACGGATTGGCCAACAAGTCCTGGGCGCCAGTGCCGTTGGCATTGTTATAGACGGCAGTATATACATTACCATCTGTGTGTCTGCCCATAAAAATCGTTTTAGACATTTGAAGTCATTTCCTTGTGCCTAAAATAGCCAAATATCATTCTCATATATGCTGGCCTTATTTCTTCTATGCAACTAAATTTACCGCCCACGTGGTGTAAGATTTTGTTATCGCCCAGATAAATTGCACTGTGATTGAATACGTGTGAGTTTAAACGCATTGCAATTACATCGTATTTTTGTAGATTAACGACTGGATAAAAACCTGCAACACCGCTGGTCTTCATATAGAAATCGTCACCTTTATTCCACCACTCGTCGTAGTATTCAACTGGAGGCATATCGATGTTAAATTCTCGCTTGTAGAAGTCTTTTAACAGTGTAAAGCAGTCCCATTTTTGATGTATAAATGGGCGACCTGTATAAGGTGCTGCGGCTTGGAAACTAGTAGGTATACTAAAATCATAAGCAGTAGAACCTTTGGCGTAGATAACAATAGGTCTATCGTTTACATAGTTTTCAGGAATACTAGTAACGTTCATAAACTCTCTAGGATGCATTGCATCTATAGGATAGATGGTTCCTATATGTCTATCGTACTCAGGTAACCAAGTTCTAATAACCGGATCACCTGCATCGTTTTCGATGTATACCTTATCGTACTGTTTATAGTTAGTCTCGATATCCGAGACTAACTGTGTTAACAAATCAATGTTCATTGTATGCCTGTGCCTTATACTGTAATGCTAATATACTTATTAGTGAAGTCAATAACGAATGTACCGTCTGCACTTTGTATCTTACCAGAAGTCATAGTACCTAGGTTAGCTGTTACTGCTGATAGACTTGTAACACTCATCTTGTCTGCTGTAATAGCACCTGCTGCAATCTTGCCTGCGGTTACTGCATTTGCGGAAATCTGATTAGCACCAACGGTTCCAGTTACTAACAAGTTACCGTCAATTACTTGACCTGGACTTACCCACGCACTGCCATTCCAGAAGCGTGTCTCGCTCCAGCCTCCACTACTGTTGTATTGGGTACATACATCATTAAGCATTTTACCGCCGTAACTAGTAAATCCATTGTTAGCAGTAGTATCGCTCCACGCAGCCCATCCAGAACCACTTAGGTAAATGGTCATTGTTCCTCGCTGGCCGTTCGCACCGTTTGATCCAGCAGGACCTTGAGCGCCTTGCGGGCCTTGAATACCCTGAGGACCTTGAGCGCCAGTTGCACCGTTTGCGCCAGCAGCACCAGTAGCACCAGCTTTGCTTTTGCTAATACTAAAGACTTTATTCAGTGTAGGGTATCCACTGCGTGTTGCTGTTACTGTAATACTATGACTGTCTATACTATTGCTAATGCTTGCCATAGTTAATGTATTACCTGACAGTGTATATTGTACGTTACTTGTACTACTTGCCGGACTAGCAGTAAACGACCAGTTTGCACTATCATCGTTAGTACCGTTAATAACCTTCATCACTGTTACACCGGCAGTCAGTGCACCAGATAATGCATTACCTGCACTGTCGCAGCTAACAACAAATGAATCGTTAGTTAAGAAACTAGTTACTGCATTGATACCGTTAGATCCATTAGTACCATTTATACCGTTTGTACCATTCGCACCTGCAGGTCCTTGTGGGCCTTGGGCACCAGTCGCACCGGCTTTGGCACGAGTAATACTAAATCTTCTTACTAAGCTAGGATATCCAGACTTGCTTGCAGTAATATCAACATAGCCGTTGTCTACTGTACATCCGGAAATCGTAATAGTCTTTCCTGACAAGGAGCTAGTAATGCCTGTACTGTCTGTTTTTGTTATTGTCCAGTTTGCGCTGTCGTCTGTGTTACCCACAAACACTTTAATGTCGGTTGCTGCGCCAGTGTAGCTAGAAACAGTGCCTGCGCTATCTGCTGGCAGAGTAATACTTTCATTGGTTAGATATGCATTGACTGTATCAGTACCTTCTCTTACTTTTACAATAGTAATGTTGTCAGTATATGTTCCGCTAGCATCTGTAATACTTGCACTTATTGTAACACTGTCTGTAGACATATTAGCAAGAGTTAGTGCCCTAGTATTTCCTGTGCCAGTTAATGTAGCAGTGCCTGATGTTACCGTAAAAATAGCAGTACCAGTTAATGCACCAGCAGGAGTAGCAGTAAAGTTAATTGTACTAGGAGTAGTTGATCCAGATTTTGCAATCTGAAATACTTGGCTATTCGAAGTTAAGAACAAGGCTTTTGCGTTAGTGCCCGCAACACCTTGTGGGCCTTGGGCACCAGTCGCACCCGCTGCACCGGTTGCACCATCTGTGCCTTTAGTTAGATAGACTTGCCAAGTTTTTGTGCCGCTAACATCGGCCAGTATATAGCTGTTACCGTCTGTTGTATTTTTATATACACTGTTAATATTATAGCTTGCAGTTGCAGGAGCAGTTGCAAAGTTACCAATAAATGTAATCGGGCTAATGCTTGCGTTTGCTGCGATAGTGCTTAGTGGTGTAGTAGAACCTGCGATGGTTACGTCTGCACCAATTTGGCCTCCGCTAGTAATAATTGCTTTACCGTTCGCATCATAAACCACGATACCATAGTTATTAGTTCCTACCTTGCCTAGTAATACACGATCTCTTGTACCGTCGTTTACTTTAATTACACGGTTAGGGCCGTCAATTTGTACGCTGCTATCACCTACACCAACTGCTGCACCAATGTTGCCTGCTAACACCTTATCAGCAGTTACTACACCGTTAAAGGTTAGTGTCGGCGTCGAGCCGTTTAATGTAATGCTGAACGGAGCAATAGAACTTGCAGCGCCTGCTTTGTACATTAAGAACTTGTCTGCATTGATTACAAATGAACTCGTAGGTGTCGCAGTGCTTGCATCGCTCGCTAAACCAAAGCCGCTAATATATCCATTGTTATCTACTTTAACAGTATATTGGGCTTTCAATCCGTCAGTAGTACTTGCTAAAGTCTGTATGCTTGCTGTCTGGCCGTTTACTGTACTTGTTAAGGTAGTAATTTGGCTAGTTAATGCACTATCAGCAGTTGCACGGGCAGTAGCTTCAGTTTGAATTGCGGCTGCGTTACTGTCAACGCTGCTAGTTAATGTACTAATTTGCTGTGTTAGTGCACTGTCTGCGGTAGTGCGAGCAGTAGTCTCGTTGGTAATAGCGGCCGTATTGGCATCTACTACAGTAACAAGGTTGTTGATACGTGTACTTAACGCACTGTCGGCTGTAGTGTAAGCAGTAGTTAAGTCTTGAACAGCGCTGATATTATTGTCCACTTTAGTCACTGTGTTGTTGACTAGAGTTGCTAATGCTGTTCGATCTGTAACTTCGGTATCAATGCGATTATTAACTTGTGCTAAACTATTAGTAGTACTAGTTGTTAACGTATCGATGCGTGTACTCAATGCGCCATCTGCTGTGGCACGTGCAGTAGCTTCTGTTTCGATAGCTGCTGCATTGTTTCCTACTGTAGTGCTTAATGTATCGATGCGTGTGCTTATCGCACTGTCGGCACTAGCACGTGCAGTTTGTTCGGTTATGATACCAGCTAATGCGTTGTCGGCCTTGGCTAGTGTAGTATCGATGCGTGTGCTTAATGCACTGTCTGCTGTAGTCCTTGCAGTAATCTCTGTTTGTATAGCGCTAGTATTTGCGTCGGTGGTAGCAGTAACACTGTCGATACGTGTGCTCAATGCACTGTCAGCGTTGGCACGAGCAGTTTGTTCGCTTTGAATAGCTGCGGTGTTAGCTGCAACGTTTGCACTGACAGTGGTAATTTGTGTACCAAGAGCATTGTCCGCATCTGTTCTTGCAGTTGCTTCTGTTTGAATTGCAGCATTTACAAGGTCTGCGCTTGCTGCATCACCTGTCACTGCAATGATAGATGTAATCTGCTGACTTAGGCTACCATAAGCGTCGATTCGAGCCTGAATTTCAGTTTGAATAGCTGCGGTGTTAGCGTCAACTGCCGCACCTACAGTGTCTAATCGTGTGCTTAATGCACTAGTATCTGTAGATAAAGTGCTTAATTGTGTATTAATCTGAGCAATATTGTTATTAACATTACTAGATAGCGTGTTAATACTATTAGTTAATGCAGTGTCCGCAGTAGCACGAGTTGTTATCTCTTGCTGAATGTTTGCACTAGCTGCATCAACTGTGCTAGATAGGTTTAGGATCTGCTGGCTTAGTGCATCGTTCTGGCTAGCGCGAACAGTTTGTTCTGCCGACAAGTCTGCTGCAACATCGCCCACTTGGCTTGTTAACGAATTGATTCGGCTAGTCAGTGCGGTATCTGCACTTGCTCGAGTAGTTTCTTCTGTTCTAATGGCCGCAGTATTAGCGTCAACGGTGCTGACCATTGCATCAATTCTGTTGCCTAATGAAAGATCGGCTGCTGATCTAGCAGTAACTTCAGTTTGGATAGCAGTCTTGTTATCATTGTAATTAGTAAACAATGTATTAATCTGGCTAGCCTTAGCACTGTCGTTTGTGGTTAGAGTTTGGATGCTAGTATTGACTTGCGCAAGACTTGCGTTTGTGCTAGAAGTTAATGTGTCAATTCTTCCGCTTAGGCTACTGTCTGCACTAGCACGAGCTGTTTGCTCAGTTTGAATAGCTGCTGCGTTAGCGCCTACACCGGCGTTAATAGTGTCAACTGTTACAGTTAATGCACTTACATCGTTTGCTGTAGTAGTTTGCTGCTCAATTATGCCAGCAATGCTGTTGTTGAATGTAGATACTGCTGTATTGATTTGGCTAGTTAATGTAGTGTCTGCACTAGCACGAGCAGTTGCCTCACTTTGGATAGCTGCTGTATTGTCGCCAACAGTTGCACTTAACGTATCAATTCTAGTGCTTAGAGAACTATCTGCACTAGTGCGAGCAGTCTGCTCTGCTGTAATAGCCGCAGTGTTTGCACCTACTGCGCTGCCTAGTTCAGTTAGTGTCGTTGTTACATTACCTAAGTCAGTACTTAGTGTTGACAAGGAAGTGTTGATTGTGCCAATGCTGTTTTCAGTTGCACTGGTTAGGTTTGTAATTCTGCCAGACAATGCACTGTCGGCATTAGTTCTAGAAGTTGTTTCGTCTTGAATTGCGCTGGTGTTTAAACCAACGGTAGTTACTAATTGATTTAAGTCTGTTACAATACTTTCTTGTGCAGTTACACTAGCAGTAATGTCGCTGCGAACTTGGGCCAAGCTATCTGCTACACTAGTTGTTAGTGTATTGATTTGTTGTACTAGACCACTAGTCTCGGTTGCACGGGTAGTGACTTCATTTTGCAGTGTTGCATTGGTATCTGCCACGCTAGCGTTTAACGTAGTTACTTGTGTGTTCAGTGCATCGATTGCAGTAGCTTGTGTAGTTTGTGCCTCTTGAATGCTTGCAACGTTGGCATTAAATGTTGCACTGCGTTGATTTAGCGTAGTTACTAGTGTGCTTAGTTGATCAGCGCGAACAGTTGCTTCATACTGAATTGCTGCGGTGTTTTGATCAACTGTTGCGCTTAAGGTATCGATTCGAGAACCTAGAGCACTGTCTGCTGTAGTGCGAGCATTTGTTTCTGCTGTTATTAAGGTAGTGTTGTCGTTGTATTGCGCTACTAGGCTGTTAATCTGAGTAATAGTACTGCTGTCTAGACCGCTTAATGTTGTTATTTGTGACCTGACTTCTGCTAGGCCTGCTTCGGTTTGAGCTCCAATAGTGGTGATTTGTTCTGCTAGACTACTGTCTGCACTAGCACGAGCTGTCTGCTCAGTTTGAATAGCTGCTGCGTTAGCGCCAACTGTAGCACTCAATGTATCAATTTGACTTGCAAGGCTTGTTGTTTGAGTGCTTTGGGTAGTTAGTTCGGATCTAATTTGACTTAGGTTACCGTTAACATCGGATGTTAATGTTAAGATTTGTTGACTTAGTGCACTGTCTGCTATAGCACGTGCAGTTTGTTCTTCCTGGATAGCACTTGTATTGCTACCCACAGTTGCAAACAATGTAGTGACTTGTTGGCTAACTGCTTCGTCGGCTGTAGCACGTGCTGTTTGCTCGGCTGTAATAGCAGCTAACGCATTGTCTACGCCAGCTACTACAGAATCAATGCGTTGTCCTAGTGCACTGTCTGCTGTGGTACGAGCAGTTTGCTCACTTTGAATAGCAGCACTGTTAGAGTTAGTTGTTGCTATTAACGTATCTATTTGCTGTGCTTGTGCGCTATCTGCTGTAGCTCGAGCAGTTGCTTCGCTTTGAATTGCTGCACTGTTAGCACCTAATGAACTAGCCAAACTGGTAATTTGTTGACTTAGTGATTCTGTGTCATTTACTAATGTCTGTACTTCTGTCCTAACCTCTGCAAAACCTTGATCAGTTTGTGCGCTTAGTGTAGAAATTTGAACTGCTAATGCACTGTCTGCTGTGCTTCTTGCAGTAGTTTCTGTATTAATTGCCGCAGTATTGCCTGCTACTTGTGCAGCGACTGTGTCTACCTGGGTCGCTACAGCATCAATGGCTGTGCTCTGTGCAGTTTGTTTACTGTAGATATCTGCAATATTACTGTTAAACTGTGCTGCATTTTCGGTAACAGTTTGACTTAGTGCAGACACTGCATCAACTCTAGCTGTTTGTTCTTGTTGTATAGCTGCGGTATTAGCTGCAACGTTTGCACCGATATTTAAAATTTGTTGTGCTTGAGCGTCGTCGGCATTGGCACGTGCTGTTTGTTCTGCTTGGATGGCCGCTGCATTATCACCTACACTAGCTGCTAGTGTAGAGATGCGTGTGCTTAATCCTTCGTCTGATGTAATTCTTGCCGTTTCTTCTGTAGAAATTAGTGCAGTGATTAAATCAGTTGCATCTGCACTTAACCCCGCAACTGCTATTTCAGTAATCTGCTGTGCTAGTGCACCCTGAGCATCTGCAAGAGTTTGCTGCTGAGTTTGAATGGCAGCAATGTTATCACCAAAAGTAGAACTTAGTTGGGTGATTTGTTGGGCTAGGCTGCTGTCGGCTGTAGTACGAGCATTTTGTTCGACTACAATGTTAGCTTCGTTTGAATCTGTTTTGGCTGCTAGCTGTGTAATTTGCTGTGCTTGTGCCGATAATAAATCCGCTTGCGACTGCTGTGTGACTTGTATGCCAGCAATGTTAGCATTTAGGCTAGCTGTCACTGTAGTAATTTGACTAGACAAGCTAGAGTCTGATTCTTGACGAGCTGTTTGTTCAGTTGTAATTGCTGCTCCGCGAGCTTGCGCTTCGGCTAATAACGCTGCATTTCTAGCTGCTGTTTCGGCTGCAATATCCTGTGTAAATTGGGCAGCTTGTTGAGCTAATGCTGCATTGCGGCTGATAGTTTCTTGGTTTATAGCTGCGGTTCTTGCTGTCACTTCTGCTGCTAGTGCTGTTGCACGAGCTTGAGCTTCTGCTAAAATGCTTGCTTTGATTTCATTGGCTGTGGCTAATAGCGCGGCAGCTTGTTCTTCTGCTTTAGCAACAATAGCAGTGTTGATAGAGTCGGTGTTAGCACCGATTGCTGCTATTCTTGCTGCTGCTTCTGCTGCAATAGCTTGCGCACGTTCGGCTGTTTCTTGTGCAAATTGTTGAGCAGTAGATGCAGCCAAACTAGATATTGCATCATTCCTAGCTTGCGCTTCTTGTGCTAGCTCAGTTGCCCAAGCTGCTGCGGCTGCTGTAATTGCTGCGGCTCTTGCACTTGCTTCGTTCGCTACTAGTAACTCTGCTGTTTGTGCAGCTTGTTGTATAGCAGCATTTCTTGCTGCTGCTTCTGCAGATACTGCTGTGATTAGATCCTGTGCAGCTTTAATATTTGCAGCTACTCTAGCATCTGTTTCTGCTCTTAACTTTGTATCAGTACTAACCATTGCATCATTGATAGCTTGTGCACGGGCTAGTGTTTCTGCTACGATTGCTGCGTTTCTTGCCTGTACTTCAACAGCTAGTTCATTAAGGATTTGGGTACTGCGTTGAATAATAGCATCATTGCGAGCTTGTGCTTCGCTTGCTATACCTTCTGCTAGCGCACGAGCTTCTGCTATGTCTTGAGCGATTCGAGCGTTAACTTCTTCGTTAATAGTGCTGCGTAGAGTGTCTAGCAGCGTAATTACATCAGGACTTAAGATGTTTAGACCAACCTGGCCTTGTAGCAGAGCTAGTAATTCTTCTAGTGTTAATGACCCTCCGGTGCCTGAACCTTGTGCTAATATCCAGCTAGATCCGCCATATATGTAAAGTTTGTTCTCTGTAGTGTTGAACCACATTTGACCTTTTACGGGGTTTGCAGGGGGTGTAGGTCCTGAGAAGTTTGACAATAGTTTTGCAATAATATCGTCGTAATTTTTGCTAGATCCGCCACCGCCTATGTTGATAGGAAGGGTAATAATTGTACCGTCTTGGCGCTTGATTTGTACTGACATAATCGGTAAGTCCTTAATGAGAATGTTATACAGTATTTATTGTTTCTAATAGTACAAAAGAAAAAAGCTAGCAATGCTAGCTTTTTTGAGTAGTATGTTAATTTAAAACTCTATATCTTTAATGTTACTAGGTTTATCGCCTATTAACATAATAGCATTAGGGTCTATTTGCATAAACTCTACTTTCTTACCCTCGTCGGTAGTAATCTCAGTTTTAAAGCTCCAGCGTCCGTGTTCAACTATAACCCAGTCACCTGGTTTAACCATATCAACACCTTCGCCTACTTGCCAAATCTTAGTCCAACGTGGACGAATGCCTTCGCTTTTAGCATTGTCGTTAACGCTAATAACAATGCCGCCTTCGCTAACATTTTCGTCAAAACTTACTCGTCCGAAAATTCTTCCGGGTAAAGGTTTAACTCTCATTCTGCCTCCACTACTTCCATAGTGCCGTCGACGTATGTAATTTCTTTCATACGTGTACCAGCAGCATCGACATACTCTTTAACTGTTTCAACTTCTTGAGTTGCTTTCTTAACTTTAGCAGCCTTTGCAGGTTTTTCTTCTACTACCACAGTATCCTCAATAATAGGAGTGACGGTTCCGTCTTCCTTGATGCTTACTGTTTTAACTGCATTCGGGCTGCGGTTGTAGTAACTGGTTTGTAAGTCTTTTGCTGCAACTTTTACGCGACCATCTGGGCCTAATACATCACCTGCTGCATTGCGTGGCACATTGCCTACTGCTGGTGTTTGGTCGTTTGCTTGTGCAAACGCTGCCATATTAAACTCTCTGCCTTTTGCTGTTCTGTGTCGAGTCATTTTAAAAACTCCTTAATGTCTAAATTATACTTTAAGCTATCTATCTTGTGTAGTCCTATTAGGAATAGGCAATAGCTTGCTACACTGCTACCGCGACCCACGCCCCATACTATCTTGTGCAACCTCATTGTATCTACTAGATAAATGATAAATTTTAAGATTGTAGTCAATTCATATTGCTCGTACAATTCTAATTCTTGTATTACACGTTCTGCTTGATCAACTGTTGAAATTTTACTTGCAAAGTATTCTGCAAGATCTAGATCATAGTATGACTGAGGCATTGGCCAAGTATTAATACATTGTTTAATGTAGTCTGCATCGTCTAGTTCTGCTTCTACAAAATTAATACTAACTGGTAAACCGAATTTGTTTGCTAGGTCTACATACTTATGTACTCGGTCATTGTTTGCAGGCACTGGAATTTTTGTATCCTTACCTGCATAAATGATCTCGAATAAATCGTTTTCTGTAATTTTAGGGCGCCCTACTCTATCTATTGTAATTTGCATATTAGCCTATGTTGAGATAGTCGTTGAAATCATCGTCATCGTCATCTTTAATTACTGACTTCTTGAACTGTAATTCTAGCATAGCTAGCTTAACATCTTCAATCATCTGGTAAAGCTGATCAATAACGATAGGACTCGAGCTAACCCTGCTGGCGATACTTAGCTTCTTGCGAATCTCAGTTTCTTTTTTCATCAACTCTTCTAGAGTTAGTCCATCTGTGTTAACTAATAGTCCCATTGTTTTTACGATTATAGATCGCCCTCTTTACGATTCTCACTGTAGTAAGGATCGAATTCTCCGCCAGGATAACGCGACTTTAATTTATCTACGTTCTCTGCAATTACATCGTTAGGGTTATAACCTAGCGCACGGCAAGCATTGACCCAATACCATATAATGTCACCTAGTTCTCGTTTCATATGAAAACGGTTTTCTTCATTGAACGGTTTTCCTTGGAATAACATCTTTTTAACGATTTCGTTAAACTCACCCCCTTCACTAGCAAGACCGATACCAGCAGTCATTAGTAGACTGACATTAAGGTTAGGGTCTTTTGCAAGTTCTTGCAAGCGTTGGATTAATACTGCAACATCATTACTAGGCTGACTAGTGACTGTGTTGACGAAATCTTGGTATTTTGATAGATCAATATTCATTTGTTTACTTAACTAATTTTGCAATGATTGCGGCCTTGCCCATACGAGCATTTACTTTTTGTCCGTGTTGACGGGCAATTTCTAGCAGCTCAGTCTTGCTTTTAGATTCTAGGTCAACTGCCTTGAATTTAGGAGCAACAACTACTGGTGCTGTTTGAACTTTTTCTACTTTTACCTTAGGTGCTTTTTTAGCAGCTTTTTTAGGTTTAGCAGTTATAGCGGCAGGCGCAGTCTTTGCAGGTTCTACCTTAGCGACAGACTCGTCCCATTTGCGCTGTTCGAAATCAGATACCTTATTAACAACAAAACCAGTATATGGATCTTGTTCTACTTTAGGTGCCTCTACCTTATAAGGAGCTTCTGCTTCCTGAGTAGTCGGTTTCGCACCGAATAAGAAATCTGATATTTTCTTTAAAAATGACATAATGTCTCCTTGTATTAAAGTGTGTTTTTATTTAGTGGCGTGATCAGTCGTCAAAGTACCGTGCATCAGTGATTTCTTTTTCCGTTGAACACACAAACGAAGTACAGTGTAGAATGCCTCTGAGGATTGTGTACACGATGAAAAGACCCGTCGGGTATCAGCACAACATCCCCACCTTGGACATTAAATCGCTTGTCGTCTAATTCCATTTCACCTGCGCCGGATACAAAGTAATAGACTTCTTCTTGGCCAGGATGACTATGACCCCTAGTGCTTTGGCCAGGCTTCAAGTCAGTGGAACTAACAACTAAATCGTTTAGTGTTTTATTGTCCTTGAGCAGATAAGTGTCGTTGTCTTTAACAACTTCTCCGCCGATGTTGTATATGCTGTGTTTCATTCGAACAAATTTTCGTTCCATTCGCGATGACCTTCGCGGAAAGCCATATTAGCCTGTGTCTCGCGAACTTCTACGCGATAGCACCATAGGCGTTTTGCTTCGCCTTCGCCCCACATCTCCGGAATGTAAACCCCGTTGACGTACTTGTAAAGTTGGTCAGCTAAAGATTCGCAGCCTAGTGCAGGTAGCACAATGACCTTGGCCATTTTCTTTTCTTGTAGCAGCTTGTATGTTTCCATCTCTGGATCATCTTGTGCGACAATTAACGTATGGTCGAATTGATCCTCTAAGAACTTCTTTAGTTCTTTAAGTCCGCCGTAGTCAGCAGCCCAGTTGCGAGCGTCTAAGTCGTTAGTACCGAAGTAGAACTTCATACTAAAACTATACCCGTGTATAGTATTGCAATGGCTGTCGGCACGCCATTGGCGATATGCACAAGGAAACGCATCTACGTATTCTTTTGTGCTGGTATATTTGTAAGTAATTGGTTGATTTGCCATCTCTAGTCTCCTTTATAAGTAGCAAGTTTGATGGCGGCAGAATTTATTAATCGGGATGACGCCAAGGCCGACATAGATATTTAACACCTTATCGCTTAGGAATTTGTGTAAGATTTAAATTGCGGAAGCAGCTTTGCAATGCAACAATCTGACTCCAGCAGTCCCATAGTGCGTGGTGCAGTCTAGGATTAGGACGCTCGTGTTCGATTAATCCATATACAGTACGTGCATCTTTTACTTGCCAGTACTTCCAAGGATTACCTCGTTCAATATGCTTGTTAATTGTTTCAAGGATAACAATATCAAATGCAGGACCGTTAGCCCATACACTGTGATACCCTTGATTCATCCATTTGAAAAGATCTTGCATTACTGCTCTAACATCGTGTCTGTCGATCTCAGTAAATGCTTCTTCTCTAACCTCAGGGCTTTGCTTGCTCCACCATTCTAACGTGCCGTCGTCAATGTGTGCTTCAGGCCAGGTGAAACTCTCTGGATCTACTCTGCGGTAGAATGTATCCATAGTAATTATGTCACCATTGTAACTGTTAGTGTCATCGGCAAAAGGATCAAAACGTATGGCGCCGATTGTCAGCATCACTGCATTTGGACCGGTTGCCAGTGTTTCAATGTCTAGCATTATGTGGGACTGTTTCATATCCATACGGATATTATAGCGTAGTCCCCCACCTTTTGCAATAGATTAGATTATCAATCGGATCAGTAAATCCGAATTCAATTTGGTAGTCATCGTGCTCAACATACCAATCGTTAAAACAGTTTCTTTCGATCCACTCTAAAATATCCAATACTTGCATCACATTAGGAGCGTGATGCACATACAGCTTATCTACAATTTGTATGCATATTTGTTTAGAGCGTTGACGCTGATATATTATGTTTTCCATCCGATAGTTGCCATAAAAGCGTCTTGTTCTTCTGCAAACGAACCAAAGACGTAGTTATACCCTGTAAAAATTTCGTAATTACCAGTGAATAACTTGCTTGCCTGTCTGCGTGTATATGAGCTACTAAGGGAAACAGTGTGCACTCGTTTTGGCAATCTGTCTATAAAATCTAAACAACTTGCTTGCCAATGAGGTTCTATCCATAGAATAGACTCTGTGCCTACTACTTCTCCGTACAGTATGTCTAACTCAGTGAGTCTTGAAAACTTAGTTAAATGACCGCAATATCCGTGAATGCTCAGCCATTGGTTGATTTGATTCCATTCCCACTTACTGATTAGGTTTAAGCACCAAGGAGCAAGACCGGGATGCTTTTTAAAACCGTGTAAGTTAGGATTAATGGGCCATCGCTGTAGCTGAAAGTCTATTGTGTCTGCCATTAAATTTACAAGTATAAAAATATTTATAAATTTTTGGATGACGTTAAGTGTAAACTTAATTAGGCTTTTACTACAGTGACTCCACTTTTTATTTTTGGGTCTTTCCTTTTCTGTAGCCGTTGGGGATAATATCAGTAGGCAGTATCATCATATTTTTCTCTCCATCGGTAACCCACATTTTTCCTTTGGTTCGTTTATTCGGTAAAAGTGCAATACGTTGTAAATGTCCAGATTCTGCATTTCTCTTCCCTTGAGTCTGGCCGCCTTTACTTGCAGACCTTAGTCGTTCTATCGGATCGCCAAACGATCCTTTCCCCCTTGCGATGGTAGTTGCCCCACCTTTTTTGCCCGCTGTAACAGGATCTGCAAGTTTTTGTATCTCGAGCATATGTCCGGATTCTGCATTTCTCTTCCCTTGCAACTTGCCGTTTCTTGACCGCATTTCAAGTAACTCGTTAGGGTCCATCAAGTCCCATCCCCACTTTTCTCCAGATTCTTTTCTCTTTTTAGCAAGCGCAGTGCCTCCTAATGAACATACCAGTTTTTTAAACTCGGGATCTTGAGATTTGCCGGATAGCATATAGTATGCACACAGATCCTCTTTCTTTCCGTACTGCTCATAAAGTTTAAGATGTGCCTGAGAATGTTCTTCTACAGTGAGTTCTATTAAATTAGAAGGATCGTCTGTCCCGCCCATATGCTTTGGTATAATGTGATGTTTGTGTTTCATAAAAAGTGCCTCTGCGTGTTGCACTTTTATTTATCATTAAATTGATAATTTTACTACTGTGATGCCGCATTTCTTGAGAAAATCTATCCCCTCTGAAGATCGGTAGTCATTACTGTAATATAGTTTCGATATGCCCGATCCGTATATACTCTTAGCGCATTCTAAACAAGGAGAGTGAGTTACAAACATAGCTGCATTATGTGCTCCAGTGCCGCCTTGATTAGCTAATTTATCTAGTGCATTTCGTTCTGCGTGGAGCACCTCTTTTTTAGTGACAAGCCGGTACCTGCCAGGTACTGTATTACCGAAATCGTCTGTATAGTCACCTTCATACGGATAGAGTTCGTTAACATCAGCTTGTTCGTAAGTGATAGGGTCCATCCAGGTGCCGTCTGCTAGTTGCTTGAATCTAGTATTGTAAACTTTATCTTCGCAGTTGTTGTCCCAGCCACTGGGCATACCGTTATAGCCTATGCTAATGATTCTATCGTCTTTGACTACAATAGCACCAACGTGCAGTCGTTTAGCGTGGCTAAGTTCTGCGAATGTCTCCGCAGTTTTCATATATGCTTGTACGTATTTTTGTTTCATTAATAAGTTATGCGTTCTTTGACTGCGGTCCAGAAATCATAACGTGCCTGTATGCTTTCTAGAGCAGCTTTTTCTGCTTCTACTAGTTTAACAGGATCATTATCACAAAGCAAGCTAACCATATCAACTGCTGCTGGCCCGTGCTCTCCACTATCTACTGCAATGTGACGTTCTAAGTAATAATGGAATCGAGGTGCGTCTAACTTACCTAGTTTTAATTGGTTGACCAAGTTGATGAACATTTGCGGAATAACTGTTTCTCTACCAAAGCAAAAACTAGCAGCAACTATGTGTGGCTTACCGGTTGCAATAATGTCAAAAGTATGACGCATAAAACGAACACAAGGTCCGGGAATGTCAGCGTTGTCCAACGCCCAGTCGATTCCGTGTTCTCTTACTTGATCTAAAAATCCCAGAATAAAACCGGGATCTGCACCCACATCTACCATAGCCTGTATGTATAAGTCAAAGTGACTCATAGCATTATGTCCGCTTGCGTCTACATCGCTTTCTTCTGCTAGGATGATTTCGTTGATAAATCTACCTGCTGCACGCTGTGCAGGACTAGGTAACCATAAGTTAGAGCTAGGGCAAATACTGTGTTGCAGACTTTTAGCAAGACTCATAAAGTCCCAGACTGCATACACGTGATGCTCCATAAACTCAGCAAGGTCTTGCTTGTTTGTAATGTATTGCCCTGTCAGAAAGGGATGGGCAGCAAGCTCTGATCGCTTTTGTTCGATGACGGTGGTTGAAATCTTCATAATATGATAAATTAATATAGTGCAACAATATTTACAGGATATTCAATAGTTATGACTACAGTTCTAATTCACGGGGCAAACGCCAGCAGCCAAAGCTGGAATTATATTAAAACCTTTATTAAAGGTAATGTAGTCGCAGTTGACTATACCAGCAGTGCCGGCTTTCATAACAATTTAGAAGATATGAAAGCTATCGTCGACCGCATAAACGAGCCTATAGTACTGATCGGACACAGCTTAGGCGGAATTTATGCAATGCATCTTGCAGAACATTTGGGTGTTAAATGCAAGGCGGCTGCTAGTATTAGCACTCCATTCGGGGGCAGCGGACTAGCCGACTGGGCAAAGCTAATGTACCCTTGGTATTCGCTTTTCAAGGATGTCGGCTATAGAAGCAAGCCAATTGTTGAATCTAAACGCATAGCCGCCGGAGTAACTGTTCCTTGGTTGCAGATTGTCACTACTAAAGGCAATGTTCCTTGGATCCCTGCAAACAATGACGGAGTAGTCACTATCAAGAGTCAAGAATGTATTGACACAATGCAAAAAGTGTCGTTGTACAGCAACCATTACGAAGTATTGATACACCCAGATACTGTTGTAATACTTACAGAATACTTTTCTGCTTTAGGATTACAAGTCTTCTAATATAACTGTAGCAGTAGCATACTCGCTAGTGTCGCTAATAGTAAGATGGCACTTATAATCTGCGACTGTAATGAAAGTTGGCTGTCCTAGCTTAGTGTGCCCAACAGTATGTTCCTTCCAGAACGACAAGTCTCTAATACCTGTGCCTAGAGCTTTAGCTAATGCTTCTTTGGCGCATACTCTTTTAGTAATGAAATTAACCTGCCTGTGCGCAGGTAGTTGTTTGTACTCGACTAACTCAGCAGCCGATAAGACGAACTCAGGTAAGGCTCTTGGGTTCCTTGCAAGGATTCGTTCTATCCTGCTAACAGGCACAATATCAGTGCCAATTCCTGCTATCATTTCTTTTTCTTTGTGCTTTTAGCGTCTTCCTCTATCACAGGAAGAACTCTTAGATCTTTAGGCTTTACAAAAACAATAGTATGCACTGCGCCTTTTAATGCAATAGGCAAGTCGAGATGCACACTTACTCGCGGCCCTTCTATTTCGTTAACCAACGAATCATTGCCTACTGTGCCTACGAAGGGAATCTTATTCCACTTGCCGCAGACACGGTCGCCGATATGCCACTTGGGCTTGTATCTATTCTTTTCGAAGTATTCTGCTAAATTACTCATTAGGGTTATTCCATTGCTGCCTAGCTAATTTAGCTTCGTGCCATATCTTCTTTGCAATAGTCCATAATGGGTAAGCAAAGTAACCGAATAAAAATCCGTAGATAAAAGGTGCAAGTGCTTCTAACATTTTAAAGTCCGTGTTTTAATACATACATCAAGACATCTTCTCCCCCGATAATAACCATTTGATTACTGTATTCAAGGTATGTCTTGTCTTTGCCGTTCCAAGTTTTTTGCTTCTTAACAGGTTCTACTCGAACCATTTTAGGTGTGAGTGCTTTAACTGTGCAGATTTTAAGACCTGATTGCCCGGCGCTCACTGCTACGGGCATACCCACTTTTAATTCGCGGCCTAGGATATCTAAGTGATTGCTCTGCTCTGTCATATTAATCCCAGCTTGAACTAGAACTTGAATCGCTGCTTGAGCTACTGTCCCAGCTTGAGCTCGAACCTATGTCACTGCTAGAGCTACTAGACCAACTTGAACCGGATGAATAACCAGAACTAGTTTTAGAGCTAGTATCCTCTCCGATGTTATCCCAAGAACTTCTAGGTGCAGATTCTTCTCTTATAGAGACTGTGTTGTTATCGTAGTTTACACTAGCAGACACTGCTCCGCTATTGCTGTTGAGTACAGAGTTTAAGATAATACTAGTAACAATGTCTTCATTGTCTGTGCGAGTTGCGTACACGGTTGTATTAGTGTTGCTTGTAGGTACAACGTTGTTAACCACCTGACCTTGTACTGGCTTAGGTGTAATTGCAGAGTTTGCTACAGCACTTTCTCGCATACGGCGCCAGCTAGCTTCACGCTCTGCAAGTAAAGTTCGTAGTGCAATCTCTCTACGTTCGCGTTCTTCTTTGGCTCGTTTAAACGATCGCTTGATACCGAAGTATGCTACGGCTGTGCCAGCTAATAGAATTGCCGCAACTAAGAGTAGAACTTCTTTATCAGTCATATTTTGCCCAAGTGTTAGTAGTTTCGTTCCAGTGACGAGTATCATAGAAGTGCAATGAAACACTGTACCCTAGTAAGCCTAGTTCCAAGTTTATGCCTGCGTGATCTTGCATTGCAGTAATCCTGATACCTAGAGACACGATAGTGTTCTCTTTGAGTACTTCTAGTTCAACTGCTTTGTTTTTAGATACTCTCTTGTCATAAGAATATACATTAGCCCAGCGATCACTAAAAGGGTTTCTAATAGAAAAATGGAAATTAATCATCGGTACTGTTCTCTGGAGATTCGTTAGTATAGGTAGCCCGGATCATTCGAATTAGCTGCTCGCAACTGGTCTTGTTTAGGCTCAGCGTCATACTAAAACCTCCGTCGTCGGCTAGTGTTAGTGTAGTCATACCGTCACCGCGCACACCGACACGGAAATAGTCTTTTGCAGATTCTGGCTTAGGAGTTTTTACTTTTGGCATAGATGGAATATCTTGAGGTTGAGGTAATTTGTATGTTTCGTTAGCTTGTTCGATCAGCTCTTTGGCTGTTCTTCTACGGAAAAAATCAAACATTATCGTCCCCTTAAGGTGTTAACGAACTTGTCTTGTTCTCGCATATACTTGCCGTATTGCTCTCGAAGTAAGATTCGGAAATAGTTTACATACACCAGGCCTGCAATGACGAAAGAAGCTCTCAAAGAAGCGTGGCTAATAAAGTCTATCGAAACGAATACTAGCATAGAGACAAACAATACAACTATACTAATCATCAGTGTAGGCAGCAGGCCGAGCCCGGGCTCTTTAACTACGAGTTTATCATATTTGTAGTAGATGTCGATCACACCTCCGAACATACGCTTGAGCAACCAGCCAATAAAGTAAACAAAGTTTTTCATTTTTCAATCCTTACGCAACGCATAAAAGCCTTACCTTGTTTGTCAGCTGTTTCTTCCTTGAAGGCTTCAATAGCTGCTAAACATTTCTCTTGTGTTTTGAATTCCAATGTAGGAATAATAGAGTTAGTCCAGTGACCATTGAAAACGATTGCTACTAATACCCATACTGTATTCATTTAGTTCTTCCAAAAAGGTGTGCCACGGACTAACCAACGGACGGGAAATAGCACAGGAACCATTAGCACTAAGACCCACGCCATTTGAATGAATTCAGGCTCTACAAACCTGTCAACAAAGATGTCGTACATTCCTACAACAAAGTAGACGAGACCAGTCCAAAACATATACTCACCGGGTGTTAATGGAAACCTTCTCATACTCTCGTCCTTTAGTATAATCCCAAGCAATGTTACTTCCTAGTGCCTTGAGTAAATCGTACTTTTTCATCTCTTCGGCACACTTACTCGGCATACCGATACTTCCGACTACTGCCATACAAGTCCAGCAACGATGTCCGTATCCTGCACCCCAATCGAACTCTGCGGCACTACCACAAGGTAAGTGGATAGGATCGTACTGTTTATTGTTCACGACTATGCCATTCTTCCAAACACTGTGCTCTTGACACTTTACCTGAGTCGGCGCATCCAATCAAGAACGCACTTTTCTCGATCTTCTTAATGTCTTGTTTGATGCTATAAACCATAATGAATATAGCCAATAGCATCATTGCAATCACATACAACCGAAGTGAGTAGTCTTGCTTGTCCATTTTAGAAAATAGTCCTGAGTCCGATTAAAGTAGTTAGAGCAAGTATCGCTCCGCCGGCTAGCACTTTAGTGACAGATACATCGCTATCAGTATGTGACTTGACTACTCGCTGTTTAGTATACATACCCCACAGCACCGGTACATATTCGTAAGTCACATCGCTCCATCGGCGTGTAGTAAACACCCATACTGCCAGACTATATCCGCCTAGTAAGATCAGTGATCCAAAGATTACACCTAAGATGTCTTTACCAACAACTTTGTAAGCAACAATACCGACAACGACTTTGCCTAGACTTGTATTAGCAAACTCATTAGATGCTACCCCGACTTCACGAGCGGCACCCACCATTGCCTTGCCCATATTAGCACCTAGTTCGCCCCACGCCTCTGCTTCCTTGCGCACAGTAGCAGAAACATTTACAGGGTCTTTAGTCATTTCGGACACTTGATTGTTGATTTGAGCAATTTGCTCAGGCGTTAGTTTACTAACGTCTACTGACGCTTGCTTGGCAGCAAACACAGTAGACGAAGCGCACAATACCATAAGTGCTACTAGTTTTTTCATATTACTTTACAACCACTTGGCCTTTAAAGTCGAAAGGAATAACAACGGTGTTGACTTTACCGTTCTTGATACCTTCTGCAATATCAGCTTGTGCTTTTGCAGTCATATAAGCAATACTCTGCGAGCCTTGGTTGCTCAGTGCTTGCATACGACGAGCTTCTGCTTCAGCAGTCTTAACTTCGACTTCCTTTTGCTTGAGTTCGTTCTTAGCACGGACCAGCTCGTTAGCACTAGCCACTACACTGTCAGCAGGAGTAATATTACGAGCAAGAACTTGGGTAATACTGATTGCACCGTCCAGCTTTTCTTCACGCAAACTAGCAGTCATCAACTCTTTAACACGGAGTTCAATCTTTTCTCGATTGTCGCCCATATCCAGTGCTTCGTACTCTCGGGCAGCTTTATAGACAGCATTGCGAGCAGTTTGAAGGATGTAGTTATACATCAGGTAAGTGTCGCCGTTGTGTTGAACGTGAAAGGCTTTTGACTTGCTGTTGTAAAGCTCGGCAATCTGACTGGGATTCAGGTTATAGATAACCACAGCATCAAAGTCTTTCATTGTGCTGTTGTCTTTAGCCAGCGGAGTCATATCGTCAACCTTAGCGTTGACGTCTTTGACTGGGAAAGTAATAACTTCACCTACTAGTGTCTGGTTAAAGCTACCAGGCAAGAGTTCTTGTGTGCTGACTTGTTTATCAAAGCCAACACGAAGACCAACTTCACCAGTCTCGATTCGAGTACAAGCAGCAGTCATTGCGACAGCGGCGGCAATAACGGAAAGTTTAACAAAACGGTTCATATCAAGTCCTTTATAAAATTAAAACAAAACTACCAAACCAAACATTGTTAGCAACGCTAGCAATGAACAAATTATACTATAACCTGCAATTTTTGTCAAATTGAGCAGTTGCTTGCCGGTCAAGTATCGTGTGCCCGCAATTACTGCGGCAAACATTAACGAAAGTACTAGGAATAGTACAAATACTCTAATCACATCAACCTCCAGTTTTCAGTAGAAACTTGTTAGAAATAGCCTTGAAGCTAGCTTCGATTTCAATGCACTTGAACACTAGGCCTTCTCGCTCAGGACCGTTATCTAGCATAACTGTCTTGGCTTCGGCTTGTGCCAGCAGTGTGTCAATTGTATCGTTACCCAGGCGATACTCTGCATTCATAACCGGGCAGTGCTTGAGTCCTAGTTCTGCAACCAGCTTTTGGCGTAGGTTGGCATTGTAGTACCGGCCTGCATCGATATCATACACATCGTAGACGTAGAACTGTTGTCCTCGGATCTTGTAGGGATTACCTTGAATACCTTCGCCAATCAGCTCGCCTTGAATAGCAATGTTCTTGCCTAAGGCTCGCATCTTAACTTCCATATTTTCAGACAGTGCAGTCTTCCACAGGCTGTTGCTTTCGCTACGCTTGAGGTCGTAGTTGCGTGAGCATACACCGAACTCTCCGTCACGGAAGAACACAGTCATTGAGCTACCGTCTAGTTTTTCGGTGACTTCCCAAGTAAGGTTTTTAGTCTTCCATTCGGCTAGTTCAGTGCCCAGATTCTGGATACGCTCTTGATCAGTCTTAGGGATAAAGCCCGGGAACGTGCCATTGACATCGCCTGCAAGTTGTGCTGGCACAGGTGCTTCGTACTTCTTAATGTTAAGAATGTCGCTAACGTCTGCACCCACTTCGCTACCCGGGGTAACTGTCATTGGCAGCAATAGACCTTGACTAATCTGACCGCGCAGTCGAACAGTGCGCAGTCGATTTCCTGTGACACCTTCGAACTCATATGCACGGTCGCCCTTTTGCAGGAACGGTGCTACTTCAATAGGAATCCAAGAGTCGATTTCACAGTAAACCGCAAGGTCGCCTACTGCGAACTCGCCCTTTTTAATTACAACTTTCCAGCCGCCTACTGTAGCGACTTCAATTGCATCTGCACCCTCGATAGGGTTGATATCGTCAATTCGACGAATTGTTGCCATCTTACGCATTGTTATTCCTTACTTGCCTGCAAACTCAGGGGCAATGTCCATAAACGATTTGATAAAGCTGGGCCCAACATCAAGGCTCACATATGTGTCACCCTGCATACCTTGCTCGCTGTAGCTAACATCCTCGGCGTTAAGACCAGCTACAGTAAGAGCCGCTTGGAGTTCTTCTAGGAATTTACTATCTGTATAAATCAGACCGTCAGTGTCTACATTCCAAGTATCTGTGTCAAAATGAACGCACAGTTCTCCGAAGTCCTGTTCGTCATTGACATAAGGAACTGAGATATGTGTAACCTTAACAGGTTTAGAAACATTACTCCAAAACCCGTCGCCTGCGGTAGTAAATTTTTGGTTAAATCTAATCATTTAGAATCCTGTTTTGTTTCGCTATGTATGTATTATAGCACTTCTGGATTTATTGAGCAAATCACTCAGTGACCATATCAATTTGAATTTGGATGCCTTCGTAGATAGCGGCCAGGCCAGTGGCGCAGGCCATTACATCGTCGTTGCTACGAGTAATTTCCAGGGCTTCTAGGCATTGTCGTGTAGCGGAATTAAAGCGTCCAAGATCGCCTACTCCTTCTCGGACTTGCTGGGCAGTAGTGTAAAAACTAACACCGTTAGTGACAACACGAAGTTTCTGCAAATCCTGAAAACGCTTGATCATTGCCTGTTCCTGTTTTGTTACGCTATGAATGTATTATAGCAGTTTTGGATTTATCGGTCAAATCACAGCCACGCCTTGGCCAATCCTGCAATGCACACTAGAACGCCAGCAGCATTAACTAGAATCTGTGGCTTATTTGCAACACGGTAACTCCAAGCTAGATAGAATGTGCCGCCGAATAGTCCTGCAACAATGTTCCAAGGATACAAGTGCGGGAAGAAACTCATTATTAGATACATAACAATTAGACTTGTAGTACCTAACCATTGTAGAACGTGATTAACCATACATTTCTCCTATAAATAATCGTATGCTAAATTTTAAAGATATTAACCGGACTGCTAAGTCAAAGATTATCGGTAATCTAACTGATCTAGAAGTAAAACAAATCAAACAAGAGTTAGAAACTAATCACCATTTGTTTGGCAAGCATCCCGATTTTCATTCTGGTATTAAAAGGTTTAACGCTTTTGATTATACACAGAGTATGCATATCCAAAATTTAGATTTAGAGTTTAATCTCCTTGAAGATAATCAACATATTTTCCCCGACACATTAGCTATACTGCAAAAACATACCAAAGAAAATTTAGCTACACTTGCAAGATGCTATTGGATTAAAATGGAACCTGGTAATTTTGTTAGATGTCACGCAGATACTGCCTGTGTATATCATCATACTGTTAACCGTTATCAAATATTCTTAGATGTTCCTCGAGACTTGATAGTAGTAACTGATGGAGAACTTTGGAATATGTACGCTGACAAAAAATTAAGTAATTCCGTGATGCTGTTTAACAAAGAAGATTATCACTACTATGCCAATCACACCAACGGAATTACTTGCTACCTTTTAGTTGCCGACTTTAGATTTTCTGAACCACAAGATTCTCGACTAGCGCCAAACGCAAACGATTGAGACATTGCTGTGCCTCACGGTCACGGCTAGTTTGAAATAGCTCTTGAACTTCTGCCAGTTGCTTGAGCACATATTCAGTGCCAGTTTCACACTGAAAACTTTGGTCTTTAAGTACGTGCTCACGTGCTTGCACGATAGGCATACCCAGACTGCGAATTTCAAATTCTAGTTGCTCGAGTTGTTCTTGTGTGTCAAAGTCTAGGTCTGTCATTTTAGTTTCCTTGTGTTAAATTATTTGCTATTTTTATTAAGAGCAGGTCTTGCCCCAGTTGCTTTTTCGATTGCATCGATTATCGACTCTTCGAGATCCTTGTGATGCTGCCGGTTTACTTTAAACTTTTTACCAGAAACAGTTACCGTGATAGATGTAACCGGACATCTAAGTGCCCAGAAGGATACAGTACCGCTTAACACAGCAGATTTCAATGCAGAACGGATATACAAGTCAGTACCGTCTCCTGCTCGATATCGACCAAGACGATTGGTTGACCCTGATACAGGCTGGCATCCAATGATATCTTGTTTACTTTCAGGTATCCCTAGTCGCCTGCCTGTTTCTCCTACTTTTTTAATTGTATAGCCATCTACAATAAGATACACCCAGCTTCTGTGCTCATCATACATAATATCGTGGTTTATATTTTTATAATACCACTTATTATCGTCTACAGCAACATCGCACACTTTATGAAATTCTTTGTAATTTCTAATATCTAACTCATATGGGAGTGCGTTGCATCCCATAATGTCGTCGATTAATTGTTCAATTGTACGATCAATCACAGCAGGTCCTTTGCAGGTACTGACCACAGTGGAGGATTGTATGTCGGTACATTAGACACACCTTTAATGTTTTTTCGAATCTGCTCGAAAAAGAATGTCATAACCATATATCTTTCCGGGTAGCGAATACCCAGCAACGACCCATCGGATCCACTTCGAGTATAACGGTACCAGCGTTGGTAAGATTCTTTAGCAGCATCTTGGATTTTAATAAAATTCTGAGGGTGGTTTCCAAAAGCTGCCCGCACACTTGCCGCAACATTTTTAATGTAAACATCGTCTACAGTGATTCCGACATTAATACAAGTCTTAAAAAATGTATACATAATCCAGCTCTCTTTTGGTTGTACTGCTCGAGAACTGTCACATACATAGTTAAAGTACTTTGCAAAATGCTCGGTAACTTCTAAAGGATAATTTTTATCATCTAGCAACTCCGTCAACCGAGACATTGCTCCTGGCTTATGTTCGTTATTAAATTTTGAGTCTGTTGCAAAGATACCGTATTGCTCAAGGGCTTGCTGTTTTTTCTCAGCCAAGTTCCACGTGTCATTAGTAGTCGTATTATCTGTGCGTACACCGTAAATCATTTGATGATAGATATCAACCGGATCTAACCCCTTACGGTCATCTGTGCTCCAGCCGATGAAGTTTTTCCTAATCTTTGCTTTTTCGGATGTATTGTAAATTACGATAGGAATATCACATTCTTCGGCCTTAATACCCAATGCCATAAGGGCGATAAGGTATAATGCAATAGAAGTATGCTGCCCCTCGAACGCAATATAACTACCTGGCATATCCTCCTCTTGATATACACAGATTGGCATCACTCGGAGAGCATCAAATTGTGTGATAATACGGCAATAATGCTCTACATCAGGTAAACGTTGTAAGGTGATGTCAATTAAAATTTGTGCTAGTGTGGCTTTTTGTGCCTTAGGTAAGTTAAAGTCAGCCCAAGTGACACCGACATTTAGCTTTTTAAATGTATCAATTGCGAGTTTGATATTATCTTTCGCAAAATAATTCATCTTGATAGATTCTGCAATCCTGGTATGAATATCTACATACTGGCTTTTACTTTTATCGAATTGCGAGTTTATTGTAGTTGCGTAACTGTGGTTAGGATTAGTACTAGGAACAGGTCGCGCAAGGACAACGGGACTGGTTACAGTTTGAAGATGCATCATAATATATTACCGAGTGTTGAGTGCTGGGTTGTACTGCGCAATAAGTTCGCGCTCAAGTGCGTGAGCTGGCTTGCGGCCACGTACAGTTTGAACAAGTCCGTAAGTGAACGACTCTGGTCCGTGTTCGCGGATGCTGTTGCATAGTGCCCAGTCTTTGTTCTCAGTCACTGCACGACGAACGTGCTTTTGAATACGAACTTTAAGGGCTTTGGCAACGGCTTGTCCGCAGACTGTGATGCCGATGTACTGCTCGCTAGTTACTACGTTAGTGATAACATATACGGCGTGCTTAGTATCTTGTCTGCGTTTACGTTTCGTCATACAAGTATTATACAACAGAAACGAATTTTTGAGCAAATTGTGCAGGCGTTGTTGCACAAATACAACGGTAGTACTTTATAGTGCTTTTAGTACACGTTTCAGGTTAATATAATAAAAGTCTGCACGATGATTATTAACCCAAGAATCACCGGGCTTTTTAATTGTGTATTTTATCCAGTTTTTAAACCAGTGAAATAACCAATTATCGGATAATCGATTATCTATAATATAATATTTGTAAGGACCAGTTACTATATTATGATTATTAGGAGTATATACAATGGTATCTTTATCGTGATTAAAGAAATATCCTACTGCATTATTTTGTGCCCACCAAGTTTTGTCTGCAAATCTCGGGCTACCATAACACCAAAATTCTTTTGCTTCAAATGCGTGGGCTGTTAGCACTGCCAGCGGACATCCTGCGCTGTGCCCTACTGTAACCAATGGCAAGTCATCACCTGTATTGAGTGCTACTAAGTCGTTGAGAATGTTTACATAGTGTAGGTAGTATTTTTTAACAAACTTGCCGCCGCTTAGATCTACAAGGGGTTCTGTTTTAGGACGCATTGACTTGGCAGTTTCTATGTCAGTGCCTCGAAATACTATTACACGTTCTGTTTTGTTTTTGAGTATGACCGCGTACACACCTTCGCGGTCTATTACTCGCTCAACCTTGTGCGTTTCCTGGAAACGTTTGAGATGATTGGGCTGATAGATTATTGCAGCTAGCCTACTGTACTTGCAGGCAGCTTCAACAAAATACGGAATCATTCGTTAACTTCGATGGTAACGGATAGTGGGTAGCCATTTGCACGTGCTAGGCTAGTTGCTTCGATTGCTTTTTGATCTGCAATTTCGTAACTGTATACGCCTGCAACACCTTTGCCTTTAAGGTGTACTTCTTCCATAATGGCCGATGCTACGATACGATCGTGATGGAACAAGTGGATTAAAATCTCAACTACAAAGTCCATCGGAGTCTTGTCGTCGTTGTTAAAAACAACTTTGTACATACTTGGTGGTTTAATCAAAGTACTGGTCTTTCGTTCTTCTGCTGTTAGTGTAGCCATATATGTCTCTGTGTAGTGTGTAGTAGGGGGATTGCTCCCCCTTGTTTATTTAGTTCCTAATAGCGATTCGACGTGGCTTTAATGCCTCGGGAACCTGACGTTCCAATCGAATAACCAGGATGCCGTCTTTGATGCTAGCATCATTGACAACAATGTGGTCTGCAAGGGTGAACGAGTGCTCGAAGTCGCGCATTGCTAGTCCACGGTGCAAGTATTCGTAAGTAGCATCGTCCTCACGCTTGCGTTCTCCACGAATAGTTAGTTTGTTTTGATCTACTGATACATCTACTTCTTCTAGCACGAAGCCTGCTACAGCGATTTCAATTTGATATTGATCTTCTGCAACACGCACAATGTTATAAGGTGGGTAGTTGTTAGTGTTAGCAGCCAGTTGAGCGCGGTCAAATGCGTCAAATACTCGGTCAAAGCCTACCAGGCTGCGGTTTAGTGCTCGTAGAGCGTTCGTATCAAAACGAGTTAGATTTGTCATAATTTTCTCCTTAATAAAGCAAGATAAAAGTGAACCCTATCATAGGCGTTCACTTGTATTTATTATAGAATCTAACCTACTAAAAGTCAATATAACTTTTTAGGTAATGAGTCTGATTCGGTTTTCTTTTTATAGCGGTGTACTGCGCTCTTATGCTTTTCGCGGCGAGTGACGCTAGGCTTGGTGAAGAATTCACGCTCACGCAAATCCATTAGTTTACCGCTTTCGGTAATTTTCTTTTTAAAAGTACGGATAGCTTTTTCGACGTTATCGTTGAATACTTCTACTTTGCTGCCAGTCAGGCCGGTTTTTTTAGGTTTATCTCTCATTTTTTCTTTGCTTGCACAATCATAATGATCATTTTATTTCCGTGTAGCTCTGGCTTATTTTCAATTTGGGCATTAGTGAGCAACTCGAAAAGTTTCGTTATTAGTGCAGAACCTTTATTAGGGTCTGAGTTTTCACGTCCTCGGAAAGTAATAACTACTTTACATTTATCACCGTTGTCAATAAATTCCTGCATACGTTTAGCTTTGACTGCTAGGTCGTGCTGGTCAATTCCAGTTCTAAACTGAAACTCTTTTACATCTACACGGTTTTCACGCTGTTTACGATCGTGTTCTTTTTTACGCTTTTGTTCGTCGTAGACAAACTTGCCGTATTCAATAATTTTGCAAACAGGGGGTTGAGCGTTAGGGACAACTAATACCAAGTCACATTGTTGTTCTTGTGCCATTGACAGTGCACGATGCCTGTCGACTACGCCTAGCTGCTCTCCTGTACTAGATACTAGTCGTAAACTGCTAGCACGGATCTCGTCGTTAATTAAATGATCCCGCTGTGGCTTAAACGGCGGCCTGCGGTTTTGTCTGAAATTGGGTTTAGAGTTATTAAAACTCCGTGGTTGAGAATTGTACATATTAATTCTCGTCGCCGTCTCTGTATGTGTATACAGGCTGTGTATTGTTCATAATTGTGTCTTGAGTGACTGTCACTCTTTCTATACCTTGTTGTTCCAATTCCGGTAATTCGTATTGGCAAGTTAATAGTGCTCTTTCCAAAATATTCCTTAAACCACGGACACCTAATTTCTTAGTAAGACATAAGTCTGCCATAGCCAACTTTGCGTCCTGTGTTATATCTAATTCTACATTATCCATCCTGAACAAGTCAACAAATTGTTTCTCCAAACTGTTTTTCGGACAACTTAATGCAGTTACCAATTCGTCTCTGTTCAATTCTCTTAGGCGTGCAATAACTGGTAAACGGCCAACAAACTCAGGGATCAATCCAAATCTGACTAAATCGTCAGGTTCAATATCATCCAAATAAGAATCGACTTGTTCCGCTTCCTGCTTGGATACGAACCCCATCGTAGATCCTGCATTTTTACGTTTAGCGATAATACGCTCTAAGTCAACGAATGCGCCACCTAAAATAAACAGAATGTTTTTAGTGTTAACAATAATACCTTCTGCATTAGGATTCTTTTTACCGCCGTTTGCAGGCACTTTACATTCGGTACCTTCGATAATCTTTAGCAAGGCTTGCTGCACGCCTTCACCTGATACATCGCGGGTTATACTAGAACTTTCGCTTTTGCGAGCTTTTTTATCAATCTCGTCTATGTAGATAATACCTCGCTCTGCTTTAGCTACGTCACCGCCAGCGGCCTGTAGTAGTCTAAAAACTACGTGCTCTGCATCGTCGCCGACATAACCGCTTTCAGTAATACTAGTTGCGTCTGCCATTGCAAACGGAACATCTAGCATCTTAGCAATAGTCTTGGCAATGTGTGTTTTACCGCTACCGGTGGGTCCTACTAAAAGTATGTTACTCTTGTCTTGTTCAACTGCACCTTCTTTGCCGATGCTGATTAATTTTTTATAGTGATTGTATACTGCAACTGCAATAACTTGTTTGGCAAACTCCTGTCCTATTACATATTGATCTAGGAACTGGTGAATCTCTCTTGGGGTTTTTAATTTTAATTTTTGCTCGACTGCGGAATCTTTAGTTAGTATGCTGTGGCACAATTCTATACATTCGTCACAAATGTACACATCCTGCCCTGCTACCATTTTACTAACTTGATCACGGTCTTTGCCGCAAAAGCTACAGCACAACTTCTTGTAGCTATTGTAATCTTCCGTATCTGCCATTACAATCCATTGCTAATTATTGCAAATAATTCTTCTATATCTTCAGCCATCTTAGCTGCCGAAGTATTTAGCAATGCAGCTAGGTTGTCGGGCAAGGCATCGGGGTCAAGCCACCAAACGTTGTTAGTGACACCCTGACTTAGAGCAATCATCATATCAAATGTAGTTGCACTAGCACAATCTACTACAATAAAGTCTGACACCATCATCTGCTGGAATGTCCAAGGCCAGTTGTCATCGCCTTTAGATTCGTAATCGGAATATACTACTACAGTGGTACCTGGTAGTGCTTTTTCAAGGAACAATGAAATGTCATCTACTAGTTTTTCGTCTCTGCTGAGTACTGTTAGCGATAGCCCTTCTCTAGGGATAAAAATAGTAGGGGGAGTTACTATATATGAGCTTGTTACTTCTTTAGTCATTTCTTAGTTGGTGGAAACCATCCAGTTGGTTTAGATTTTTTAGGCTTAGTAGCTGTTGGTGCTAAATCTGACACAATATTTTTATATTGTTCTTCTAAGTCTGTTGTAGTTGATTGTACTTTAATTTTAGTAGAAGGTACAACATCATCTGCAACAATCTTCTTAACTTTATTTAATGCATCGTCCTTTTTCTGCTTGACAGTTTTAGGTACATCGACTGTGATTACTTTAGCAGGCTCCTTGGGTTCTGCTGGCTTTTTCTTTTTAACGACTTTAGGTTTTACAGGGTCTTGAACACTAGTAAACTCGATAACTTTGTCGTCTTTCTTTTTGCGAGTGTGTTTCTTAACAGGCTTACTAACAGCTTCTGCTACTTCTTGTAATGCTTGGCGCTCTTGTTCTGTTATAACAGGAACTATTACAGGTTTAGATAGTATAGCTGGCTTTGTAATTTTAGGTAATTTAACAGCACGGATTTTATCCATCCAAGTTTTAAACTTACCAGGTCCTGGATCTGCAGGAGTAGTGTCTGCTACAGGTGCAAGTTTAATGTTAGCTGCAATCAATAACAACACTGCTAACGGATCGAATACAAATATCAACAGTATGATGATCCAAGTAACTGCTTTTTCTAGCAAGTTCTGGTCTATGTTATCACCATAAATTAACTTGGCAATATACTTTACTGGTCCAACTTCGGCTTCAACCTTGCGTACCTCGGCGGCAATAGGCGCACGGGCATCACTAAGTTCCGCGATAGACTTTTGCGACTGTGATATTTCTGATAAAAGTCTACTACGCTCTTTCTGCTGGGAGCGACGGATAGCCACTGCGTTATTGGCACCTTTTTCATCTGTTGAGCGGCCCAATACTTGGTCCACTGCTTCATCCATCTGTTTAAGTGCTTTGCGGGCTGCTTCAATATTCTCTTTTTCGGTTTTGATTTTCTCATCATATATTGCCACTTGCGCGGAACTATCTCCGCTTAACATTGTTTGATCCATATGAGCTTTGCTTAAGAAGCCAAAGATACCCATACTGGTGATCAGCATAAGAATGACTACTGCAATACTTAGGTAATATTTCAGGAACCTAGGAGCAACTGTCCAATGCCTGTAAAGCCAGCTAGCAGTTATTAACTTGGCTGCTTCTAATCCGCTGGCCATTAGTGCAACAGGTAATGCTGCGCTTGCAAAAATTGCAACCATACCCATAACGCTATAATAGGCTGCGATTGCACTTAAGAATACTGCGATTAAAAATACTAATATAGACATAATGTTATAGTTGCTCGTTAGGTAGTTTAATTACTTATCAACTTTCCTAACGAGCAAGTTAGCTTAACCTTTATAGAAAATATGATTATCTATTCTAAGCACTTGTTTTAGTCTGTTGCCCCAACCCGGTTTAACATAGTCTGCGTGATAGAACATTATGTCGTCGAAGCCTTCTTTAAAACTATTATACGCTAGAATCTTGTAAGCTATCTCTCTGCCTGCATCGTATAACTCTGTGTTTACTGCTGGGCGCTTGTGTGCACATACCCAACTGAATTGGCAAGTTGTTTTTATCTTTTGATAAACAACACCGCATACGCTAGTCGGGAATCGGCCATTCGCCTCTTCTGCTCGGTTCATAACTACACGAGCTACTGCTATCTTGCCCAAGTCACTTTGGTTGCCTGCTTCATAATAGATATTATCAGCAAGGCATTTAAGCTCTTTAGGGTCAACTGCTTTTGCAACAGGTTCTTGAGTGCGAGTAGCTAATGATACTACGTAGGTATACGCTACTCTGAACGTGTCTACAATTTGTGTGTCACTTCTTCCTAATGAGAAAGCAATGTACGCAAAAATTAAGATTACTATTGGCAATCTTAGGATATTTTCTGTTTTAGTCATATCGTCTCCTTTGATATAGAAAATAAAAAGCCGGAATAGTTATTTAAGCTAGTCCGGCTCAATCAATTGTTATTTTAACACAGAAACTGTGTTAAAAGCAACTGTTTATTTATTCACGTATGTTCGATTCAACATAGTGTGATTATGGTCTGTTGGCCCCCAATCACCGTCTGGATGCCAAGCAATAACGGTCATTGGCTGGCCTGTTGCTGTTTTGAATCTATGCAATTCGGATTCCTCTAAGCAAAACATTTTACCTTTTTGCAATGGAATAGTTTCTTGTTTACCGTCCTTCCAAACGTCTGCGTGTCCGTGGCCGTCGATAACACAACCTAAACGAATACTAGGATGGGTGTGTGCTGTTTGTTCAATTCCCGGTGGGAAGTACAATAGGTTCAGACTAGGATCACCTTGGCGTGGAGGATAGATCAACAAGCTATCGCTACATCCATCTATGTAAACTAGTCGGCCTTGTTCTTCTACCCAACCTGTAGTGTTCTGTGGCTTGAATCCTAAACGAACAATTAGCATTAGTTTGTCGTCAGTTTCGGCTTTGAAGCCTTCTTCTTTAACAAAGAAGCTAAAGTATTGGCCGGCTTCTAGTTTGTGTGTTTTAGCGCCGATTTTAATTTTACTGTTGCCAAAGCTATACCCATACAGGCCAAACCATTTAGTGTTCTTAACTGTCATTGGAGCAGTACTGCTAACCAAGTACGCACCTGCTGGATACATACTGTCGTATTTTTCAATTGAATTTGCTACTATCATTTTGTTTTACCTTATAAATGGACCTATACTCGACTTCATTTTTTCTAACACTGCTACTGGATCACTAGACTGTTTAATTTTCCGTGACCACTTATTATATACTGCTTCGGACTGAATTAAAAAGTCTTGATAAGTTAAATATTTCACCTTAAATTCTTCAATAGCCATTGGAACATCTGCATCATCGTCGACTAAGCTACCTAGCAATGGACCGACCGAGGTTGTTTCTTTGTACTGTTCTATTTCTTTAAAATACAAAGGCATTAGTTCCGGATTAGAAAACAAGTTCCTATTCTTTAAGTACCGCATATATGAAACTGACCTAGATAGCTGTTCCAAACAATCCGCTTTAACGTTTAAGCCTTCTATTCTAGAAATATCTGCGTCTGGTATTTGACCAGATTCGACACTGAACCCGCCCATCAATGAGTGTTGGATCAAGTGTATGCCTCGATCTACAGTAGGAATTTCTGGAAAAGAATTTTTCTGTACTACTATCCAATAGAAGTCGTCTAGTTCTGCAGGGCAAGTATGCGGGCGCATCGCGGTCCATCTTGCTACTCTTCCTGTTGAATGGTCTACATATACTAATATCGGATAGTTCATTTTATTCTGCTAAAAGCCTGTTGGTTATCTAAGTAATTCCAATTTTCGTCAATGGCCCAGTTCGTCTCATACCCGGCGTATAAGTTAATTAGACTAGGCACCTTCTTTTTATTTAAGAAGCTTTCATCTTTTGTGTAATCGATTACGTACTCTTTAGCTGTAAATTTGTAGCTAGTCCAAGTATCTTTAATCTTAAGATGATGATTGTTAATGCTCCACAACTGGAATTCAGGAGTGTCAAAAAAGTGCACTAAATTTTTAAAGGTCGACTTTGGGTCTGTCCAAGTTTTACTAGTTAAGGTTCTTAGCTGTACGTGCTGCCATTTTTGTGTAAAGTTAAGCCACCAGAAAAAATCGTATACAGTGTTTAATTTAAAGGGCGCTTCGTTGACAATAGGCTGATATCTATCATATCCGTCACCGGCTAGTGTCTCAAAATACTTAGGAGCATAGTCTGCCCAGGGTCGATGTATTACATCTTCACCGAATAGCTTAACACACTGTCCTACAATATCAGATCCGAAAATTTGGTCTCCTAATTCACCTGTTATTACTAATCCTTGTTTAAGGAAAGGTTCTAGTCTAGGCGAACTAGTTTCTATGTTAGTTTTCTTGGAAACAATGAACTTAAAGAATTCGGGATTTTCTTTAATGCTTATGCCGTTGCACAAGACTGTTAACTTGCTCAACGCACTGTCCGGCCAATTTTTGTATATTGACGTTAAGGCAACTGTACTGTCTATGCCGCCACTCCACATTACAAATACTCTGTCAACTGAGTGTGACTTTGCTAGTAAGTCTTGTGCCCTTGCATCGGCAGTTTGTGAGAATGTACTGTTATCGTAAGCTAATTTGAGCAAGTCTGTGACAGACTCACTATATAATTTACAATTAAAAATGTCAGGCTTGTAGTTGAGCCTAGACACTGTTTGGTAAAAAGGAAATGCGGATATAGTGCCGGTAGGTAAATGTCCTTTTACTTCCTCGGCCCACGGACTAAGAAACAAAAGTAGTTGGCTATTGTCCATTAATACATCTCTTTTATTTCGTCACATATTTTAAGTTTCAGAGCTTCCTCTGCACTTAGCCAAACATCTTCGGGAGGTAGTAGATACTTTTTAATTTCGGTATCTTTTAGTCCGGTGCATTTTCGGTAGTGTGTTAGCATCCTGTTCTTAGTGAGCGTAAATTCTTTCATTACTGCAAAAAGTTCGTGTTCTTTGCCATCTGCACCCCAGGAGAATTGATGACTTAGGATGCTTGTATTAGGAGTAAGTACTCTACGGGCGCCTGCTAAGAATATAACCAGTGCTGCTGAACCTACCATACCTATACCAGTAGTATTCACAGGTATTTTTGCACCTTTGATGATGTCCACTAGTGCAAATGCGCTGCTCAAGTCTCCACCACCGCTAGAAATTATTAAATTGAGCTGCTTCTTTTTCTTTTTACTTAATGATTCTTCGAGTACCCAACGGATAGCATCTGCGCAACTTTCTTGCGTAATCTCATCCATTAGTAAGTAATAGCCCGAGTCACGCATCGACTTATATTCGTAGTCGTCATCTCGGCTGTCTTCTTTGTTTGGGTAGTTTGTCATAGCAGTGTCTAGTGTGTATTGTATATATTTAGCGCAGGGATTTCAAGACAGACTTGTCCATAAATATTAGTATGAGCAATATTGATATTTCAAACTATAGTAGCCGGTGGGAATTTATGGCAGATCGTGCCGGTTTTACCCAAAAACCTCTAGATGACGTTGAGAATAAGTTTAACATTGTTGGCAGATTTGTAGGCGATTGGGCAGCAGAATTGAACAGATTAATTGCTATGAGCAAAGGCGGTGTACCACTTAACTTCCTGAAAAAAATGGAAGGTGGCGAAGATCCGTATACTGTAGAATTAGATAAAAACGATTTGTATGCAACCGGACTAAGCGAGGATACTGTGTTCTTGAATCGCATTATGCCGCCTGTGTTGAACAGAACAACTGCGCCTACTATTTTTAAAATGATAGATTGGTTCGGGTTTGTTGGTCGAGTACTGATTAAGATTCATATGCAGCAACCCGGGCAAGTATTTCCGTTTCACTTTGACGATTTAACTACTAATCGGAACAATAGCGGCAGTAGTCATTTAATGGATGTAGATCCAGATCGTTGGGCCAGAGTAGAAGTGCAGTTGAAAGATTGGGAATGGGGTCACGTATGGGGTGTGGGCAATACATACTGGAAGCAATGGCGTGCCGGAGAAATAATGTTCCACCCTTGGCATAACTTACCACACGGTACTGCAAACTGCGGAATGTCTCCTCGTATATGTTTACAAATCACGGGAGAAACGACCCCTGAATTACGAGCAAGATTAAATTCATTTGCAGGCGATATAAAAATTTAACGCTTGCTGTTTTGTAAATCTATTAGTTTATTTCGACGCATCCTGGCTTCAATAAACTCTGGATACTTTACTAGGCCTTCAGGATCTCTTTTAAAATCCAATATAAACGAGATCCTAGTTTTGTCTCCGCGATGCCAAACTTCGTGTAATTCGGAATCATCAAATATAAAGATACTTCCTTCATCCCAAGTTAGTTCCTGGTCGCCGACTTTTAACACTGCATCTTGTTTAGGTGTTAGTCCTAAGTGCAAACGCAGTACATCAGACGAGTATCCACGATGCGGCTTAATGTGTGTACCCGGTTCTATTAGGCTATACATAGCAGACTCTAGGCCAGGTATTTGCTTTACTATAGAAAGTGTTTGTTTGAAGAAATCTTCAAACATTGGGTTAGTTGCACCGTAACGATGTATAGCTAATGGAATCCAGATGCCGTCATAGATCCTTTCTTGGAATCCAAGTAAAACATTATACGAATATTCTATATCAACTGTTTGCGTTGCTTTCTCAGGTACAGTTACTTTCGATACCACCCTGTCAATGACCACCGGAGTGTCGTAGCTGTCAACTTTAGTAAAATTAGTGAACTGAAATTCCAAAGGTTTGCCTGCTTGACTACACTTCACTGATCCTTCTATTACCTCAGCAGGAAATGTGATAGACCCGGTATCGTCCAATCTGATAGTAGTCGCTATCTTTTTTATACCGTTATTATCTTTAACATACTTGCAAAAGTAATCATATTCTTGCTTTATTACTTTCCAGTTTTCCTTTAATAAGGATGTCCAACTATATGTTTGGGGATCTATAATATATGGGCGTGAGTTCATTTTTTTAGTACTAGGCTAACGCATCTTCCGTTAAACGCAAAGCTATTTTTCATAACTGTATTTACAGATGTTACCTTATTGTTTAATACAATATCAACATCTGTATTACAAGGAGTTGCACAATTCCGATTAGCAGGGATGATGCCATACTTCATTGTCAGCAACGAATATGCAGTTTCTAATAGACCGCTGGCAGCAAAAGTGTGGCCTATGTTTCCTTTATTGCTGCTAACAGGAATACAACGATTGAATACACTGTAAACCGAGTTAGCTTCAACATCATCGCCAGCTGGAGTAGAAGTAGCGTGAGCATTAACATAATCAACAGCATCTGGGCTAATACCTGCAACTTCTAATGCTTGCATCATTGCTGTTTTAGACCCGAGACCGTCTTTGTTAGGACTAGTGCTGTCTTCGTTTTCTTTGTAGTTTCCAAAACCTGCTAGCTCTCCGTATATTGTGGCGCCGCGGGCAACTGCGGCAGACTTGCGTTCCAATACAACTGCACACGCTCCGTCTCCTACTACAAAACCGTTACGGGTAGTATCAAACGGACGAGAGCAAATGTCGCTGTCGTCTATACTCAGTGCTTGAATCAAGTTAAAAAAGTATCTAAAGCTCCTGTCACTGGCAATATCTACGCCGCCAACTAACGCAAACTCTACAGCAGGGTCAGCATCTAGCAAACACTTGGCAATATACAATGACGATAGTCCGCTAGCACAGGCGGCACCGGCGTGAAAGTTTGGCCCAGTTAACTCGAACTCTCCAGCAATAAATCCTGCCATCCATTGGCTAGTTGCCCATAGTTGTTTAAAAGGGTTTAAGTTTTGTACCCCGCTGTCCATAGAGTTTGCAACATATCTAAATGCTTCTCTGCTGTCGGCGATACTAGTAAAAATGCAAGCAGCGTTTTTGTTTTTGACTTCCAGTTTACTGTCTCCTATTGCTGCTTTTGACACGTGATAGGCTGCGGCCATTGCAGGGGGGATAGTTCTTAATGTTCTCGGATGCAAGCCTTCTAAGTCTAGCTTGTCCATATATGGACTAACTGTATAAGCTCGTTTGACTCTTACATTAGAATACTTTTCTCCGTCGTCTTGTACTACCGGATTAATATCTCCGTGTAGTAGATTATTCCAACACATATCAGGAGTATACCCGTTCGCATCTAACATACCGATGCCAGTAATAACAATAGGATCTTTATTCATACACAATTATATAGTCAAAAAAATAGCGCAGTCAATTGCTGCGCTATTCAGTGTGCAAGTTAGTTATTAAGCAACAAACTTAGATGCACGGCTACCTTCTTGATCACGAGCAGAAATGCTGTAAGCACTGCGGCCTTCTGTGTTAACGGAACGGTTAACCTTTAGACCTGCTTGACGCATCTCAGTCATACGAGCACGGATATTCTTGATACCGAAAGTAGCTTCGGCTTGTGCTGCGCTTAGAGCTTTACCTGTACCGCGTAGATATTGCTCTAGGAACTGGTTTTGTGTGGTCTTTAGTGTAACGAATGACATAATTTCAATCCTTTAATTAAATTGCTGAAATAACAATAGTTGTCATCTCATACTCTAATTGTATTATGTCTGTTAACGGATTGCAAGAACTAATTTAGCCAATTAGTTCTTTTGGTTGATAAACTTGTTTAGTTGAACTGCTTCAGCAATAATGTCAGCCATTGTAATCTTCTCAGGATAAACCAAAGTAGATGTTAAGTTGTTTTCAAACTCTAAACGTGCTTTTGCACATTCTTCGTTATACCTCTGTGCAAGAATGTCCTTGGCCATTCTTAGTAGTTCTAATCTAATTTCGTATCCGTTGCTCATAAAAATATCCTAGACGTTGTACTTCTCGTCTAAGATATTTATCCAATTTGGGCAAAAACAAAGTCACTGCACTGCTGGCTTGTTGACAAAGTAAAGGTCCTTGTCTTTGAACTTTTCTGTTAGCTTATCTTTCAACTCGTCTTTACTAAGGCCTTGCATAACAAAAGTATGGTCAAGGTAATCATACACTAACAGTAGCTTACCATTACTAGAGTCAACTTCGTCTACGTAAAAATATCTAGACTTGTTAAGGATATAGTCCTGTACTCGCTCTGCTTCGTGCTCTACTGTCCTGGTCAGCTTGGCCAACATAAACCGAGAGATAAGTTTTGTCACTACATAGCCTACGATGTATGCAAACAACATAGTGAGAATGATATCCATAAAGTCCATTTTATGCTCCTACAATAATATCGTAAAGTTCACGCCAGTTGTCCACTGTGCGAATAGCGTTTGGGCCAACATCGTGTCCTTGGTTGTAGTCGTGTCTAATCAGCACAGACTTAAGGCCCATATGCTTTCCGATTTCTGCGTTTCGGGGATGATCTTCAATCCAATACATACCCGTTTGTGCATACTTTCTAAGCTCGTGCTCTTTGTGTTCTCCGATGCCTAAACAAACAACACTGTCAAAAATATCACCAAAGGTGTCTACTAATAGCTTTTCCCGAAGCTTGATACTATGCGGCTCTGTGCCAAAGCTGGTAATGGCACGGAATCGATAACCGTGTTCTTGGTTAAGTCGGCGCACATAGTAAACGCTGTCACGCAACGGCTTGAGAAAACCACAGGCTGCACTTTCGTTGTACTCGTGGATCAAGTCCATTGCGATATCTTCGTCGATGTCGTACCGCATACTTACACGGAAATGTCCGTAGCCATTGGGATTAAACTTGTGGCCTTTTCGTAGCATCCATTGCTCGAAACCGGCTTCCCAGTCTAGCAGTACGCCATCGACATCAGTTAGAATAGTTTGCATATCGTGCCTTGAAGGCTTCGGGATCGGCATTGTGTTCGTCAATCATCGTTTGCAATGCTTGTTCAACGAACTGATTAAATGTAAGATCGCGCTCGTGAGCTGCCTTCATATAAACTAGCAGATCTTGATCAGGAATATCCAACTCAATTGACACTCGCGGGTCGAACTCTTGCCCGTTAAAAATAGCATTAGCTTTAGCACACATATCATCAAAGCTGTCAGTGTCTTTCCAAGCAACTTCGTCCCAGGCTTGCTTATAGTCAACACCGCGGTCAGCTGCTTCGTCGATATAAAGTTGTGCGTAATCTGGATTCAGCCAACGGTATGCTGTCTTTCCAGTTGCATCATCTTTAGCGTTCACTTCTACACAATAAACTGTTTGATCTGCTGTGCTGTATACGCAGGAACCGTGTGCGTGTTCGCTTTCAAAGTCCATAAAGCGAGCAGTATGCCAGCAACTCCACATATGTTCGCTACCGCCGGAAATTTTGTAATCAAATGATTCTAGTACTTGCTTAAACATTTTTGTCCTCAAATTTTAGTGGGGAGATTAGTGTACTGAGTCTGTCAGCACACTGTCTAATATCTTCTGCTAATTGTCCTTGCCCGACAATTTGTTCAACATTGCGAGCAGCCAAATGTAGCTGTGTCACAGTGTCTTGTAAGATGTTAAGATTGCTTTTCATAATGATCAATAATCGGTTTAATATCGTTATCAAAAATTTGTGCCATTGTATTCCAAAGTGCTGTGCGTTCTTCTTGCGTCATACCCGACTCTAGCGGAAAAGTATAGCCGCCCGGATCAGCTTGTTTAACCAATCCGTAATCGTGTCTGTAAGTATAACACATACCTGTTATAATTTCTTCACGAGTTTTCATTTTTTTCTACCATTCCGCAGTTATAGTCATCACAGTCGTCACCCGGGTCCATTGCTCGATTGTGTAGCTTACACCAACCAGCGCCAGTATATCTACCTTGCTCGTCACCATTAAAGTCGTAATGCAAGCAATGGTCGCAACAAGTATAACGCTCGTCACACTCGGGGCACAGAACTTTTACCATTCGTCTACCCCGACCAATTCGACAGTGTGATGTCCGCGATACCCGTTCACTTCAGTAGGGTATTGTAGTTCTAGTGTGTATCCGATTCCGCTACTTTCTTTAGACAATTTAAAATACTGGATAGATGCGTCGGTTTCCAGAAATTTTACAATTCGCTCTACATCATTGCGGGACAGTGTAATTTCATCTGCATCGTTCATTCTTGTTCTTCCATTTCTTCTTCGCTTAGATTTTCAGCATCATACTCTGCTCGTTCCTTGTCCAATGCAGCCACGATAGACTTAGCCAGGAAACGATGTGCATCCTGCTCGGTGTTCTGGCTACCTTCGTGTCCGCCGGGAATCCAGGTCTTGCGAGCACTGTGCATAAAGCCGTCAATAAACACTGCTTTGATGTGCTCAGTTAGGAACTCTACTGCTTTAGCATCTTCCTTGGCATAGAGCATATCAGTTGCCAGCAACTTGACATCGACTAGACGGCTATAGCGATAGTTGTCTCCGTTGAGCCAGCTGGCTGCTTTGTTCTTATTCCGATATTTGTGCAAGCGGTCAAAGCTCATCATACGCATACGGAAGAACACTCTGCGCTCTTCGGGGATGCTCTTCAATAGCTCTGCATCTTCATCGTCACCGGTACGCATCAATTCTAGCAATGCTGGTAGGTCTGCAATAATGTCCTTAAAAGTCACAGTAGTGTAGTTATTGCCCCAGCCGTGTGTTCCTGCGCCGTCACCTACATAAGTCTCAACTCCGTAGTTGTCGAGGATGTCATCGACAATGTCCTTTCGGAACATTGTAAAAGTCAAGTTAGTGCCGCGAACACTTAGTCGGTCTTCGTGGATCGCCTCGAAGAACAGTTCTTCGTTGAAGTTTTTCTTTTTAACAGCAATGTCGTGATACTCATTATCACCTTGCTCGACTTCGTCTAAGTCTTCTGTGATTGCACTCATAATCAGAGGCAATGCCACACCCGAGCTATTCTCTCCGCCGCCATAGTCATTATATTCGCTGTAGAAAGGTAGCAATAGAGGACGGTAAAGGCTAGTAGTATAGCAATGACTATCGTCACGCTTGTCCTCCAGTACGAACACATACACTGGGTCACCTGCTCTGATGTGCAGGTTACTAAGGCCACAAGTTTTATTCCAGCATCCCATTATTCTTCAACTCCGAAATGTTTAAGGATATCATATGCATTATCGTCGTCGTGCACCAGTTCTACACATTTTCTGATAATGGACTCAGCAAACTCTGCAATCGATTCAGGCGTTGCTGAAATATTGCCTTCATTATCTCGCGGGAAATGCGAAGCTGCAAGTTTAAGGATGATTGGGTTCATTTGTAATCTGCCTTGCGCAAAAATTTAACTTGTCTATCAATGTAAACACCGCTGTGCAGTTCCCGACGGCAAAGGTACCAGGCACTGTGGTTAAGACCCATACCGCCAGGAATGTACTTAACTGTAAACTCTGTCATCATAGCAAGTCCTTAAAGGCTCAGAGCAGCACGTTCTTCATCAGTCAGCTTAGACAGTGCAGTCTTGCGCAAGTTAGCAACACGCTCACGTTCTGCAACTGCTTCTTCTTTCCAAGAAACTTCTTGCTCTAGGCTGTACAGGTCCACGTCAGCCATTTCGCTCCACACGGGATTTACCAGGAAAGTGCCAGCACGGCGGTCATCGCGGTCTTCTACAACAAACTTAGCGTCCTTGACTTCCAGTTCAAAGTTCATCTTAGTAGCACGAGCCAGCACTTCCATCATACGCTCGGTATAAGTAGATTTAGCAAGGAACAGGCGCTGTTCACGTTCCACTGCTTCGCGCTCTAGTCGTTGTGCTTTGGTTTCACGTGCCATTTTAAACTCCTTTGTTGCTTACAATACTAGTATTATACAACCAATTGAATTTTACGTCAATTTGAGCAGTTTCTTTTCTTCGTCTGTAAGTTTAGCTAGAGCGGCCTTACGCTTTTCTTTTGCCTCGGCAGCAAGGCGCTTGGCTTCTTGTGCACGAGCATCATCGATCTTGTGCTGTGTCCACCAATCCTTAACTTCGCTATTCTTAAATAGTTTGTTTGCAGGATCAACTTTTTCAAGTTGGGTTAGCGCCTTGCAGGCAATACGAGCAAGTTGATCTCGCATTGCTTTGTAAGTTTGAGTATTGTCAACTACACGGTAGTCATCACGGTAATCCATACAAGGCATAGTAAACTCCTGTTTTGTTTCGCTATGAATGTATTATAACAGTTTTGGATTTATCAGTCAAATTGCACGGCGGGCAGGGAATTGTATAATTTCCGCAGGAAAATTAGTACGATTTAGTGCAAAGGCAACGGCTACTTCATAGCAGTCAAAAGTATTGTAATACTTATTGTTACGGTATACTGTGTAACACTTTTCGTTTACACGGTAAATCTCTGCATTAGTAAGAAGAGACTTGAGCAGTAGCTTGTTCATTGCAGGTCCTTTGCGCTGTAACTGTAGTTATTATACAGTCAATTCTTGCGCAAAGTGCCTAGATCAAAATTTCTTTTTGGCTGCAATGTATGCGTTATTTTCGACCCATTGTAAGGATTTTGTAAGGAAACCCCACTCACGCTTCTGAGGGCCTGGCATAAACAAGGTCCAGCACTCTACATCTGGATCTACTTCGATGCGATGAAAGCTAGTAGCACTGCAAGTCCTAAAGTGCCCAGGCCCGCGCCACTTTTGCATCTCACCAATCTTCTTACCCTTGCCGTCAAACATAGGCACCCACTCCCAATAGCCGCCTTTTAGTACTAAAGTAGCATAAGGCCAAGGATGGTCGTGCAAGTCATCCGGATCGCTCTTTAGGAACTTGTGCAAGAATACATTAAAAGGAAAACGCTTTCTATCTTTAAGAAACAGGTAGTAGCGTTCGAGATAAGGTTCATTGCTTTCTCTGTCTAAAATGACACGTTTACGGCCTAGTTTCGCGAGGATTTTTGCAAAAAAATGGATCATAAGTACTCCTTATGATCCTAGTGTAGCATACTACTAATTATGTGTCAAGTTATCGACTAGGTCTAAACACTTGTATTCCGCCCTTGCCTAAATCATATCCGCTTGGCCAGCTTATTGTCACATCGCCGTCACTTGGGTTATTGTTCTTTCCACTGCTAGGAGTTTGGTTCCCGCCACAAAACGTAACCTTATTACCTTGGCGTGTGTAGATGAAGTTAACGTGACTAAAAGGCCATAACACTACATCACCCGGCTGTGCATCTTTAACTGCAACTGGTGCCAACTTAGCTGCTGTTTGGCGAGCGCCAGCACACTGATAATACTTGTATCCGGAGTTCTTTAGTGCAAAGTTAACAAACCCTGCACACCAAGCTGTTTGGTCAGTGTTCCAGCATCCGCCCGGTCCAATGCCTAAGTTCTTCCAAATGTTAGTAATGTTAGGATTACTAGGTCTACCGCCTTGTCCGGACTCTCGCCACATACCGCGTTTAGCTTCTTCTAGAATCTTATTCAGAAACGGAATAATATCGCCAGCTGCGGCGCTGCTGTTTGCAGGTTGCTCAGGTGCATCGCCTGCATCTTCAGGAGGAGGATTATAGTTTCCTTTAACACCTGCGGCTTCTGCGCCTGCGTTATAGCTTGCAGCCGGATTAGCAATATAGCCGTCAGTGGATGCATTGGCATTTGCCTGTGCGACAGGTGCAATACTCACGGCAGGATCTGCTGCAACATTAGCAAAAGCAGAGCTAGCACCCGGCTCTTCCCACAGTGCGACTAATTTACCATTAGCATACACGTTGGTTGCCTTGAATACATCCTGGACTTCTGGTAGTCCAGAATCTCCCTGACTAGTAGATCCTGTTACGTATGGCATAATTAAGCAGGCATTGCGATACCAGTAGTAGCTTGCATATACTGGCTACCTACTTGGCTATTAGTGGTACCAATCGCTAGTACGTGTTGACCTTTGATCTTGATGCTGTTTGCTACATCGCTAGTCAGCATAAATGGAGTTAGCGCAGGACCTTGCGGACCCATACCTAGACTAACAGGCTTGCTAATGTTCAAGTACTCTGCTGTTTCTTCCTCTAGGCGGGCAACAACTTCTTCGCCTGATACTAACTTAAGGCTAACGATATCGCCTACTTTATATGGAACTGTAATTAACATTTGTGTCTCTCTGTAAAATGATTATGCTGGTTGCTTTGCAGCCCAGACTTTTAGTTGATCAAAGCCGCCGATGCACTCGTCATCAATAAAGATTTGAGGAACTGTGCGAGGTGTTTGACCGATTCTCTGTGTTAGTTCTGCAATCATTGCATCCCTATTGTCTGCACTGATGTAGTGCTCTGTATATTCTAGTCCTTTAGACTTGAATAGGTTTTTTGCTTGCACACAAAACGGGCAAGCATCTTTAGTGTAAATTTCTATCTTCATAATTTATAGTGCTGGCAATGCATCGTAGTCGATGCTGTCACCCATTACGCCAATAACGTAGTTAGTTGATTCGTTTTCTTGTAAAGCCGTTTGCTTTTTACTAGTATCGCTATGCTTGTTGAACCAAGGAATAGGGTTAGTTTTAGGAGCAGGTAGAGTATATTTAATACCGATGTCTGCTAGTGCGCCTTTAGCTGTATAGTCAACAAAGTCTTTTAGAATGTTAGCGTTAAGACCGATAACAGGACCCTTCTTGAACAAGTAGTCTGCCCAGGCTTTTTCCTCACGGATAACGTCTAAGTAAATCTGGTAAACTTCTGCTTCGCATTCCTGCTTAACTCTTGCAAATCTAGCATCTTCTTTAACAACTTGGTTGATAAGGAACGCAGTCCAGCCTTTATGTAGTAGCTCGTCTTGTAGAATCAAGCCGATAATGTTTCCGTTACCGATAAAGATTTTGTTCTCAACCATAGCAAGACTTGTAGCGAATGATACCATAAAGCGGAACGCTTCTAGTGCATAACTTGCGTGTAGTGCTAACCAGATTGCTTTGATGTACTGGTGCTCGATTACTTCTAAGCCGATTTCTTTTTGGCAATTAATAACGTGAAGCGCATCGTAGTATTTGCCAACACTTGACGCCATATCAACAATCTCTTGTGTGTCGTGAATTGTGTTGAACACATCCTTAGGCACGTTATAGATATTACGAATAATATGACTGTAGCTGCGACTGTGAATGTTAGTTTCAAAGAATGTCCAGTTGTAGACTAGCGCCTCTAGTTCCGGCAAACTTACAACAGGTGTAAAGATTTGACTCGGGCCGCGGCCTTGCAAACTGTCCAATGCAGTTTGACGAAGCAAGTTACTTGTAAAGATATGCTTGATTGCCTCGCTAGCATCTTTAAAGTCTGCTGCATCTTTAGTTAGGCTAACTTCTTCGGGTACCCAAAAGAAACCTCGAGCAGTTTTTTCGAAGTCTGCAATCTTGTTGTACTTGACTTCTTCAAACCTCTGAATCGTTACTGGACCGGCAGGATCCAGAAACATCTTACGATTTGTATAGTCTGTTGGTGTTGTTAAATTATATTGTTGTTTACTCATTTTTCTCTTTTTGTATTATACATTATAGTTTACAAGCAACGCAATCATCATCAAAGTCATCACTTACTACTGATAGTGCAACCGGTAGTTCTTCTTCTTGCTGTGCTTTGGAACCCGACTTATTGATTAGGCTGTAGTAGAAAGTCTTAATGCCCCATTGGTGTGCTAACATCAGGTTCTTTGCGATTAGTGTAGCAGGAACTTTACGGTCGACATAGTGAGCAGGGTTATAGAATGTATTCGTACTAATGCTTTGGTCGACATATGCTTGCACAACTGCGGCTGTTTTTAAATAGCCAGAGCAATCTGTTTGTTCCCACATTAGCTGATAGTTCTTGCGAACCTTAGCATTGTTGTATTCAGGAACAACTTGAACGAATGAACCTGCTTTGCTTTCTTTAACACTAATCAAACTCATTGGCATTTCAATACCGTTAGTGCTGTTGATAACAACACTGCTAGATTCAACCGGGGCAACTGCACCGTTGGTAGCATTACGAACACCATACTGAATCATATCCTTACGTAGAGGTTCCCAGTCTAGTTCAGGCGTAAAGTCTGCTAGTTCGTTCACACCTTGTGCACGTAATTCCCACGGGAATTTACCTTGGCCGTAACGTGTCTTGCTGCTGTTCAAACAAGCGCCGCGTTCTTTAGCTAGCTCTACTGACATTTCAGTTAGATAGAACATTTGATGTTCCATCCAAGTCTTGACTTCTTGTAGTGCATCTTTCTCGCCGTACTGTAAACCCCGCTTGGCGTGCCAGTATGCTAAGTTTGTAATACCAATACCTAGTGGGCGGATCTCATCGTTGCTTAACTTAGACTGAATAGATAAAAAGTCTTGATAGTCAAGAATGTTATTAAGACTGCGATGCAGAATACGGCAAGCACGGCGCATATCTTCTGGATTTCGGAATGCACCCCAGTTGATACTACCCAATGTACATAGCGCAATGCGCCCGGCATCATCATCAAGACGCTTAAAAGGCTTAGTAGGAAGAAGAATTTCACAGCAAAGGTTACTCTGGTAAATGGTGTCGTATTCAGGATCAAACGGACCTTGGTTCATTACATTGTCTATGAACACTAGATAAACACGGCCGGTATCGGTACGCTCTTTAAGTACACCAGACTTGAATACTTCTTCAGCACTCATAGTCTTTTTACGTAAGCTAGAGTCTTGCTCGTACTTTACGTAGAGTTCTTCAAACAAGGCGGTGTCTTTGTAGAACGCTTCATACAAATCAGGCACTTGATTTGGGTCGAAAAAGGTGATGTCTTCCTTGTTTTTAAATCGTCTCCAGAAGAAAGCGGACAAGACAACTCCGTAGTCGAGGTGTCTGACGCGAGTTTCCTCAGTACCTTGATTATTTTTAAGCACAATAAGATCATCAAACTGATGATGCCAAATTGGATAGAATACGGTAGCTGATGCATTACGAATGCCTCCTTGTGAACAACTGCGCAAGTCGCCGAACCACTTCTTTAAGAACGGGATCATACCTGTGTGCATAATCTCACCGCCACGGATAGGTGAACCTAATGGGCGCAGGCGGCCAATCTCTAAGCCAATGCCAGCACGTTTGCTAGCATACTTGGCCATCATTTCACCCGAAGCAAAAATGCTGTCCAGATCGTCGTCGGAGCGAATAAGAACGCAGGATGAAAATTGCTTTGTAGGAGTACCCAGGCCTGCAAGCACAGGAGTAGCAAGAGTAAACAGACCGTCACTGGCCGCATTGTAGTATTCCTTGATAAATTTCATTCTAGAGCTATTAGGCTCTTCTTTATGCATAACTGTTGCTGCCGCAACCATATAACGGATTTGCGGTGTTTCGTAAATTTCTTTAGTAGCACGGTTACGAACTAGATATTTTTCAATCAACTGTTCAATAGCTGCATAGCTATACTGCTCGTCTTTTTCGTGGTCCAAGACATCATCCATCTTGTCCCATTCTTCTTCAGTGTACCACTGTAACAGTTCGGGCGTATATAAACCTACTGCAACGTTCTTAACTACTATTTCGTATAACCTTGGAGGATCATAGTCTCCGTATACATCTTTTCGTAACATACTAAGGCGTTGCTTGCCTGCTACATATTGATAGTTAACGTGGCCGATGTCGGAGTTTGACTCTACGTCAATCAGGTCCACTATGGCACGCAATGTAATTTCATCGATTTCCCTAGTTGTAATCCCATCATAGAAATGAGGCTGTGCCTTGATCTCTATCATTGATTGACTAACGTCAGCGATTCCCTTACATACTTTTGCAATCTGCGCTTGCCATTTTTCAACGGCTAAGGGTTCTCTTCTTCCGTCCCTTTTTGTTACAAAAATTTGTTTAGACATTATTCTCACTCTGTTATTTTATTGTTCGGTATTTAAGTAGTTGTCAAATTCGATAACTACTACTTTTATCGGACTAATTTCTTTAATTCTTGACTATCAAAAATATTTAATATTTCCAGCGACTCGGTGTCGGCCGCGGACATTATATTATTATAAGTTATTACCACCTCTGAATCAATGATCAAAGCTAGTAAGTTTTGTTTTTGCTCCCTGTCGCTGATAATCGACAACTGTATGTTGTCGGCATCGGCTCGGGCTAATACCAGCGTATACCATATGCCTAGAATAATGCTGTTGGGGCATTGTTCCTCTTGATATAGTAGTGTCCAGGGATTGGGCCACGTGTCTTGTTTCCAAGGATCGAAAGTACGGCGAACTGCTGGACTTGATTTCCACCACGTGGCTACTTGTTGTAATGCCTCTGCTGACGACGATTCGTTTAACGAATCTCTCAAGCTGCGCCAGGCTTTATATCTTGATTGTGTACCTGCTGCCCACAACATTAATTTGTTCTCCAAGCTCTAACTGAATAATAGAACGTTGCATCATATGCATCACTGTTAGTAAATGTAATCGAGATTACACCATCTGCTAGTGTTGCTGCTAACTCTACTTTAGGTTGGCTTGGCCCGGCAGTAATACCATTGACTACATAATCAATGCTGCCGTCGTGAACAATAATATACATATTGCCTATTTGTTTATATCCGCTGCCGCTGATACTGTAGTCTAGGACAATACTGTTAGTCGTAGCTTCTGTAAACTTTACAGTAGACTCTGTAAAGGAACTAGTGTTGCCTGCTAGGTTTGCTGTTAGTGTTTCGATAACAGACGCTTGTCCTTTAAAAGATAGCTCGTTGTTATAGCTTAAACTAACTTGCGCGCCAGCTGGTGGGATTGATAAGAAAGTCGCAGATCCAGTAGTGCCAGTCCAGTTAACTGTGATCGGAGCAGCTACTCCGTTAACTCTTGCATAAACTGCGGATCCGAATTTAATTTTTGTTAGATCGATACTGTATGTTGCTGTTACGCCGTCTGCTGTAAATGTTTGAGGAAGTGTACCTAGGAATAGTCTATTAGAATCTTCTGTTAGGCCGAATTCGCCTGTATCTAATGCGTGTAGGTCTTGCTCTAAGCCGGTGCGTACTTGTATCGTTGCTATTTGTGTTGTCATTTGTGTGTGGCTCCTATTACATATTTAGTTCATAATACTGGCCGACTCGGTTGACCCACTTGTTTGCATAGTCTTTAAATTCAGGACCTTTAATAACGAACTCCTGATACTCGCAATTTCTGCTGCACATAAAAATAACTGCCTGATCTATGTCCGTACCATATACATTGTTATGGGCGGCAGCATAGGCGCACATTTGCAGGAAATAGTCTTCAATCCAGTCTTTTTTCTTAGGTTTATTAGTAGTTTTGTAGTCGATAATCGCCGGTCTGCCTTTATAGATACCTATCAAGTCTGTAGTACCTGCATACAGTTCGGGGTAATATAAACCAACTTCCATACCCCATACTTCGGGAATTTGACTTAGCCCGTTAGTAATAATCACATCGGCCATTTTACTTGCCATTATCCTTACTTGATTACTACCTGCAGGTCTGTCTTTGCCTAGAATGAAGTTTTCTAAATGCGTGTGCATCAAGGTGCCTAAGCCGGCACTTTCGGTACTAATGCGCTGCGCTTCTGCATCGCCAACTCGCTTTTTCCATTCCATAAGGAATGTTTTGTCTTTTGTTTTATCTAGTACTGTAGTGACACTAGGGACTTTTCTGCCGTCTGGGGTTTGGTAAAGTCGTTTGCCGTCCACTTCTACCCTAGGAACAGGGTGATATTTAAATGGAGGATTGATTAAAATAGTCATACATTAGTGTAGCAGATTCACTACACTAATGTCAATTACCAAGCTGCTATCCAAACGAATGTATCGCCGGTTGCCTGGTTGGTTTTTCGTTCTAAGGTGTAACCTAGTTTTGTAAAGCTAGCAATAACTTGTGTCATTCTGTCACGTAGAATAACGTTTGGTGCAACGCCTTTCCATTCGTTATAGTATGCCGGCGCTGTATCACCATTGGTCATTTCTGTAGTTGCTACAGTCACATCTAACTCACCATCCGAAGATGCTTGGATGATTGCCATTTCGATTGCCTTGACTTCGTTGTAAACAACCATATCATTGCGAGCTTTTAGTCTTGCTTGTTCTGCTGTTAACATTAGAAATCCTTACCTATTTGCTTGCTAGCTAACTTAGATACTGTGTCTTTGTTAGCATCTTTTTCGTCTTGACCTGTGTATTCTTCGTCATTGGAGTTAATACCGGTGTCAAGCTCTACTGTATCTTTGCTAATAGATTTAACAACAGGGTTGCCTTCTAAGATGTCAATTAAATCCTTGACGTTTACAAAGTAACCCTGTGATTTTAAATCGTCGATCAAGTCCTGAGTAGATAAGTTATCTTGGCCTTCTGCGCTAGCGGTGTAAAGGATGTCAATGATGACATCACTTAACTCGCCTACATATTGGCTGTGTAACTCAAACAGTTTCATTACTTTAGCTCTCTGCCGGTTGGTTCTGCTGCTGGACCACTAGCTGCTTCTGCGCCGGCCATACCTGCATTGTCCATATCTAATTCAGGTGCATTAGATATGTCGTCGCCCATATCCATTTCTGGAGCAGGAGCGGCTGCTGGTTCTTGCATACTTGCTGCCTCGTCGCCTGCAACTACACCTGCTGCATTGCTGATAGCATCGTGTGTTTGCTTTAGTGTGTCTAATAGAGTTTGTAGTGCACCTTCGACTGCTGTATTAAACTGTTCTGCTTCTGCTGTACCGTGAGTTTCTTTCATTGTATCAACTAAAGCCATCAGAGTTTCAACTTGCATTTTCGCAATCTTTTCAGCCATTTCTTTGACATCTTCTGCCATACCTTTAGCTGCTAGTGCTACTTCTGCTTGTTCTAAGTCTTGCTCAACTAGCATTTGTAGACGGGCCACGCTTTCGCTTAATGCTTGCTTTTTCTTGCCTTGCATAATGCGTAGGCTTTCGGCAATCATAACGCTTTTAACGTACTCGCTGTTGTTTTGATAGTTCTTAACTGAGCAGCTTAAATCCCATTGTTGCTTTTGTAACTGTGATAGTGCACGTGCTACTTTAGCTTGGTCGAATTTATCTGCGTTTAATGTGTAACCAAAGTTTTCTTTAAGATACGAGTTAATTTCACGCATCTTTTGGTTCGGGGTTAAAGATAGATCTGTTAATCTCATTGTTGTTTCCAAAAGTATAATTTTATTTATCTATTCAGTAGCTTTTAAGGATATTCCTTTTGGCATCTTTTGCCATACCCACGCTGCGTGAATATTTGCTCTCGTATAATGAACGCTTGTCTAGGTCATTTGTACGCTGAATTCGCTGTTTATAAGACATTGCTTCGTAGAAATGTCTTGAATAATCTTCATCTAGTCTGGCGATAGTATTGCACTTGACAAATGCCATATCTGGATTTCTTAATAACTGCTTGGTGATCGCCATAACACTTTCATACAGTGCTAAGTCACTATATAGAACCCTGCCTGTTGAAGCTTCTATAATAGAATATGTATTCTTCACTGTGCCATTTACTACAGTTTCAACTATATCAACTATGTAATTAGCTATTCTCACGCCCCCGGCAGTATGTTCTGTAGAAGCTAACTGCTTGCTTACTACATCTGTGCTTTCGGAAATTACTTCTCTAGTCTGTTCACTTACTTTGCTCAAACGTGTTAGGATATCGAGCATTGCTTGAGAATCCGGGTCCTTGGCCTTAACACCCGTAGATTGTGCAAAATTTTGTGATCTTTCACAACTTTGCGGCGGTCTCTGATCTGTAATGGAGCTAAGATTACCTAGCACCTTTTTCATTGCTTCTATTTCCTGTGGTGTGACTGTCATCTGTAATTTCCTTTACTTTACTTAGCTATCACTTCAAAAGAGTTTTAAAGTTAACAACCAAATAACCTAGGACTGTCAATAACCCGGCTACTACTGTTCCAGCAGTGCCTACTAATACCTTGAATTTATCTTGATTAGCTGTAGAAATTACATCCATAATTTCCTTGTGGCTAGCGTCAAGTTTTTCGTCTAACTTTATAAAGTCATCCTGCAAGGACAGAAGTTTGTCTTCTAGTGTTTCAAATTTTTCACCCAATCGTTTATACCTTTCAGCGCATAAATCCACGTGTGCTTCTAGGTTTGTTTTTTCTAATTCGCTCATAATGTTCTCTATTCTGGCGGTTAGGTTGAATTATTACCCAAACTCTGCTCGCCTTGCTCGATCCTAACAATGTTATTTATAGCGTTTCGTGCTGGATAAAGTATATATTTTTCTCTGTATCACTGTATGCATTGATAACTGCGTTAGAGAATGTTGCTGTTTCTGTTAGCCCTGCGATAATAGGTAAACCATCCGAATCTTGTCGTAGTAGCTCAGGGCTGCTGAAACCTGCACGCTCAGTTGCAAACTTTAATACCCAAACAGTGTGTTCACCTGTAAAGTTTGTACCGAAAACGTAGTCTGCCATATCTTCACCTTCGTACTTGTCGACTTGGACCAATACTGGTTGGATTCTTAAGCCAATTAACTGAATAAGACTGTTTAAGTTCTGTGCTTGCAGGTAAGGTAGCTGTGGGGTAACTCTCGGATCACTGACACCTGTGTCTGTTATGTCTACTAAAGAGTAGACGGTGAAAAAGTCCATATTTCCGCCGAAGTTTTCTGTACTCCTAGCTGTACCGTTTGTTTTAATTACCATTGTAAACCTTCATTAAATTATATGTTAATTTTATTTATGTCAAAAAAATATCCCGCCGAAGCGGGATATTTTGTTCTAACTTATACCCTAATCAGTGATTAGAATGCAACGTCAGTAACTGTGTAACCAGCAACTGCTGTTACGTCTTTACCGTCGATGATCATACTAACTGACTCGCTTGTACCTGCTGTGAAAGCACCGATAGCTACGATAGAGCTTGTTAGTTGAACTGATTCAACTAGAGCTTGTAGATCAGCTTGGCTCATTGCTGCGCCTAGATCGAAGTTCTTGATGAAAATTTCGCGGCCGATAGCTGCGAATGGTTGTGCAAAACCTTTAGTTGCGAATGTCATAATATATTCTCCTAATTTGTGGACTCTTTAGGTCCTACTTGTATTTAGCCTTTTGTGCAAATAACAGTGTTATTATACATTAATCTATAGATTTAGATCTAGCCAGCTTGTTAACTATAGGCAACAAATCTATGTTAGCTGCGTGTGTTGTTAGCCAGGCTTTGATCCTTGCAATAGTGTAAACTTTCTCACCTGGATCTAAGTGGTACCATTCCTGTGCATTCCTGCGTAACTGCCTTAATGTAGAGTCTACTACAAACAAATCTGTTTCTAATCTAAACAGTACCTGTGCAATATATCCCCTTGTGTCTAGTCCTAGGTTTGACATATCACTAAACATTTTCTTTAGCATAGGGACATTAAGTCTAGTTTTATCCCATACTGTGTCTGTTAATGCATTAGGGCGAAGACTACCTGCAATCATACTTTCGCCCTTGCTAGCGATCCCGTGAAATGCTAGGTATAAGTCATTTGCTAGTATTCTCTTTGTACTAAAGTCGTTGTTAATATTTAAGAAGTCAAATACCTTACTGGCATAGCGACTAGCATCGCTGCGTGTCTCGGCTTGATAGTAGCAGATATATAATGCTAGCACTGACACAAATGCAAGGTCAGCCAGCTCTCGTGCACTCAATTGGTTAACGCTAGCCGCAGATATAAACAACTTACTTTCCATATAAGTTTGATGTATGTTAGCTGCTGCTAGCTGCTCTAATAGACCTTTGTCCATTATTTCCAATTCTTAGGTAGTGTAAAGTTCAGTCTGCTAAACTCTAGGCGGTCGATTAGTTTTAATGCTGCACCCATATGGTCAACAATTACGTGGCCTTCTTCCGGTGTAACACTGAATGTACCGTCAGGGTTTCCAATAAAGGTATCTATGGCTTTAATGCCACGAAGTTTACCGATTAAGATAACCTTAGCATTAATAGTGTCTATGTATATCCTATACAAGGATGCAAGTTGAGACTTATGTGTGTGCAGGAACTGTAGATCTTTTTGTAGCACTTCTGCTCGCTTGTCTTTGCCTGCTTGCGTCTTTAGCTTGTCGATTGCTAACTGCATCTTCTGCTCGTAGCGAGTGATAAAGTTTTCTGCAAAGGCGTGTGGATCGCTTTCGAACTGTCCTGCATTTCTAATCATTGAGTTAATGTAGGTCTTCAGCTCTAGCTTAAATGCTTTACCTTGCTCAGAAGTGTTAAGCCATTTAAAAGTATCCACGGTTACTGCCTTTGTTGCGGAGCGCAGGTGTGCAATAGCTGTTTCGATTTCTTTAGACTCTTCTGCTGTTAGCGTGACCCGACCACTTAGATCTTTAACAGTAGCATCAGTAACCCATAGACTTTTAACTTGTGGCAAATTATCTGCACTATATCCAAACCTAGCACTCATATCTTGCAGTGTCGGGCCTCCTTCATAGTAAGTATGGAATACTACGCCAGCTTGTGCTGCTAGGATCCTAGCAGCTAGCGCACTATTGCTAGGAACCGCATATGTAATAGTGTTAGGACGGAACACGATGTATTCTTGTCCGTCGATAGTAGCTCTGGTTAGATCGTTTTTTGTAAACAACAAGTCGCCTTGTACAATGCCTTTAATACCTAACTTAGGTAATTCTTTTAATAGTAGCTTATACTTTTCACGCAAGCCAGCATAGCTTACTACTTCGCCGTCTACTTCTTTGTCAGGTTTAACACGGTCAACATCCTGTGCAGTGAACATCCTGTTGTCTTTAGTTGTACTAAAGATTCCTTTATCTCCAATTACAAACTTACCTGTTTCCGGATCAATACCGCAAAAGATTGCAGGGGCGCCGTCCCACTTTGTAGTAATGCTGTACCCTTTGTCTGCGTGACCTTTAAGCATACTATATAAGGAAGAAATAGCGTCAAAAGCAATCCTTACACCTGCAATGCCTTTGTCGATAATTTCATCTTCTAAGTGCTGTAAGTGTTTGTTCTTGCCATCATCTGCTTCGTCTAGGTCTTCCTGGTGGTAAGAATTTTGAAAGTCTTGCTGCACGACTCGCGCAGGGCGCAAACGTGCTGGTCGTTTACGCTTCCCGCCTAGGATAATTTCATTTATCTTCATTGCTGCGCTCGCTTTGAAAGAATCCCTGCTAATCTTCTAGCATCTTCCGGTGTTAGACTATCTAAAGAATTGATAATGTCTTGTGTCATTGTGCTGCTGTTGTTCCATTTCATTCCAGCTTTAGATTGAACAGGGCCATTACCGGCTAATGTATTGAATACGTTAGCTGCACGGTTAATTGGATTATTTCCAGGGTCGCTAGTAATTTGGCCGCTGTCGTATAGCGAACGGATTACTTCGGCCCAAACTTGTGCAGTTTGCTCAGGCGTTAATATTTTACCGGTTGCTTGCAATGCACTGTTGCCTTGCTGTGCTTGGCCTTGTGCAGATTGCTGTGCGCTAGCTTGACCTTGTTGTGCTTGACCCTGTGCCGGTTGCTGTGAATTAGCCTGGCCTGCTGCACGGCGGCGGTCTTTTAAGTTACCTACTGCGTTAGCAACACCACCTGCTGTTCGAGGATCAGAGCTATCATTTGGTCGATTACCTAATTCGTTTATCTGTACACTCTCGACTGTCTTTAGTGCTGTTTGTAGAATGTCTTTTAATACTCCGCGAACTTGTGGTGTAGGTGCTTGGCCTGCATCTAACAATGCTTCCCACGCTGCACGTAAATTCTTAAAGTTCGCAAACAAGGTGTTGCCACGGCCGGCTTGTTGGGGTGCTGCACCGTCTTGCTGTGTAGGCTGCTGAGCTTGTTGTTGCTGACCTTGCGCCGGTTGTTGCTGTTGTTGCTGAGCCTGTGCTGTGGCGGCTGGTTGCTGTTGAGGTTGCGATGCTGGTTGTTGGTCAGCTGTAGGTTCTATTCTACCGTCTTCGTCTGCTGCCGGCTGTTCAGCAGTTTGTGCCTGCGCTTGCTGCTGCTTGGCTCTTTGTAGTCCCGGAATAACTGGCTTTTGTTTTGCAGGTAGTGCTTCAAACACGAAGCCTTCAGTTACCTTCTTTGCTGCATAGCCTAAATTACTTAAAGAGAATCCTTGTGCTTCTAATACTTTGTTGATAGAGTATAGCTGTTTACTGGAAACTATATTGCCGGACTTTAAGAAAGACTCTAGTTTAGTACCACCTGTACGCATCCAGATGTCCTTTAACAACATTAGTAGCTCAGGATCTGCAATAAGTTTATAGTTAGGATTTTGTTTTACAAAAGTGTCCCACTCTGCTTTGAACTTTGCAGCATCCCTAAAAATAGTAAAGTCAGGGCCTTGCGGCTGTTGTTGCTGTTGTCCTTGTTGCTGATCTTGGGCAGGTTGCTGCTCTACGCCAGCAATGGCATATAACTTAGACACATCTTTAAAGCCTAACTGTGTAACAACATACTTGATGATGTTGTCAAAGTTGTTAGGATCTTTGCTGTTTTGTGTTTGATTGCTCCAGCGCAGGAACTTCTGCTGTTGGTCTTTGATGTACTGATTTTTCTCTTGCGAGCCAGATGCGTCTGTAAACTTATCTGCAACTGCACTGCCCATCTTTTTTAGAGCATCAAATGGGCCTTCATTGACCTGGCTTTTTAGTTGGCGTAGTTTCATTTTTCTTAGATTCTTTAATGATTCGGATTCCTCGAATAAACTTACGCTCGTCGCCAGATTTCATACTATTAAATAGTCGCTTGATTAACTCACTTCTCTCTGGCTCTGCGTAACTTGTTTCAATTAACCTGACTAGATTAGACACGCTAGCAATTACTTGGGTGGCGCGACTTTCGACAACACTGTGTTTATCCTTAGCAGGAACAATGCTGTTAATCTCTTCTAATAGGCTTCTTGTCTGTTTTTTCATAAGTTTTCCGAGGCAACGATCTCGTTATTATATTTAGCCTAACCAAAGTTATTTTCTAAGCATATTCCTGAGCTGTTCTGTACGTGCAATAGTACTGCTAATTGCACTGTTAGAAGGAACCGCTTCTTTTTTCATAATAGGTGTAAAATCAAAGCCCTCTTTTGGCTGCGGGTATGCTGCTGGCGGAGTAGGTTTATTAACAGATTGTGGAGCAGGTGCTGTTTGCGCTTGACGCTTTAAATTGTTAAACATAACATCTGCGGTAGTCGGAGCAGTTGCTTGATCTTCGTCAGTTAAATCACTAATTCTTAGCGTGTTGACGTTCATCCCTAGCTCTACTTTTTGGCCCACGCCGCTAGAGTTACGTGTTTTCATAAACTGAATCTGTACCCTGCCGCGTTCGCGCATAGTAATGCTACTGAAAATACCAATAACGTTATCTGCTGTTTGGATCTTTGACAAACCTCCCGAAATGTGACTGTGATCAAATTCTACACTTTCTACTGCGCTACGGTTTAACTGACTTGCTGTAACCAGGAAGCAGTTCTGCTCAATAGCAAGGTTACGCAATTCTTCAGATACTAACTTGTCTTTAATAAACAAGTCTGCAACACTAATCTTTTGGCTTGCTGGCATCATTAGATCCAAGTAGTCAATAATAACTGCATCAAATTTAACACCGTGTTGTATGTAGTATTCCTTTACCCAGGCTTTGATGTCGTTAACTGTAATACCGTTTGGTAACTGAACAATTTGCAGTTTACCGGCTTTCTTACCGGCCATACGAACTGCTAGGTCAACATCGTCTAAGTTCTTATAAATTTCCCTAGTACCTGTGCCAGTAACCATACTATCCATACGCAGGGCACAAAGGCCTTCGCTAAGTTCTAGTGTAATGTAGGCTACGTTCATTCCTGCTAGAGACCAATTGATAGCAATGTTCTGCAAGAAAATAGACTTACCACCACCTGACGGTGCAGCAAAAATGTTTAGTGTGCCCCTATCGAAGCCGCCGTACAGTTTCTCGTCAATAGTTTTCCAACCTGTGCTAGTTGCTGCGTTACGATTACGCAACTCATTAAGTCGCCCTGCAGGATCTGCAAAGTAATCGGTACCGAATGTCTTAGCTAGTCCAATCTCTACTGCTTCTTTAATTAGCTTTTCTACCTTGCCGTAGTCCTGCTTTTCTAGCAAGTCTGCACTTTTAAGAATAGCTTTCTCTAGTGCTTTGTATTTGCAAAACTTTTCAAACTCGTCTAGAAACCACTTGCCGTGTTCGTCTGCAACTTTTCCTAAGTCTCGTAGCTCTAGCCCTACGCTGGCTTTAATCTGCTCTACTGTGGGAACTGCGCTGTATTGATTGCTGTAGTCTACTAGAAACTTTACTGCCGGTTCTAGTGACCTATCAAAATAGTTAGTGCTGATGATGTTGTTGGTGCGGCTTAGTAATTCCCTGTCGCTAACTAGGAACTCTAAAAATAGTTTTTGAAGGTCTACTGTATAATCTTTAATTTCACTCATAGTATTGTTTACTTGTTATTGCTAGTTTAATTTTGTTTGACTCTTTGTTTTCGATAATGTTCTTCAACACAAACAAAGACCCGTATACTTCTACTGCTTTTGCAGTGTCTTTAATGCTCTTATCCCATACAGGATGACTAACGCTCCATCCGTAGCTTATAGCTGCTTCTTCTAAGTCTCGGCCTGCTCGGTCTCTATCCGGAATCACAATAACTTCTTTGTGCAGTGCGTTAATTACATCTGCTTGATTTTGGGATACTCTATTAGAGCCTACGCTGATACCACTTATAGCAACTGCATCGTACTCGCCTTCTGTTACTATAACATATTTTCTATCAGCAGTCTGTGCATCTAGTCCATATATGTAATCACTGTCGTGCTTTTTAACAATCTTGCGTGTCTTTTTGTCGGGTACTTCGCCTGCGTATCTAGCGTGCCAGCCTTTTAGTTCGCCGTTATAAGTTAGCGGAAGTATAGCTCTGTTATATAGCTCAAAGTCTTCAGAATCTGACCACATCCAATCTGCACTAGACAACAAAGCTCTACTGTGCAAATACTCTGCAACTTTATATGCTCTAGGATCAGTTAAACATTCAGACAAGGGTCTAGTGTTTTCTGGTAAGCTAACATATTTCCAGTTCGGCACATATGTTTCTCGTTTAACTGGCACTGTTGTTAATATGCTGTGCTCTTCGTTTTCTTTCATCACGGCGATAATCAACCGCTGCAACTCTGCTTCGGGCACGCCTATACCTTGTAGCAGTTGGCGGAATCTAGAAGTAAGTTGTGTTCCTAATCTCCAACCAGTCTTAAAGCCACAGTTGAAGCAACTGTACCTAATGCTAGTGTCGTCAGGAAACTGCATACCACCACGCTTGCGAGTGTCTGCTCTAGGTTGACCGTTGCGGAGGCACATAGGACAGTTAAAGCTGAACCAGCCGTTGTGTCCTAATTTTTGCGAAGGCAAGTAACTACGTATAATGTCTTGAACAAGACTCATACGTATATTTTAGCTTCTGTAAATGATTTTATCAACTTCTCCGCTGTCCGGAGTGTCAGGTTTCCACGCAAATCTTACCCATTCGATATCATTGTCGAATGTATAACCGATTGTTTGTGTTTCGCCGGTAAATGCTACAGTGTTTTGGCCGGGCTCTAATTGTATAGTGTCCCACGTTGCACCGGACAGGCTGTAGTCAGTTGTATACTCTGCTTTGATTTGACCACTGTATCCGTGCATACGGTAGCTAACTGTATGAATACCTGTATTGCCTGGTCGAGGTTGGAAGTTGTCGGTATAATACCAACCATCGGCATACAAACTAAATCTCATTGTAGAGTTTGCTTGTGTGCTTTCCATAAACATACCTTCTTTAATTTCTACTACAACGTTCACTTCGCCTGCTAAGTTTGTGTAAAAATATTCCTCGTCGCCTTCCGGATTCACAATACTAAATGTCATATTGTATAGCCCGTCAGGCAAGCTGTCTAAGTCTCTGTCGTTCAGCTGAACAACAAATACTCCTTTGCTTTGATCCATAATAGTTGCAGGACCAACTGCAACTGCACCGAAGTTAAGCTGAATGATTCTCCAGTATACTTCTTTTTGCGCAAGGTTTACCGGCTTGCGGTCGGCGTTATAGGCCTTAACTTGGAACTTGTTAAGTACGCCTCTGTGTAATGTTATTTTTCGTTCATTCATAGCAGGTGTGTTCTGGGTGGCTCCAAAGCCTCCTAAATTTAGGGTAATTGTAGGAAGGAATGAGTATACTGTTATCATAAATTATTTACCAATTGGATGCAAACTATTTACCTGCTAAATAGTTTGCGATAGATTAAACAATGACAACATCACAAGAATTATTAGATAGATTCCCGTTTTTGAGCTTGTGCAGGTGCGGAACGGAAGAATACATAGGAATTATACAGAACTACGACACTGGAATCGTAGCTGTATACGTCTACAACCACCTTAACTGCATCGAAGACAAGGAACTGTTCCTAGAATTAGGCGACGAATGGTGGTGGGACAGTAATCGTATGCTGCCTATTAATTTAATTATAGGGGATAGATTCAAGCCCCTGAGTTATTGTTTAGCTACTTTTAACCCTAAAAACTTTACTATCGTGTCGGGTCCGAGTGTTAGCTTAAATAACATTATAACTAAACGCATCAAGCGTAGACAGATACAACTAGTAAGGAAAATTTAATGGACCACCCTATCACACTAACTACCGCTGCTGTGGACAAAATCCGGGAACTAATAGCAGACGAAGCTAGGGAAAATATTAAAATGCGTATCTACGTCCAGGGTGGCGGATGCGCAGGGTTCGAATACGGTTTTGCGTGGGATACCGAATTCGCAGAAGATGATTGGCAAATGGACTTTGACGGCGTAGGAGTTGTTGTAGACTCAATGAGTATGCAATACCTACAAGGTATCAAAGTCGACTGGGTAGAAAATTTAATGGGCGCCAGTTTTGAAATCGACAATCCTAACGCAAACACTAGCTGCGGCTGCGGCAGTAGTTTTAACCCATTTTAATCAGATTAAGCTGAACAATAATAGCCATAGCATATCCCAAGCTATGGCTTTTCTTAAAGTAGTACGTATCATCTGCGGGCTTTTGCCAGATAGTTTTCTCTATCTCGGCCCACGATAGATGTTCTAAGTGCCTTTTACCTGGGCGGATCAAAGCCAATAACATAGCTAGCTCACTGATATTAGTAGGTGCTTTGCGTACTGTAATGTCTACGTGATTGCCCAAGTGAAACAACTGTGACACGATTTCAGGGTTCCTTAGCATTGCCCAGTCTGGTTCCATACTACACAATTGGTCTAAGTGCTCGGGATCACGGACTTGCTTGTATAGACTAACGTTGAGTACGTCAATCTTAAAATAGCCTAAGTCTTCTGCTTGTTTAAAATCCACGCTAGCTAAACCTGTTATAGGATTACGAGGCATCTCGTGAAAGTAAACACCTGTATTGTGTTTACGCTCTCGTTTATTGTCGCGCTGCATAGCAGGTACGTGGTCTATAATTGACAACAGTTTTTCTCTGTCTGCTACGTCAATGTCAATGTCTGTTCTAATCTTCATAGTTTAAGCATTATATCGAAAGCTCGTTCTTTGTCTGGGAATTCTACTGTGATGCTATTAGGCCGAGCTATTTTAGCGTAGAATGTTAACTGTTCTTGCTTGCTTATATTATACAGTTTAAAGTACTGCGTGTCACTGATTGTAATTTTCGCTTGTGTAGGCCAGAATCTAGGAGTCTCTAAGTCTAGTATTGCTATATGAGGATTACGCCTGTTTAGACTAATTAAAGAATGGTAGCAATCACTAGCCCGACTACCAGTTAACAAAACTGCAATAGTAGGATAAGCTATGACACCGCACTGTGGATTGAACCAAACGTCTCTGCTAGATAAATTTGTTCTATATAAAAATTCCGAGTAAGTATCATATGAATCTGTTATCAAATAATACATCGTCACTTGATAGACTTTACCTTTTGCATTAAGTAGTTTCTGGTTTCCTTGAGGTTACTGACTTGAACTTCTAATGCTTTAATTCTCTTTTCCATAGCTAGCACATAATCAACACTGACTAGAACTACTCGTGTGCCGTCAACTAATAGTTCTTTAGCTACGGCGTCTATTTGTCTCAGCTCTACTTTGGCTTCTTTAACTGGCTGCGTCTTTTTAGCAGAAGTTACGGGTTTGTTATACTGGCTCATAAGTTTTAATTCCTGCAGATTCGAACACGCTCTGTACCCATTGCGAATCTTCTCGCTGCCTAGCTACTTTAAATTGCCAGTACTTGGGCTCAATGTACTCGACAATCAGTGTTAACTGTTCTTCGTTGAATCGGTTTATCAGTGCTTGTCCTGCATCAGTTGCAAACAATACCCAAGGACTAATTCTACCTGTTCGTATCCAATGCACTGCTTGATTGGTATTTACACGAACGAAGAAGTCTGTCCAGTTTTCCTGCTCGCGCTCACTCCAAGTCTTCATTAACAAGACACTACGCTCTACTGCCCGGTCGACTGATTCTTTTTTACTTACTTCTCTAATCCACGCCTCGTAGACCCATATCTTAGTCCAGTCGTCTAGTTTGACGCTATTACGGATAACAAAGTCTACAAAATCATCTACACTATGCGGGTTCAAGTCGATTACGTGACGGGCAAACTTGATAAAGCCAGTGTAGACATTGCTGTTTACAAAGTCCTCGTAAGTCTTTTCTTTACGTGCGTTTGGAGTACAGTACTTGAGAAACTTGCGCCATACATTGAGTGCTAGCCTGTTGGGCTTGTCGTGCTCGGCCATCATCCTACGCTTTTTCTCGCAGGCGTGACTTAGCAGTGTAGATTCTTTTACAAAAGTCTTCTTGCAATACTTACACTGATGCATTAGGAAAACAGTTCTTTAATTTCTTTTTTATCTAAACCGGATTGCTCAGCCAAGTCTCGGATATCGTCTTCCGAGTTAACTTGCAAGAATAGTTCAATCTCGTCATCTCTTAGATGCGGATACTTCTTGCTGATCCATTTGGCCAGTTTATTCTGCGCTTGCTTTTTAGGAGGCTTGATAAACGGGTGTAATTGTTTCTTACCTACACCTGCCAGTTGCAACGTCATCCAATGCAACTCGTTGTGCTTACTGCCTAATGCACTGAAGTTCTTGTTACAGAACTCATTCACGGTTAGCAAATAGTGTTGCTGCATATAGTCAGGGCCATCTACGCTGCTGGCGAATCGCATTGCAACCCAAGGACTAAACTCTTTTTGCTGATCTTCATCTAAAGAGTTGTACCACTGCGCTTGCCGGCGGTCTAGCGCCAGCAACATATCCGGTAGTTGTATTTTACGTTCTGCTGCCATATCAAACCATATTGTGTAGTGCTAGCACGTCAGGGACTTTTTGTGTTTCTTTAACAAAGTAAGCACAAGGAGGATTGTCTCCGTCAGTTAGCGGTACTGCTAGTATATGCCCGAACTTTAGTTTCGGGAAATACCATTTAACTTCTGTATAGACGTTTACTAACTCTAATGCTTCGAAGCCCGGGCGACTTCCACTTATAGGGTTAAACACAAATGCCTTAAAGCCTCGGTCATTTACTGTCATTAGCGACACAATCTCGGGCTCACCGAAGTCGGGCTCACCGATGATTACACTCCAGTCCAAGGGCATTTGTATTTGCTTGCCTCCGATTTTAATCACTGCGGCTGGCGCATTAAAGCTCTCCATAAACACCATCGGAACAAAGTGATAGTCTACGTTATTGGTGTTGCTGTAGTCAAGCACTGCATAACGCAAGTCGTCTACTTCCTCTGGCATATCGTTCATATCGAACGCCACATTATCGGTTGTTAGTATTTTCATTTAGTTATTATAATATCTATTGTTCGAGATTTCAAGTACTAAAGACGCAAAAAGCTCGCTTCCTGTTTCTACATTCTCTCGCCAGGCTTCGGCACTATCGTTGTTTGCGTGGTCCGAAACGTGTTTGTAGATACGCCAAGGAATGCCGTGTATGTTAGCTGCTCTTGCTATAGCGTAGGCTTCCATATCAACTAAATCACAATGGTCAACTACCCAAGCATCGGGCTCAGTAACAAAGCTATCCCCTGTACCTAACTTAACACCGGGCCTTGAATTGGTCAAGTACAGCGATGTATCTTTAGCAAACGGAACAACTCCTCTTGGTCCTAAGTCTGCCGGCAGCATATCACGTTGGCACACTTTGGATACTTCCTGTAATCCTGTTAGGCCGCTAACTGATCCTGCTGTACCATAGTTAACGATTATGTCCGGACTGTAGAACCTAATACCAGTTAATGTTGACAATGCCGCATTAACTTTACCTACTCCAGAATAGATTATATCTATTCCTGCCTGTGTTAACAGTAGAGAGGTTTTAGCACTGAGCTCTTGCTCTAATGCTACTACTACTAAAACTTTCATTTCCATTTTAACTTATTAACCGTGTAAGGGTACTTAGCATCAGCATAGTACTTTTTTCTTACCGTAAGATGCTTCTTACTAAATTTTGCGTTAGATGTGATGTCCCATATCTGTACGCTATCTTTGTCCTGGGCTTTTCTTATGCCCCGTCCAATACTTTGGATAACACGGACAAAACTTTTCCCGGGTTCCACCAGAACCAGATTAAAAATCCTAGGGATATTAATACCCACAGCGGCAACACCATAGGTAGCCACAATGACCTTACCGTCAGCTGACGAAACTTCGTCGTATTCATCTTTCCTATCCTTTGATTTCATTGACCCGCTAATAAACACACTTCCGGGAATAGATTCGCATATCATTTCCCCGCTCTTAACCCTATCTACTAGGATAAGAGTATTACCGGACTCGGCTATCCTGTTAAACATTGTAGCTAGATAGTTAATGCGCTTTTGATTTGTAGTTAGGTATGTTAGCTCTTCTTGATAAGTCTTATACTCTACGTCATCGGCTAACTGTACAATGTTAACATCGCAACTAGCTAGTACGCCTGCATCTTGTAGTTCACTTGCGGTTAGCTTGTTAACTACATTGCCTAGAGTGGCAAAGATACCTACTTGTTCGTATTCTTCTTTAGGAATAGTTCCTGTTAGTCCCCAACGTATCGGTACATTAGCAAATGCGCCGCTTAACAGTTTTTGCAGAACATCTGCTTTAGCTTGGTGCACCTCGTCAACAATAACCGCTACCATTCCTTGTCCGAACTCTTGCAAGCTAAGGTCACTGTCACCTTCCTTGAAACGCTTTTCCATACTGTTAAGACTTTGCCAAGTACAGATAGTATGTGTCTTGCCTACTTCTTTTTTATCTCCGAAGTATACGCCGACATCTAATCCTAAGTTAACATAGTCTTCGTAAGTTTGTCGTACTAGGTCTTTGTTAGGAACAATAACAATGCTCCGGCCGTACTTCTCGACTAAACGGCTAAGTGTGGCAGTCATTAGAGTTTTGCCTGCGCCTGTACTAATCTCTTGTACGCACTGCGGGTTGGCAATATACTCGTTTACCGCCTCAACTTGGTAGTCTCGTAACAGGACAGGCTCGCCCTCTTTGGGGTGACCTTTTGGCCATACCGCAGGTGCGTGGAAGTCTTCATTAACAACAGGAAACTGGAAGTCGTGTGCTTGACGTTCGTCTTTGACTTCAACTGCGTAGCCTGCATCGATGATGTCAGGCAGTAGTCTATCTAGTAAGTTAAGGTAAGTGCGTCCACCAATGGTGCAAAAACTAACACACCCATCCCACCGGCCTAGTTTATATGCAGGTGTATGGAATGCGTGTGGTTGGAAGAATTTAAGTTTCTTTTCTAGCTTGCGTCTTACGTCAATGTCTAGGTTTTTTAAGTGTACGTTTACTTCGTCTTCGATGTGTATTAAACAAGTGCTCATAACAGTTAGTATACACAACTGCCCGAGACAAAGTCAAAAAAATAGCTACCAGTTACGGTAGCTATAAACTTATGAAAGGATTTTTATTATTAACGCTTCATTACAGTAGTCTCTGCCAAACGCTTCCAGCCAGTGGGCTTCATTTTTGCAAGGTCTGCAACTTTGAGCACAGTGCGCAGGCTAACTTCGCGCAGTTTAGCGGCATTATCGATAACAAAGTTCATAACTTCTTGCTTCTGCTCTTCGCTGAATTCGTACTTGTCCAGCATACCGTCTTTAACAATCTGCTTAATACGGATGAACTTGTCACGAGTAGAATCCATAGTAAGATCCAAATAGTGGCAACGGCTTTCCAATGCACTCAGGTGGTCTTTGAGCTTGGCACTGCGGATGTTGTCAAACTTAAGGTTGGTGATGAAGATCACGCTACCTTTGAAGTCGAAGCGATCTGGCACACCTTCACGGCGCAACATAGCGGCGTCAGTGTTCCACGAAATAGTACGCTTGTCATTGCTGTCAAGAGCTGCCTTGAGCACGTTCAGGCTAATGTCATCCAACAGGATGCTGTCGCAGTCGTCAAACACTAGGACGCTATTGGGATCGCTGTAGCTGTAGAGCTTGCAGTACAAACCGATAGCACTAGTCGCACCTTTAATAACTTCGTAACGCACACCGCGTTGACCCAGGCGGTCAAAGAAGCTAGCTTGTTCCAAGACCTTCTCAACGCCAAAACTCTTGCCAACGCCGGGCGGGCCGCTGACAATCATAGCCTTAACAGTACCTTCGCGAGCACCTTCAGTCATCTCTTCCAGAATCTGGAAACGTTCACGGATACGCTCAATGGCTTGCTCTTCCGTTTCTTCAATGAACACCTCGGGCTCTGCGGCACACTCGACGATGTTGTCACCTTGCACAACTTCAATGTCAGAGAAACTAACCTTAACTTTAACTTCTGCAGGGCAGTTCGGAAACATACCGTCGTTGGCAACCTTAACAAAGCCGCCTTTAGCACCTTCGGTATAACCTTGTACAAGACGCATAGTCTTGTTAGCAATAGTAAAGTTACGGTACTGACCTTGACGAATAGTAACTTGAGCCATTTAAGTTCCTTTGTTGTTTAACGCAATACAAGTATTATAGCACTTTTGGATTTATTGAGCAAATTTAGGAGAATTCTTGCTCGAGTTTTTCCAGTAAAAAATGTGTATACTTTTGTATAAAAATGTTAAACCACAAAGTGTTTATTACTTCGTCAGGGCACTCTGCTTGTTGGCATAGTGCTTTCAGCTCGTCATTCATTGTTCAAGACTTTGTTTGCGGGCAAGATTTGCCAAACGGCGTTGTTCGTTACTTGCTCGGCTTTCTGCTTTGCGTTGTTCTTTTTGCGCCCGTTCCCTGTGAATTTTCAACGTTTGTACATCAGCAGATACGGACTCATACGGAACATTGTAGATTTCCGAAATAGACATTAGCGCAGGCCACTCGTGATATCGTAGTTTAGTGTTATTGTCAACTACCCACCGAATCATTTCGTGATAAGTTTTCACACCAGTTCTCCAGTTTCCCACAAACCATTTTTAATGCAGGTGCGCAGATGTTGATTAAAGTGGCGATTGCCAAACTTTCGTTGATACTTCTTCAAGAGTTTTTCTGCCAACAGGTAGTCGGCATAAGTTGTTGGGTTGCTCGACGACACCCATTCAATTGGTGCCCAGACTCGCTTAACTGCTGTTTTAACTTTCACACCAGTTCTCCGGTTTCATCGTTGACACAGCCTAGGTAGACTGCCTGGGTTTTCTTGTAGATCAAGTTGTAGTCCATCATCCAAACAGTTGCTTCGTATTTGGTCTCAAACTCTTTTTCCATCTTAACCTTATGCAGGTTAGGCTCACCGTTCTCTACGGGGTGGACTTGGACGATGTGAAAATATTTGGTCATTCTTCAACTCCGAAATGTTCTTCAATCCTATTACCAATAATCATACCCGGACCAGACATTTTCGGAGCATCGTATTCGTAAGCAATATTAATACATTCTCGAACAATCAACTCGGCGAACTTGGTATCACGGTCTTGTTGAAACTTGCGAGGATTTGCAGGGCGACCATATGAATCTTCTTCGGGATTCATCTTGTAAGCATAATTGTCAGCTTGAACCGCGAGTTCTTTAATTCGTTCATTCATTTCAGCGATCCTTCATACGTTTGAACACAGCCATAATCTCAGGGTCTTCCAACAGTTCAAAGAGTTTTTCTTGAGCAAAGTCCTGGATGAACTGTTCTTCTTCGGCAGTAAGAGGACTACCTTCACGAGCGCCACGCTTGATAGCACAGAGCATTGTGTATCGCTGTTCTCTAGTGAAAAAGCTCATCTCTAACTCCTGTTTTGTTTCGCTATGTATGTATTATAGCAAAATTGGATTTATTGAGCAAATTTGGTTACTCTTCGATTGCCCTGCGCAGGATCAATTCCTGCTTGCTGAACGCTTCGATTTCCCAAGGACGGTCCAAATACTTAGTACTTTTTTTGTAGTTTTTGCCTGCCCAAATGTTAGAACCATTACGGCCATACTTTAGTGTACCTTTTGCTAGTTGTTTGACGTGCACTAGCTCGTGGGCGAGAGTCATTCCGATTTCTTTTAGCTTACGGTGTGGCTTGATTACAACAAGGTATGCACCTGTCGCTTGGGTAAGGTCCAGTGTAATACCCTGATTGTCTTCGCATTCGTCGGCGATGCGAATCAATAGTGCTTTAGTACTATTTTCTAGTTTAAGCTGGCGGAGCATAGAGGGCAACAGTGCTTCTACAAACTTTTTATTGCGGCGACTGCCTTCTACTCGAGTTTCCATACTTGCTCCTAAGTAACCATTATTATAGCACTTCGAGATTTTTCGGTCAAATAAAAAGCCCCTTGCGGGGCCGGTTAATCTAGTCTAGCATCGTCTAAGCCTGCTACTCGCAACCTAACAATATTGCTAACTTGCCAGTTGAGTCCATCAAAACCTTTCATTACACCTAGCCAGTAGTTCCTTAACAGTGCTAACTCGTTAATCAGCTTCTGCAAGTTCACTACATCTAGATCACCGTCTACATACTTTTCAGCATCGCGGCTGCTCAAAGTCCTGTTATAGTTCTCGATAAACTTCTTAAACTTCTCGCTACGCAATTTGCGTAAATCAATGTTAAGGTGTTCGAGAATAGCTTCGATAGTTTGTAACTGCCCAAATCTATTCTCAAACATACCTGGCAATGTCTTAGCAACGGTTTCCAGGTTACCTTTAACCTTTAGTTCTTTCCTAGCTGCATCAAGTTCGTTTTCATAGAACGCAATACAGTTAGGCAATTGGCTCAGGTCGCTAGTAACCGTGTGGAACCAATTAATCATAGTCGGCTTCGTCTCCGTAACCTAGATCATCTATACCTTCATCATCGTCAAGGAATTCTTCCTCAACATCATCCGGATACATCTCTTTAAAAGCTGCATCTAAATGACGATCTTCGCCTGCAAGTTCTTGCATAGCGCCTTCAACGTCAATGAACTCTTCTGCTTGACGCATATACGCCAATGCAGCTTCAGTAATTTCTTTCTTAGGTATGTAAGGTTTTACACTTAGCCATAGATTTAGAAAAAGATCGCTGTCTTGAATCATTTTATTCCTCTGTAGTAATTTCGCCGGTCTCTTCGTCTATTGTAACAGAACTAGTATCAGTAGATAAAGTATCTCTATACATTACTTCATCCATTAATTTATCTAGACAGCCGTCTTCATTACGCTCCCAGGCTTTGCGGAATTGCTTGATGGTTGTGCCGTCTTTTAGAGTTACCTTTAGACTGTTACCATCTTTTTGTAGCAAGCCCTTGCCTTCGCATAAGTCAACTAGGCCGCTGTAAGGACTCATACCTGTTGAGTAAGGAATCTTAACTTGTACGCTTTCGAATGGCTTAGCATAACGAGTTTTCATAATTTTGCAAGCTGCACGGATACCCTTAACTTCACTAACCTTGTTACCGTCTTCGTCCTCTTTCAACTTTAACTTACGCATAGCTACAACGATAGAACTTGCATAGATGAAGCCTTGACCACCTGAGATCTTGTCATCTGGGTCAAACATATCTTGCGATGCGTATGTGTGGTTAGTGGCAACTAAACCAATGTTTAGGTTACCAAACATATTAACACAGTTACGAACCAATGCCGTTAGTGCTTTAGGCTTGCGGCCCATATCACCTTTAAGGTCGCCGCCTTCGAACTGGTTAACGTCAGTAGGAGTTAATAGCATACCTAAGCTGTCTAGTACAAACAGTACTTTAGGACGCTCGTCTTCCGGGATTTCGCGATAATCCTTAACAAAGGTGCTAATCATCTTAGCAACATCGTCAATCATAGCCATATTAAGTTTTAATAGCTTCTTATCACTAGTGTCAACACCAAGGGCGTGTAACCAGGCTTCATCTAGTGCGTTTTCTGTGTCAATTAGCACTACATAAATGCCTTGTTCCTGTGCGTGGCGGACTAAGTTACCAGAGCAAATATAAGATTTACCGGCGCCGGATTCGCCTGCGAACACTGTTACCTTGCCCATTGGTACGCCGCGCTTGAAGTCGCCGCTTACCAAGTAGTTCAAGGAATAGTTCCCCGTACTGACCCAGTCGGTTGGGTCAGTGAAGCCTACACTAAGACCTTCAATACTCTTAGTAATGCTCTTTCTAAATTTTGTTACGTCAAATGGGCGTGTCATTTTGTTCTTCCTTTTGTTCTATATTATACGACATCATCATACGAGTCAATGGTTCCATTTGCTTTGCAAAATGGTCTGGCATATCACGAGTCATCAAGTCTAGATGATATTCGTCGGGCCAGTGTCGTAGTAGTGCGTTAGCACGGAGCCTTATCTCCTTAGGTACTCGTGGAGTTGTGTGCGAGTTTAGTAAGTCTATTAGGAATCGTTTTGTCTGCACGAGACTACGATATCGTTCGTCTGGTAATGTCATTGGATGTTCTCTACTATTCGATAGTAATCGCTTTTTAAGCATAGCTAAACAAGGGCCGAAGCCCTTGTGTTTAAGCGCTCTTACGGTTACGAATCATTGATAGTAAGTCATCAACGCTTGGCTTTGCGCCTGCGGCTGCTGGGGCAGCGGCTGCTGATGTATCGAATGGAGGATCGTCTTCCTCTGTAGCTTGGGCTGCTGCTGGAGCAGGTGCTGCCTTAGGAGCTGCCGGAGCAGGTGCTGCTGCTGGAGCAGAGCCGGAACCAGATGCAACTTCGTCGCGATAGCCGGCTGGCTTGTAGAACTGTGCCCAACGTGCTGGGTCATACAACTCACCGTCGACGCTTGCTTCGAACATTTCGACAATAGCGTTTAGTTCTTCAGCGTTAGGCTTCTTAGGCATAAAGTCGTTTAGGTTGTACAAGTTGTACTGGGCAATAGCGCCTAGTTCTTGCTCGTTCAAGCTACGCTCTTTACGTGCCCAAGTAGAAGTGCTATAGTCAGCATAGCCGCCTTTGGATGTCTTGACAAGACGGAAGTCAGTGCCTTGGACATAATCAGTTGGTAGCTCTTCCATTTCTGGGTTCATCAAAGCGCTCTTGATAATACCAAAGATGCTTGGGTTGATGATGAATCGACGGATTGGGTTCTCTGGTTGGTCGTCAGCTAACGGGTTTGTAGGAACAAAGCCCTGGAAAATGTAGCTACGCTTCTTCCAGTACTTACGACCCATTTCTTCCATACGTGGGTCTTTGAACCAAGGACGGATGGCTGCGTGAACGGGACAAGTCTCATTCCACATTTCCATACAAGGAACTTTTACAGTGACTGGTTTATTAGTGTCGCCGCCTTTAACACCGCTGAATGGGATGTTAATGATTTGACGTTCACGCCAGAAGAAAGTGTTTGTTTCGTCTGCGTCTGGTAGGAATCGAAGAACTGCTGTAGAGCCTTCAGGAATATTCCAAAATGCGTAAATTGAGTTGTCGCCGCCGCCTGTGTTGCCTTGGGACTTTGTACGCTCTTCTTGTGCTGCTAGTTTCGCACGGATTTCTGCTAGTGATGCCATAATGTTTCTCCTATATTAGCCTAGTTAAGTAGTATTAGCCTAGATAGTACCTACACCGTGTAAGTACTAACGATTTTACTGGTATTACCTGCCAGTGTCAACAGTCTTATTTTATTTTGATAAGATTGCTGACGCAGTATATTTGGAAATAGCTTCCTGTACACTGCTCAGGACAATGTCGCTAACGCCAGCGTTAACAACGTGTTCTTTATTTATAACAACAGACTTACGAATCAAATTTCTTAACAGTTCGGAAACTTGATCAATAGTGTCGCTGTCTAATGTGTCATACACACTAATAACTGATTGTAACTTGTTTGCTACATCGGTGTCTACTGCGTGTTTTGCCAAAAATCTCGCAACGTGTTTATTTCGAGAGTCTGTGTCACTACCAAAGTTTAGGTTGCTTGGATGATCCACATCACTGTCATCCATTTTAGACAGTTCAATTTCTCGGATTGTATCTAACTGCCCGATTATGTCTGCGATTTCGTTTGTAGCACTTTCCTGCAAAGTGGCTTGGTCTAATAGTGCTAGCACATATGGCATTGCCGATTCGACTGCTGTATTAACTGATTTCTTAGTAAAGTTGTTTTGCATTTCTGCTACACGACTTGTATCTTCTACAGTAGTTAGTAACGTCATTTCTGCAAGGCCTCGGCCTGTCTTAAATGCTCGCCCGATTTCTAATGCTTTTTGCTCTGCCAGCTCTACTAAACGAGCAGTGTCTTCATTTACAAAATTACTGCGCTTGCTGTGTGCAACAAACTTCTTTAGAGAGATATATTGTTCTGCTAGCTTGATTAGCTTTTGACCTTGTTCGTCGTAAGGATTGCCGCCTTCGCTAACGTGATGTGCAAGTGCACGTGCGCCAGCTAGATATTTGTATGGATAAGAAAAGCGTTCCCCTGCTTTATTCTCTACGAAAATGGCCTGGATGCTGCGGCTGCGAGCGCCTTTGATTTCTTCGTTAACTGATTTAGTATGACGGATAATTAGTCGAGCGTTTTCTAATTTTTGGTAGCTGCTCTTAGTTGTACCGGTCATACTGACAGACTCACTAACTGATTCCTTAGTAATCTGGAAAGCAAAGTCTTTTGGTTCTAATTTCTTACCGTAGTTCTTAACAGTAAAGTTAAGCATATAATGGCGAGCTGTAGTTTTAACTGCGTTGATTAAATCTTTAACATCGTCGTATTGTTGATTATTGCCTACATACAATGCAATATTGCCAGCACTGCGGTCATAGTGAATCATACTATGTTTGTCTTTTAAGTAGAAGCGAGTAGCTAGGTTTGGATCTAGTGTCTTTTTTGCTTCGTCATCACCCATAAGAATAGCGTTGCCGCTACCTACCAGGATATCAAATAATCTATTAGAAACGTTTTGTTTGTTTATGCTCATAATGTACTATTTATGTCAATCGGCATAGCCTAGGCTTTTTAAAATTTCAAGGGCCTGAGAAAATGTGTACCAAATCTTCACTGGTATGCTCAACACAATTCTGGTGTCCGTGCTGCTAAAGTTAGTCACGCTATGGTATTTCGCCGTGTTAATCAACACCGCCTGCTGCTCCATTTCATAAGAAAATATAGGTTTAGGTGCAGTATAATATATCCCTGTTGTGTACTTTGCATCTCCTATAAACCCGAACTTTGCATCTGGTTCAGTATAAAAAGAAGTAACCGAGGGTGTAATTGATATAGGAAAATTTATGCAAACATTTCTTAGAATAGGCTTATTCCATCGATGATCAATATGTATACTAGACGAAGTGCTAGGGGGTACAATAAATACCATAGATCCATCTATATATAGATGGTCCCGTAGAACAGGTGCACAAGCAATCACAATATCTGCAAGGTGTTGTGATATATGTCCGAACAACTTATCTTCTTTCGGTCGCGGGGCATAATCGAATCGAGCACTATAGGATTGTTTTATTTGTTCGAGTTGATCTTCTCTGAAATTTAATGTGTATGCATAGTCGGGTTGATATATCTTAGTCATTTTTACTCATTAACTTATAAACAGTTGCAAAGTCGACACCTGCCTTACAACTCCAACTAAACGCAATTCTAGTTGAATTACCGAAGTTCCTTACTTTGTGCCAAGCCTTTACATTTATCAATACAGGCTTATTAATTAAGTAAACCTTGTCTTGTTCCTGTACAATGTCATTATCTACTAAAAAGCAAGTCTGCCTATTTGCATCATAGTAATATTCGTAATCATTTAATTGTCCGTAAAATACCGTAGGGGACTGATCATTTCCCCCTATAATAGGAAAATTGATAGCACACATTCTATTAATATTGCCCGGCTTGCCGTCAATATGCGGAGGTGTGCCGCCGAAGAAAGTCGACTCGTTTATTAAACAATCTGTACCTAACATAGGATATTTAGAAAATAACATTCTTTCGTTGTCGTTCAGTTGTATGTCATCAAATCTAAAGTTAGTGATAGCTATACTTTTAGTTTTATTGTAGCTCGATTTGGCTTTCTCAACGTGTATAGGATACAGTTTAGTATAGAACATATTTCTAACTACTTCCATATCAGCATCACTAAAATCATCTAATACATAATAGTAGGGATTCATTTTACAGTCCAATCGGCATAGGCATCATAATCTCCGCCTTTTCTACTTCGTCTTGTAGTCGCTCAAACAAGTGCTGGTCCCAATTCATTAACAACTGAATCATACGCACAGATAATATGCTAGCCATAACCAAGTCATCTGTTTCTCCTTGTTTAGCTGCAAAACTTTGGCCTGCTGCAATAAAGTTCTTCATTTCTCTAATCAAGTTCTTAGAGCTAACTTTCATTTTATCGTTTTCGATCCAGTACTTGAACTTCGCGCACGCCGCGATTTTAGTTTTGAACGACGTCGTGAATCCACGTCTTTGTTTGCCCGGCTCCGTGAGGAATGTGGCAGGGATGTTTTCTTCACCCATCTCCCTAATAGCCATAAGAGCAGCTTCACCAATAGTATTATTTTCAACACTCCAGTATATCTCCCCTTTTTGTTTTTGATTTTTTATCTCGTGATCTATATACAAGATAATATCCCGTATGATTCGTAGCTGTCCTTTAATGTCAGTTTTGTTATGCTGCCATTCAGCTACTTGTACCATCTCAGGCAGTTGATACACTTGTACCGCTGCGTAGTCGCCGCCTGTGCCCAAGCTAGGATCCCATCCTAATACAAATGTCTTGCTGCCTTCTATGTGCCTATAATAGCGAACTTGTCCTGCTTTAAGAATAGGGTCTACACCTGAGAGCTCTGCTAGCTTTAAGCTGTTAATAAGCGTTTCGTCGAATACAATGAATTCGCACAAGTGTTCTCGACGGAAGCGTTCTTCACCGATCTTGTTGCGTTCTGCATCTGCCCAAACTTGATCTCGTTCAGGATGACGACTCCAGTCGAACATAATGCTCTTAAATCCGTTGACGCCTACACCAGTGTCATTGCCGTACTCGTCTATTGTTTTGTTTGCCAGCTTCCAGATCTGTGCAAATTGGTCATCGTCGCTGTTAGGGGTACTTGTGATAATACACTTGCCGCCCGTCGATAGTGTAGGACTCAATGATGTCCAGAATTCTGTTGCAATACGCGGTTTAACGAACGCAAACTCGTCTAGGTAAACTAATGTTAACGACATACCACGACCAGTGTTTTCTGTTGTCGTTGCACTTACAATACGACTACCGTTATCAAACTCTAAGCTACCTTTGTTATAACTTGTTGCACCGGCTCGTAAGTAGTTAGGCAAGTTTTCGTACATATAACGAATACGCTGCATAATTTCTTGCGCACCCGTGTGCTTGTGTGCTGCGATAAGGATAGTACTGTCAGGTATAAACATTGCATACCATAACAAATATCCTGCTGCGCAAGTAGACTTACCCATCTGTCGCCCTAACATATTAATGCTGTAGCGGTTGTTGTGATAGCAGTCTAACAAGTCTACCTGATAGTCAAACAAATCAAACTTTACCCTACCTTTAGTTGGGTGTTGGATATACATATGCGTCTTGATAAAGTATATCGGGTCTGCTGCACTCTTAGTGATCTCTTCGATCATCTCAGGAGTATAAGTTTCCGAGGTATACGGACGCTTTACTAATTCAAATTCTGATGCCATATATTGTATTTACAAAGACAACAAAAGGGGTCAAAACCCCTTTATGCTGCCCGTTTTTATTATTTTAATTATCGGATTTAAACTTTGCATACGATTCACTGATGCTTTCGTATGTAAGTGGATTATCGCCGCTAGCTGCGGTGCCTCGATAACCGTGTTTGCTCTTACCTTGGCCAGGAGCACCGAAGTCAGTGATGTCACCGTGTACTCGAGGACTACGCTCTTTGGTAGAGTCGGGAGTATTTTCAAACTCTTCTTCTACTTCCATATCGCAAGCATCTTCGATTTGATGTGGCTCATCTACTGCCACTACTTCGTGGCTTACAACTTGCTGACCGCTTAACTGCATAATCTTTAATACATCCTCGGGGTCTGTAGTTTGCATTGTGATTACTTTAGTAGGAGTCTGAATTGTTAATTGAAAAACTTGTTCCATTTTACTTGCCCTTTCCTATTTTCATTGGATCAGGGATAGTGTTGCGGCCGCTGATCGGACTTGTCTTGCCGTCTTCTGTTGGCATAGGACTTGGTTTAATTTCTGTCTTCTTGGCAAAAGTCATCTTGCGAGTCTGCTTACGGATTTCTTTAATAAAATCTGCTGTAGGCTTGTTGCCGTATACTGTTTGCTTTTCTTGTTTTACTTCGCTGTACTTAGGATCTTCTAGTCTAGCTTTGTATTCTTTTTTGTCGTCCGCTGCTGCTTCCATAGCCTCTTGTTCTACTTCGCTAGGTTCGCCCGCTACACGGACACGAATTTGTGATTCAGAAATGCCTAATATCTTGCATATTTCTGTCTGTAATGCAAAGCTACTTACAGGCAGTCCGCACATTGCATCAATGATATAAATCTCGTAACCTTTAAGGTCAGGAAAGTCGATAGGTGTGCTTTGCAGCATTGTCTTTTGCGGAGCACTTACTCGCTGCGCATCATACTTAGTCAAGTGACGCTCTAGTTTGTCTAGTTGTTCCTTCTCTGGTTCAAATGCAAACTTAATACGCACTTCTACTTCTTTTTTGTTCTGTTCGATATACTCTAGTAGGGTCTTTGTCATAATAGGATCCTTTATAAGTTTATTTATCCTTATTGGACACTTGTTTGATGATTTCCTTGAGCAAGCTGTTCCTATCCGTAACAATTACACCTTCAGTTTCTACAACTTCACCTGTGCCTAGTCTTGCATCGGCGCCTTCTGCAGGTTTTTCTAGTTGTTTTACTTTTAAGTCTAGGTTTGCTTTTTTAAGCTGTAGGTCGATCATTTTTAGCTTTTTGTCTAACTTAGCAGTTTTAGCAGTAATAGCAGCACTCATCATTTTGCTAGCTACATCAAATATTGCGCCTGCATTGCGGTCGTCTACATTCATACCCAAGTCAACCAGTCTGTCATATGTTTCCATAGCCTTGCGAGCATAATCATCAAAATCTGCATCATCTGCTTCCATACCACGCACTTGTGGTAATGCTTTGTCGATCTTGTCTGCTGCTTGAAAAACTTCGCCTGCTTGCTCGTCGTCTAGTCCTATAGGCAACGGAGCAGGATTTATGTCCTCTGCTTCTACTGCGGAATCTAAGTTAAACAATTCTTCCAATTTCTTTGTCATTTTCGTTTGCCCATCCTGTTGTAAATATCTTCTTCGGTCACTACCCTAAAGATAGCACCGTGTTTTTTACACCAGGCTTTAGCGGCTTCCCATTTAGCCATATTTAATACCACAGCCGCCTTTTGATGTTGACTCTTTGCTTCTTCTATTCTAGCTTGGTTTCTAGGTTTAATTTCAATTATTTCTGTAATCTTTTTGCCGTTCTTGTCTTGATACATAATCAAAAAGTCTGGAACATAAAAGGTATCTCTGCCAGTAAACGGATTACGATAAGGTATGCGCAAACATTCACTGCCCCAATTTATTATACCTGGGTGATTGTCGCAGAAACGCATAAAAGTCATTTCCCAAGAGCTGCGATAATTAGGAGCGTGATGTCCTACATATTTCTCAGGGTTTTGTACTACATAAGTGCCTTGACTGTACTTGGCCATTAGTTTATTTCCCTGGATACAATGTTAGGTGTTTGTTTGATTGTTTCTACGCCTAACTTTGAACCATCTGGACGCATAACATTTAGTTGTTCTAGGATTTCTTTGCTAAGGTTAATGCCCGACTTAGTTATGTCAGACAGTATAGACTTATAGCTCTTGCCTGTGCTAGCAGCAAGAACTAGTATATTAAACCCTAGTGTCTCTGCCACTTGTCTATTAAGTCCTTTACCTAATAGCTCGCCCACTATGATATCATAGTGCTGTTTGTTAACGGGCTGTGTCATAGCCAGCCTCCGCCTAATCGTTTAATGTCGAAGCCTTTGATATACTTGTCTAAGGCGCTCTTAGCCGCAGGGAATTGATTTATCATACCAGAGTATGCTTTAACTTTGTATCCTGTTTGCGCTAGCTTACCTAGAGGGCCTTTTGAATACTTCTGCATACCAGGAAGTTGTGTTATGGCTCCCGCTACTGCAAATACACTAGATGCTGCACCTACTGCTTTGCCTACTGCGGCGCCGGCGGGGCTATTAGGATTAATAATGCCTCCTAGTGTACTGCCGTTAATAGCAGTACCTGCTGGAATACTTCCGCCCGGCTTTTGAAATACTTCTGCTAATACTGCGTTAGGATTTTGTGCACTGCGGATAGCATTGTTTACTGAACTAGTATTTGCACCCGAAACTACTGGTCCACCTGCATCAAACCCTTCGCCCGAATCTGCTTGCTCAGTATAAGGGGCAGGATTATATAGTGCTGCAACTGCTGATTCAGAATAGTCAGGATGCACTTGACTGGGAAGAAACTCTAGGCCTTCTGGCTGTACTATCACTGTCCATTTAACTATACCCGATTGCTGACTGTAGTCTAGTGTGTCTCTAGATACGCTAGAGATTTTAGGATTTAGCAACCTGACAGGCGTTACATTGCCGCCGTATTCTTGATTAATTTGAATATAGTCAATGAAGTTATCTGCGCCGGATATCTGGTCTACTGCTGTAATACCATAACCGTTTTTTAAATTAGGCGCTAATAAATCTCTATCTTTAATCAAATCAACACCTGTACTAGTGAAGTTATCACTAGTTAAATTCATATATGAACTTATAAAGTTTCTAAAAAACCCGTCAACTGTATCAAAAAATGTTAACGTAACTTGTTTATACGTCACTGTAGTGTTGACTACTCTTTTTCTATTGTATTGATTTATGAGTACCTGATCTATATCCCAGCCAGGCAAGTCCACTGACTGTGCAGTGTACGTTAGTCCTTCTGCAAGATCTTGTTGACTAATAGTCAGTTTCTCTAATGCTGCGGGCGTCAGGTTAAAACTAACCGTCCACTGGAATTTAGTAAAAGGGACTTTAGTAAAATAAGTCCCTTTTACATAATAGTTACTAGCGTGGTTGTTAAACCCAATAATGCCAGCCACGTGCTACCCCTTAATTAGTTAGGGTTAGTTGCAGTGTCACCTGCTGATAGTGCACGTAGAGCAGGGCCGCCGCCTAGGTCACTTAGTAGACCTGGTAAGCTAGACTCTGGCATATCACCAATGTGGTAGTCAGCGTTGTCATATGCAATACTTAAACTAATTGTAACTGCATCACCTGAGCTATAGTTCATTTCGTTATAGTTAACGCTAGTTAACCAGCAACCTGCCAAACTCCAAGTGTCTAAAACTTGTACGTTGTCATTGCCACCGTCTAGAGTTTGAATTACCATACCGAACTTATAGTTAGTACCTGCTGTAGCACTGCTTTGACCAGCGTGGTCCATTTGACGACCCATTTGTGCAGAAATAACACGAGCAACTGTGTTGCTGATGTCATCGCGGACAACTAGGTTAATATCTTGCCAAGTGCTTTTAGCTGCTAGCTTGATTTTACTGTTGTAAACGTCGATAGTTGTAGTTTCTGTTTGTAGGCTAGGACGGCCAACACTTACAACTTGACTTGTTAGTGTTCCTAAAGCTGGGATAACTTCGCCCGCAAAGCCTAAAAACTTAACTCGGAATCTATAACCTAATTTAGGCATCAGGACAGGCATCTCGCCGCCTGGTACTCCGAATTTAGATAATTGTGCCATATTGTTCTTCTCCTAATGGAATTGTATCAACTATTTAGCCAATTGCCGGCGAAATAATTAAGTACATATAGAAAAAGCTCGGATCTCTCCGAGCTTTTGTTAATTTCTATAGTTAACTATAGTCAATTATAGTACGCCAGTGTTGACGATACGAATCGGAATGTAGATGAATTCAGCTGCTTTAACTGGTTCAATAGCCACGTCAATCCATAGTTCGTTAGCATCAATACGTGCAGGTGTGTTGTTTGTTTCGTCGCAAACTACAACGAAGTCATATACACCACGCTTCTGCATAATATCGCCTAAGAAGCGATCGAATAGTGCTTTAACGTTGCTGCGTGTGTTTAGATCGTTTGGCTCAAAGATGAACGGACGAGCTAACGGATCGAATTGCTCACGTAAGTAAGCAATCAGACGAGCTACGTTTACGCGGTCTAGTGCGCTTGCGATTGGGCTTAGTGTCTTTTGACCCCAAACAACAAGACCTTGTCCTGGGAAGTTAACTAGCGGATTAACTTTGTTAGCGTATAGTGTATCACGCTGACCTGCATTTAGTGCTAGAGGTTGGAATTCACCTTCTGCTGTTACATACCCGAAGTTAGTTGCGTTAGTTACAACACCGCGAGTTAGACCAGCTGGGGCGAACCAAGGATAGCTAACGTTGTCGTTATAAGCAAATGTACGTAGAACTACGTGACTTGCAGGAGCAACTACGTCAGTGCCGTCTAGGTTAGTAGTTAATACGCTTGGGTAGTAAACTGCTGCTTCGCTTGACTTAGTTACTAAACCGTCTTCGCCGTTAGAACCTGCGTTAACACCTGTTACCCAATCAATTAAACCTTGTGCATCTGGTGCTAGACGTAATGGGCTGTCGATGATAACGAAAGCTGTTTCTTTGCGGTCAACGTTTAGAGTTAGCATCTCGTCGGCTAGTTCCGGATAACCAGGGGCTGCGATTAGACTAAACTTGATTGTTTCTTCACGTAGGCGGTCGCTAGCTGCTACTGCTGCTTGCATTGCTGTTACAATAACTTGACGAACTGCTTTGCGGCCAGCATACATAGCACCTGCTTTAGGACCAGCTGCAATATTGCCGCTGATTGTGTGCCATAAACCGTCTGCTGCGCTGTATTGCTTGACGTTGTATGTGCTTACCATACTGTTCCATAGTAGCATACCGTCTGGGTGTACTAGAGGATCAGGGGTATCAATTTCGTCCCAAGGAGTCGCGCCACCTGAGTTGCTGGTATCACCTGCCGTTGCTGTTAAGTCTGCAAATACTACGCCGTTTGGAGTTGTTTGATCTGCGGTGTTACGTAGAACCCACTCACTTCCGCTGTAACGCTTGATTACAGGATAATTATCTAGGTCGTTTGTATCAACCCAAATGTCTCCTGCGGCCGCTGTAACTGGCTGCTCAGTATCAATAGTTACTGCGCCGCTTACTGGCATCCACTTACCGTTGTGCTTATAATAGATATCTGCTGCTAGCTCTGTGTTGTACCATAGTGCGCCGTCTGGTGTTTCACCAACTGGTGCTGTTGCTGCTGCATCATAGCTTAGTACGCTCCACATTGAACCATCATAACGGCGTAGAGTGAAGTTAGCTGTGTTAGCTGTGAACTTAGCATATACATCGCCTGCGCTTAGTGTTGCACCAAATGCGCCTTCTGCTGCTGCATCACTGTCGTATGCTGCCACATTTAGTTGTACCCACTGCCCTGCGCTTGCGCTGTATTTCTTAACAACCGGAGCGAAACCGTTGTTAGGGGTTGTAGTCTTAAACCACACATCGCCTGTGTTAGCTGGGCTAGGATAGTTAAAGTGAGGTTGTGCAAATACTGTCTTACTTAGTGTTGCGCTAGTAACAGGAATCCAGCTGCCTACTACCTTCTTGAAGTATGTGTTGCTAGTTGTTAGTGTAACAACTGCATAATCGCCGTCTGCACCCACTGTTGTTAGAGGTATATTCATTACATCAACTTGAGCGCTGCTGCTGATGACTGTAACCGACTTTTCTACCCAAGTAGTACCGTCTGCTTCAAAAAGACCGTATACTGTGCTAGCTGTATCTAACCAGTGTTGACCGTTTGCTGGTGCACCTGCTGGTGCTGTTGCACGTGCTTCTAGAGCTGCTAAGTCAATGTCTGCACGTAGAACATAAGCTCTATTTGCTAGACCTAAGAAGCTGTGTGCTGCTAATAAACCGTATTCGTTTAATTCGTCACCGTGTTGTGGTGTACCATTTAATGTTTTGAAAACTGGGGCGCCGAATAGCTGTGCTAGCTCTCGTTGGCTAGTTAATAAAACTGGCTTTCCTGCTGTAGCTTTGGTTGTATAACTTGCAACGCTTGTGCCGCCTGGGACAGTTTTGTCCTGTGCTGTTGCAATAATAACTAAAGGCACAGTACCGTTGCCGCCTGATGCGTATGCGCTTTCGTCAACTACGCTGACTGCTACGCCTGGACTTACTAATGTTGGCATTGTTTTTTCCTTAATCTAAACCGACTCTCTCTATTCGGTGTTGAAAATATTTATCGGTAGATAAGGAAAACCGGGCTGATTAGCCCGGTGCTATTTAGCTAAAAGCTAAAAAAAAGTTAAAACGCCTGCATCTTATGCTGTTTCAGTAGTTACTAGCATTTCTATATTTTCGTATAAGTCTTCTATAGAACTGTCGTTTTCTAGAACAAAATCAAAATTAGAACCTACCCAACTGTATTCACTAGCGTGTACTTCGGGAAAAGCTGTGGCCATATGATTAAAGCCCGTTATATTAGACTCTGCTGCTACATCAAACCATTCGGGATCAGGGCCTCGTTTGATACGGATAACCTTGCCGCCTTGATTACGAATAGCTTTAATTTCATTAGGGAAACGCACATCGCTAATAACAATATTGTCTTGTGTTTTACGAATCTTGTTTTCTAAACTAGCTATCCAAATATCATCGTGGAAGTTAAGGCGACAAACTTCTGTGCCCCATTGTTGTAATACCCAGCGCGGAGTGATATTCATACCTAAACGCTCGCTCCACCAATCATCGCGCTCTTCTCGCCAAGCTCTAGCCTGCTTGGTCTTGCCTTCTAGTAGCACACGATCCCAGCTAAACACTGCTGCCACTGCATCTTTAAGAGTGCCTGCAAAGCTGTCTCGTCTGAAACCGTGAAAGTTGACTAGATAGTCTGCCGCAGTGTCTTTACCACTGCCAATTAAACCTACAAAACCAATTACTTGTGGCATATTATTTCCTTATTAGTTTGATTATCCAGTACCCCGTGTCTAGCTGGTACCAAGTTGTTGAAAAATTAAGACTATAAGAATCGTGATGATTCTTATGTAGACTGCTACCGCCAAATATAGGACTCAGGATAGCAGAGTTGTAGACCCGACCTGACGGGGAATGAAACATACAATTCAAGCTAGTCTCCATTACAAATACAATAAACATTGCCAAGGCAAGAGTTGCACAGATCACAGGATCGACTAAAAACGCTATTAGTAAACTTGCATACGGTGCTACTAATGCCAGCTTCTCTAGCAAGACGGTGTCTGCATCTTTGTATAAATCCTTTACGCTAGTTAGCATTTTAGGAGTAACATCAAATGTGTATACCCAGGAGTACGCAGAATGCCAGAAGCCCTGTGCAGGGTTGTGTGGGTCGCCGTCTTTATCACTATACTTATGATGCTGTCTGTGTACTAGGCTCCAGCTGATTGGCCCGCCTATAATAGCTAACGAGCCTAAGTAACCCATTAATAACTTAATAGGGCGATAAGTTTCGAATCCTCGGTGAGAGAAATAGCGATGGAAACCTACACTTATTCCTAAAGTTTGGATTAAGAATACAAAGATAGCCAAGGCCGGATAGTCAACACCATAGTAATATGCACCTACTAGCGAAAAAATACTAATAGGTGCGTGAACTGCTAGTGCGTATACTGCCGACTGTCTCACTCAAACAATTCCTTTAGCCAAGGCTCGCACTGTGTCCAGCTGCGATATACGTGAGATTGTCCACCAGCATTGATCCACTGTTCGCAGTTGACAGTTCTATCGTCAATTAGGATATCGCCTGGCTTGCAGTGCATCCACTTTTGATCGCTGTAAGGACCAAGGAATACAGGAATATCCGGGAAGTGTTGTTGTCCCCAAAATACTTTATCTTGCGGTGCCCAAGGCATATCATTCTTATGCGGGATAGCTGTTAAGAAGTACAAGCCTTCTATCTTATCTTCCCGCAGTAATTGGCGGCAATAGTTTACTAGCTCAAGTGCGCCTTCTTTGAGCGGTAGCTTGCTGTACATCCTCGGGTCATCTTTTAGTCTACGCCAAGTAGTATCTGGCAAGATCTCGCCTTCTTTCCAATTTGGTTCACGCAGATAAGCACGAGCATAGCCCATCCAATCTGCTACTACATCATCAATGTCTAAATATATTTTCATAAAAAAGCCCTATGTAGTAATTTAACATAGGGCTCAATAAAAGTCAATCAGTTGTTAACCTATAACAAACGTGTAGCCAGTTCCGCCCTCTGTATAGTTTTTTAATTCTTCTTCTAGCTTTTCGATTTCAGTGTTAGCTTCTTGTATTAAGTTAGCACCGTTCAGCTGTGCGCCGCCGCTCGGCCCTGCAATTTGACTAAATTTGCTACGAGCTTGTCCTAGTATTAATTTGGCCTGAGACAACGCATAAGATCTAATCCAAGGACCTGCATAAGTGTCCTCAATCAAGCTATTGTCAGGACGGATCATATAAACGTGCAGAATCACACTGTCTTCTGCACGAACGTTTCTATGTATTGTTAGCTTACGACTTTGCGGCAACCAAGTAAACAATACGTGAGCCCCGAACATCTTACCTAACGTTTCTCTATATCCGCTGTACAGTTCGAATGTTAGTAAGCCGCCCATCTTTTGGGATTGTAGTAAGTAAGTGTTCAAGAAACCGGCTTCGAAAGGTTCGATGTCTTGGCCAGCACTAGCAATGCCGCCTGCTACTCGTCTATAGATAACTCGTACTTCTTGGATTTCTTTAGGCAGTTGATAATCGCTTACGCCATCTTGTAAGTTTAAAACTACAAACGCTTCTTCCACACTTCGGGAACTACGTTGCCTAATCTTACCTAGTGCAATATCAATAGCTTGGTTGTAATCTTCGGGGTCTAACTCAACGTCGACCATACTTGCGCCAAGTGAGCGCTCTATGCTTTTAATTAAATCGTCTCTAGCTGCCATAACAGTTTCCTAATAACTGTATTTATAGCCGCTAGAGACCTAGAGCTTTACTTGATTACTCGGACAATCAATGTGTCTTCGTTGAGTCGACCGTTTAGCTTGACTTCAACTGCATTGATACTGTCCATAAACTTACGGATCTGAATCTTGCCTGCGTTTAGCAGTTCTTTTAGCTTCTCTGCAGGCTTGCGGAGCGTTTTAGCTACACTCTTAGCTTCGTCGTAACCAGTTAGGCTAGTACCTTTGACACTAATTGGGCCAACTGTAGCATCTGCGATATACTTGCCAAGTTTGCGGGTTTTTGTGTTAAACACCCACACTTCAGATGCGCCGATTAGCTGTACTGGATTTACACTTGTGACCTGTAGAGCAGTGTCTGCCTTCATATACTTAACCTTAGCTACAATCTTGTCAGCACTCTTAGCTTTAGCCTTGCGCGGCTTCTTGACTGCTTTCTTTGTAGTCACATAGCTTTGGCAGTCAGCTACTACAGTTTCGTAAAACTTAATTGCAGCCTTGAGTTTAACTTTACCAAAGTTACTGTAACCTTCTTTGAGGTCTTTGTCATCAGTTGACTGAGCTTCTGTAAACTCGGCAATGCGCTTGTTAGCGAAGTCGATAATCTTGCCAACCTGTGCTTGCGGGGTGTTACGCTCTTTAAGAAGTGCAAACGCATTGGCCTTGACAGTAGCGTCGGCATAGAAGTCGTCAAAGCGACCTTCTAACTCGCCCAGAGTCTCTGCTGTTTTTTCGCGCAGGAAGTCTTGGATAGTAGGCTTATATGCAACTTGTTCAGGAGTCTTAACTTTCGGCTCAGTGTCAGCAACAATAGCTTGTTCTGCTTCGCGGATCGCCCGTGCTAGCTTTTTCATCTCACGAAGGCTAGCAGGATAACCCATTGTAATCATACGGGCCAGCCAACCGTAAGTCGACGAGATGTCTAGCTTCTTTTGGCTCTTAAACTTCTTAGCAAGGTCGCGGCGCTTGGGCTTAGAGTTAAGCCAGTAAACGATAAACTCTTGCGCCTTATCTGCTCCATACAGATAATTGTACCAGTTAAAGGCTCGCATTGCATCGACTTGGCCGTAAGTAGTACCCGCAGTCCAAACAGGTTCGTCACCTGTAAATTTAGCGTCTGAGCCGCGGTTGATAATTTGACCTTCTACGGATGCTTTGCGTGTTGCCATTTTTAGTTCCTTGCTGTGAGTTTGCTATTATATAGTCGATTAGGCTACAAAGTCAAAAATGTAGCCATAAGAGCCATCTTCGCTCATCTCTACTTTATTGTCTTTGTTCAGCTCGGCTAGCACTTTTCGGGCTTCAGCACGTGTACAAATTACACTCAACGAGCCGCAGAAGAAGCTAGCGGCATTGTCGTTTTTAAGAACTCGTGCAACCTTGTCCAGAACCACTGTTTCAAAACCCATTTTTAACTCCTGTTTTGTTACGCTATAAATGTATTATAACAGTTTTGGATTTATTGAGCAAATTTGGACTTCATTCGTCGTCCGATGTCCAATCCCCATAGCCGCCACGGCAGGAGTCGTCGTAGGGCTGGATAATAGTGTATGCTTTAGTATTATCTTTTTTCCACAAATCGTATGCAAAACTGTGGGCATTAGCCAGGTTATCGTGCTCTAGCAAGATTGCTGTTTCATCATAGGCAAAACAATCGTTTACATCTGTGCACTCGTAAACGCGGTACAAGCTCTTGGGGAATTGTGTATTTGCCATTATTTGTAATCCTTTACCAACCGGTCCATCTCGCGATCAAATTTGACAATAGCTTTAGCTTTGTACTTGAGTGATTGGCGGGTGCTACGCTTACGCTCTTCTTCGCCGTCTGCGGTTGCGGCATACTCTGCCCAGGCATTGCTTGCGGCGATGTCATCTACAACTGTACCAAGTGCGATGTAAAACATTGTTTCTGGCTTCATCATTGCTTGCTCCTTACTGTCTATGCTGTAATTATAGCACTTCTGGATTTATTGAGCAAATTTGGATAGCAACATAGCACCGCCAAAATAAGGTAAATACACTATAAAAAGGATTATCTTATGGCTCGTTTATCGCTATGGAAAAACTATAAAAGCAAAGACTACTATTTTTTAGATAGAACAATTCGTGAGCAGTTCGAGATTGGTGGCACGGGCATTTTTGTGCACAAGTACACTGGCCCCGTAGAGGCAGACGGTGTTGTTAACCCCGACGAACTTAACGAGTTAACTATCCAAGACTTAGTATTCCTAGAAAACAGGGATAGAAAATACGACCCAGATGTATACGAAATTAAAGGACACTACCAGGTTAGCGATCACGACTTTGACCTTAGCCAGTTTGGTTTGTTTTTGCAAACCGATACAGTGTACATTACTTTCCATATGAACGAGATGGTCGAACGCATCGGACGCAAACTAATGAGCGGTGATGTATTAGAGTTGCAACACTTGCGTGACGATATGGGCCTCGACGAAAACAAAGCGCCTAGTAGAAAATTTTATGTAATACAAGATGCATCAAAAGCATCCGAAGGATACACTCCGACTTGGTATCCACACATTTGGCGTGTTAAGTGTACCCCGTTAGAAGATACACAAGAGTTTAAACAAATCTTAGAACTAGAAAACGACGACGGTTCTACTATTAAAGACTCGCAAACTTCATTAGCTACTGCACTTAACATTACAGATTCTATTGTTGCTGCTGCCGAGGAAAACGATCCAACCGGTGCTAGCTGTACTGCGCACCTTGCTAACTACGATCCCGAAACTTTTGTTTATAACTATGGCGCAGACATCCCGGAAGGCGAAACTTTCCCAAGTGCTCCTCACATAGGAGACAAGTTTATTCGTACTGATTTCTTACCGCATAGACTATTCGAGTATCGTGACAACAGATGGCACAGACTATACGACAACATTGACACTAATACTTGGGCAACTAAGACTATCAACGGCGCTACTTTTGTTAATAACAGTAATACTACTGTTGCGGGCGGCAAAGAGTTTGACGAGCGTCAGCCGCTTAGTAAAGTTATCAAGCCTAAAACGGACAATTAATTATGGATTTTTTCTACGATCAACAAATACGCCGACATATTGAACAGTTTATTCGCTTGTTTAGCGGACTTAATGTGTATATGGGCAAAGATAAAAACGGCATCGACACTTTCCAGCGGGTCCCTGTTCGCTATGGAGATGCGAGTCGTATGGCCAGCCACATACTGCGCAACAATACAGAAAACTTTATGAACACTGTGCCTGCCATTAGTTGCTACATTGAAAATATGTCAATCAATGCGGCTCGTCGTGCTAACCCCACATATCAAGACAAGGTACAAGTATATGAGCGCAAGTATGATAAGGAAACAGGACAGTATACAGAAGGCACAGGTGACACATACACTATCGAGCGTCATATGCCAGTCCCGTACGATTTAAAGTTTAGTGTAGATGTGTGGACAAGTAATACAGACCAGAAGTTCCAGCTGATAGAACAAATTGCTATTATGTTTAACCCTAGCGTAAACATCCGTAGTAGTTGCAATGCGTTTGACTGGACTGCTCCTACTTATGTAGAACTATCCGACTTAACTTATTCTAGCAGAAGTATCCCGCAAGGCCCAGACGCTAGCATCGACATTACTAGCTGGAAGTTTAATATGCCTATATGGATTACTCCTCCTGCCAAAGTTAAACGACAAGTGTTAATCTACAATATTATGACTAATATACATACAGTAGATACATTAGAAACTCCGTTAAAGGATATGCCGTTCGACGAAGTACCAAAAGAAACAACATCTTTTATGGTAATCACTTATGAGGACCGAAAGGTAGATGTAGAGGGCAACAGGATCAAGCTACTAAACAATCACGGCACTACACACGATGACGCAAACGGCGGAGAACTAAGTTGGGTTACTGAACTTAAACAATTCGGACAGATCAAACCAGGCATCAGCCAGATCCGTTTACGCAGAAGCGATGACATTGAATATGCTAACGATGACATTGTCGGCTTAATCGAACACGATCCCGACAACGAAAACGAACTAGTGTTTACAGTAGACACAGCTACTATGCCTGCTGATACACTACCGATGGTTATCGGTGTTATCAATCCTACCAAATCACACCCAGGATCGGGTATACTACCTGTTGCTGTTGCTGGTCAACGATACTTGCTAGTGGAAGATTGTCCAGTTGACGGTGCGTGGGGTGTAAGTGCTCAAGCTAACGACATTATAGAGTTTGACGGCGAGGGTTGGTTTATTGCTTTTAGTCATACAACCACTGCTACGCAATTTGTGACTAACGCAAATACTATGGTTAAATACCAATGGACAGGCAGTGAGTGGGTAGACGCATATCAAGGCGTGTATAACCCAGGCTATTGGAGACTATATTTGTGAAAGTAAGTGCTAGCGGAACGCTATTTTTTAGTATAAAGACCAAGCGTATATTAATACAGTTGCGTTCTAAACGAGCTAGCTACCCATTGACCTGGAGTTTATGGGGCGGAAAACAAGAACATAATGAGCGTCCTATCGAAACATTACTCAGAGAAATAAAAGAGGAAATGGGCAACATTCCTGAGATTAAAAAAGTGTACCCATTGCACAAGTACAGTAGCAAGGACGGCGAGTTCGAGTACAATAGTTTTTGCTGCTTAGTCAATGACGAATTTGTTCCAGAGTTAAATAATGAGAGTGCGGGATATGCTTGGATAGAGCCAGGCTTTTGGCCAAGGCCTTTGCACAACGGAGCAAAAGGATTCTTACTTAGTAAGACATTTAAAACTAAACTGTCGTCTTTGGTAGAATACATAGAGAAAAATTATGCCGGCAACAATAATAAAGTTTCCTGAGACTATAAAGAAGCAGGAGTTTAAAATACAACGAAGCTTTGAGCTTATAGCTGCCTGGCATCCTAAGTTTTTTAATCCGTATCTAAATGCAATCTATAGTGAAAGCGTACCGTACATTGAACGCTGGTACTTAGAGACTAGGCATTGTCTTGCCAAGGAAACTCCTAACAATTTGTTAGGACAGATTGTGCAAGATAAAGCATATTGCAAGGAATTTATAGACGCTTGTGAGTCAGATTTGAAACTGTGCAAAGAGTATCTTAACGACGACGAATACTCTATTATGGCAGAATACTGGATAAAAAAGCTAAGAAGATGGCACAGCAACTTCTTAGCTTGTTACAATCATTCTATTTAAACAAGGGCATTAGCCCTTGTTTAATTTTGACTCTAGATCTTTTACCTTAGCACTTAGTTCTTTAACTGCTTCGATTAGTAGTGCTGTTAGTTTGTCGTACTTAACAGTCTTATAACCCTCATAAGCAGAGTCAGTCACTAGCTCTGGTGCTACTGCTTCTACAGCCTGTGCAATTACACCCATTTGATGCTTGTTATCTACACCTAATGCTAACGCTGTTTCGTTTGGATCGAATGTTACACCAGTAATAGCTTCTACTTTAGCCAAGGCGTTTTCGATCGGGACAATATTTGTCTTCAATCTTGCATCTGAGTAGTAAGCCGTTACTTCGCCAGTTGCTGTAATGTCGCCCGTAATCGCAATGCTACCACCGATACTACCACCGCCAGTTGACAGTAAGTTAGTGATTGTGCCAGTAGTACTGTTGTAACTAATACCAGTGCCGCCGCTTAATGCAGCTCTTGCACGTGCATCTGTATAGTATAAGTTAGTACCTTCTGTAATGCTGCTAGTAGTGTAAGTAGGTGTAGTGTAACTGATAACACCTGTAGAAGGGTTATAGCTTAAACTACCGCTTACGCTTATTGCATTTCGAGCTCGAGTAGTTGTAAAGTATTGGTTGACTGAACCTTCTGGTACTGCATCTGTAGAACCAGGTGCTGCACTAATTTCAACATATATACTTCCGCCCCAGCGGTATGTTTTGTTAGTATCCAACGCTACATAAATCTTACCAGACTCTCCTGTAACAGGAAAACTGCCGGTATTGATATATTCTAAAACATCGTCAACAAAGCTAGGTAGCTGTGCGCTAGGAACCTTGCCGCCGGAATCTAGACTTGCATACCCATTTGCTGCTCCTTTGTTAGCTGCGTTTTCTGGTGTATAACCTAACACCGCAGTTACATCACTAGACTGTAATACTACTGCTCCGGTACGTCCAAATACGCTTTGTACCGGCGCTGCTGCACTTGCACGAGCATTAGTGTAATATAAGTTAGTACCTTCTGCAATATCGCTAGTTGTGGCATTTGTTGCACTAATTACACGACCTTTTGCGTCAACTGTTGTCTTTGTATATGTACCTGCTGTAACACCGGTGTTGACTAATGTTGCAGTCGATGATCCAGCTGGGACTGTTACATCTCCTGTGATCTGAGGCTGTATACGAGCCCAAGTAGAACCAGTGTCTACGTACATTGTATAGACGTCGTCGGCCACATAGAAACGGCCAACTGTACCTGGTGCTGGTTTAGATGCATCTGCGCCGCGCTGTATGCTTTCTGCACCGCCTGCATTAACTACCTGTGCACTGTTTAATACATTACTTAAACTTACATCAGACTTGGTTAACACCACTGCACCTGTTCTACCTGCTACACTAGTTACTGGGAAGTCTATTGCAGTATTAGATACTGTTGCAATTCTACCTTTACTATCAACTGCAATAGTAGGAACTGCTGTACTTGTTCCGTAAGTGCCTGCACTGACGCCTGTATTGTTTAATATTACACTGATAGCAGTAGTGCCGGATCCAGTAACATCTCCGTTAAGAGTAATGTTTTGGTTACCGGTTAAGTAAGCTGCGTTAGAGCCTGCTGTTACACGACCTTTTGCGTCAACGGTTACTGTGTTGTAAGTGCTTGCTGTTACGCCTGTGTTGGCCAGAGTAGCAACAGTGTCTCCTGCTGTGATTGTAATATCACCAGTTATTGCGGGTTGACTTATATTGATCCAGTTTACACCGTTGTGGGAGAATATGCTATGCACATCTGTTGCTACATACAACGCACCTGTAGTTTCAGAAACAGGACGAGAACTTAGCAATCCTGTTGCAATTTTTGGAGTAGACCCTGAGTTTTCAACTTGTAACAAGTTTGCTACATTGGATAACCCTACATCTGAATTTGTTAACGCAACATCGCCTGTGTAGCCTGCCACGCTAGTTACTGGGAAAGCAATGTTAACTTCACTTGCGCTAGTCAACCTGCCTTTGTTATCTACTACAAAAGTCGCAGATGTTACAGAACTACCATACGCTCCTGCTGTTACGCCTGTTGTAGACAGTGTTGTGGAAATGTTCGTATTACCTACGCCAAACACTTCGCCTGTCATATTAATGACTTGGTTGGCTGTTAAGTAAGGAGTATTAGTTCCAGTAGTCGCCCTACCGTATGCATCTACTGTTATCGTATTATAAGTGCCTGCTGTTACGCCTGTTTGCGCTAAATCGATGTTGTCTGGATTGATTACAATTCTGCTAGTGTCTGCAGATACAATATCAAGTTGACTAAAAGTCTTAGTTAATCCAGCACCGGCTGTAATGCTTGCAGCGGCTAAGAATGTTTGGAACGTTAGTTCAGTTGTACCTAACACAATCGGATTAGGTGTACTTAGAATAAAGCTGTAGCTAGCATAAGTATCGCCATATAGCACAGGTGTATAACTGCCGCTCGGTAATTCTGCATCTGTATCTGAGTCGGCTGCACGAGACCAAGTACTTGATGCTACTTCATATATGCCGTTTTCTTTAGCATCTGCTTGATCTTTGACTAACACACGCTCTCCGACAGATAGTGCATATCCGTCTATAGTCTGTGTTCCGCTTAGTGTGATAGGGCCAGTTGTTGCGACTGCAACTGGGCTATGATAACTAACGTTAACAATACCATATAATGTGTCGTCGACATATTTCTTTGTTGCGGCGTGTAGTTCTGAACTAGGTGCACCGGCTAGCACTAAAGTGCCGGTCATTGTATCGCCTGCTTTGTTTAGAGGAGTGTAACCTAACGTATTAGTTACATCTGTTGAATTAAACAATCTTGCATCTGTAATTCTACCCTTGGCATCAACTGTAAAGTTGTTATAGACGCCCGGAGTAACTGCGGTATTCGCTAATGCCACTGTAATAGCTGCGTTTGATGTGCCATCAAATAGTGCGCTACCAGTCGCATCTCCGTTTAATGAGAATGTTCTTGCCGATGCTAACTTGGTAGCAGTACTAGCATTACCTAGTAAAGTTGCAGTGACCGTGCTTGCGCTAAAATTACCGCTAGCATCACGTGCTACTAGACTGCTAGGAGTGTTATCTGTATGACTATGTAAGTCAATAACTCCAGTACCACTATTATAAGTTAGCCCTGTACCGGTTGCACTCAGTGCTGCACGAGCTCTTGAATCAGTGTAATATAAATTAGTTCCTTCGCTAATGCCGCTAGTAGTCGGTGTAGTATAACTAACCACACCAGTAACTGGGTTATAGCTTAAACTGCCATCCGCGCTAATAGCAGAACGTGCTCTTGCATCAGTAAAATACAAGTTTGTAACACCTTCTGTTATTTCATCTGTATTGTCTTTCGATGCTACAGCGGCATCCACATACCCTTTAGTTGCGGCGTGTGTGCTTGCGGTTGGTGCGCCTACTTGCAGAGTACCAGTAATAATTGCATCTCCGCCTACTGACAGTTTCTTTGTTTCATCGTGTGGCTCAGGTACATTAATGCACACTGCACCATCGTCGTGTAGTTCTAAGTTAACTACACCGTTGCTTACCAGATAAGTAGTTGTTCCGTTGCGATAGAAACCAGTTGCCGGACTATCGTTAAAATAGAACGCAGGCGCTAGCAAGCTGCCGTTTGGCAATCCGACTGCTCCTTGCAAGCTGCCGCCAGTAACTGGTACCGGAATATATCCTAATGTATCAGTTATATCAGCGAATGTTAATTGAGCGCCTGTAGTTACTCGTCCTTTTGCATCAACTGTTACCTTTGTATATGTGCCTGCTGTTACACCTGTGTTGGATAGCGTACTAATACCTGTATTGGCTGTTATTGCTACATCGCCTGTTACTGCCGGACGCAAGGTTTCCCAGGCTGTGCCAGTATCACGTGATATGCTTAAGGTATCCGTTGCAACGAACAGTCTACCGGCAATTCCCGCTGCTGGTCTTGCACCTAATGTATCTGCTAAGATTCCAGGAACGCTAGAATAATTGACAACTTGAGCGCTGTTTAATAGGTTCGATAAGCCTACATCTGTTTTATCTAAAAGTACAGCGCCTGTTTTACCAGCTACGCTAGTCACAGGATAAGTAACATCGACTTGGCTAGCATTAGTTAATCTACCTTTACTGTCTACTGTAAATGATACAAACTTATTGTTGCCGCCGTAGGTTCCTCCTGTTACGCTTGTGTTGGCTAATGTTACATCGATGCTTGTGTTACCAGAACCAGTTGCATCACCAGTAACCGAAATACTTTGGTTTTCTGTTAAGAAGTCAACTAAGTTAACACCTACAACTCGTCCATACTTGTCGATTTGAATTAGGTTATAAGCGCCTTCAGTTGTACCGGGTACATCACTCCATAAGTCGTGTAAGTTAATACCATCCTGAGTGGATACGATAGCCTCAGGATCTGCGCTGATAACTCTAATCAAGTTACCTGACATTTCTAAGCCTTGACCAGCTAATAGAGTACCGGTGCCTGTAAACTGACTAAAAACTAGTTCAGAACTGCCTAAAACAATGTCTTTTGATACTAGAATCCAGCCTGTTTTAGCATAAACTGAACCTTCTGCAACGAATGTATGTAGACCTTGTGTTACGTCTAGGTTAGTGTTTGCATCATCAGGACGAATTAAACCTGCATCAGTTAGCACATATATGCCGTTAAAACGCTTGTCTGCTTGACCTATTAATAATACCCTGTCATTGCTAGCTAATATAACTCCATCTACAACTGTAGGAGGATTCGCTAAGTCGACAATGTCGAAATCAGCTAGTACGCGGCAACTTGCTTTAGGATCTAAACCCTGGGCTACTAAATCTACGTAGGCCTTAGTTGCAACGTGCGTAGGACTTGTCGGATCTGCTACTACAATACGGGCATTGTCTACTACAACATCACCATTCGCGTTGACTGTGATTTTGTCTTGTTCTGCTACATTCAGAACGTATTTGCTGGACGTTTTACTCTTAAACATTTGTGAGGTGTTCCCCTAATAATAAATGTATTTATTACTTTTGAACACCATTCTTTATAGCCAAAAAAAAAGCAGCCCGAAAGCTGCTTTAAAAAGAGAATTTAGTTATTCTAAATTCGGTTCTACTAAATCGTGTGTGAAGCTAATACTGCCCACGTGTCCTAGCTTCCTACTTAACTCGTTATCAATCATTACACTGATACCTTGTTTAGCTAGTTCTCTGCAATGTCGCATATCTTCGCCCATATGGTCGTCGCTACGCTCGACATATTCTAATGCGTACCAAGGCTTTTCCAAGCTGCGATATACTGTAATATCTTCTAGCATACAGCCCATTCCTACTCCGTCGACTTTTGTTAGTCCTTCGAAGTTTTCAGTGTCACTGTGTACTAAGTAGCTGCGCCAATCCATAATACGCTTGTATGCCACGCTCTTAAAGGGTTTGCGGCGAGTAGCATAATTACCTGCAACTACAGGAAGTCCGTGTTTTAACAGTCGTTCTGTAGTGTCTTTAGGAAACTGCATATCACTATCTAGCCACAGTACGTGAGTTGCACCTACTTCTAATGCCTGATTCACTAGGGTTTCTCGTTGATTGATAATCAACGTGCCCATATTAAAGTGCAGGGTAGTTTTGATACCTACTGTAGCATTATATGCCATCAACTCTGCCAGGCTGTATGCAAACACGGCGTGCATCATATCGCGTGTAGGCACACATACTGCTACAGATATGCCAATATAGTTGTTAGAGTCTAATGGTTTCTTTTTAACTGAAACGGATTTTAATAGACTCATTTTAACCCCTAATGTCTGCGCCAGTTACTAGTTCAGCTGGTTCCTCGTCAAACATATCACGTTCAATCTGACTAGTAGTTTGTTTGATGTATTGAATGATTCTGTTAGATACTTCGATAGCTTTAGTATAATCTTCGATAGGAAGTAGCGCCATCTTAGTTAATGTTTCTTGACTGATCTTATCGTTAGTTAACACTTCTATAGCTGCACTTCGGCCTAATGTTTCTGCCCAATGATCGCCCTCTTCTGCTTCTAGATTATCTAGAACATTAGATAGCTGTTCCTCGTCAAATTGTCCTAGGAATGCATCAATTTGTGCTAGCTCTTTTAGCAGTGCGTCTGCATATCTGCTAGCTGCTGCTTGTTCGCCAATCTCACTAATCTGGCGTGCTAGTTCTTCTCGTTCTACTAGTAAGTCGCGAACTTGCCTTGCTGCGGAATTTGATGCTCCGACTACAAAATTATCAAATTCATACTGAGTGCGAGAAATCGGAACTTGTTTAAGTAATTTTTTGGTATCCATATGTGTGGGTGTCCTTTGTGCTATTTTATGACTTTATTTACTGTGTTGTCAATATCTAAGTCTAAAAAAAAGCTAGTGTATTTCTACACTAGCTAAATTTATTGTTATATTAAAATTAATATGTACCTGGGTACGGGCGTCCGCCGAAGCTTGAACTTAGAGGAGCTTGTCCGGAGATCGGATCAATATCATCTGCGCCTGTTGTAGGGTTACGCTTTCTGCGACTCTGGCCTAATGTACCGCGAAGACCTGCCTGACCTGATAAGTTCAATGCGTTTCTAACTCGGCCCATTTGGATCGTCGTACCTGTTGCTGGGAAAAAACCTGCCATAATTCTTTGTTCCTTTTACTAGATATATTTAGCAAGTGACGCTGGGCCACTTGCTATTTATGCTCTATCTAACCAAGAATTACTTCTTTAGTTTAGCAACTTCTGCAGATAATTCTGCTATCTGTACTTGCTGAGCCTTGATTGCTTCAATTAGAACACCAACGATGTTACCGTAAGCAACGCTGTGGATGTCTGCTTGTTCGTCATAGTTAACTACTTGTGGTAGTACTTCTTTAACTTCTTGAGCAATAACACCAACGCTAGCTTTACCGTCTTGGATACGATCGAATGTTACACCGCGCATCTTTGTTACGATGTCTAGTGCATTTTCGATTGTCTTGACGTTGGTCTTAACCTTAGCATCAGAGTAAGCAGTTAGTTCACCTGTAGCAATGAATGTACCATTGCTTTGCATTACGAACTGACTTGCTGCATCTGTTGCTGTACCAAAGTGGAAGCCGATACTATCGCTGCCGCCCCGGCCTGCTGTACCTTGGAAGTAGCTCAGACCGTAAGCGTCAGAGTTAGCAAAACTCCAAATACGGTTACGTGAGTTACTTACGTAAGCTGTAGTTTGGTAGCCGCTTGCACTTGACATTACACCAGTTGCAGTTACGTTGTTAGCAATGAAGCTAGCATTGTTGTAAGTACGAACGTTACCTGCTTCAGTTGCGTAGATACCTACTGCATAAGATTCATTGTACCAACCTGTTGCTCCAGTACTACGGAACCAGTTACCGGTAGAGAAGCTACCAGCATATAAGTAGTCACTGCTTGGGTTGCAATAAATGCCGCCTGTACCGTAAACACTGTTGCCAGAGCCCCATAACATTTGATATGTGCTATTGCTATCGTTGTTGTAGTTAACAGTAACTTGGCTAGCAGTACTTGCAGAGCTTGCACTAGTTGCCGTTGCTGCGTTACCTGTGATATTAATACCCCAAGTTCCGCTTGCGCCGCTGCCAGTTAATGTAGGAGCATAGCTGTTGTAGTTACCTGCGTGGATCGCCTGACTGCCGGCAATATATGTAGTAGAAGGCAGACGAACTGCGCCGCCATTAGAACCGTCAACGTTGTTAACATATAAATCTGCCCACGCATTTAATGCGTTGTTATGCGCACCTGCAACTGCAACTGATCCGTATGTGCCTAGAAAAACAGCCTTATCTGCAGAAGCGTTCTTTACACCTGTACGGTTGTGCCAAGTACTTGCTGCTGAACTAGATGTAGTGTTTGCTAGAGCAAAATCGCCACCTGTAGTTGCAAGAGTACTAGAGCTAGACACTGCTCCAGTTAAAGAGCCGCCACTTAAAGATAGCTTAGTTGCAATACTGTTAGTAACAGTTGTACTGAAGTTAGCATCGTTACCTAAAGCTGTTGCTAACTCTTTTAGTGTATCTAACGCTGCTGGTGCTGCGTTTACTAAGTTAGAAACTGCTGTGTCAACATATGTTGTACTTGCTGCGCCGCTGATGTCTGCTACTGCTAGAGTAACTGCGCCTGTGCGACCTGCTACGCTTTGTACTGGTGCCGCTGCACTTGCACGAGCTGCTGTGTAGTATAGGTTTGTACCTTCTGCAATATCACTAGTTGTTGCTGCTGCGCCTGCTGTTGCACGGCCTTTTGCATCAACTGTAATTTTTGTATATGTACCTGCTGTTACACCGCTGTTAGCTAGTGTTAGAGCAATACCTGTAGCACCAGAACCTGTAGCATCGCCTGTTACGGAGATGTTTTGGTTGCCAGTTAGGTATGATGTATTTGAGCCTGCCGTAACGTGGCCGAATGCGTTAACTGTAACGTTGTTGTAAGTACCTGCTGTTACGCCACTGTTAGTGTGAGTAATAGTTTGGTTGCCTGTTAGTGCGCCGCCGCCGCTTAGTGCGCCAGTACCTGTTACTGTAACACTGTTGCTTGCTTTGCCTGCTAGACTGTTAGTAATAGTAGTGCTAAAGCTAGCATCATTGCCTAGAGCAGTTGCAAGTTCGTTTAGAGTATCTAATGCTGCTGGTGCTGCGTTTACTAACGCAGATACTTTACCGTCAGTGTAAGAGTTTGCGCTGGCCAATGTGCTGCTAGCAGAACTATCTACATAACCTTTAGTTGCTGCATCGCTAGAGTTTGCAGGTGTTGACACGTTAACAATCGTATTGTTATTGTTGTCTAGACCCTTTTGGGCCATAAATCGCTTTTGATTTGCCATTATTTTGATTCACTTTCCTCAAATAAACTAGGGCACTCGGTGCCCTAGTTTGGCTTTATTAGACTCCTACTAGAGTCTTCATTACTTTAAATGTTGTAGCTGCGTTTACTGGAGTTGCTAGTAGACGAACTTGACCGCCACTAACGTCGGCATCAAAGTCTGCTAGATCTGCACCTGTTGCAACGTTAGCATACTCAACCATAGATACACTTGTACCATCGTGAATTAATAGTAATTCAACTGATTGGTATGCTGTACCGCTAGTTGCTTGGATTAGATACTTGACAGTACGGAACGCTGTTGCGCTGTTGCTGTCTAGTACTTGACCTGCTGTTGTAGCACTTGTTGTTAGGTTTGCAGTGTCAATGCCGCCGAAACCGTCAACTGTAATGCTAGAAGCTGTTAAGCCGCCGCTAAATGTAACTGCTGTGTTTGTGCTTGCGCCACGTGCTGTTACAGTTGCTAGTGTATCGCTTTCTGCTGTTAAGTAGCTGCTTAGGCTCGGAGGTGTAAATGTTAGAACACCTGTTGAGCTGTTGTATGCTAGGCTACCGGAACCGCTCGCTGCTGCACTTGTTACGCTAATTGCTGCGCGAGCACGGGCGTTTGTGAAGTATAGGTTTGTTGAACCTTCTACTACTGCATCAGTAGAACCTGGTGCTGCGCTGATTTCAACGTATGCAGAACCGCCCCAACGATATGTCTTACCTGTATCTAGTGCAACATAAATCTTACCAGATTCGCCTGTTGCTGGTAGGTTAGCGAAAGAAGCTGCTTCTACTACATCATCAACATAGCTAGGTAATTGTGAGCTAGGAACTTTGCCGTCTGAGCCTAAGCTAGCATAGCCGTTTGCAACGCCTTTGTTAGCACTATTTTCAGGAGTGAATCCTAGAGCGCTTGTTACATCACTTGATTGTAGTGTAACTGCACCTGTACGACCAAATACGCTAGTAACTGCATCAGTAAAGCTGATTACACCAGTGATACTGTCGTAGCTAACGCTACCACTAGCACTGATTGAGCTACGTGCACGTGCAGTCGTGAAGTACTTGTTTGTAGTATCTTCGCTGACATCTGCCGTGCTTAGTGTAACTGCACCTGTCTTACCAGCTACTGTTGTGACTGGGAATACGATTGCGGTATTAGTTGCACTTGTAACACGACCTTGACCGTCTACTGTAAATGTACCAACGCTTGTGCTTGTACCATAAGTACCAGATGTAACGCCTGTACTTGTTAGACTATAAGCTAAACGGTTAGCTGCATCGTCATAGTTTACAGTAATACCACTGTGTGTTGCACTAGTGATAGAACCTGCAACTGCGTCCATTGCTGCTTCTGCAAAGTCTGTAACGCTTGCGCTTGTTACGCTAACTGTATTTGTTGTAATACCTGTTACACGACCTTTTGCGTCAACTGTTACCGCCGGAATGCTTGCTGCATTACCGTAAATACCAGCTGTTACACCGCTGTTAGCTAGTGTAGCTGCGATTGTTACACCAGCACTACCGTCGAATGTTGCACTACCTGTTGCATCACCGCTCAGAGCAATGCTACGAGCAGTTGCTAACTTAGTAGCACTTGTTGCAGTTGCTGCATTACCAGTGATGCTGATACCCCAGGATCCGCTTGCAACAGATTGAATTGTTGCCGCAACGTTTGTCGGAGTGTATTTTCTTAAAACATCGTTGGTAGTAGAAGTAACAACAAAGTGGTTAATCGGACTACCTGCTGCATCACCTGCCATAGAGTATGTGATAACTCCAGTAGATAGCGATCCAGAACTTACTCCGTTTGTAACAGTAACTGTGTTACCGCTAATTGCGCCGGTTGCAGAGACTGCGCCACTAACAGTTAACGCACCTGTACTCATTGCACGAGTTGTGCTTGAACCACGAGCGACCACGTTGTCTAATGTGCTTGTTTCTGTATAACCAGTAATAAAGCCAGCGCCGTTAGTTAGTTGGTTAGTGTTTGTAGGGATTGTGATTACACCTGTTGTGCTGTTGTAGCCGCCAGAACCTGCTGCAAAACTTAATGTTCCACGTGCTGCGCTTGAGAAATCGCTAACTTGGCTGCTTGCAATGCTGATTGCTGCATTACCTGCTGCTGTTAGACGACCTTTTGCATCAACTGTAAATGTTGCCACAGATCCTGCTGCGCCGTATGTACCTGCTGTTACGCCTGTGCTGCTTAGGTATGTAGAGATGCTGCTTGTACCTGTACCGATAACATCACCAGTTAGTGCTGTTGTCTTGTTTGCTAAGTCAGTAGCAGTTGTAACCTTAACGAATGTTGCGCCATCAGAAGTTAATTCCCACTGGTCCGCTGTTTCGTTCCAACGAATTTGTGTTGCTGCTAAGTCGCCGCGCATTACACGGATACCTGCGTTTTCAGTAGGAGTGCCTGCTGTAAAATCGCTGTTTAAGTCGATTAGGTTATCTGCAATCTTTAATGTAACTGCATTGATAGTTGTAGTTGTACCGTTAACTGTAAAGTCGCCGTTAACAATTACGCCATCGCTAAATGTCTTAACACCTGCAATAGTTTGTGCGCCGCTAGTACGTACAATAGTACTGTCAGTTGAAGTTAAACCATCAACATAAGCCTTAGTAGCTGCATCTGTACCAACAGTTGGATTAGCTAGACCGACAATCTTGTTGCTGTTCATTTGAATAGCATTACCGAATTCTACTTGTACGCCTGCGCTGTCAGTAATACGCTTGCCGCTTTGGATAGCCATTGTAGCTTGTACATCGATAGTACCCGCTGCTGCTGCTAGTTGTAAGTGACCATTACCTGTTGTCTTGATCATTAGGTTTTGATCAGGATCAGTACTGAATGTAATAGTGTCGCTGTTATCTTGAATAACTGGCTTACCGTTAACATATAGTGTACCTGGACCAACGTATACAGAGTGGAACTGGTGTGTTGGGCTACCTAGGTTGTAAGTTAGAGTCTGACTTGGAATAATGTCACCATCAAACGCTGTCATATATGACTTAACTTCAGGACGGATCTTGCCATCTGCATAGCTCTTTGCACTGTTTAGAACAACTGTGTCAGCACTTGTAGCAAAGCTGTTTGCACTTGTTAGAGTTGCTGCATCTGCTGCTGCACGAGCTGCTGCTTCTGTTGCAACTGTTGTATCTGTATAGTCTTTTGCAGACTGTAGGCCTGCTGCATCTGCTGCGGTGCGTGCTGTTGCTTCTGCTGCAACTGCGGTGTCAGCGTAGCTTTGCGCTTGCGCTTTTGCTGTTGCAACTGCTGTATCACGTGCAGTAACTTCGGATGCAATTTGTGCGTCGGTATAAGTTTTTGCTGCTGATTGAGTAGCTACATCACCTGCGGCACGAGCTGCTGCTTCGATTGCATCTTTGCCGTCTGCGTAAACTTTGGCATCAACTAAAACTTGTGCTTCTGCTGCTACACGAACAACAGATTGGTTATAAACTTCTAGATCAGTGTAGACTTTTGCGCTAGCTAAAGTAGAAGCATCACCTTGAGCACGTGCTGTTGCTTCGTCTAGGAGTTTACCGTCTGCATAGCTATTAGCACTTGTTAAAGTAGCTGCATCGCCTGCAATACGTGCTGCAATTTCGTCTGCTACTGCTGCGTCAGTGTATGCATTTGCATCACCGCCTGCTGTTGCAACGTTGTCTGCTAGGATGCCTAGTGTTGCTTGGATCTGTGCATCAACATAGTCTTCTGCTGCGGTAAACGCTGTTGTCACTGCTGTTTGACGAGCTGTAACTTCTGCTGTTAAGTCGCTACGTAGGCTTGCTTCTGCTGCTTGGGCACGAGCTGCTTCGTTAGCGATTGCGCTAGTTGTACTTGTACCTAGGCTAGATAAGCTGTCAACTAAGCTACCGTCTGCATTCTGGAATGCTTGGACTACTTCAGTTAAACTATCTAAAGCTACTGGATCTAAGTTGGATACAACGTTATCGATACGTTGACCTAGTGCTGCTTCTGCTGCTGTTGCGCGAACTACTTCTGCGCTGATGCTAGACTCAACTTGTGCGACTGCTGTAGCAACTGCCTCGGCCATAGCAACCGGGTTGTTGTTAACTGTTAGAACGCCTTGTGCATCACGTAGAGCGATAGTTTGAATTGTAACGCTTTCGCTTGCTGTAATTGCAGGTGCAGTTACGAACTGTGTTGAGAAGAACACTGCTGTACCTGTCATTGCTTCTGATAGGACGATTCTAGCTGTGTTGCTATCAACGATTTCGATGTTAGCAATTACTAGACGGTGATTGTTGTCATATACGAAATATGCAAAATCTGTTGTATTGAAACCGTGGCTAACTGTCCAGCTTGTACTTGCCACACCTTGAGTGTGTAAGAATGAAGCATACTTAGTGCCGATTGGTTGCCAAGTGAAATATCCAGAACCGTTAACTAGTTCTGTATACATAAAAGCCTGGCCAGCTTTTACTACGATTGTGCGTGGCTTAGGATCAACTGGGAAGTCGTTAAAATTCTTACCGAATACTAACGCACCTGTTAATTCTAAGTCGCCTAAAACGCGAATATCATTATTTGCCATTATTTGTAATCCTTAAAAGTAGGTAATTGACGTAATAGTATGCGTCAATCATCACTTCGATCTCTTTGTTCTCTTCACTATCTTAATAAGGCATTAAGATCAAATTATTTATTTGAATAACAAACTAACAGGTTAGATAGCAAAAAACTACCTAAGTTATACTATGTTATATAATTTCTTGGATAGGCTTTGCACCTACAAAGATTACTTGTCCGTTTAGTGCTCTATGTATCAACATTACCAAGTGATATTGATGTTGAATAAACTCTAACTTCTCTTCATCAGTTACATCTGTTCTAGCTTTAAACTTAGCAATGTTAGCTTCAATTTTTTCTAACCAGCCGTGAATTTGTTCATTATGATTAGATGTCATTTGGCATTCCTTATTAAGAATTCAGCACGTTCAAAAAACTGTTTCATATATATTACATCGTTGCTATAGGCCTTTTTGGTTTTAATGTCTAGAAAATTTGCATCTGCTGCATTGTCCTTTAACACTAATAAACATTCTTCTATTTTTGCAATAGATTGATCGAAAGTTTTTATAGTATCTAACCAAACGTTAGGCATAGGTTTCATATAATATCCTCTTAAAAAAGAAGGGGACCAAGTCCCCTTCTTTACTTGTCAAATATTTATTCCAGATTGCTCTGGAATAAAATTGCCAATTAGATTGTGCCCATATTCTGAACAGCGATCTTGATCTTAGAAGCTTCAGCTAGGTATACCTTTAGAGTATTGCTGTCAACTTCTTCGACGCTTACGATGTCGTTACGGTATGAACCGTCAGCACGCTCAACCATAACAGTGAATGTTACGAAAGATGCACCTAGGTTGTGAGCAACGATGTGAGTTGTAGCTGCAACGCTAGCTTGGAATGTGAAGTTCTTACCGTTGATGTCAGCGCGGATTGCTGCGTCGCCATCAATGTGGTGTTGGTGTTCAGTATCAATAGCTGCTTGTAGAGCTGCTTCTGCTGCTGTAGCACGTGTAACTTCTGCTGCTAGGTTTGTAGTTAGAGTAGACTCTGCACCTTGTGCGCGAACAACTTCTGCTGCTAGATCGCTAGTTAGTTGGTTGTCTGCTGCACTACGTGCTGCTGCTTCTGTTGCAACTGCGCTGTCAGCATATGTCTTAGCTGCTGCTTCTGCTGCATTTGCTTTAGCTGTTGCGTCTGCTGCTGCTGTAGAAACTGCTGCTGCTTCTGCTGCTGTTGCACGTGCAACTTCTGCTGCTAGATCGCTAGAAACTGTGTCAACTTTGCTGTTAACTTCGTTTACTGCGGAAACAATAGTAGACTTAGAAGTTGTTGTTAATGTGCTTAGATCGCCGATCTTGCCGTTAACTTGACCTTCAACTGTTGTAACACGGCTGTCTAGAGCTGTGTCTGCTGCTGTACGAGCTGCAACTTCAGTAGCTAAGTCTGTTGTTAGAGTAGCTTCTGCGCCTGTAGCACGGATAACTTCTGCTGCTAGGTCTGCTGCAATAGCGCCTTCTGCTGTTTGAGCGCGGCTAACTTCTGCTGTGATAGCTGCTGCGTTTGTTGCGTCACCGCTTACACGAGCTGCTGTTTCAGTAGCGATGTCGCTAGCTAAGCCTGTATCTGCTGCTGCACGAGCTGTTGCTTCGTTGCTGATAGCTGTAGATAAAGAACCTTCTGCTGCTGTTGCACGTGCAACTTCTGCATCTAGTGAGCTGCTTAGTGCTGCGTCTGCTGCTGCACGTGCTGCTGCTTCTGCTGTAACTGCTGCTGCGTTTGTTGCGTCACCTGCGATACGAGCTGCTTCTTCTGTGCTGATAGCTGAAGATAGGCTGTTGTTTAGGTTTGTGATAGCACCGTAGATGTCACCGTCTGCTGTTTGGAAAGCAGATAGTAATTCGCTGATACTGTCGATAGCTGCTGGGTCAACGTTAGCTAGAACGTTATCAATACGTGTATTGATTGCGCTGTCTGCTGCTGTACGAGCTGCTGCTTCTGCGTCAACTGCTGATTGTAATGCTGTTTCTGCTGCTTGTGCACGAGCTACTTCAGCATTTAGTGCTGTTGTTAGAGTGCTTTCTGCTGCTGTTGCACGTGTAACTTCTGCGTCGATTGCTGACTGTAAGCCAGATTCTGCTGTTTGAGCACGTGTAACTTCTGCTGCTAGATCGCTAGCTACGCCTGCAACTGCTGCTTGACGTGCACTTGTTTCTGCTGCGATATCGCCAGATAGAACTGCATCTGCTGCTTGGCGAGCTGTTGCTTCTGCTGTGATAGCTGCTGCATTTGTTGCATCGCCTGCTTGACGTGCTGTAACTTCTGCGTTGATAGCTGCTGCATTTGTTGCATCGCCTGCGATACGTGATGCTACTTCGTCAGCTAAGTCACCTGCTAAAGCAGAGTCTGCTGCTTGACGAGCACTTGCTTCTGCTGCAATATCGCTAGATAGTGCGCTGTCTGCTGCTGCACGGGCTGTTGCTTCTGCTGTGATAGCTGCTGCATTTGTTGCATCGCCTGTTGTACGTGCTGCTGCTTCTGCTGCTAGGTCAGTAGCTAGTTGAGTTTCTGCGTTTGTTGCACGTGTAACTTCTGCGTTAATTGCATTGTTTAGAGATGTTTCTGCACCTTCTGCACGTGTTTTTTCTGCTAGAATAGCTGCTGCGTTTGTTGCATCACCTGCTTGACGAGCAGTAACTTCAGTAGCTAGATCGGCTGCTAGAGCTTGGTCGCCTGCTACACGAGCTTGTGCTTCTGCTGTTAAGTCGCCTGCTAGTTGAGTTTCTGCGCCGGTTGCACGAGCGATTTCTGCTGCTAGACCGGATTCAACAGTAGATAGTGTACCTTCTGCTGTTGTTAAGCGGCCATCTAGTGCGCTTTCTGCTGCTTGAGCACGAGCTGCTTCGTCGTTAACTAAACCAGTTACTGTAGCATCGCCTTGTGTACGAGCTAGAGCTTCTGCATCAACTGCTGCTTGCATATCTAGAACTGCTTGGTCTAGGTTAGACTGAACACCAGCAATGTTGTTTAGAACTGTTTGAACGAAGTTACCGTCGTTACCGATAGCATCTGCTAGTTCTTTTAATGTATCTAGAATAGCAGGAGCGCCGTTGATTAGACCAGCGATTTGAGCATCTGTGTATGCCTTGCTGTCGTCTAACATTGCTGCTAGGTCTTCTGGAACGAAGAAAGAGCGGATGATAACTGCGCCTTGAGCGTCTAGTGTGGAAAACTTGAACTTACGATCTGTTGTGTTGAACCATAAACGACCTGGCTGAACTGGAATCGGATCAGCTTCTAGACGTTCTGCATATAGGTTTTCAATCCAGCTGTTATTAGCCATTGAAATACCGTGGAAAATTGGGAATTGTGCCATTAAATATATCCTTAATTAAAGACTGACTTATGAGTCAATTTGTTGTTAACAAACTCTTTTGTTAACTGTAGAATCTACTTCGCCTGTCTCTTCACGACAACTAGATGACTAGTTGCTAGATTATTTAATAGAAATTGAATATTTTGGATTGATATGTTATTAACTATGCAAATTAACTTATTACATATCTCTTTGAAAGAAAGTTTTCAAGGTAAAAAGCTCCCTGTCTACTTTTAACGCTTCACTATTACTGTGATTTACTCTCCACTCGACTTCAGATAAATCACTTTCAAATATAAAACTACCTTGTCTGTAATCTATAAACTGTGCTCCGGCGGCTTTCATATATGCTGCTAAATGTAATTCTCTTTTAGGTATTCTTATTTGCATAAACTATTGTCTCATTCGCCTCATCAAAGATTACATCTACGTAACCGGCAGCTTCTTGTGTCATTACTATCTCAAAGCTGTTTTGGTCTATAACATTAACACTTGCATAGAACCTCTGACCTGTTTCATTCATTAAAGTTTCTCTAAATCTAGTAGTATTCATATTGTGCACTACTAGCCAGCGTAAACTTGAATTAAAGCTGAACCTATGTATATTTAACTTAGGCTTAATGCTTTGCCACTCATTGGCACTAAAAACCTCAAGAAATCCTGTATCTTCGTTAAATCTAATAGTACCAGGGGCAGCTACTGGTCTTTCTACTGTTAACCCAGTAGGGACTTGTAGACCCTGTGCCTGTGTCACTTTAAGTACCGTTGCTGACGAAGATATAGAATCTGTTTGGTGGTTAATTTTAATAGCCATTGTGTCTCTTCTCTCACTATTATAGTATACTTTATTTATATAAAATTGAACCTTATGTTTGAGTCAACAAAAAAGCGCCTTTCGGCGCTTTTTTGATATCTACTAACAGTAAGTGATTACTGGAAGCTGATGTTTGCCATAGCAATTTTTGCTAGGTAGTCAGCAGCGTTACCTAGAGAACTTGCTGTGTTGCTTAGTTCTACATAACCGTAACGTGTCATAAAGCTGACTGTTGGCTCGAATGTAGCTGGGTCTAGAACAACACCAGAGCTCATTAGAGGGATGTATGGGCAGTAGAAAGCTGCTGCGTCCATCTCGTTAGGACCCTTATAACCAACTAGAACTGGAGTTGTCTCGTCAGCATAGCTGTTTACATAAACCTTCATTGAGTTGTTTAGCGTACCAACGAACTTTGTGTTTGTAGGTGCTTCAAATGTACCTTCAGTTGTACGAGCGAATGCAGATGTTGTTGCAGACTGTAGAACTGTTAGTGCAGTTGGGCTAACAACTACGTAGTTACCTGCGCCACGACGTGTGCGTTGAGCGATTAGGTTAGCTGCGTTGTTGATTAGGATAGCTAGAACAGCGTGACGATCACCAACGTATGTAGGTGTGCCAGTGAAAGAACCACCTGTCATATCGAATGTGCTTACTGCTGTACCGGATAGGCTTAATAGGGAACCTAGAACTTCCTGGTCGATTTCAGCTGTAATTTCTTGTGCTAGAGCAGCCATAATTTCTGCTTCAACGTCTAGACCGTGCATAGCTTGTGCATCTTGTGCAGCTTCAAAAGTCCAACGTGCGCTTAGTTTACGTGTCTTAGCTTCGACAGTTTGCTTTAGAACTTGAATGCTTAGTTTGTTACCAGCTTCGCCTTCTAATGCGCTTGTTGCTGCTGCGCGGCCTGTTGCTGCATCGCCGGAATATGCCTTAGCGATGTTGAATGGGCTTAGTGCTTCTTGACCTGCTGTAGCGCCGTTAGCTGTTTGTGCATAACGAACACGTAGAGTATGGATCTGACCTACTGGGCCTGTCATTGGCTGAACGCCAATGATTTCGTTAGCAATAACGCTAGGCATTACTCGACGAATTACAGGTAGGATGACCTTGTTTAGAACGGCTACGTTGCCGCTTGTTGTTGCGCCTGCTGTAACACTTTCAGTTAGATAACCGCGTGTGTTTTCTAGGCAGGATTCCATAACAACCTTACGGTTGCCGTTTAGACCTTCTAGTAGAGCTTCTTTAGTAGCTGACCAGTTAGTAGACTCAAAAAGTTGATTAGACATAGCTAATTCTCCTTACTTTCTTATAATTAAATTCCTGCAAGTTTTCGTAGTGAATAAATTTCGGCTTGTGCTTCTTTTACTTCACTCTTTGCAATTTTGTCGCCTGTAACCGCAGTCTTCTGTGGTTGCTTGCTCTCGACTAGTGCTTTTTTAGCAGTCTTGCTAGATGCGGCGCTGTCTAGAACGGCAGGCAGATATTTTTCGAATGATTCCTTGAGATTGTCAGTTCTTACTGTGGTCAGCAGATCTTCCATAATCTCACGTTTTTCCTTGGCTAGTGGGCCTAGGAGTTCTTGCATAATAGCACTACGCTTGACTGTATCTTCTGCGATACGAGTTTTACGTTGCGCTGCTGCAATCGCTTCGTCCTTAGTAGCAAGAGCCTTTGTACTTTCTTCAAGTTTAGACTTTAAGCTACCAATTTGTGCACTTAGCTTCTTTAGCTCTGTGCCATCAGCAAAGTGACTTGCCATATATTCTGCTGCGAACGCTTCCATAATCTTGCGACCGAAAGTGTTTTGTTTTGCAACTTGAATATCTTCTTTAAGTTGAGTAATCTCGCTCTTTAGTGTCTTGCCGATTACGGACTCGACGCGAGTTGCTGCTTCCTTAACGAATTTAGCCTTAGCTGATGCGATAATTTCTTTACCCTCAGTTACTAAACGAACACGAGCGTCACGTAGTGCCACTTCGTCTTCACGTAGTTCATTGAGTTCATTGGTTAGTCTGTGTAGAACGAATTCCTCTAACTTGCCGATATTGGAATGGTGTTCTTTGCGTTCTTGTCGTAGTTCGCCGATTTCTTTTGCTAACGCTTCCATAACGAACTTGTTTAATAGTTCACTATGTTCACGTACTTGTTTAGCATAAGCAACTTTAGCTTCAGCTAATTCTGCACGGTCTTGTTTTAGCTCGGTAAGTTCAGCAGTGATTGCCTCGGTTATCATTTGGTCCATAGACTCAACGATTAGACCCTTATCGTGCTCATAACGCTGTGCGAATTCTTCACGTAAAGTAGCTGTGATTTCAGCTCTAGCTTCGTTTAGCTTGGTATCCCAGGCTTCTTGAAGCTTGACCTTAACATCTTCTGAGATTACCTCTGAACCGAATAGTTCTGGAAAAGTTTTCATACTGTTTCTCCTAATCAGATCTTTAAGGTTTTGATTAACTTTAATACCTCTTCCTCAAGGTACTTTTGTGCTTTACTGTCATAACCTGCTGCTGTTGCAACGTCCATAAGCTGCTTATTGCGACGTGACATCATTACTTGTTCGTAAATTGCCTTAGGGTATGCTTCTGGAGCACTAGGATTTGCTACAATGTCAACTGTTACGACTTCGAAGTCCTTAACTTCTCCGCCTTCGTTAACGTTGCCTGAACCGCGTGAGCTAACACCTAACTTCACACCACTTTCCAGTAATGTCTTTACAATGTTTCCCATTGGAGTAGGAAGTATTTTCAACTTACCTATACCGTTCGATCCATCCATATATATGTCCGTAATCATATGGCTAACTCTGTCTAGGTTTACTTGCAAATCATCTGGATGATCTGCTTCGCCTAATACAGAGTATCCGCTATCAATACGTTCTTTAATACTCTTTACTGCTCGGCCGATTTCTGTAACTGGGTAAACACGTTGGTTCTGGTTACGTTTGTCGCCTTGCATAAAAATACCACTCATATACAAGTCGCGGCCTTTACCGTCGCGACTTTCTACGCTCTCGACTGTGACTCTCGCTTGATCAAATGTCAATGTTTCACGTAGTGGTATATAAGCCATATATTATTTTCCTGCGATTGGACTACGGCCGTTTGCAGCTTCTGGCTTAGCAGGAGCTTTTACTGAGCGTAGTTGTGGTGCAGATTTTTGACCTGGTTTGTTGCCAGCTGCGATGCTCATATCTTTAGGAGCTGCTGCTTTGCCACCTGTTTCAGCTGCGCTTCCGCCTAGCTTAACTGGCTTAGCTGCCATACCTTTAGCACCGCTGTTAGCAGTTACTGGACTCTTAGTGTTTTGACCGTTGTCGCCTGGTGTTGGCTTTGCAACTGCAATTAGGTCAGCACTTTCGTCTAGGCTTTCTTCAGTTTGTTCTTCTTCGCCGCCGAACTCATCGTCGCTACCGAATTCTTCTTCGCCTGCTTCATCAGCACCGAATTCTTCTTCGCCGCCCATTTCTTCTTCACCAGCTTCGTCAGCTTGTAATTCAGCAAATAAGCTCTTTAGTTCGTCTAATGCATCTTCAACGTCTAGTACAGCGTCTTGTACAGAAGCCATATCAGCTTCTTCACCAGCTTCGCCGCCTAGTTCTTCTTCGCCGCCTAGGTCATCTGCGAAATCTTCTTCGCCGCCTAGTTCTTCTTCGCCGCCGAACTCGTCGTCGCCTTCCATCTCATCTTCCGAGAACATCTCTTCAGTTTCGATTTCTTCTTGTGCGGTTTCGATATCGTCTGCAAAGTCGCCTTGTGCATCATCGGTAATTTCTGTTTCGAAAACGTCTTCTTCAGCTAGCTCGTCGCTCTGAATTAGACTTTCGTAAATGCTACGACCTTTTTCTACAAAGTATGTATGTAGAAGATCGCTAGCCTTGCCTTCTTCTTTATTTAGAATGTGCTCTAGCACTTGTTCTAGAATTTGTTTTGACATAGTATTCATCTCCTTTTGGCCAAAAGATACTGGGTTTCTTACGATTATTTAAGTAGTAGTTTAAAAATACCGCTTAAAACACCTGTAAAAACGCATTTTTTACACCAGTTTCAGTGTATATACCGCCAGTATCAATTATTGTTGCGCAGGTCGCTGGTAAATTACACCTAAGATCTTGTTACGCTTTTCTTCTTCGTTCTTTTTCATCTCTCTAATTTTGCGTAATTTGTTTAAGTGTTTTAACGTTAAGCGCGGCCTACGTGTATCTGACTTCTGACGCTGATCAGAATTTTTTGCAAAGTAATCGTGTTCTACATCCACGCTCTCTTTAAGTTCTAAAAATTTCATTGTTGTTCTCCGGGTGCAGGTTCTGCGCCTGCTGCTCCGGCATCTGCTGCTGGAACATCTCCAAAGTCTGTCGGTGTGTCTGTTGGCGGGTTAATGCCTACAGCGCCTAAATCGTTAGTGCCTAGATCGCCGCCCATTGGTGCTCCCATTGCTGCAATAGGATCTTGTCCATCTTGCTGACCACCTTTGTCAAATGCATCTGGGTTTTCTTCTATCCACATACGCTCGTTTTCTAAGATTTCGTCTTCATCTAGGTTTAGATACTTCTTAAGAACAAAGCGTTTGCTCATATATGGTACTTCGGCCATTTGTCCAAATATGCTTACACGGCTTGAATTTAGTTCAATGTCGCGATATGCTGCGAAGTTTTGTGGTGGTACAAAGCGTAAATCAAATGTACTTGCATCTACTTCGATACCTTTAAACTTTAAGAATAGCTTAAATTCTGCATCAAATTTAGGTGCAACCAAGCTCTGTATACGCTGGCAATACTTGTTAAAGCGGTATTCTTGAATGTATGCAGTGCCTACTTTGCCGTCATTATATGATGCTGTTCCGTCATCGGGGCCTGTTGGCATATAGCTGCTAGGAATACGTAGAGCTCGCATCATCTTGTTAGTAAAGAACTTTAAGTCGTCGATTTGACCTAAGTTTTCACCGCCTGGCAATACGTCAACTTTACTGCCGCGGCCGTCTGCACTTTGCGCAAAGAAATAGTCTTCCATAATAGATAGCGGGTTGTAACTAGCATCCATAACTGTTTGTCCACCACCGTTGCGACTAGGAATACGGCGTTGATGGATTTCGTTTTTAACTCGTTCCACAAAGCTCATAGCCATATGCGCTGGCATATTGCCTACGTCAATGTAGAATACACGGCGTTCCGGAGCACGTTGTACGCGATAGATAATGATGCTGTCTTCTAATAGTTCTTTTTGTTTGAAGATTTTAAACACTGGCTCTAGTAAACTAGTACCAAATGGCCAGTTCATATCCATACCCTCTGTCATTGAGAAGTGTATAACGTGCGCTGCATCTACGCCTACTTCGTTATCTTTGCCTAAATCGCTACCATAGCTGCGATAGCCGCTAGTTGCACTGCTGCTAGGGTTACCGTTAACAGCCGGAAAAGCGTTCATACTCATATATTGAGTATCGTGTTTTAACACTTCTGTTCCTGTTTTATCTAGCATATCAAGTGCTAGATTCTTAACTACATACTGTTCAGGGCGCTTGCCCTTTGTTTCGTTAATAATAACTTTAGATAGACTAGTAGGATCTATCCAAATCATTTCAAATGTTTCGGGGTCTCTTACAAAGAATTGGTCACCATACTTGATAGTACTACGGATCATTCTAAACAAACGCTTGTCTAGTTCATTGATCCTGCACCACTGTTTTAGTGCTTTTTTAACCACTTTAACTTCTGTTTCGCTAGGAGTTCCGTTAAAGTGTATGTCAAATGGCGTATCTGTTTTTACATCAAACTGTGTGCAAAATTCAGCAATAGTGTCCAATGCTGCGTTAATTTCACTGTCTTGATCCATCTGGTCGTACTGTGCATAACGGTCAACACGGTTAGGTGCTCCGGTGTATACTTCGCTTAGATAGTTACTAAATTTAGAGGCACGAACGTGAGCCCCGCTTCCTGATTCGCGTTTTGCATCAGGATTTAGTGGACTCTTGTGCACATTAAAATATTTTTTCCAGCTGGCCATTTGTAATCTCTTTGTCTGTTTGTGTATTTAGTACCTGTATCTTTAGTAACTTGTACTGCTGTTTTCCACTGCGCTTGCTGTATTTGCAGTATTTTTTGCAATATTAGCTTGCTGATCTGCGCTTTCTTGTGCGATTCTAGCTAGTCGTTCTAAATGTTCTGTGCTCTTATCGTTGGCTGTACGTTCTGTTTCCGCTTTAGCTTGAACTACTGCTGCGGCAGCTTCTTGCACTACTTTAGACGAGCCTGCAGGCTTACTGTCCATTACCGGGCTACTAGAGTCGGCTGTACTGGCGCTATCACCGAAAATCTTTTTACCTAACCAAGAGCTCTTGAACCAATTAGTCAGTCCGTCAAACATAGACTTAAAAAAGTCTCCTACTTTACTAACACTTGTGCCTATGTATTCGAATGCTGCTACTATTTTCTCACCAGCTGATGCTAGTAAGTCTCCTGCGGCCCTAAACGCACCTGTTACATATTCAACAGACGATGACCACGCTTGGCTTGCAAACTCTATTATATCATCCCAATGTTGAATAGCTACGCCAATTGCAGTTATCGCAGCTACTGCCCATCCGATCGGATTAGTTAGTAGTGCAAATGCTGCTACTACGCCTTTAACTGCTAAGAATATACCGCCCATTACTGCTATGACTGGCCCTACTACTTTAGAAATTCCAACTAGTCCGTCGATTAAGTAACCTGCTACTGTACCTAGACCTTCTAATACTGTTCCTATTGTTTCAAACACTTCAGTAGGAATAGCATCTAAGAATCCAAACAATTTATTAACAACATTTTGGTAAGCTGCACTTAATTTATTCTGTATGTTTAATAAACGCTCTTCTGCTCTATTTTTTAATTCTTGCGCATCTAATTGGTCCTGAGACATTACAGTCATACTCTTAGCTTTATTGTATAACTCGAGCATTTGTTTTGCAGCCTGGTCGCCTTGTTGTGCTAGTAATCTTAATGTAGGCAAGTTTGCTTCGGTACCTGCTAAAAATTGACGTTGTGCTTCGGCCATCTCAGTAGCAGTAGCACCCCCCTCGTTTAACATTTTGTTAAACTTAGTCATTGCGCCTAAATCAGTAAACGGTGCCAATGCTGCGCCTAACTCGGTGTTAATAATACTTAACCCAGCTGCTTCTGCTTCTACCATTTGTTTGTACAAGTCTACACCGAGCTTGCCAAATACTGCTTCGAACCCTGCACTAGCTTTAGACATACTAATCACGGCATCCTCTGTACTCTTGCCTAGCCTATTCATCCCAGCAATAACAACAGGGTTAGCTAATAAATCTTTCATATTTGTTTGAAGAGACTTAAAACTAGTACCAGTTGCTATGCTAATTTTACGCATCTGTTCCATACTGTTACCATATGCGCTAGATGCTTGATCCATTGCTGCACTACCTCGCAAACCTGTTTGTGCCATTAACTTAACATATGCTGCTGTGCTTTCAGCCATTGCCTCGTTGCTTTGCCCGAAGGTGCCAAATGTTGTTCGTATATTACCTTGCAATTCCCCAAAATTGCGAGCAGCTTCATATGCATTGTCTCCTAATGCCCTATATGTTGCTCCTGTGGCATCTATTGCTTTATAAAAAGCCTCAACACTAACACCTGCACGGTCGGCAATTCTTGCACTTTCACCTAAGCTACTACTAAATCCTAATCCTGCTTCGATAGCCGCAGGAAGCGTTTTTAAATACTTGCCCATCAGATCTGCATATGCACTTAATGCGTATGCAGCCATTGTCACTGCTGGCGCGAACTTCCCTGCAGATTCTGCTGCCTTAAACAAACCATCAGATGCAAGACTCAGCCCGCCTTGTAAACCGTCTTTACCAAAACTAACACCTATCTTCTTAGTGCTATCTAGTAGTCGTAATACGCCTTCGTCTTTGTTGTTTAACTTAAGAATGTTCTTAACATAGTCTTTAGTCTGATCGTTTAATTTTTTTCTAGTGTCTATTTCGTCATCAGATGTAGTATCACTACCTTTTCCGCTAAACGCACTGGCTCCTTTAACTGCACTCAACAAGGAGCGCATAGTTTCTTCTGTGGCCCACATAGGGGCTTTGCCACCATTAGGAAGTTCAATATCAGCCATTATCTGCGTATATAAATAGTAGAGTATATAGACACACTCACACTTTATTTATCGGAGAAAAAACCAGTGGACACACAGAAAACCAATCCTTTGTTAAATTTTAACAAGAAACCAGCAAGATATGTCAAGCTGCCTAGCCAAGGTCAAGGTTATACAAACATCAAGCTATCGGATTCAGGGGAACTCGCTGTATATCCGATGACTGCTAAAGACGAGCTTATGCTTAAAAGCCCGGATGCGTTATTAAACGGCGAAGCTGTTATCAATGTGCTTAGAAACTGTGCGCCTGATATTGCTAACCCTAGAGAAATACAAATCATTGACGTAGACGCTATTATGGTAGCTATCCGTATGGCTACATATGGCGACAATATGGAAATGGTAGCAGTTTGCCCGCACGACAAGCACGAAAATACTGTGCAAGTGCACTTACCTATGCTACTAGACCAGCAAACATACTGGACAGGGCTAACTGAAATCAAAACTAGTAGCGGCATTGTAGCCAAGCTGAAGCCATACACAGTTACTGATCAGAACAAAACTAGCCTAGTTAGCTTTGAGCAAATGACTGCACTGAGTCAAATTGACAAGCAAAACCTAGATACACAGACTAAGCTACAGACTGCAAACAGTACATTCAGCGAACTTATCAATGTAAGCATTGAGTTGATTGCAAGAAGTATCAATGCCGCAGTAACGCCCGACGGTCAAGAAATTACAGACTATAACTTTATTAAAGAATGGGTCATAGGCCTAGGCAAAGCAGACTACGACCTAATAGACACTGCACTAAAAGACTTGATTAAGATCGGCTTACCTAAGAGTATGAACATCAAGTGCGACAAGTGCAGCGAAGTGTTTGAAGCTCCTATTAACTTTAATCCTAGCGATTTTTTCGGATGAGGCTTTCGAGTCTCCAGGAAGATCCTAGGAAGCTGCAAAAATACGTAGAATCTATAGAATCTGACTCGGAAGCCATAACCAAAGACGTTATAGCACTTGCTGTCTATAGCAACCAGCCGTACAGCGAGATTTATAATATGGATCCAAGAGAACGCAAAGCCCTAGCAGAAGTACTCAAGGAAAGAGCAGAAGCAGAAGAAAGAGCTATTAAAGGAAATAGATAAAATGCCTATGACAGGCCTTAATAAGAAAAGTTTTTAATCTACTTTATTAGCTGCTTATCAGCAGCTTGATTTTCGTATTACTTCGTAATACTCAATCTACTTTTTAACAACTTAACAGTCGTTAACTAGTAGATTTTTTTATTGTAGAACTTAGTAAATTATTTCCCAGAGTGTTCAGTCACACTTAGCCTGTTACGGCTAAGAAAAAGCATTTCCCGTCGGATCTTGCCACTCTCTATTGCGGAAACCTAGTTGTCTAGGATAAGGCGGTTACGCTGTACCTTATTATACCTGCTTGTATAACGCAACGTGCAGTCCCAATAGAGCTGAATCTACACGTTTGTGGGTTGTAATTGTTCACCAGAGCCCACTCTTTTCGACTGTACATATACTAAACTCAGTTCTTTTCAAGTCACTGAACTACGTCCTGTTACGGATAGTGAGTTTTAGTCTCTGCCACTGCTCAGAAGTTCCTACCCTGCGACATCACCAGGGGTTCGGGCACATAGTTATCTTGCCTGTGCTAGCATTATCAGCGGAAATTGTGTGTTAAAAAGGGGATTTAAAAGGGATTAAGAGTGAGTGCAGAGTGTTTTGAAAATGTTTGTGTTGTATTCCCAGAAGGAATCAAAGTCGAACATTTTCCAAGTGCCGTAAGTTTTGTTGAAGTATATTGTGTGAGGAATTGAGTGGTCCCAAGTGTATTTGTCTTGAACTAGAATAAATTTGCCAATGCGGGATATTTTAATAAAGAGTATGTTGACGTCGTCCGGATCTGCAACATCCATAAGTTGATTGATCCAGGAGTCTAATTGCTTGCACTCACCTTGCAAGAGTTGATGAAAAGGAAAGTCGCCGTAATTCTTACATTCTGCGTTAAATCGTTTAAAACTTTCTCCTGGAACAATGTCCCCTTTGAAGCTACGGATTTGACCTTCGTGTAGAAATTGCTTTCTAACCTGATTGCTGCCGCCCACATATGCACCAGAACCAGGGGCTCTGATGAAAGATTCTTTATAAGTTGATGTTAGGAACTTAGCTACGTCCCGTTCCCAGGAACTACCTTTTTGTTTTTGTGGACTCGGCATACTATCTTAGTTATCTCATATATCCTCTAGATCACTTTTTACTAGGTAAATGTTTAATCATTCTATAGAATTCGGGCTGCATACCCACAGCATTGCAGCTAGCAAGTCTGTCTGTATTAGTCACGTGAACGTGGCTTTGAATTTTATCGCAGCCTAACTCTATAATAACTTTCTCAAAGTGTTTGTGCATTATACTGTATAGACCCCTTTTTCTGTAAGAGCCGTCTATACCACTTAATACAATCCACGCTGATTTATTGCTTTTAATAATATCAAAAACAATGTGTCCGACAACCTTGTTGTCTACTTCTACATAGATTGCACTGCAATTATTGTGCCCTGACATAGAAGAATTAGTATGTCCGTTGTCAATTAACTCTGCTAAATTCCTTAAGAATATGGGAGTTACTGGACTGTTGGCCAGAGAGTCTGTGTATTTCACTACAACTTGCGACCCTCTGCGATCAACTTCACGTGCAATAATTTTTATCATTTTAAGTTTCGATCATATCTACATCTATATCAAATGTAGTAAATCCGTTTTCTTTTGTTACTTTAAGAATAGTGTTAACACGACCTACCAGTTCATCTCTGTGACTGATCAGGAAGATGTTTTTGTTTTGTTCGCGACCCATTGTCTTAAGGATACCTAGCGCACTATCAACACCGTTAGGGTCCATACCGCTGTCAACGACTTCGTCTAGTACAGTTAAGTTGATAGGGTGGTTTAGACTTTCAAATACATCACGGAAGCTCCAACTTAGTCCTAGAATTAAACGATTGCGCTCACCCCGACTTAGGTTATCAAAGTCAAACTCTTGTCCTAGTTGCGTAATCTCTACAGTCAAGTCGCTTTGAAATTTAACAATGTGCGGTAGCCCTAGTTTCTCAAGGTAATGTTCAAGTCGGTGATTTAAGTAGCTTAGGTTCTGTTCGATAATCTTTTTACGAATAAAGCTGTCTTTGTTAGTCAACAGTTTAAGCAAGAACTCTTGATGGTCGTTGTACTTGGACAATTCGTTGATCTTATCCCAAGAAATCTCAGTTAGTGCAGTCGCCTTAAGGTGTGCAATTTGATCACTATATGGATCTGCTTCTAACAACTTGTCTTCTAGCTGACGATAGAAGTTCTCGATAGTAGTCTTATGATTAATAGCATCGTCTAGATTCTGGTAGCGAACACTAGGTGCTGTCCCGATAGAACCTAGCTCTAAAATTTTAGCTTCTATAGAAATAATCTCTTCGACTTCTTTGTCTAAATCTTGCTGTAACACACTGATAGCATTGACAATATCAGCAAGCATAGACTCTTGTTTAGCATCGTGCAAGTCTTGACCGCAAGCGTGACAAGTATGTTCTTGCGTTTTGGATAGTGCAAGATTCAGTTCGTTAACTTGATTCTCTAACTTCTTCTTAGCAGAGCTATGTGTTGCTAAGTCTTTGTTTAAGCGTCTGAGTTGAGACTCTTGTTCGCGCCACTTAGTTAGTTCTTTATGCGCTACAAGCTCTTGATCGATATTGATATTCTCTAGCTCTTTAATAGCAGCGTGTAGCTTTTCGATGTCAGTTTCTCTACCCTTAAGCCAAAGAGAACTGCGGCGCTCTAAGTCTGCGATACTCTTTTCAATTTTAAGATTGCTTTCTTGCTGCGCTTTGATTTTAAATTCTTCTTCTTTAACACTGTCTTTAATCAGCTTGATAGACTCTTTAAGTACAGTAGCCTTCTCGCTCAATTGAGTAATGCCTAGTAGCTGTTCGATAATCTCTCGTTGGTCGTTTGCCTTCAAGCTAAGGAACGGAGGAGTGTAGGTGTTAAGAGCAACAATATGCCTAAACATATCTGCACTTAGTCCTAGCACTCGCTCAATATGCTCTTGTGTTAGCTTACTTTCTCCCTGCCCTTCATCAGTTCCTCCATTATTGACTTCGGAGTCGTTAACCAAGAACCTGAATATGTTGGGCTTACGACCACGTTCGATTTTGTAACTGTGCCCGTTCTTTTCGAACTCGACAGTAACGAGCATATTTTTTGCGTTGGTTTTGTTAACAAGATTGTCTTTCCTGATATCAGTAACGGCTGTACCATACAAGCCGTAGCACAATGCATTTAGCAGTGTTGTTTTACCGGTACCATTCCTACTACCATCGCCGCCTTGGTCGAGGTTGTTGCCTAGTACCAGTGTTAATCCGTGTTGGTCGAACTTTACAGCCTGGCTGACATTGCCAACGCTCATAAAGTTTTTTACTGTTAGATTTTTTATATTCAGCATCTTGTTATTTTAGTTTAAACTGTTGTAGATTTCAATCAGTGTTTGCTTGTTAATTACATCACTGTCAATAGCAGCCAATTGACTTAACACAATGCTGTCAACGCTTTCAAATTTAATTTCGCCTTCGTCCCATTCCTGGGCGTGTTCGTCTTTCTTTGCAGGAATAAAGCTAATTTCTCTAACTTTATACACTTCTTGAAAGTTTTCTTTAAGAAAATTGCTTTCTTCGTAGGAAATGTCTATATCTATAGTAACTCTTGCAAATGTGTTAGAGTCTAAGTAGTTTTCTGGATTCTCAATTAGCTTAGACAATGCAATAGTCCTAAATTTAGGAGCATCGGGCCAAGCAACATACTCTGGGGTACCATCCCACTCTAACATCATCATACCTCGATCGTCGTCCCACGCATCTGCAAAAGTATGAGGGAACGGATTACCGATGTAGTGTACATTAGCCTGACTCTGGCGCTTATGGAAATGGCCGCTAAACACATAGTCTTGGTTAGGGAAGTTCTTGCTGTTAAGCCCGCCGTGGTCTGGCATCTGTACCATAGCGTTCATATAAAAGTTCGGAAGCTCGAAGTGTCCGAACACGTACTTGGACTTGAGCGACTTCATAGACTTCCATTCGTCTTCTACTAGCCACGGGACGATAGAAACATTGCCTAGAGTTAGAATATCATTAACAATAACAACGTTATCGATATTCCTAGCAAACGGCAAGCTACTAATTTCTCGCTTTTCTCTGTAGTAGAGATCGTGGTTGCCAGAGATTAAGTAGACCTTTTCGAAGTTCCTGCTTAATGTCTCGAGATTACTAACAGTGTAGTTTAATGTGCTAACGTTAACGCTAGCACGATGATCGTGCCAATCACCTAAAAAGATAGCAGTTTCGCATCCGTTAGCTCTGGCAGTCTCACAAAACCAATTTACAAAGTTTTCGCAATCTTGGTTATGTGACCTACTGTTGTTCCTACGTCCAAAGTGGATATCAGTAAAACAAGCTACCTTTTTAAATAAATTACTCATCAATAGTTCCTACATTATCTTTAAGAGCAGATGCCCGCTCTCTCTCGATAATTGTAGCATATTCGTGTTCAAGCTGTCTAGTGAAACTGGGCATCTGTCCGGATTCCATTAACAAGTCGTCTCGTATCAATTGATTTTTCTTTTCAATGTTTACTATTCGAGTAAAGCTATTGGTTAGTACTGCGGTGTAATAAGCAAATGGATTGTCGGATTTTGATTCATCAAACTGAAGTCCGATCTGACTTAACTGTAGTAGTGCTTGTCCGCGCATCTCTTCAATGTATGTATAACCTCGCCAGTTACTGCGCATACTATACCGCTCTGCTAGCTTTATGTACATTTTTGCAAGATTATTTGTAGTTTTTCCGTGTTCTATACTAAATTCACCGCTAGTTAAGTCGCCTTTCCAGTGACTTCTTACAACTTCAGTGACTTGCCCATTAATGAATGCGTAGTGCTTAAATGGAGGAAAATTAATTTTAGTATGGTGATCGGCGACACTCTTTGGCTTGTTCTTTCTGCCCGGCTCCTCGGGAATATGATCGAATGTCATAATTCTGAACACTAGTTCGTCATTTTGAATAGTACTAGGATCGACTTGATGCTGTGCGCTTTTTGGCTTTTCCCCTTTGCCTCGCTCTTGCCATTGCGCTATGGCTGCTTCTAATAGTTCTGCTGCTTTCTTGTCTGCACGTTTTTGTCTGGCGTATTCTACTATACCTTCGGGGTACTGTTCGCTAACTAAGTTTGATTCTATATCTGTTACATTAGCGACAATTACGTCATAATCTGCGTACTTCTTGTCTAGCAGCCAACTATAAGTTAATTTACTTTTATGTATTTCTTTGAGCAATTCTTTATTACTCAAGTATATTTTAGGTGCTGTAGCTGTCATAGTATTAACTATAGCAAAAAAACAACACCAATGTCAACCGAATCATTAAAACTAGTGTTTTTGTTTTCAATAAATACAGTAAAGGATATCATTAGTATGCGAGCAAGCGAACTTTCTAGATTTTTAGTAATTTACCCTGGGCGATTCCAGCCCTTTCACTTAGGGCATAAAAGTGTTTACGACTATCTAGTTAAAACATTTAAGTCTAGCCCAGTGTTTATTGCAACTAGCAACAAAGTAGAACCTCCTAAGAGTCCGTTTAGTTTCGACGAAAAAGCATATATGATGGAACTAACTGGTGTACCAGCCGACGCTATTGTGCAAACAGTGCAGCCATACAAAGCTAATGAAATTACTGCTAACTATGACCCTGCTAAAACTGTATTGATATTTGCAGTCAGCGAAAAGGATATGGCAGAAGATCCTCGCTTTCAATTCAAACCACTAAAAGACGGCCGTCCTAGTTATTTTCAACGATTTGATCCTCACGGCCAACTAGCAGGCTTCGACAAACACGGATATGTGACTACGGTGCCTACTGTAAATTTCAATGTACTAGGTAAGCAGGTTAAGAGTGCTAGTGAAATTCGTGCCCTGTATGCAGCAAGCAACGAAGAACAGCGTAAACAAATTGTAGCTAACTTGTACGGTAAGTTCGATGCCGGTGCATACAATATCCTAAACAAAGGATTATTAAATGGCTGATAATAGAGTTTATTTGCGATTAAAGCGTGGATCAGCTGATCCTATATTTGACTACCCGGTAATGGCTCCGCTAAAGAAATTCGGCGGCGTGTTGTTCCCTTATACTCCTGTGGTGCAACACGTGCAGCAGGTTTCTTGGCAACAAAATGCTTTGACCCATACTAACTATGCACCGCAGGTTTACGGAAGAACAGAGAATCCTAAAATTAATATAAACGAAGCTAAGTTCACTGCCACCACAGAAGAAGATGCTCAGTACCTATTAGGTGTGTTATTTTTCTTTAAGTACATTACAAAAATGCACTTTGGTAAAAAAGACGGCAAAGCCGGTACGCCGCCTCCTGTATTAGAATTTAGTGCATATGGGCAAAGTCAATACAATAACGTTCCTGTAGTAATTGCCAGCGTAAACTATCAGTATCCTAACGACATTGATTATGTAAGAGTGCAGCCAGAATTTAGTGGTACAGGTCAAGAAGAATTAGTTCCGATTGTTATGTCTCTGAGTATAGATATGCTAGTGCAATATAATGTTAAGGACATTAGAGACAATTTTAACTTAAACGATTTTGCATCAGGACAACTTGCTAAAAAAGGATATATTTAATGGAATACAAATCATCTAGTCCTTATTACAATACACCTATCTCTAAGTTTTACTTAGATGTGGGTATTACTTCTATACCAAGAGACGGTTCGGAAGTTCCTGTGACGATTGAACCTAAGTATCACCGCCGCCCTGACTTGTTAGCATATGAACTATATGGCACTAGTAGGTTATGGTGGTTGTTTGCCGCAGTTAACCCTGATGTATTGCAAGATCCTGTATTTGATTTTACATCCGGCAAAGAGATAGTGCTGTTAAGTAAAGAACGAGCACAAGAATATCAATAACATTTTAAAGACACACAATGACAGCAAAACCGCCAATAGACCAAGTTGCAAATAAAGCACGAGTAGTTAATGCTACTTTGAGCAAATCGTCTGCGGTTAATTCTGCAGAGCAGCAACAACAAGAATCTAGATCTAAAGATACTACAGTTGTTCCGGTGCAAGAGCAGCTAGCAGCAGGTGCAGCATTCAAGGACAATATACTGCAAGGATACGACAACGTTGCTTATAATTTTAAGCTGGTTATGGTTAATCCTGCACTTGTAGAAAACTTCGATATCACTCAAGGTATCACGCTAGCACAATCTGGCGTAACGACAGACTTAGTCATTAAAGATTGCACATTCAATCACATTGTGGGTTGGACTGCTAAGGCCCAAGGTGCCTTTGCACACAGTGGCAAAATGACTATTGTTGAGCCATTGGGTGTTAAATTCTTAGACAAACTAGTAACTGCTGCTCGAGCTTTAAGAATTCCTAATCACACGCAGGCAAGGTACTTGTTAGAGCTAACTTTTAACGGCCGTAATACTGTAACTGGTGTAGAAGAAATTGCAATTACACACCATATATGGAGTATATTCTTTGTCAAAGTACAAATGAACGTTGATGCTAGTGGCGGCGTATATAATATCGAGTTTAGAAATCAGTTAGAAGCTGCACAAGAGAATATTGTAGAAAACTTAAAAGACATTGTTAACATTCCAGCTAACACATTAAGAGATTATTTTTCTGGCTTAGAAAAAGCATTAAACGAACGAGAAGCAAAGAACGTTGGCATTACTAAATTTGTTCCTAACGAATATCATTTCGTGATTGATCCTGAAATTGCAGGTTACTCATTCGCTAACTTTAATCCTAGTCAAGTTACTAAATCTAAGAACCAACACACTAAAGACGGTAAAGCAGTAGCATCATTTAGAGAAGGTACAGGGGTACTTGGCTTGATTAACGTTATTATGTCCGGGACAGATCAGTTCCAGCATTTTCAAAAGCTAAAGTCGGGCGAAACTAAAAAGACAAACGAAACATTAGCAACTAAAAAAGATAAAGAACAGGCCGATATAGCAGCAGACTTAGCCAAGTTCTATAGAGTACAAACTTGGTGCGAGTGCACAGAGTTCGATTTCTTTACTAAAGATTACGGTAAAAAACTAACATTCTTTATATTCCCTACACTAGCACCTCAAATCATTACACCCAGTGAACAAGATATTGCATCGTCTAAAGATTACGGTGAATATGTGTCTATGCAGAAAAAAGCAGCCCTTGAGTCGCAGTCTTTACTAGCCAAGCGTTATGATTATGTTTACACTGGCACAAACACTAGCGTGGAAAAATTTGACATACAAATGAACTATTCGTTCTACCAGGCATTGCCTCCTAGTGATGCAGGCTTTGTGTCTGACGCTAGTCAGTTGGGTAAAAAGATAGATCCTAACTTAACACCGGAATTGCTCAAAGACAAGCAAGAAGTAAGAAAACGTTGGGAAGCGAACAAAGTAGAGATTACTAAATTACAAGCACAAGGCAAGGGTGAAAGTTCAGAGGCTGAAAAATTAAAGAAAGAGCAACAACAATTAGCAGGCGCACTAACAGAAGAACAACAGTTAAAGAAGCAGGCACTAGGTCCGTTGCGTGTATTTGAGCAAAATCAAGGCAGGGGATACAAACAGCCTAGGTTACATTATGTTGATGATGGCGAAGTTGCGTATATCAATGACAGTAGTTTAGATCCGCAATTTATTGTATATCGATTCTTAGAGGATGATGTAGGTACAGAATTAACCAGCGGCGGCGTCGAAGGTCCGTATGCTAAAAACCGCGGATCTTTTGCTTATGTGTTTAACCAGCTACGCCAAAGCGGAGACCTTATACAGATCAAAGTTACTGTAGTAGGCGACCCGTACTGGTTTGGTAGAGACAATAAAGTGCTAGCAGACTTAAAGAAGAATGTAGCAGGGCAGAAGAGCATTATGACTGCTGAACAAAGTACAGACTTAAAGAAACAGTATGCAGACTATGAAAAAGGCGCAAATTACTTTTACATCAAGTTCCAAGGCCCTAATGATTATAATCCAGACACAGGTTACATAGAATTTGATACAAACGATGTTATTAGCGGTGTATACTTAGTTAAAACAGTTACGTCTACATTTGAGGGTGGCAAGTTCACGCAAACGTTAGATGCAGTAAAAGATATGGTTATTATGCAACCGTTTATTGTAAAGACTGAAAATCAGTTTACTAAAGACAAGAAAGAAAAGCTAGTAACTGATAGAGAGTTTGCACAGAAGAATAGAACAGAAGTGCAACAATTAGCAGACAGTGGTGATCAACGTGCTAAAGATATGTTAAAGAAAATAAAATAAATTAGTATATGGCAAAGTCTACACTAGCAGGTCAAGTAAGAGAACAATATAAAGACGGGTCGAGCGGCCGAGTTAACCTCGCTGCGGGTATCTACTTGGCTATCGTAAAAGATACAGTAGACGAGCAAAAGCAAGGCCGTATACGAGTTTGGATTCCTGAGTTTAAAAGCAATCCAGAAGACGAATCTAGTTGGTTAACAGTTAGTTATTGCAGCCCGTTTGCCGGGGCGACAGATCCGTTCAAGCTAGGAAATAATCCGCAAGAATTTAGCGATACACAGAAATCTTACGGATTCTGGTTCACTTTGCCCGACGTTAATAACGAAGTCCTAGTAGCGTTTCCTAGCGGGGATTTAACTAGAGGTGTTTGGATAGGTAGCTTGTTCCAAACAGCTAGTAGCTATAGCGTACCTGGCATTGCATACGGTAATACATACGGTGAGCAGAAAAACGAATACTATCCTAGCGCAGAAAAGAATAAAAAAGACCCGGACGGTAACGAAGACTTACGTCCTAAGCACACTACATTAGGTACTGCATTAAACAAACAAGGCCTGCTGAGTGACTTAACTCGAGGTGCCGGCACCAGCTCGAGTATGCGTGAAAGCCCGAGTAAAGTTTTCGGTATACTTACTCCCGGCCAACATCAGTTTATAATGGACGATGGCGATGAAGCAGGCGGCAACAGTTTAATTCGTTTCCGTACTGCTAATGGAGCACAGATATTAATAGATGACACACACGGTTTAATTTACTTTGTCAACAAAGATGGCACTGCTTGGTTAGAGTTAAATCAAGAAGGGCACATAGATGCTTATGCCGCACAAGGCATTAACTTAAATGCAGGCGGAGATTTTAATATCAGAGCAGGCGGCAATGTCAACGTTGAAGCAGCAGGCGACATTAATATGAAGTCTAACGAAATGCGCCTATTTGCTAACAATACATTCAACCTAAGTTCTGTAAGCGGCACAAAGTTAAGCACAGGCGGCAGCACTGAAATAGGTAGTAGTGCCGACCATATAGAAACCGCAGCAAACATACATATGAACGGTCCGCTAGCTGCCGAAGCAACAGCCCCTACAGTTAATCAGTTACCAGTCAACTTAATCGTTCGAAAAAGTATTGCCAGCAGAGTGCCGGAAGCAGAACCTTGGAAAGGTCACGAAGTCAGTGCAAGTACTCTAAGTAGAGGGCAGAGCAGCCAAATTGCAGCAGGCGCGGCTGGGAGTGCCGGCGGCGAAGGAGAACCTAGCGGAGACGGAAAAGTTGTAGACACTAGTGATATCACACCTACCGAAAACGTAGATACTAAGACTTGTCAACCGGTCGGATCGTTACACGTCAGCAAGAATATTGTAGACTACATTATTGCTAAAGAGCGATGGAGGCCAGTAGAGTATTGGGACTTTAGAAGCAACAGTATAGGATTCGGGCACTTACAAGACGGCAAGAGTTATGATAGTGCAACAGAGTTTGATAACGGTTTAGATTGGGATGCGGCGTATAATAAATTCCTGCAAGACATCAAGAGTTTTGAAGGTGCAATCAAGAGTATGTTTAAGTCTACTAAATGTATGACTCAAAATCAATTCGATGCACTAGTGTCAGCGGCTTACAATATGGGACAAGGTAACTTGGCCAAATGTAATGCCGGCGGAAAGAAAATTGCAGACTTAGCAGCTTCGGGCGAATGGGATAATGTAGCTAACGCATTAGCAGGGTATCCGCACGAGCAAGGCCGAAGACAAGAAGAAGCAGTTATACTAAAGAAGGGATATTACCCTGCAAATAGTAAATCTAAAGATGCACTAATACAAGAAGGTCTTAAGATTTGTAAGAGCTGGATTGAAGGCAATCGTGCACAAATTAAAGGGCCTGCCATTGACGGCAGACCTGGTGCGTTTAAGCCTATATTCGGCGCTCCTACTGAACGTCAAAAGAAACAATGGGCATCAATTAAAGCAAAGTACGGTATGTGATTATTGGCTACCGAATCTAACGCCAACTAACATTGCATCACCGCCTTGCTCAAAATCAATATGTACTCCGTCGTTAACATATCTAACAGTATAGTCGTTGATGTGATTGTCTTTAAGAAACTTCCACACTTCAGTTAATTCTAATGTTTGCATCATATTGTTGAATACAGTGCTTTCAGGGGGATTTTTCTTAATAAACACAGACGCTGTCATTTTCCTGCTAGGTCCTTCATAAATTTTTCTTTTAGTTTTTCTTCTAGCAAGTCTTGCTCGTTACGAACTAGATGGGTAAACACAGTTTCTACAGTTTTGAGTATTAGCAACTTGCCCTCGTCATTCAAGTGACTATACTCTGCACCTACGCTGCTAATGTATGCTAAGTCTCTATTAGACATTGCTTGCTTAATCACTCCTATTAACAAGCTAGCGCACTCTTTGTCTGTAAATTTAATTTTATTAGACATTGGTCTGTTATTTTTTATAATAGACTTTGCCGTCCGTTTCAAAATCCAAGCCCGCCATACGCCCCTCGTAGGCGCGACCATTGTATAGCATTTTGATTTTAACTGCCTTGTTAACAACCAAAGTGATGCTCGAATTTTGTTTAAATTCATATACTACTGCTTCTGTTAGTTTACCGCTAGGCACGGCTTTTAGTGTACAATATTGTTCCATTATAATTTCACTCCATAACGCTTTTCGATATCTCGTAGTGCTTGCTCGTACTTGCGTTCGATTTCTTTGTCTTGCTTGTGGAACCTAACAAAGATGATTGCCATCGGGACCCAGAATAAAATGAAGGCTAATATACCTGCTGTCCAGTTCATTAGCCGCCTCCCTTTAGTAGCCAGATTAAAATATCTTCCTTGGCTAGGATACACAAATCCTTACTGAATTTAGTAACAGGACGGGTAGTCTTGCTGGGTTTGGCTAACATAATTTTAACACTACCTGCTCCATTGCTGCGAGCTTTACCTAGACCTAGTACTTTGTAGATGTTGTTATGAAACACAACATAGTCGTCGATTTTGATTTCCCTGTCGATGAGATCGGTGATCATTTGCTGATCCTATATCCAGTTGTCCATAGATCAATTCTAAAGAACCAATTGCCGTTATTTTTACCGAAACCGATACGTAGCATTCGGTTATCTTTATCTAATAGAATTTTAGTTAACATTATTTGTCTAGTCCTTTAATCCACGGGCTTTTGATACCTTTTTCGTGGTAGTCGCGAGCCCTGCCTGAATAATACATAATTTCTCCACATTGAGTACACTTGAACCGATGTAGGTCAATGTCTACTGTAGTATAAACAGTTTGATAGTGCCAATGCCCAGGGTCGATGTATCCCCATCCGCTGTCATAATCATCGACCCACTCTGAAATTTCTTTTGTATGAGTGCAACTCATTTGTCGTCTCTGAATCGGAGGAATCGAGGGAAGCGCAGACTATACGTACCGTCTTGATTGCGAGTCACTGCATCGGCTAGTACTTCTACTGTTTGCCCGAACAAGGCGTTCTTGTCATTCCAGAAAGCAATACGTTGTTCGTCGGTAAATCCGCTACCCACGTTAACAGTGATACTACGACCAGCATCCTCACCTTCACAAATAAGAGCGCCTAAGCGTCCTACATTTTTGCCTGTACCTTCTTCTACACCGATGACAGTTAGATCCAATGTAATAGTAGGCTTAATTTTTAGCCAAGCGTGGCTGCGTTTGCACTCGTACTTTGCATCGAGGTCTTTGAGCATAATACCTTCGTAGCCTCCGGCAATAGCACGTGCGTTAATCTCTTTAAACTGCGCTTTACCTTCTTCGCTATCTAGGTCCACAATCTCGTGTCCTACTACTTCTACGTTAGGAGTCTCTTCTGCCCACAAGTCTTTCCAAGCCTGTAGTTTAGCACTGCGATCTACTTGTTTACGATCCCACTGACCCTTGTTGAACGCTTCTAAGGTGACAAAGTCGAACAAGTGCAACGTAGCATCTTCTGCTTCAACATCGCTCTTGCGATGCACTTGCTTCATCAGGTCCTGGAAGCTACTGGACATAATTTCGCCGTCGAACACCACGGCTTCGGTAATACCTGTCACAGTCTTGGCAAACTGGCGCTTGATGTGTTCGAAGTTTACAAGCTCTTTACCGTTGCGGCTAAACTGGTCCACTTGTCCGTTAGGATACACAATGGTCAACACACGAACACCGTCGAGCTTGACCTCAATCATCTTCTTGCCAGCACACTTCTTAGGATGATCTGTGCCATCGTGTGCCAGCTGGCAGCTAAACACTGGGATAATCAGCTCATCACGGCCAGCATCTTTAGCAACAGTGTTGATGGTCTTTTCTGTAATACCGCAACGCAGATCCTTAATAAGGATCAATCGGTACCAGTCGTTCCATTGATCCTGTGTAGCACAGTCCATAGCCAGCTGAATAGCATCACGAGCAGCGTGGCCAGTTAGCTCACGATTTTGTAGACTGTCTGCAAGTTGCTTGAACGCTTTCCACGGAAAGCCTTGCCCGCCTGCAATATCTTTAACAGGCACTTGTTTAACGCCAAACGTAATCAGTGCATTATATGCCAGTTGTGCACCTTCAAAGAAAGTAGCAGCTTCTTTGTCGTCAAGCGCACTGGCAATAAGAGCTTCTTTAGCCTTGCGCCCGGGCTCTGCTGCCAGTGATTGAATTAGTTGCCAGGGTGTCATTTACTGTCCTTGTTTCGTTGATGTTTAAATTCTCGTTTTAACCAATATTTGTATCGCTGAAAGTATTCTTGCATTGCATAGTCGGGGTCCTTGCCCGTCCATTCGAATACTTCATCGCGGTGCTCGAACCAAATATTGCGCACCCAATTTGTAAATTCTTCATTCTTTTTCATATGTCACCATAAGATAGGTTCTACTGCACGTTCACCCTTAAGGGTTTTCATCATCTCGTCCTCTCTTGAATATACCAGACGCCTGTCGAGTAAAGCAAGATAGCGATGCTCTTCGTTCATACTTAGCCAGGTATTCACTGTGTCATAGTCCCCGAAAGAGATTCTAGGGGCAGTGTCGGCGAGCCAGCCTACTAGTTTTTTAAGGGCGGGAATACTGTTAGCAGGGTGACTATGTTGAATCGCGCCGACAAAATCGTTAGCTAACAGTGCTGTAAAAAAGCTACCCGGACTAAACCCAAACACCAAGTAGTTATACATTGGATCGGCGTATTCTTTGTCTACTTGCCAATTGGCAAAAGTAGTAAGCAGTCGAGCCTTGCTGTGTTCTCCGATATTCACTTGAGTACCTCTGTGATGTGTTTGCAAGCGCCACGGAAAGTAAAGCCCGGGCAAGTACAAGTTTTTTCGTCCGGGTCAACAAAATAGCTATTGCCCTTGCTACCTTTGATTTCGATTAGGTTGCTTGCTTGCTTAACTTTAAACAGTTTTGCATCAGCCTTGACAAACTTACGACCACGCTTGTCGATTGTCATAGGCTTGCTAAAGTAAAACGGCTCGCCTTGTCCGAACTTAATGTAAGCTACAGCCTTTTGTCCGTCGAACAAGTAGATGTGATTGGTCTGCACATCTACATTGTCCCAAGCAGTGACTTCGCGCAAGGCTTCCATATTAAGCCTCGACGGTGTAAGCCTTATCCCATTTGCCGATATTAACGTCGATGTAATGAGAACAGTGGAAGTAGTCGGATTGAATGTCCGAGTGATCGAAAAAGTCAGGCCCTTTCATAGCAGGAATTACTTCGCTCAAAAACTTAAGAGCTTTACCGTCGAAGTGCTCTTTGTACCAATAAGTATTGACATTGATACTCTTAGTAGCAGGTTGGAAAGGCAAGTGCTCGGGACGGGGTTTCGCACCGCAGACTTTGTTATAGTTTCCCAGAAAGTCGATGCTACCACTCTTGATGTTAAGCACTAGAGTGCTGTGGTGACGCACTGCAAGACTCGCCTTAACACCGTGCTTCTTGCAAATAGCTTTGATCTTAGGGGCCAACTTTGCTTTAAGTTCTTGGGAAACGTATGCCATCTTCAACTCCTGTTTTGTTACGCTATGAATGTATTATAGCACTTTTGGATTTATTGGTCAAATTACGCCAAAGTCAGCTTGACTTCGACAACTTCCATCTCGCACCGTTGTTCCTTGCCGTGTTCTTGCAGATATTTGATACTGTCTGCAAGGTTGTTTGTGCTCTGTTTAAGGACTTCGATGTATTCCTTCAACAGTGCGTGATGGTAGACTTGTTCATTACCGTCATCGTCGTATACACACCAAGTCCAACCACCGTAGCGATTGACTTCGCCTTTGTCAGCCTTAGCAAACATCGTACGAGCCGCTTTCTCTGCGTTCTCACGCTTGTTAAACATAGCCGCACTTTGCAGGTCGGCATTAAAAGTGCAACGATTGCTACCAGTGCAGTAGGTGTTAGTGTTCTTTTCGCGGATGACGAACAGGCTTGCCATTGTCAGCTCCTTACAGTACGAATGCTTTACCGAATTTTTTAGTGAATTCAGTTTTAGAAACACTTTCAATTTTAGGGTCAATGCCATCGTAAGTGTTAAGTACTTTCTTAACATCAAACACACTCATAGCACCGAAGTCGTAAAAGCGGTCCATATACATACCGTTCATATCCGTTTCGTACATAACAACACGATCAGAATCTTCGTTACGGGCATAAATGCGGTACAGTGTGCGGTCCATCTTTAACTCCTGTTTTGTGTTGCTATGAATGTATTATAGCAGGATTGGAATTATTGAGCAAATTTGAGCCAGGTATGTACTTCTGGCTCTCCCCCGCGTTCACGGATTTGACGCTCTAAGTCCTTGATTTCCTTGATAGTACTAGGCCGGCGCAGGAATTTGGTCTCTAAGCCGGCAATCTTGCTCCTGAGCCACTCAATTTCGTGTAAACGATTAGTATTAATTTTGAGATAGTTTGTGCTAACAGGTGTGCTCATTGTGTTTCCTTTGTTGCACGTATTATAGCACTTTTGGATTTATTGGACAAATCAGCAGGTATGGACTAACTTAAAAAAAGTAGCTATAATTGACTGGTCGATTATGCCGCGCACAGCTAGTTCAGTTAGTGTTGGTATAGCACTGCTGTCTAGATTTTTCCTATGTAAATTTAAGAATAATGTTTCTTTAGTTAGAGCAGGCTTGCCCCATCTCTGTTCGTATATATCAGAAACAACAGCGTGACAGTTAGTCATCCATTTAGGGTTATAATAGGTATTATAATAGTACCAATATATAAAAAACTCCGTACCTTTCCAATCACGAATTTGATTAAATTTAAAAGAGTCGTCCATTTTTACCAGTACCTCTTTTTTGAAAATCTGAGGGGTTATAGTATAGATTAGTAAATCTGATTCAGGTCCTGACACTAGTTCTTTAGATTCAGTAGTCATTCTTTCGATGTATTCGTCGACATATGTTGCAGAGTGCGCCTGCCAACCTTTTAATATACTATCATATGTACCTGCTATTGCAAGTTCTTTATTTTCGTTTATAAAATCTAACTCGCTAGCCGGCCGAACCATTAAATTCTTACAGTCTAATATTATAAACCAATCATACGATGTGCTAATTGGTGATATTAGTTTATATACTTGTTGTCGATACCATCCTTGTGCATAGTATCCCTTAAGACTTGTAGATGGTGTGTCAATGTAAGTAATATTCCAGCCTTGCAATACTGCGTCGATGATTGATTTGAAATCCGTTTTACAATAGTCTGACACTATTACAATGTTTTTTGGACCTGTCCAATTCTTGTACAAGCACTGTGATGCAAGGTATAACAACGGGACATCGTCGTCGCAAACTACAAAAAAGAATGCCATATTACTCATAACAATATTTATAAATATACGATGATAACTAACGCAGCAGACTTTAAGAATAGAATTAATAAAAACCCAATGTCCTGTACCTGGCAATGGTGCATTGACTGGATGAATCTTACTATATCGCAATTGCCTATAGGCTCAGTGGTAGTGGAATTAGGCACATTTGTTGGCGGAACAACTAGGCAAATTGCTTTGGCTAATCCAGGAGTAATTGTGCATACCATTGACTTAAATAACTTCGGTGACGACCATAAATTTATGGTTGACAACTTTAAAGAGTTTTATAATTGCCCTGATCTTAATGTATCTGATTTGCCGATTGTACAGCAATTACATTTAGAAGACTTACCTAATGTAATACAGTATACCGGAGATAGTAAATCCTTGTCAGTGAATAATATTGATGTAGCATATATTGATGCTAGTCACACATACGAGGATGTATTAGCTGACTTAGAACACGTGTATTCGAATTTAAAAATAGGCGGTTATATATATGGCGATGATGTTGATAGTTTATGGGTGTACTATGCAGTATACGATTTTGCAAAGAAATACGATTTAGAGGTTTCAATATACAGTAAATTTTTTAAAATAACTAAAATTGCCGACTCGTTAAAAATCGATAAAGAATTGAATCGTGCTAAATTTGAAACAAGCGCATCTAGGCCACAAAGGTAAGTTGACATTAAATGTAAATTCTGCTACACTAGTTCAGTAACTAACTTTAAAGGCACTTCGATGTCAGACACACTAGTATTAAACGGCGACTTTCAGCCGCTGTGCATCTTTCCGTTAAGCACAATTGACTGGCAAACTGCTATCAAGGCAGTGTTTGCTGAAAAAGTCGTTGTGGTTAAAAATCACGACAACTGGACAGTACATAGCCAGCGTCTAACAATGCCTGTTCCTAGCATTGTTGCGATGCGCGACTATGTCGATGCTACTCGCGGAGTTAACTTTAACCGCCGCAGTGTCTACATTCGCGACAACTACACTTGCCAATACTGCGGCAACAAGTTTCATTACGAAGATCTGACATTCGACCACGTGATCCCTCGTTGCGAAGGCGGCGAAACAACTTGGGAGAACGTTGTAACTGCTTGCCGTACTTGTAACTTCCTTAAGGGTAGTGACCTAATGGATCCGCTGACCAAGCCTCGTAAGCCTACTTATTGGGAAATGAGCAAGAAAGCCAAAGACCTTACTATTATGATCAAGGACCCAGCCTGGCAGGACTACTTACGCTGGCCAGAAGACAAGTTAATTGTTAGGCCAGATGCAAAGATGGTAGCATAAAAAAGCCCCTTAAGGGGCTTTTTTATTGGGTACTGTTTGGTAAAAAGTCTGGAGTATATGATATTCTCTCGTTAACTTCTACAAATCCGCCGCATCGCTGGCATATAACGTCAGGTTCTCTGCTAGTACGTTCGAAGTTGTGACCGCACTGCGGATTAGTGCAGTGCAATAACCATTTGTGATATGTAGTTTGTTCCATACCAATATTTATCGCCGCATTGAGCTAATCGCTTTTGCTTCGTCGTCACTGAAGATAGGAACAGCGTTTGACTTGTGCATTGTACCGATACCAATGATTTTAGTACCAGTGTATACTTTGTGAACAGGCGCAGTAGACCCTCCTTCGGTTACACGGCTAGGGATATGATTGCTAGTTGTGCGCCCGGCAGGTGCAGATAACTTGTAATCAAGTGTAGGTTGCGACATTGCACGTTTTCGCTTTTTCTCTTCTGCTTCGACTCCCCATTTAGCTTGCAATTCTTTCCAACTAGCATCTAGCTCGCGAGCTTTACGAGCTTCCTCTGCATTGCGAAACTTTTGCTTGCCCTTACGCTTGCCTGTAGTAGAAAGCCAGGCCTTTTCCATATGCATACTCATTCGAATCTCCTAATCCTAAGGCTACTATTGTAATTTCGTTTGAATTATCTGTCAAGAATTATATACGCTGATAATTTTACAAATAAATAAGAGTATGGCAAATTCACTTGTATATAAAGGTTTTACTACCCAATCTTCTGTAATCACAGGCTCTACTTTGTATGATTTAGAGATAGCTAAAGCTGATTTAATGAATCACTTTATGACTAGAAAAGGAGAGCGAGTAATGGCACCTACATTCGGTTCAGAAATATGGGATTACTTATTTGATCCTATGAACGACGATGTTATACGAATGGTTAGAAACGATGTAGTTTCTATTGTAAAAACAGATCCGCGTTTTGATTTACAAAGCGTCAATGTAACACAATACGAACACGGGATAACAGTTACATTGGATTTATACTACTATCCAATGGACATATTAGATACATTAGCTATCACATTTGATCAAAGCGCATTAGAGGCAAAATAAATGACACAGGCTGTACGACAGGACAACTTATTCGCTAGCGAAAACTGGCAAGCTGTATATCAGAGTTTTAGAAACGCTGACTTCAAGGCATACGACTTTGATACATTACGATCTGCTATGATAGACTATATTCGTTTATCATACCCGGAGGATTTTAACGACTGGATTCAATCTAGCGAATTTGTTGCATTAATTGACTTAATTGCATTCCTAGGACAAAACCTTGCATTCCGTGTTGATTTAAACAGCCGTGAAAACTTTATTGATACTGCCGAACGCAGGGAAAGTATTCTGCGTCTAGCACGATTTGTTAACTACAACCCTAAGCGTAACATTGCAGCAAGTGGGCTATTAAAAGTCAAAGCAATTAAGACAACTGAACCAGTATACGACCCATACGGCTTGGATTTAAGCAATAAAATGATACAATGGGTTAATGTAAATGACCCGGACAACTACGAGAAGTTTATTACAATCTTAAATGCAGCATTGAATCCAGATCACAAATTTGGTAATCCTGTTAAGACTGGTTCAGTGGGCGGAGTAGTTGCGCAACAGTATGCACTGACTAACATCCCGGGAGACATTGTAACAGTGTCTTACAGTGCCAATACCGGCGGGAAAGAGGATAATTTTGAAATCTGTAACACAGACTTCTTAGACTTAGGATTCTTTAAAGAAACAACACCAAACCCTTACGGTGCATTTAATTTAGTATACCGTAATGATAACGCAGGTAACACTAGCCCTAATACAGGTTTATTTGTCTTGTTCAAGCAAGGCAGACTGATTAAACAAGACTTCAACATTGTCGATTATGTAGAAAATCGTGTAGTAGACATTGATGTTCCCAATATCAACGAAGCTGACGTATATGTACAAAGCATCTCTGCAGACGGCAGTGTAGTAGAAAACTGGAACAAAGTTCCTAATGTGTCCGGCAACAGCGTAATTTACAACTCCTATGCTCGCGGCATAAGAAAAGTTTACAGTGTAATCACACGACAAGACGACAAAATTAGCATTAAGTTTGGCGATGGTTTATTCTCTGAAGTGCCCACTGGTTTAATTAGAATATGGGTGCGAACAAGTAATGCACAGGCCTACACTATCAAGCCTAGTGATATGAAAAACATTACTTGGGATGTAGGCTATTATGATGCACAAGGACGTCAACAGTACCTAACGCTAGTAGCAGATTTAGAGTATACTGTAAACAACAGCAGTCCTGCAGAATCATTAACTAGCATTAAAGCTAACGCTCCGCTAGCTTATACTACCCAGGACCGTATGGTTACTGCTAGCGACTATACAGTGTATCCGCTAACACAAAGCGCAGATGTGTTAAAAGTTAAAGCAGTTAACCGTGTACACAGCGGCTTCAGCCGTTACACTGATCCGCTAGATCCTACCGGTACATACCAAAACATTGATATGCTGTCAGATGATTTCTACATCTATAAGCAAACAGATACATCTGCAGATGTGTTCAAGACTTCTAACCAACTGTATGTAAATGATATTATTGACAGGATGCAAGTGCACTTAACTCGTGGCGGCGCAGTTAACTTATACTATGCAAACTATCCTGCAATTGACTTCTCTGCAGAAAACATCGAGTGGAACAATGTTAGCACAGTAGCAGGGCAGTCTACCGGTTGCTTTAAGGTTAATGGACAAATTGTTGCAGTAGGAACAAACGAGCAACTAAGCATAAGAAAACAATTACACGTCGGTGCTTTAGTTGAGTTCGCCGTCAACGGCGCAACAGAATGGGCAGCAATCAACTCTGTCAGCCTTAAAGGTTTAGGCTTAGATAATGCAGCAGGCATTAGTACAGGCTTAAAGTTAAACGGCGAAGGTGCAATAACTATAAGTAAAAATATTCCTACTGGTGCAACTATCACTCGTGTTATTCCTGCTCTTAAGAAGAAATTCGATCAGCGCGAGCGAGCAGAAATTACCTCTGCCCTTGCAAACAAATTTAACTTTGGTATCAGATACAATTATCTAACACAGACTTACACTATTGTCACAGACGATAATGTCAACACTGTTGATTTCTTTAGTTTAACTAACCAGGGAGACACATCAGGACTGAATAAAGATTCAAGCTGGATTTACTATGTGTCCTTTGCAGACGGCCAATATCTAATTAGACAAAAGCTAATCAAATACATCATCGGTTCTAACAAGAAGATTAAGTTCGGTAACATCAACTTCTTAGAAAATTCAACAGACTCTATAGCTTCTATTAAATCAGACACAGTTAAATTTTTAAAGATAAACACTCTGTCTTCATCAAATACTATACTAGGAAAACCAGTAGAGTTTAGCGTAGCTAGTTATTTCGTAAGTCAAGATGGTTATACTGACACTAGTAAAGTCATTGTTAAAGTGGCAGATGCCGACAATAACTTCTTACCAGACGACCCGTATACATTCGAAAACCTAGTAGGTTCTACTAAGGTAAATGTAGCAATCACTAACGGACAAAGTGTTATCCAGACTACGGTAACAGAATCTGCGACAGGTGCATACAGTGGCAGAACAGAACTAATCGGACAATGGAAGCACTATGCAGAGAGTAATCAGCGTATCGACCCGGCAGTAGTTAACATCATTGACTTGTTCATTCTAAGTTCTAACTACGATACAGACTTTAGACGATGGGTCAAGAATGACGGTAGACTAGTCAACAAGCCATTGCCTCCGACAACTGTAGGTCTAAGTCAACAGTTTGCTGACCTAGAGTTAGTTAAAACTAGCAGCGACACGATTGTGTTTAGGCCTGCAAAGTATAAGTTAATGTTCGGTTCATTAGCAGATCAAGAGCTACAGGCAAGATTTAAAGTAGTTAAGATGGCAGGAACTAGCCTAACTGATAACGAGATTAGAAGTAAAGTGTTAGCGGCTATCGACAGCTTCTTTGATATAAGAAATTGGACATTTGGTGAAACTTTCTACTTTACTGAAATGGCAGCGTATATACATACACAGTTAGCAGGTAGTATCAGTTCTATTGTTATTGTGCCTACAAACGGTAGTAGCAACTTCGGTAAGTTGTTCCAGGTTAGTAGCGCAGCAGATGAACTTTTTGTTAGCTGTGCAACAGTAGCAGATATTGAAATTATCTCACAGATTACAGATACAAACATTAGAATAGGTAAATGATGTCAAATAAGAAATTTAGCGCAGATCCAAACAGCGTAAAAAATACAACAGTTCCTAACGAAGTAACTACTGAGTTTATTAATTCAGTAGACTTCTTGCCTAAATATCATCAAACTGCTACTAATAAAAAACTGTTTAATGTTACATTAGATCCGTTAATTAGTAAAGGTACAGCAGAAGACATCGGTGCATATGTAGGACGCAAAAGTGGTACAGTATATCGTCCTGCTAAAGACCCTTACTTAACTGAAGTTAGAAAAGATAGAGAAGATACACAATTAGACATTGGTGTAATCAGTAAAAATAGTTCCGGAGATATAACAAGTATACTAGCTTACGGCGATTTGTTAGACAAGTTTAAGTCACAGTATGCAGATTTTAAACCAGATGATTTAGATGCAGACTATTTTACTTGGGCTCCGCCTATCGACGCAGACAAATTTGTTAATTTCTCTCATTACTACTGGTTACCATATGGTATGCCAGCAGTAGAAGTATCGGGTGATATTGATGTCGATGCAGAGATTGTAAGTAAAGCAGTATATGTTACTCCTACCCAGCCCAACGGCAAAAGATTAAATTTCCACAACGGCGCACGAGTATTCTTTACTAACAATAATGTTGCAGATAAAAAGTATGTAACCTTACCGGACGCATCTAGGAAGTTTAGTTATACCTCTGGCACAAGTTACGATGTATCAGACTTAGTGTCTGCTAACTACATCCTACGAGTAAATGTCAGCTACTCTGTAGTAGAAGACTTCTATGGTTCTCATACAGTTACACGCACTATCTTGCTAAACGAGTACGATAAAGTTGATGGGCAAGTAGTTGGTGTTAATTGGAAAGAAACAGCAGAAGGTGTAATTACTTTGTCTGACAGCGTTATCCCCGCAGAAGCTATAGCAGGCTCTGTCGAAGTTGATGTGCAGATTATTAACAGGCCTGTGGTGTTTACGGTTGACGGTATCAGTAGAAGAATCAAGCTATTGCCACAAGATGCAACTGATCCAAGAACTAGTTATGTTCTATACTTACCCGAAGGTTGGGACACTCAGAATTGGGATATTACTTCCTGGGATGCAACTACTCCAGGTCACTTATTGCCTGAGTATATTCTTATGTCTCGAGGTTCCGACAACTGGAACGCTTGGAGTAGAATTAACCAATGGGTGCATATTGAAAGCATCCAAGAGATTTTTAATTTCTTAGATAAAGACTATGCTCATTTAACAGTTAGCGAGTTCAGGGGCAAGCGTCCTATTATCGAATTCTACACAAATATCGCACTAGTTAACCACGGCGACTGGGCAACTGCGTCGATTGACCTGGTACTTGACGGCAAGAACGAACAAATTAGTTCTATCCTAGGACAAGTATCCGCTAGTATAGACGGCGTAGACTTACGAAACAAAAACAGAATACTAGTATTAAACACTGGTACAGCATTTGACAACCATATTGTTAAAGTTACAGGTGTCGGGGAATCTATTGTGTTTGTGTTAGCAGATGATGCTGCTCCTGAAACCGAGCGCACAGTGTTTGTTAAGTCCGGTGCATCATATCAGTTTGCTGAACTATGGTACGACACTTATTTGCCTACACCGGTATGGAAACTTGCGCAACAAAAAACAAAAAGGAACCAGTTTCCGCTGTTTGAGTTATACGATGCAAACGGTGTGAAGTTAAGTGATGCTAGTGTTTACAAAAACTCTAACTTTACAGGCAGCACTTTATTTCAGTACAAAGCAGGCTCATTTGTTGATCCTGTGTTGGGATTCGGTGTAGAGTACGAAGACAATAGTTATGATATTGTATCTGCTAATAGTCCGTACAGTAAGACTTTTGCAAACTTAAAGTTTCAGTTTACACAGAACGCAGCAGACTTATACTACGAGAGCAACAGTTTAAGAACACAGATTCCCGGCTACTACTATCACAAGGTCTATAGAGAATCAGAATCTGACTATGCGCTGAGCAACGGCTGGGTTCGTAATTCCCAAGAACCTATTACACAGCAACGAATCACTAAGATAGCAGACAACAGCACAGTTACAGCAATAGTACCGGCTGATATATTTGCCAGCTACAATTACCAATTGTTTGTAAACGCAGGTACACCTTTCTTTAATATCATTACTAAGGACAATCGCCTAAGTCTACTAGATCCTACTGAAAAGCATTTAATTGTACCAATTGGTAAAACTGCAACTGTGTTTAACTACACTGGCGTGCCACTGACATTACTAGATAAAAATAACAATCTGTTGTCTAATGTAACTAACAACGGTGCAGCGTACGGCTTAATAACTATTGACCTAGATCAAACTAATATCGACACAGGCGAATCTGGCGCACACTACGCATATTATAATTTCAACGGTTATGTTAATGCTGTGGAGATGATTGATCCTAGACAAGATCCTAGGTTCCTGAAAGTCAGGGTAAACGGCAACAAGACTGATGATTACATCTTAACACAAAATTTAGATTCGACATACACTGTCCAGGTTGATAACTTATTTAAAAAAGATGTAGTAGAAGTTATGTTCGTTAGTGCAGAACAATACGGTACATATTCTACACACAGCACATTAGAAGCAAACGCCAATAATGCAACAGTGACAGAAACTAGCTACAGTAAGATATTTGAACACTTTACTTCTGTTATCTCGAGTCAGTTGTCTATCAAAGGCAGCGCATATGGTGCTAATACATATCACGAAAGTGCAAGAAACATCGGCCTAGGGTATGTAATACAGCAACAGCAGTATAGCCTACTACCAGTAGCAGCATTAAGCAATGCTGGCGCAGATGTACTAACAGTACTAAACGCAAGCGGCACTCGCTATGCAAACTTTAGAGCTAAGTTTGTCACTCGCTTACAAAATGCAAACACGCAGTTTGACGTTAATTCAATGCTGCCCGCAGACTTAGTAGATGCAGTACTTAAAGCAATGAATGTAGGCAAGGACACATCGTTTGTGGACGCTTATAGTAATGTTGCTTACTACGGCGAGTACTTAGAATTTAACTACACTGGCGACGGAGTTACTCAATCTTTCGCTCACAATAAACTAGATTTATTTGGCGGCAACAAATACAACCACGTCTACTTCTATGTTAACGGATCTAGTCCAGTACTAGGCACTGCGTCGATTGGCCTTACTACAGTAGATTTTGCGCAAGCACCTGCACAAGGCGAACAAATTAAAATTAGAGTATACAGTGCAAACAGTTACTCGTTTATACCGCACAGTCTGGCTACTTTAGGCATTGTTAAGATGCACACTCCGTCCGTGTACACAGATTCTACTAAAGGCACTAGAAAATACATTAGATGCCACGATGGTTCCGAAATTACAATGTATGACGGACAGTACCAGTACATCAACGATGCTATTATCGAACTAGAGCGCAGAATATATTTGAACTCTAATAGAGCTCAGTTATCGTTTACAGAGTTTAGTACTACTGATGTGCCAGGGTACTTTAGAACTACGCACGAAACTTTAGCAGATCTTAACAGCTACTTAGAGCAACACTATCTAACTTGGGCGTCTAACAACAACATTCTAACACTAGAGAACTCGGGCTACGATGCAGAGAATCCGTTTACTTGGAACTATTCTAGCCAAGATAATGCACATTTAGGCGGCGGAAGCCACAGAGCGATCTACACATACTTGTTCGACACAGCAACTCCACATTTAACTCCTTGGCAGATGCTAGGGTTTAACGCTAAACCTGTATGGTGGGATGCTCATTATTCTTGGACAAACTCTGCCAAGAGAGCTAGTTTAGAAGACGCACTAAGAAAAGGCATTACCAGCGAGCCCGGTCAGCCTGTGTCTATAGAACCTAGACTATCGAGAGTTGGCGCTATTTTCCCTGTTGATGCTAACGGGGAATTACTAGATCCAGTTACAGCAGGAATCGCAACAAATCCGGGCAGCGATATAGCAGCCAGCGATTGGAAGTTCGGCGATATGGGCCAACAAGAATGGGCTTGGAGAACCAGCGCATACTTCCAGTGGGCAGTAGCTGCTTGGGAATATGTAGAATGGCCGAGTAAGTTTGTGGGATTGAACTTCGATCCTTATAACTTAACAAGAGTTGCTAACAAGTCTCAGATTGTTAACATTGATACCTTAGTCAGAAACTCTACAGTTAATACAGTGATGCATAGGGAAACAGCTGAATACAAATACGGCTTGAACTACTTATGCACGGAGTATGTAGTGTCACAGAACAAAGACCTAGCAGCGTACTTCGATGCGTATCACAATTCTACTGTACAGTTAGTCCATCGAATTGGCGGCTTTGCAGACAAGCGTACACTAAAATACAAAGCAGACACATTAAAATCTTCTGCTAGCGGATCGTTTGTTCCCGAAGAAAACTTTAGCTTGCATTTATATGAAAGCTCTCCTATTGATACTGTATTTTATAGCGGTGTCAAAGTAATCTGGACAGGAACAGCATACAAAATAACAGGCTACGATAAAATAAATCACGCTTTTGTTGCGTATATGCCGAAGCAGGGTGGCCGCAGCAGGGCAACTACCTACAACGGAATAACAGTATTAGATGTTATCGACTATAATGAAACTCCTAGCTTAATTCCTTACGGTACTGAATTTGTATCTAGACAAGATGTTTACAACTTCTTTGTTGGCTTGCACAAGTATATGACTGAAGTCGGCTTTGTGTTTGACCAGTTCGACACTGAACAAGACGGTTTCCTTGACTTTAAATTGTCAGGTAAACAGTTTATGTTCTGGAGCGATAGCAAGTGGGAAGCAGGCAACTTTATTACACTTAGCCCGTTGAGTAATGTTGTTAAATTCAACTACAATTATGGATGGGTGCAAGACTATAACAAGATAACAGCATACGACCCGGTAGTAGACATTGAAGGTAAGAGAATATTAATTAGCGATATTGATGTCGACCGTGTAGAACAAGGAACCGTAACAGTTGCAGCAAAGTCTACCCCAATCTACGGCCTAGCAATTAGTGTAGTAGAAGTAGAGCACGCCGCAGTATTCGACAACTTAACAATATTCAGTGACACAATATACAATCCGCTATATAGACTAAAGCAGTATAGACTAAAGTATATCGGCCAGCGTACACGAAACTGGGACGGCAGTCCAAGAACTCCGGGCTTTGTTGTCAACGGAGATAAAATACTAGGTAACTTCGACAGAATTATCTCCGACATCAGCGAGAGATACTACTCAGTTGAAGGCTCTACGCAGAATACTCGATTACAAGCAACTGCTCGTCACTCCGTAGGTGTAGACGGCACTACAGCACTGTCTCGAATTATAGATAACCCAGTTACTCAGTTTGAATTCCAGCGCCCAGCCGTTAGGCAAAAAGGTACTCCTGCTGCATACAGCAAGCTACTGAGAACTAGTTTAGTAGACGAATATTCTTCTGACTCTATCCTAGCGGATGAAGAGTGGATGTTTAAGCTAGGCGACTTCGGTAACATCGAAAGCATTAACAGCTGGGAGTTTAAACTAGCACAGCAAGACATTAAAGATGCAGTGCAATTAATTGAGTTTGACAACAGCTATAAGTTTAATGAAGTTGACAGATCCTATGCTAAGATTTACGACAAAGCTACAGACACTGTGATTACTATGCCCGCAGACGATGTGCGTTGGATATACAAACCGTATGCATCAACTAAGCTAAATTTCCCTACTAGAAAGCACAGCGACAACGGACTAGAAATACTATACCCTAGCGATAATGTTAGCGCAGGGTATGCAGTAGTTGCTGACGCAGACTTTACTTGCACTAATTTAGATGATGTTGCGGTATTGTACAGTGCAATGACTGCGATTACATCTGTGCCGCAATGGACTGATATAGGAAATTACAAGCCAGGCGACTTAGTAAGATACAACGGTATACTTTACAAAAAGAACCCTACTATCATTGCTAACAGCTTTGTATTTAATGCAGCAGATTGGACAGCAGTAACAGAAAAAGCATACAAGATTTGGGTAGGAGATTATATCAGCAATCAAGACGGACTAAATGCAGTTCGTAGTGTAAACCAATCTGTGCCACTGGGCTGGAATATGTTAGTATTGCAAGACACTGGACTTGCAGCTAAGACTATCGTTTCTTCTAACTACGACTTGCCAACAGCACCGGCAATAATCGAATTCGAGCAAGCACATAGCTACACAGAAGGCGATATCGTGCTAATCGTCAACAGCGGAACAGTAGACGGAATATATCCAGTTATTGCAGCAGATACGCTAACTATTACCGTCGATGCTATTGTGCCAGCAGATATAATTGGCCGAGGCAAAGTAATGTCCTTACAACCTACTAGATTCGATAGCCTACAGTTATTAGAAGCTGCGGTGGCGTCTCCTAAGTATAACTGGCAGCAGTACCAACACGGCTACGCAGACGATGTTGCAGGTTCTTATACAATATACGAAGTAGATGCTAATGGTCAACTAGTAGTAGATATAGTAGATGCAGAGCCCGAGCAAGATTTAGTTGATACTAAGTTAGTAAACTCTGTAAAGATTTACGACAAGACAAATAACAGACTATTAGTAGACTTAGATATTTACGACCCGTATAAAGGATTTATACCTCGTGCTGCTCATAACAACATAGACATTAGAAGTAACTACGACCCTGCTATATATGATTTCATATCAACAGGTGACGATGATGCTAGCGTTAATGCTTCCTGGGCACTAGATCAAGTTGGAACAGTCTGGTGGGATATTAGCACTGCTAAGTTCTTAAACTACGAAACAATGACACTTGCATATCGTAGAGCAAACTGGGGAAGATTATTCCCTGGCGCATCTATAGATGTGTACCAGTGGGTCGAAAGTCCAGTAGATCCAGTTGAGTACAATAATGCAAGTGCATCAGGTACTCCAGTAGGCGACTATGTTCCTATAGGAACAGCTAAAGTGCAAACACTAGACCAAACGCAGGTTTATAATTATAGTACACGAAACATAGTAAATGCCGATGGTACAATTACTACCAAGTACTATTTCTGGGTAAAGGGCTTAGACACTGTTGCAGCTACCCGTAGTGACAAGACTTTGAGTGTTGCTGCTATTGCTGCGATGATTAAGAATCCATCCGAATCTGGTATTGCCTGGGCAGCACCTATTTCCGATAGCGCAATGATTGTGTCAGGTGTATCAGGATTCTTGACAACAGAGTCTACTAGCTTACAAGTGAAACTAGTGGATGTTAAGGAACAAAACATCGACATTGATCCAGCGGTACACAGTCAGTGGATATTGCTACGAGAAAACGACAATGTTAACAAAGTACCCGAATGGTTACATAACCGGTTGCGTGATAGTTTAGCTGGATTTGATAGAAACGTAGAAGTGGTATTCTATGCAGATTATGACAACACTAAAAAATATCTAGCTGGTACAGTATTTTACAGACCCGCAGATGGTAACTATTACCGTGTGTTTAGAAATATGTCAACTGCTGATTTAACACTAGCGTTTGATGCACGTCCGTTCTATAAACTGTACGACTACACACTGCTACCGGCCGACTTCCAAAAGAGAAAGCGCATAGCTATACAAGCACGCCGCGATGTACCTAACTTCAGGACTAGCGAGTACGACCGTTATGGTAACAGAATCCGTCCTACTCAACAAACCTGGATTAAGAATCGAGACGAGGCTAGAAGGACATTTATTGCTAGTGCAAACAAGCTACTAGCAACTATGGACTTGTTTGATACAGTTCCTAACTGGAACAAACACCTAGTGGAAATTACATCAGGTACACTAAGCTACGACATTACGAAATTCTATAATGTGGTTGATTTTGTTGCCAGTGACTTTGTTCCTACTAAGTCTATAGCAAAAGAATATGCAACTGAGCTAGATATAAACTCTGCAGAAGTTTCGACCGGTGATTATGTATTGGTGCAGAACACTGCTAGATATGCAATTTACCAAATATCTGGCCAGGAACGTGTATTGAAGTTCAAGCGTAATGCTACTATTCAGTTCACTGAAGACTTGTTCAACAGTTTGAAGCAACAATACAGTTGGGATATAGCACCGTGGGACTTTACTAAGTGGGACAATGAGCCCGGAGTCGAGTTTGGTGAAATTGTAACTGCTTTACGAGAAGACATTTTCACAGGCAATTACTTAGTAAACTACAACAGACTATTCTTCGATATGGTCCGTTATATTTTCAGTGAGAACGACAACGTAGATTGGATAGCTAAGAGTAGTTATATCTATATAGACAACTTAGATGTAGATAGCCTACGCCAACAGCCTTACTTAGACTTGGATAGAGTGCAGCAGTACGTTGACTATATCAATGAAGTGAAGCCATATAGAACTAAAATCCGTCAAGTAATCGACACACGCAGCGTAATAGATACTGCTAACATTGCTGTCGAAGATAGCCACGCTATTGAAGTAGAGATTAAATTTGATAGAACAGGGGTGAGTGTTGCAGAACGCACTGTTATTTCCGGCGGCACGTTTGGTGTAACTAACCAAGATACAATTTCCGGCGGCACGTTTGGCGTAACTAACCAAGATACAATTTCCGGCGGTACGTTTGGACAGTCAGATTTAATCGGAGAGCAAGAAATTGCCTTACTATCAATCACCGATGCACTAGAACTAGAAGTAGTGACCAAGTACGATGCTGCGACATACACTTATGCTGCATACATTACTGATTCGTATGCTAAGTACTATTCGTTAAGAGACTCTTTAACAACTGCAATAGTTAGTGATATTCTAGCAGATACTACTGAAATTACAGTAACCGACGGCACCGTTCTAGCAGCACCGGACCAGTTTACTAATACACCAGGCGTTATATTAGTCAATGGAGAATATATTGCTTACTACGAAAAGCAAGGTAACGTACTAAGGCAGCTAGTAAGATCCTACAGTTCTATTGGTGTAAACCAGCACAATGCAGGATCTAAAGTGTATAGCATCCAGGAAGCTAACAAACTAAGTGCCCCATTAGATGGGAACATAGGATATAACAGCCCCGGACTTACATTATTGGAAACTACATCGGGCGATGCAGTGAGAATTGTAGAAGAGCAAGGTTTTTAAAAGCATAAATATGAGTAGATAAAAGGTTTATTATGTATACAGAAGATACAAACATTTCAATTGAAGGTCATCTTAAAATATGGGATGACGCACTAGGCGAGGAGCAAGGTACTCTAGTTGACAAGCGTAATGCAGTTAACCCAGAGAACCTAAGCGTAGCATTGGCAAAAAGCCTAGCTAATGGCGGCGGCACAGTATACGAAATCCATTTCGGTAATGGCGGCACTGTTATTAACGACCTAGGTGTAATAACATACAATGCACCGCGCGTCTCAAGCGAAGCTGCTGAATTGTATTCTCCTGCATACTATAAAGTAGTAGACGCTAACGATACAGTTAACAACACTGACCCTAGTAAAAACTACATATCTAGTCAGCACTTAACAGGCTTGAACTATACAGATATTGTAGTAAACGCAGTGTTAGATTATACAGAACCTGATATCACTAGTCCTTTTAACCTAGCAAATGCTAGCCAAGACGCCCTGGATAACGCAGCAGATTTTAACGGTGCGTTTGTTTTCGACGAAATTGGCTTAAAGAGCAAAGGCGAAGATTTAAACACAGGTTTACTACTAACTCACATTACATTTCACCCTGTACAGAAGTCAGCTAACAGGCTTTTCCGTGTTAGATATACGTTAAGAATACGTGTTAATTGAACTATAAATACAAGGCAAGGATTTAACAATGGCATACGAAATTAATAAAACTGACGGTTCTGTACTAGTATCTATTCCGGATGGAGAAGTAGATGTTTCTACTAGTATTCGACTAGTCGGTAAGAACTACCCAGGCTACGGCGAGATTATGGCAGAGAATCTAGTTAATATGCTAGAGAACTTCACTAACTCTGCACCTCCGCCAAACCCGATTGTAGGTCAAATTTGGTATAATAGTGACGAAGATCAGCTGTACTTTTTTGACAAGAACTACGTATGGCGAGTAGTAGAAAGCTCATATGTCGGTACGCAAGTAAAGAGTATGAAGATTGCTGATACATCGGGCATCGACCATTATGCAATGGTGCACTATGCTAATTTCATTCCTGTTATGATTGTCAGCAGCGACAGCGTATATCAACCAGCAGTTAACACAGCTAACACAAGTGCAGGTATCACTGCACAAGCGTTCCCTAGCATTGGTCCCGGTATGAATATGAGCCAAGCAACTCGCACAGATGGCGATCAATACAAGGTCCGCGGTGTTGCAGTTTCTGCGCAGTTCTCTTAAAATATAGTAAGGATTGCGCAAGTGACTATTCCATCAAACAAAATTGCAGGAGAACTTGTAGCAGCCAATGACTATAACCCATTGGCTGCACACGTTAATATGATTTTCGGTGACGCTGTACCCGGAAGTCAGCCTTCTACTGACCCTGCAATAGTTGCAGCGATGAAGTATGGATGGGGACAAACTGCACCTGTAATGAATATTACAGGAAATGGCTCCGGACAAAACGGTGACTTGATAACAGCAGAACAGTGGAACAGCTTGGTTGATAGACTACAAATAGGTTTAATTAACACACAGTCCGCCCCGCCTGCATTGATTAGATTTAAAGTAGGCAAAGACTACATACCTGCCCCAGGCGCCATTAGATCCGACACTGTGTACGCTAGTCACTTTAATGATTTGCTAGAACTAACTAGAGTATTAGATGCTAGCAAAAATGTATTAGTACCGGAAGAAACAGTTGTAGTTAGCTCTGTAACAGACTTAAGGCCTGCACCGTGGAGGAAGCATTTAACTTCTTCAGTTGACTATGATTTCGGTAGCTATGACCGTGCACGATACTTTTTTAACAGCGGCGGCACACTGTCACTAGAAATGTCCGCTAGTGCTGGTACTACAGCAGGCTACACTATATTTGCTGGAATATACGAAAAGTTAGGGCAGTTTACACTAGACTTAGACAGCTCAAACTCAACAGGCACTGGTGCAATTAGCACTAATAAGGGCTTTTACGATGTAGGCACAAGCGAAACATTGTTAATGACTGTTAGCAGCAACGGCGGCGGCTCGTACGGCGGTTATGGGGGCTACGGCGGCTACGGCGGTTATGGGGGCTACGGCGGTTATGGGGGCTACGGCGGTTATGGGGGCTACGGCAACACATTTAAATTAGAAATATTTGCCCAAGTTACTGCCGCAGGAAAGCTGACACTAACTGTAAAAATAACTAACGGCGCACATATAAATGTAGACGGTATAACTGTTGCAGCGTTTGGATATACTAAAGCAGCAGACTTTGATAATACAGCGTTCCCGGAATGGAACGACGACCACGGCGTTGATTTAACACAAAACACAGTTGAGTTTAAAATTCAACCGCCAACTGTAGTAAAAATATCTTCATTCACTGACTCAACAAACGAGTGACCCGCTAAATACTCCGGTAAGTTGACATAAGCATCTTGGCTATGTTAAACTAATATACCGGAGTATTTTTATGGATAAAGCACTACAAGAAGCACTTGAGTTTTCTAACTACAGAACTACATTAGAAAATCAAAAGACAAATTTAAAGCATCGTTTACAAGTGCAAAGAACGATAGCACACGCAGGCGGATTGTTTAGCGCATCCATCGAGCTGATTGGTTATACAAAGTTTTTAGTCGATAGCAATTTTGAGCAACAAGTGTTCATTGACGAAAATCAAATCCCAGTAATGGTTCGTGATTTGCCTAATTTTCTCAACAGACTAAACGAAGCATACACTACCGCAATGAACGAGTATTTTGTTGAATATGAAAAGACAAAACGCCAACGCAACGTAAAAAGTTTAGTAGGAGCCGCATAATGGAATCTCGCGGCGTGGCAATGTTTGCCTACAATAACGACCAGTTAGACTATTCTAAATTAGCTGTAATGACTGCCCTTGCAGTAAAGGCTAACTTAAAAAATAACAAGACAGCGTTATTAACCGACGCTGCAACAATCAAGTATGCAGAAACTGCTATCCCTAAGGATTTGTTTAGTTATGCGTTTGATACAGTTGTAGTAGAAGACATACGCCACGAGCGAAATATGCGCAGGCACTGGGATAGTCCTTGGGCAGAGTTTAACAGTCAATTCAGCAACGGCAACAAGCACAATGTATATAACTTAACGCCGTTTGATAAGACACTATTAATCGATGTAGACTACATTGTAGGCAGTGACTGTCTCGACAAAGTGTTTGACACTGCTTACGACTTTTCCTTATATAGAAACGCACACGGATTGCGTAACCAAAGTCCGCATCACGAAGAACAACGACTGCATCCACTAGGCATAGATATGTGGTGGAGCACGGTTATATATTGGCAAAAAACTCCAAGAGCAAAAATGTTTTTTGATCTATGGCAGCACGTTAAAGAAAACTATGACTACTATAAGTTCTTATACAAGTTTCCTAATAACTTGTTCAGGACTGACTATGCCAGCAGTATTGCAATCCATATTATGAATGGACAAGTCGAAAGCAACAATGTTGCTTGTTTACCCCCCGGCAGTATGCGGTATATGGACCAAAAAGATAATCTAATAGACATAAGGGGTAAGAATGATTTCTTATTCTTGTCTAATTTCCCGCAAGAACAGTGGAAAAATATAGCAGTAGCAACAAAAAACGAAGATATTCATATGATGAATAAACGTGCGCTGTTACGACACTATGACAAATTTGTAAAGTATTATTACTATGGATAATGGAATTGTAACATTCGCAGATAAAAAAGAGTATATAGAATCAGCAGTCGCATTATCGGTCACTGCAAAGAAATTCAACACACTGCCAGTATGTTTGGTCACTACAAAAGATACAATGTCTGTTGCAATAGAATACCAAAACTATTTTGATAAAATATTAGTGTTAGATAATGCAGACACAGATTACAACCTAATTAGAGCTCTTGAGGAAAGTCCTTATAACAAAACATTGTTTCTATACAGTGACTCTATAGTAACTGCTAACATTAGTCCTGTGTTTGAGCTTTTATCTATATTCAATATGGTATTTCCCCGTGCAAACGATTTTAAAGGATTGCCCGTAAATTCCGAGCTATATGACAACAGAAAAATAATAACTAAAAACAGTTTGCCGGATATATGGACATCTGTAATTTTGTATGACAAGTCTGAAAACAGTAAAAGAGTATTAGCAAGAGCCAAGCACGTACATTCAAATTGGATAGTGTATAAAAACAATATCGCTAAAGAATACAATTTAGAAAATGGGCTAACATCTAAGTTTAATACCATAATCAGTATGTCAGTGTATTTAGAAGACGAACCTGTGCCCGACACTTCATTTGCATTTAGTAATCTTTCTAAACAGCCTAATAATCTTTTTATAAAGAGCAGTGCTACTATGGACTGGTTCACTTATTTAGGCTTTTGGATAACAGACGAGTCTAAGTTCAAAGTAGAAAACTATATCCAACAAGGTATTGTACATACGACTTCTGCTTTTCCTGCCAAAGAATATCTGCAAAGGATTAACGAAGTATGTCGTCGATAATTAAAACATCGCCTCGTCGTGCAAAAAAGATATTCGTATATTATAACACTGATAATGGCGCAGTCACTGACATTGTATTTGCAGCTAAAGACGCGGGCGCATTTATAGAAGTAGAAACATCACACCCAGTGATTGCCGATATACAGTCTAAAAAAATTAAATTAAATCACTGCATAGTTGCTTATGATAAAAAGACAGAAGCAATGAACATTACCTACAAAGGTAATGTTATCAGGCAGTTAAGAAATGATAATGTATTGCAGGTTATCGACGAATTGCCTGAATTTGATTCGGCAGTTCAAGTGTTAGTATCAGTGTTTAACCTGGACAAGACAATAGAGATTAGTTTAAATCAATCTGCCTTAGGCAATATAGTTAATTCAACTGGAACATTAGCTAGCGATGTATCGTATTTAGAAATATGGGTCACTGATGTTAATGATCCAAATAAATTATACGGTAAATTAAAATGCTCAATGATTGAGTTATTGCAAACAGGTCACGTATTAATCCAAGCGCCTTGGTGGAGCAGTACGTTAAGGAATAAGATTAAATTCTTAACTAAGAAAGTGTTTGTGTCATACGGATGGGTGTTTAATGAATTAGATACCAAGCCTCCGTATAAATCAAATTCTAAATTAACCATACACTCTGCAAGAAAGTCTAGTTCAGATGATTGCAATGTTAAAATAAAAATCACTAAAAATCGGGCAATAATAACTAGCTATATAAGTAACCCCGACAAGTACAAGATTTTTGATTGCCTGAACATTTATTTGATTAAAAATAACGATCCTAGTCAATATATTGGAAAGATATCTATTCCAAACTCTAGCATTTATAATGGAGCAGAGTTTAGTGTGGGATATGAGAGCGTCCCTGATAATATCGGATTGATTTACGATAATAATTTTGTTACAATAAACTATTCTATAGAACAAGTATGAAAACACCTATCACCGAATTTGACATAGTTTTTATGAGCTATGACGAACCTAATGCAGACGAGAATTATGCAGACTTATTAAAGAAAGCACCTTGGGCAAAACGCAGTCACGGAGTTAAAGGCAGCGATGCTTGCCATAAAGCAGCCGCAGCACTAGCAGAAACAGATAGATTTATTACTGTCGATGCAGACAACATTGTGCGCGATGATTTCTTTAACATAGAGCTAGATGATAGGCACTATGGAGAACTAGATGTTATTAGCTGGGCTGGCAAGAATGTAATCAACGGACTAGTATACGGCAATGGCGGAATCAAGTGCTGGCCAAAGGTAGTCGTGCAGCAAATGAAAACACACGAAGCAGCAGCTAGTAATAACCCTAGCAGCCAAGTTGATTTTTGTTGGGACATTAACTATCACCAAATGAATAATGTCTACAGTGACGTACAGAACAACGCAAGCCCGTACCAAGCATATCGTGCAGGATTTCGAGAGGGAGTAAAGCTGTCTTTATGGGACGGCGTTACAGTAGATCCTAGACAATTAAAAAAACAAATCCATCCTAAAAACCTACAACGATTGCTAGTATGGACTAGTGTAGGTCGTGATGTTAAACACGGCTTATGGGCAATGTACGGTGCTAGATTGGGCTGCTACCTTTCTAACCTAAAGCGCGACGAGTTTAACTTTGTAGATGTTCGCGACTTTGATTGGCACGACCAATATTGGAACAATGTAATATCTAAACGATTCCAGGAAGCAACTGACAGTTTTTGCGCAAAGTCAGGATACAAGTGGAACAAGCATCAACTATGGCGTGCTACTGTTGACTTGGGTAACATACTAAGACAAGAATTAGATTTAGAAGTTGCAGATTTAGACGATGCAGGCAGCAAATTCTTCAAGGCAACTTATGTCAATCCTAACCGGCTTGGTCCTATGATTAAAGAGAGTCAAGTCATCGAAGGCGTAATCGGTGAGTAACAAAGGAACATATTTAACTAGGCTAGAAAAATTAAAGGCTAGCCTGGACGCAATTAGTCCCAGCTTTTGTGTAGCTAAATGGAAACAGGTGACTATACATTTGCAAAACGGCTTAACACATAGCTGTCATCACCCATCTACCCATAAAATTCCAGTTAGCGAGATTCACGCTAACCCTAGCGCATTGCACAATACAGAATTTAAAAAATCTCAACGAAAGATGATGCTAGAAGGACAAAGACCTAAAGAGTGTGACTATTGCTGGCGTGTAGAAGACACGCCAGGCGAGCACTACAGTGACCGTATATATAAGAGCACCGAGACGTGGGCATACAAAACTATACCTGATATTTTAGCAGAACCTGTAGGATTTAATACAGTACCTACTTATGTCGAAGTTAGCTTCGGGAACACTTGCAATTTTAAATGTGGCTATTGTAGTCCTGAGTATAGTAGTAAATGGGTTGAAGACATAGAACGTCACGGTGCTGTACAGGTGTCAGGGTCTAAGTTCAATGACATTGAATTTATCAAATCTCGCGGATTTATGCCAATACCTGTTAAGGAACATAATCCATATGTAGAAGCCTGGTGGCAATGGTGGCCTGAACTGTATCCTAATTTGCATACATTTAGGATAACAGGTGGCGAACCTTTGCTAAACAAAAATACATTTAAAACTCTAGACTGGATTATACAACATCCCAATCCGGACCTAGATTTAGCAATTAACAGTAACCTAGTTGTTCCTGAAAATTTAATGCAAGAATTTATTGATAAAGTTAAGTTTATTAGCAATAACAACTTGGTCAAGCGCATAACAGTTTACACTAGTGTTGACACTGCCGGGCGGCAAGCCGAATATATACGAACAGGATTAGACTACGACAAATGGTTGAGTAATGTTAATAGGGTGATTAGAGAGACTGGGGCATATATTACTATTATGTCTACTTTCAATGTGTTAAGTTTCACTAACTACAAACGACTGTTATCAGATATACTGGTAATTAAAACGGATCCCGGCTTGACAAGGACAGCCACAGATAAAAGCGTTAAGGCACCCTTGACAATAGACATACCTTATTTGCGTTACCCTGAATTCCTTAGTGCATTAATTGCTACACCGGAAGTAAAAAAGAACTTCAGTGAAGTAGTATCGTTCGTTACTGCTAACTTAGGACACAACGTAGTTCACGGCCATCATTTAGGTTTTTACAAACACGAAGAACAAAAATTTATCCGTTTGCAGCATTTATTATCTAGGAACGACCACTATAGTCAAGACGACTATCGTCGACATCGTAAGAGTTTTGCAATGTACGTAGATGAAATGGATCGTCGTAACGGTACAGATTTTAAATCAGTGTTCCCCGAGTACATTGATTTTTATAACTATTGCAAGTCACTATAATGTTAGATGTAATATTTTTAAGCTATAATGAGCCGAACGCAGACGCAAACTTTTCGCACCTGCTACAGTTTGCCCCTCACGCTAAACGAGTATCCGGGGTAAAAGGCATTTTAAATGCACACTGCGCGGCAGCAGAAAAAGCAATGACTACATATTTTTATGTAGTTGATGCAGATGCAGTTATTGTAGATAATTTTGAGTTTAACTATGCCCCTACTAAATTTGAAATGTATCACAATGTTCCGGCGACAGAGTGCATCAGCTGCTGGTCTAGTAAAAACCCTGTTAACGGATTAGTGTATGGCTATGGAGGAGTTAAACTATTCCCCAAGCATAGGTTGCTGTCAGTTACTGATTGGAGAGTAGACCTGGCAACTAGTACTGGTATGCCATTCAGACCAATGAAACGGATCAGCAACATAACGGCATTTAATTACGATGCGTTTACTGCTTGGCGTAGTGCTTTCCGTGAATGCGCCAAGCTGGCTAGCGGACAAATGCACGGCTCGGACGAATCTAAATACCGACTAGACATATGGACTACACACGGAGCAGACAAACCTAACGGCCTTGCAACACTAGCAGGAGCCCGAGCAGGAAGGGACTATGGACTAGCTTGTGGCAACGATTTAAATAAACTGCAATACATTAACGATTTTGATTGGTTGAGTAAGAAATACAATGAGTCTAATAACTGAAGTTCCTATAGTTCCTAGTAGAGAGTTTTTGCAGATTAAACGTTTAACTGATGTAGACGCAGTCAACGAAATAGCGTCGTGGAACAAATACGATAAATTTGTATGGATCAAGAATCACGACGTTGACCCGGCACTGTTTGAAAACTTTGATTTTAGTTTTGTTCCTACTAAGTTAGAAGCCGACCGCATACATTTATTTGTTTACGAAGATACGCCGCATTGGCTAGCTAAGTTAGTGCCGTTGACTTGGAAAGAGTCAAATGCTTACGTGCTGCACGTTGTTAACCAATCAAGAACTGTAGTATTCAAGAACAAATTTTTAAATCATATCCCGCAAGAAGTTGCTGACTATCTACCACCACCTTACGATTTAAAGTATACACACGTATGGAGATTTGACACATCAACTACAGACGGCAAGTCTATAGATGCAATACATATTAACTATTCTAGCAAACCGCAAGGCATAAAAGTAGCAGATGTTACGGTCACTAATAAGTACGCAGTAGAATGGAACACGGAATTACCTGACAGGACATACGATGGGTTAGAATCGGCATTGAGTTCTGTACACTACTCTGCCGGTAAGTACACTACAGTGTTTTACTTAGACGATGAAAACAACACTACAAAATACAATGTATGGATTGTTAAGTTAGTTCCACCTGAGTCGGCTGGACTTAAGGTAGGAGGTAGATTCAAACCTACCGTTGACTTAACAGCAGATTGTAAACTTGAGTTTAACCCATTGATTGTAGAACAAGAGTATGCCGCAGTTCCTACTAACTTTGTTCCAGCAGCAGACAAAGTAAAATACCAGCACGTATGGTATATAGAAGATGCACTAATACGCTATGGTACTAATACTTGGGGAAAATCATCAGAGCGTATCTGGTTAGCTAAGTACGGACCCGAAAATCCTATAGGAACAGTCGAAGTTGCTGTACTTCCTGCACAAGTTCTAGTAACTAATCCAGATATACCAGACTGTGAGCTTAAAGGGTTTAACTTTGATTCTTTAGCAGACAGCGCAGGCTATACAAAGACTTGGTATCTTGATCCTAGCTTGACAAATGGCGAGCAAGGCATATGGGCAGTCAAATATGGCAATGGCAGCTCTTCTGTTAATATGGGTATGCTAAAGCCTGAGTTCTCTGCTACACTAGAATACAATAAAGATTATGCGTTATGGGATTGGGACGAAGTGAAAGAAACCTTCAAGCCTACTTATAGCGAAATGTGGTACGAGCACGTATGGTATAAAGCCAAGACACTAAAAGTATGGGGTGTTAAGGCAAGGTTCACAAACAAAATTAAAGGCGTTATACATCACGGTTATATAGAGCCTAAGGTACCGGCCTGGCCAGTTGGAAAAGAAGAAGCACAGCAACAGTCAAAAACGCTGTATTGGAAAACCGCGCCTGGATTTAAATTTGACGAGCACTGGAATCCTAAGTTTATGCCCGGCATAGGGAACGAAAAGAAAGTGCACGTATTTGGTTTGCGTGATCCTAGGGGCGAGTTTATTGATTACGGTGGTTGCTACCTTCTTCCTAATAGAGATATAACGGATCAAGAAATACTTAAAGCAGTAAAAGTTTCTAGTAGCGGCGCACAAGAAGACGACTTTGATGTAGTGTTCCTGAGCAATAACGAACCTTATGCTGATGCTCACTATGCAGAACTGTTAAAGATTGTTCCTAATGCTAAACGAGTTAACGGTGTTAAAGGTATTGCAGCCGCGCATATACGTGCAGCAGAAGTAGCCGAAACTAATATGGTGTTTATAGTTGATGCAGACTGTCGAGTACTCGATCCCCGAGTATTTTTACATCACCCATTATGGGCAGACAGAAACAACGTACACGTTTGGAAGAGTCGTAATCCTGTTAATGGACTAGAATACGGATATGGTGCTATTAAGTTGTTTAACAGACATCAACTGTTAGGTGCAACTACCTGGACAGTCGACTTCTCTACAACATTCAACAACAAGTTTAAAGTCATTAATAAACTTGTTTGCGAAACAGCATTTAACTACAATGAAGAGACTACTTGGCGCAGTGCATTCCGTGAATGCGCTAAACTAGCAGCAAAGATAATCCCTAACCAAGTAGACACTGACACAATTAAGCGTTTAGAAGTTTGGACTACACAAGGTGCAGACAATCCGTACGGAGAATGGGCAATTAAAGGTGCTCGAGCAGGCCGCGATTGGGCACTAGCCAATCCAGATCAACTGCACTTGTTAAACGATTACGATTGGTTGGCAGACAAATTTAAGGAACAACTATGCTGAGTGCTAAGGGCGTGGCATACGGGCTAGAAGCATACGAATTAGGCATTAAAAATGCAGATTTGTTTAAGGTTCTTAACGATTATGTTAATGATCCTTGCGAATATACATTGTTTAATTTGTTAGCTAGGTTAGATGTAAGAACAAGAGCAGTTCCCGCTACTAAAGAGACTATTACTACCGAGACACTAAACAACCTAGGACACCTCAGAGAGCATAAAAACTATGACCACGTATATTGGACATTAATGGGATTGTTACCCGGCGCAAGAGATTTGATTTATAATCTCAAACAGGCAGTAGAAAATAACACACTAGACGACTTTATATTAGACAGTTTAGACACAGACCATATCAAGCATTACCTACTAGATATTAAGACAAACGATAATGCGTTAGCGTACTTTAAACTACTGCATCGTTATAAAATAGTAGACCCAGACTTTATTAGCCCTTTAATTAAAGCAGTAGAGCTCAATCCGAATGTTAACTGGAAAGATGCAATTAGCAAATTTCAATTAGGTAGTAAAAATTGGATGACCAAAGAGTTAAGCAATTTAGACCTAGGTACAGTTGCTATAATGGGCGGTTGGGTAGGAACGCAGGCTAAGATGTTATTAGACAATAAGCCGACCATAAAGTCGATTACTAGCTTTGACTTAGACACAGAAGCAAATGTTGCTGCACTAACAGTCAATTCACACTACCCTAAATTCACTGTAGAAGCAGCAGACATATACGAAGTCGACTATCTAGCAAGAGGGTTTGATACTGTTATCAATCCTATATGTGAGCACATACCTGATTTTGACAAGTGGTACAGTAAGATACCTGCAGGTACCTTAGTAGTGCTACAGAATAACAATATGGTTGAAGCACCGGATCACATTAACTGTGTGCACTCGTTAGAAGAGTTTAGTAAACAAGTTGCCTTATCTACTAAACTCTATGAAGGCGAGTACAGTTTTATGAACTGGACTCGTTATATGCTAATCGGCTACAAATAATTTACGCTAGATAAATGTCTTCGGTACAGCCGTATTTTGCTAGATACTCTTCACGGTAGGCACTACGAGTCTGTACGTCTTGCTCATTTTGTAGAACGTATGTGCGTAGTGCAACATCGTCTGCAAACTCGATAGTACGTTTTCTTTGTAATTCGCTAGTATCTTCAGTGGTAATTGATAAGAAACCGGGAGATGATTCTAAGCGTGCCTTCATATCTGCAATTTTCTGTGCATTACCTTCGATTTCAGTGAACCAAGGAACATCTGTACTTGGACGAGATGTAACAATAACTAATTTAACTGACATAACTGTCTCCTATGTTTATATATTTATATTAGATACTCTGTCTACTCTTCGCCTCAAGGCAGAGTCGATATCTAAGTCTCTGTATCTATTTATTAATGTCCACTTCCGTATCAGTATAGGAACACTATTTTTTGTTTCTAGAATACCTAGCATTTTACTAAAATTAACATACTTGCTAGAACTGTAGGGTTTTATCAATTCTTCGACAGTAACTAAATACCTTGCAGTATTAGTTTCAAAGTCCCACATCGGGGTAGTATGCTCTTTATTCTTTAAATTAATTCCCTGCCATCCACGAGACACCGCAGCGTTTAAGGTTACCGCAGCGTATACTGATGTTATGTTTATGCTTTCTGCATATTCTATCATTGCTGACATTAATTTGCTAGTAATGTTATCGTTATGAACAAGGTTTATATACTTCTTATCCACAAAAAATAAGCCTATAGTAGCAAAAGGTAATATAGCCCACGTACTTATAGTAGAGAATGCCATAAGATTCCCTGTGTTGTCGAAATTACCAAACGCACTTACACCTATATCATTTGATAGATACAACGGAAGTATTTTCCTGTAGTGCAGATCTATGTGCTTAGTTTTCTTTATCTTAAGAAAAGACTGTTGAGAATCGTACACCCGCAACATTTCGCCTGCATCAGCGGAGGTTAGTTTTCTTATCATAAGCCTAACTTAGTTTTTAAGTCTTTAGTAAACTTGCCGTCTACCCTAAAGCTGAATGTAGTGATAGGACTAGCTTCTGCACCGTGGAAGTCCCACGTGTTAAAGAAGCAAGATTTGCTAGTAAATGGTATCTTAGCATCTTGCTCTTCGTCATATACGAAAAAGTCTTTCTTGCCTGACGGGTTAAACCATATAAAGTTGTTGTCCTTGTACGCATCTTTAAGGCTTAAAGGAGCAAATAAATCAACCTTAGAGTCTCTAGTGTCGCTGTGGATTTGACCTTCTATATAAGGATTAGAAATAAAAATTATTATTCGTCCGATACTCTCAAAAGGCAGTGTTTTTACAAAAGTCATTAGTTCTGGAAACAATGCCTGTGCTGGTAAGTTATCCTTGCAACGATCTTGGTAGAATATATCTTTGTAGTTTCTGTCTATTGGATATCTTAACGATACGTGCGATCCGCCTACTAGTACACCATTGGCTAATTCTGCAAATCTCAGCTTTTGTTGCGGTCCTAGTTTTTTTAGTGTAGATTCGTACTCTTCTTTTATATTAACATCGTCACATATTCCTAAATCGTTCATATCTTTGTACGACCGATTTTTTGTTTTTCTAGGAAAATATGCAGCAGGCAACGGCCCGCATTGTGCCAATCCCCTTGCCATTGGGATGAACAAAGATTCAAGTGCAGCAGTGTCTACATAAGGAGACATATCTACATAAGGTGCGCCGTTAATGCCTTCTATCATTTAATATACTCGTCTAGGTTTAGTTCGTTTAAGAAGTTAAAGTCTTGGTCTATAGACTTGTATACTTTCCTGTACCTGAACACACCAGGTAGACTAGGGAACTTTGTTTTATTTACATAGTAGTCATAGTCTTTAGTTACTTTGTAAATTAAATCTTTAGCAGGGCCTTTGTAGCTGGCCCAAGTATTGCCGATCTTCTTATCGGGATTATTAACAGCCCATTGTTGCCATTCTTCGGTTTGCCAGAAGTGAATTAGGTTGTTGTCTAAGTATGCTTGGTCTGGCTGGAACTCTGCCTGCTTATGACTTAGTATCCTAAACTCAACAGCTTGCCACTTCATAGCAAAGTTATGATACCATAAGTAATCTGCCCAAGACTTGATTTCAAAAGGACAAGTTTTAACTAGTTGCTCTAGCTGGTCCAGGAACCATTTGGTCTTGTTATCATCGTTAATTTTGCGATTAAAGAAGTAGTGAGCATAGTTTTGGTAAGGCTGATGTATGATGTTTTCTGTGCCGAAATAGTCTATGCTAAATTTAAGAGTTAAACTACCAAACACATTATCACTAAATTCACCTGTAATAACCTTGTACTTTTTGTTCAAGTACTGCTCAAATCTATTACTGCTGGCTAGTCTAAAGTGACGCTTGATAAAGTTTTCGTAAAATGATTTTGCTTCGTCGATGCTAGCATCGTTTAAGATTACAAGTAAACGCTCTTTAAACTCCTTGCTGCAATATTGATGTATCAAGCAAGCAACCATAGTACTATCGATACCACCGCTGTACATTAGCACAGGTTGAGTATCGGGATCAGCCATTACCTGACGCTCTATCTCTAGTATGCGTTCAATTGATAGTTCTTCAAATGACTTAGTGTATGTCCGCCATTCCGGAAACGGATAAAGGTTAGTAGTTCGATACGGCAAGTCAATTGTACCAGAACGATCAACTACAGCGATACCTGTGTTAATAGCTTGAGAGAATGTTTTGTAATTCTCTAGTTGTGGGTACTTGCGTATATTTTCATCAGTATATATGTCAGACTGATGATAGTAAATTAGGCTTTTCATAGCAAGATGTTTAAGAATGTGTCTCGGTGTATTTCGTTTAACAGTCCTTTGATTGACTCGGGATTGTTTAACTCTTTTAGCTTGCGTAAAAACTTCATTCTAAAGAACTCTGTTTTTGTAAGCATATCAATATATAGTTGGTGCTTCAGTATTATCTGCTCAGCCGCTTGTTTAACACTGCAATTATCTAATTCTGCGTAGTCTACAACCATCGGAGCATTATTGTATGCACTGATATCGTAGTCGTTCTTTTGCAGGAATACTGCTTGTTCGTATTTTGCACGGTAAGCTTCTAACTGTAACGAGTTAAGTTCTTCGTATCTTGCCCTTGCTAAATTAATACGGTTTAGAATTTCAAAGTAAATCCAACGTTTATGGTCTACTAAGTTTACTAGTGATTGTATGTCTGTTAACTCTTGCCCGGCTAAGGGACGAAACTCTAACTTGTCGCCTACTAGTACCCAGTCGTACGGCTTCGCTACTACTCTTTCATAGTCACCGTCCGCTACATTTGAAGTAAACACATTAGAGTCCACAAAACTTTCGTTAATGTAGTAAAGGTGTTTCTTTTCTTTGTGAACCATTATTACCCGGTTCAAGGCATTACATAGTACGTGTACCCACATTATTTTAACATCCTGTTCTTGTATTCTGTAGTTAATTTAGTCTTAGTGTCAATAACATATTGAGCACCAATTTCAGACATTGGTTTATTAGTTAAGTAGTCACTATCCCAACCTGTTCCGTGTTGCCATAGCATAAATGCAAATCCGCTGACCTTATTCCTCCCGCTGAATGTTGCAGCAGTAGTATAGCGGTCCGCAAGTGCCCACGCATCTGCAAGACGCATATCTTTATTCTTCCAGTCGCTCCAGCGGAAGAATGAATTATTAAACTTTGCAGGTGTAATTTGATAACCGTGCTCGGCCGCATTTTTCTCGAAAGCACTTTTCCATAGTTTCTTGGGATGCATATTGAATCCCAATGGTTCTATATTAAAGCCGTGCAGAGGAAACTTTTCGTCCATTACTTTAGACATCCACTCGTTAACTGTTGCTTCGGTCTCTCCGGGCAAGCCTATAACGAAACCGCTGTTTGTAATGACTTGGTCTTTCCATTTATCGTCACGCAACCAGTGTAGCAGCTCTATAGTTTTATCAGGGTGGAACCCCTTTCCCACTGCCTTAGCAGCAGCGTGGTTTAAAGTTTCTATACCAAACACAGCAGTGCGTAAGCCAGATGCTAATAGTAAGTCAGCCATTTCACGGTTGTCCCATATTAAGTCGTGCCTTAAGTAAGTGACAAATTCTATTTTAAATGGAAGTTTAGCGAACACTTCATTGTATAGTGTTTCTACTTTGTACATACTGTCGTTGAATGTATCATCGCAGAACACATACTTGGTAGTACCGTACTTTTCGTAGTTGCGAATAAATTCTTCTCGTAAAGGACCTGGGTCTCTTATGTAGTCAAACTTCTTTTTGCCGTTCATTGGAAATCCGCAGTAGTCGCATTTAAATATGCATCCTCTGCTGATCTCAATAGGTAGCACTTCGCCTGGCTGTATATGGTCGCTATCATCCCACACAGTCTGGCATTGTCGGAAGTCGAACGTACTTTCTTCTCTCCAAGCGACTTGATGTTGTCTATCGTTGATTTTAATCAACTCGATATCAGCGGGCTTCCCTGCTAATAGATTAGCATATTGTACAGCAGTATAGTCAGCGAAGCCGTGTATATAAGTATCTACGAGTTTAGAACTCATATATTGACTCTTGCCCCCGCCTAGTACAATTTTAACGTTGCTATTCTTAGACTTAATGTGAGAAATTAGTTCGTGACTTACCTCGGGTGTAAAGGGAAAGTCTTCTGTATAGCGTAAATCTCTGCGGTTGTTGTATGTGCGATTGTTACCGCCTAGTGGAACATCTTTAACTGCAAATAGCGTAGAACTAAATCCCACAAATAGTGTGTTATCACCTACATATTTGTCTACAGCTAGTTTAAGCTCGTCCAGGGTCCAGTCAGACAAGAAGTCAATCATTTGTACAGTATAACCTGCACTTCTTAGTTCGGAGGCTATGCGATAACCCCCGATCATTCTAGTGTAAACAAGACTATTAGTAAACTCTGTAAAAATTACAATGTTAACGGTACTCATTAGATCCTCTTAAGGATAGGATAAAATATCATACAAGGATCGAACTCCCACCACTTCTCGCCAAAGTTGTAGTTAGCAGGATGCTTATGGTGATTATTGTGCCAACCTTGTCCCCAAGCAAAGTATCCTAGTAGTGGGACATTTCTGCTTTGGTCACTAGTTTCGTGGTTCCTATAACCAAAGCCGTTCATATGGCAAAACAAGTTAATACAAGCTTCTTGGTGAATACCAGTTATCATAGGTAGTAGTAATAAACAGGTTGCAACTTGCCAATTGATTAATAGAGAAACTGCTAAAATCGTCCAAACGATCTTATAATAGTGCTTGTGTACTCGTACTTGGAAAGGATCTCGTAGTAGGTCTACAGCGTACTTGAAGTTAATATCTTCCGGCTTTAGCTTGAACATCCAGCCTAAGTATGCAATCCATTTGCCGTGTATAGGGCTATGTACATCACGAGGTTTGTCGCTGTGACTATGATGATATCCGCGATGCAATGCTACCCAGAAAATAGGACTACCTTGTGCGGCCATACAGCCCAGGATAGTCAGAACCTTGCGAGTAAACGCACTCATTTCGGGGATACATTTGTGGCTCAGTACCCTATGCAAGCCGATAGCACTACCTAGTCCGCTGATCAGCACCCAACCTACAGGCCATAACCATAAGTAGTTTAAATCTCCGTAGTTGTATAGTACAACAAACATAACAACAGCCAGTATATGTACTGGCCAAAACATTTTTTCCGCGTGTCCGAATTTCATAAGAGCTCCTCTTTATTTTGATATTTATTCCGTGCTCTTGTTTTGAGAACTACTAGGATCTAGTCTATACTCGGGCTTTAGAAACTGCATAGTTACAATTAAATCTACAGGCCAAGGCTGACTGTTCATTAGCCACATCCATTGGTCTTGGTACGGTGGCCTAGTCCACGCAGCAACAGTATTCAGTATAACTCTATCGTACCTCTCTTGGCGCTGCTTAACATACTTAGGCCATATGCGCTTATGCACCTCCCAATATTTCATAGGGTAAGCCATAATGTATTGATAGACAAATCTCTCTTCCGCATAGCTAATAGCGTGTTCCATTACCTCGACTAAACCGTTCATATTGCCTGCACTTTCGCAGCGCTCTGCACGATTAGTCAATGCTTTCTGTATGTACCACATATTAGTGTCCGGACTAAAATACTGTGTCATACAACTGTAGAGTTTGTTAGTGTTCTCGTCAACATAACCCCACATCTTAAAATGAGGGTTATCTTCCATCAAATAGTAATTAACCATAGTATGACTTTTGGTAATTTCTAAATGAGGTTTGTACCAAGGCATCTTATCTAAGTCTACTCCTGCGTAAGTAGTCTTATCCTGATTCATTAGGTTAATTTGGTCTAGGTAACTAATGTCTAACTGTTTAACTATCATCTTAGTGACTCTACAAAATCTTTTACATATATTTGAAATACATTGTCGTTATAGGGTATAACTTGTTGCATTTCTTGTTTAGCGTTAAAGTTTAATAACTTTAATGTTTCGTATCCGTGATACTTAGGCCTTGGCTTTAGTAGAAAGTGCTGCCCATATACTTCTTTCTTTATCGCCTGTACGCTACGCTTGCCTACTAATTGATTAGTAACTAGTTTAGTTACTAACGGGTCTACTGCATAGCTTAACATAATTTCAGGAGTATAACTAAAGAACTCACTGATAACAGGGCGTTGATTAATGTGTGCATACTTAGGAACACTTAGGTCATTGTTTTCTCTAACATAGTAAAACCATCTGACATTTCGTTCGTTTGGGTTATTTAAAAATGCAGCATAGTCAAACTTTTGTTCGAAGAATACTTCGCCGGTACCTAATACAGGAACAGCATCGTCGATTTTATTCATTAACCAAATCAACTGTATTTGTGCTATTTGGCTGCTTTGGTACTTGATGCCTATAGGCAAGTACTCTTTGCTTTTATAAAACTCGATAATATCTATTTCGTGTACTCTATATTTTACATTATAATACTCGCAAAAGTCTATAGCATACTTAATATCGTGGTCGTTGTAGCCGTCTTTAAACCTTAGTATGTCAGCGACAAAAGGAACACCTGCTAACAAAAACGCCTGTGCTAATACTTCACTGTCAACGCCACCGCTGAAGAATATACTAAACTGTTCGTTCGGGTATGTATCTTTTATTTTTGTAACAACATCAAGGCACTCGGATTTGAAGTCCATTGGCTTGCGAGATACTTTATCCCAGTGCATTTTGAATACATCGGTATCTAATACCCTATTAGCAAACGGAACGCCGTTGTAGGTCCAATGGAAGTGATTATTTTGTGTCAGTGTTACCATAGTTAAATTCTGGGTCTATTTGTGTGTCTATAGAGATTCGAACAAATCTCCTATTTCCTGTACTGCCTTCGAAAATCTCGCCCTCGCCTTTTCTGTGCAGCGTTGCCCAATTATCAAAAATAATAAGATCGCCTACATTCCAGTTATGCGAGTATTGATACTTATCGCCTGTTTCTTTAATTATAGTTTTCAGCCGTTCATTGTCTAAGTACTGTTTGGTGCCGTCGCTGTTTATTTTGTACCACGATCTTATCCAACCATTTTCTTGACTGACTGCGTTAAGCCGTAGGAATTTTTCTTTTGTGATAGGGTGCGTTTCTATTGCGGGTAACTCCTTTATGTTTGTTCCTATTTTCTGCCAGCTCTGATAAACAAAATAAACATCAGAATAAAAAGATTTGTCAGATTCTGACAACTCGTCAAACGCTACTGCTAAGTTTGAAACGTCGGTAGTCATACCTCTAAAATTACTAGGCAATTCTATGTTGTATAATATTCGTGCAGGGTATCTCGGAAACTCTTTTTCGTTAGCAATGTCTACGTGCCACGGTATGCCAGAGAACAGTCTAGAATAGCTAGTATTAGTATAGTCAGTGTAAGCTCGTCCACTAGCGTCAAATCTTGCATCTTCTTTGATTCTTTTATATTGCTCATAGGTCCACGGAGTTCCTAGTTTTTGTGCAAGGTCAAGGACTTGTTTCGGCCTTAACCCCTGCCAGTTTTTAAATACTAAGATCTTGTGCTTGAACAATAGGTTTCTAAATTCGCTAGAATCTAAGTTCATAGCTTCGTTATAACTTAGTTCAACACGAGCACCAATGTGTTCAGTGAGGGAAGTGTAAGGTATCATTTCTAACATCCATTATAATGTGTATGCGATCTTCGTCGCCTTTGTTTGATGCCCAGTGCATAGTTTTGTTATCGAATACCCAAAGCTCGCCTTGCTCAAATCTAACAGTCTCTATATCATTTTCTATCTTGTTGGATCCGCAGCTGAAACTAACGCCTTGATTGGTTTTAAGCACAATGTGATAACGGTCGTGCAAATCAAAATACTTTCCCGGGTCAACGTGAGGGTATATGTTTCCGCCCGGCGACATTTTAGCAATATAGCAACGTCCTAATTTAGATCCGGGTAAAGTCATTGTCATAGCTTGGTTGATTAACTTCCTGCACTGCGGTAATCTATAAAATGCTTCAGCATCAACTGCTTCTAGCATTTTATCTGCTAGTTCCTTAGCACCTCTTGCATCAGATATCTCATCACTTTTGTGATTCTTGTCGTGTATGCGCAAGTGTATAGATCTGCCCTCTCTTAGTGGGGGGCTTTGTTCTGGCCTCGGAGTATGCGGTGCAAACATATGATCGTTTGCTGTGACTTCTTCTAACGCAGCAGAGACATCGATGTTACCGATAAATTTAAAATATTTCATATAGTGTCAAATAGTAAATGCACACGGTCGTCGTGGCTGGCATTCATTGCAGTGTGCATAGCAGTGGAAACTAAACTGTAGACCTTGCCTTCATCCGGCATAGTATATAGTCCGTGCTCCGTCACTATAAAGCATCTGGGATTTGTTATAATAGGAACGTGATAACGAATAGCATCGTCATCCTTGTGCCAACTATAGCAAGTTTTAGACTTTAGCAGCATAAGCCTAATCCTTCCGACAGGTTTCGTACTAAACTCTCTTACTTTGTTAATAACAAACTCAAAGTATGTGTTTTTTATTGCAGGGTGCAAATGGATGAATTTATCTTTCTCTTTACCTTCGACATACACTTTATTAAGACGATTATCAAGTCCGGGCTTGATAATACTACCTATGCCATCGTATATTTGGTCAGCAGGATCGTCAAATTCGCCAGTATGCACGAGACTAAGTTGATTACTGTGCGGATGCCAGGGAAACTTTTTTAACAAGAATCCTAGCTCCATTTTTAGTTTCAACTTGTCAAAAACTATAGGGTAAGACTCGACATCTATAACATTGTCATTAAACATACAGTTATTTATAGGTGCTTTCTACTGTCGATGTTTAATCTAGATTAAAGGTTACAGTCCATTGTGGGGTATGTTGTATTATTTCGGGAGTGTCGTTTATGATAGCATTCTTGTACCATTTGCTCATTGGATGGTGATCTCGGCTTTGCGCTCTTTTGAATATTGTTAACAGTCCTTTATTATATTCGTTAACTGTTATGATTGCGCTCTTTACACCTCGGGACTTGGCCCATTCCAATTGTTTTGGTAACAAGTATTCGTGTATAAGGTATTGGGCACGGTACTCTTTAAACGTCCAGGTCCTGACTAACAGCACAGCGATATTGTCTTTAATGTAAACCCCGCTCCCTGCTATTCCGCAGTTACCTTCGCATAGCAAATAGTAGTTGCCAGTGGGAGGTACTAGACGCTTTTCTATATAGAGCAAATACAAAAGACTAGCAGTATTTGTTCCCCAGTCTGTGTAACGCATATTAACAGACGCAAGGTGATCTGCCTCAGTATTTTCGATAGTGCTACAAAATTCCTTTAGTAACACAAAATGAGGCAAGTCATCTGGATTTATATTAACTACACTAAAGGTCATACAGCCATAGCAGCTTTAATGGCACCGTGACTGACATAGCCACTTAATTCTATATCTGCCATTGTAAATCCATCTATGTCCTTGACAGCAGGATTTAGTTTTAGAGTGGGCAGCGCCAGTGTTTCGCGCGATAGTTGCTCCTGTACCTGTTCAATGTGATTAAGGTATATGTGCGCATCTCCTACTGTGTGTACAAACTCTCCTACACCTAAACCGCACACTTGTGCAATCATATGCGTAAACAAGCTATAGCTGGCAATGTTGAACGGAACACCTAAAAAGAAGTCTGCGCTACGCTGATACATTTGGCAGCTTAATTTTCCGTTGCGAACATAGAACTGTGCAAAACAATGGCAGGGAGGAAGTGCCATTTGGTCAATCTCACCGGGATTCCAAGCAGTAAGAATATGTCTGCGACCTTCCGGATCCTTCTTGATGCCTTCTATTAGTTGTACAAGTTGATCTACTTCTTTACAGTGCAACCCGCCTTGTACGTGCCAAGTAGTGCCGAAGTCGTCCTTAACAGTAGAATCTACAGTTTTTTTAATAGCTTTCCATTTGCGCCATTGTACTCCGTAAACTCTGCCCAAGTCCCCGGAATACTCTGCCTTAGGCCTCCAATATTCGGCTTGTGCATTGGCAGTCCAGATAGTAGATTTGGTAGCGTCACGGGTTTCGTGTAGTATCTCAGCGAGTCGTCTTTCGTCCCCGCTTCCTTCTATGAACCAAAGTAATTCACTGACAACAGCCCGCCACGCTAGCTTTTTAGTTGTTACAGCAGGAAAGCCCTTAGACAAGTCATATCGAGACTGCATACCAAACACACTAATTGTACCAGTGCCGGTTCTATCCTGTGCTTCCACACCATTGTCTAAAATAAATTGTAAATCTTTTAAGTATTGTTGCATCTTTTCCAAACCTCAAATGCGAGCTCTGCTTTTATAGTGCATTCGTTAAATGTAAAATTCTCTAATAGAACTTCAGTGTCAACAAATGTATCGCACTGGTAGTCACTGCCGAATCGTGTGATGTATATAGTATCTAATTGGTCGGCACAGGATTCTATTAAACGTGCACCACCTATTATAACTGCGTCAGCAGGTACAGCAGGATCGTTTATAGATTGTACTGTAATCACCCCCGGCGTGTCAATAGGAGTGCTGGTTATGACTATATTTGTTCTATTAGGTAACGGCTTAGGAAATGCAGGATCGTCCCAAGTCTTCCTGCCCATTACTACAGTTTTGCCTAGTGTGTGTTGTTTGAACCAGGCAAAGTCTTCCTTGTTTTTCGGCCAAGGTAGTGTGCCGTCTTTGCCGATACCGCCACGTGCATCGACTGCAAATATTGCTTTCATTTGCCCTCGCCGAAGTGTTTAGCTAGTAAACCTGCAACGTGCTTGGTTACACTTTTCTTGAGTAAGTCGCTGTCCATTGTAATTTGTACATCGACTATCATATCTTTGTATTCTTGTAGCTCATCTGACTTGAGTATAGTGTCTATGTCATCTAGTCCTTCTAAGTCTGCACCTTCAAATACAATAGAAGATCCATTATTAAGAACAACATTTACTGTTGCAATAAATTTAACGGGCAACTCGTTCATAACAACATCATTTAGGATGTCATCGAAACTTCTGTCCCTCTTTATCAGTGCCATCGTCTTTAACCAATTCTTTATTCTTGCATAACGAGTTTTCGTGTTCAAGTGCCGCAACAATGACCGCCGCCGCTTTTACTAAGTTATCTCTGAACACTTCACGTTCTGGCTTAATGCCTTTTCTATTTACATCCTGTGCCAAATAATGGATAACGATGGAAATCCAATCATTTAGGGAATATGTAAGGTCGTACTCGCTACCAGGTAAAGACTGCTGACGCAGCCTTTCCTGTTTTATTTGCTCTAATATGCTATCAAGCAACAGCAGCACTCTTCTTCTTGCTACGAGTCTTTGTAGCCTTAGGATCGATACTGTCGGCTTGTGCACGTAGTTCGGTAGCTTGCTTTTCAAACAACTCTGCTTGTTTGCGTAGGTTTTGCGCAAGTGTGGCATCGTCAATCACGCCTTCGTCGTGATTAGCAACAGGTCCATCACCTGGCTGAATAGTAGCAGGATCTACGCCCGAGCTTAGTTGGTCTAGGCTACGGTTCAGCTCAGACAAGTTAATCTCGACGTCGATGCGTGGACGCATAATAACACGCTCAGTAGGAATCTTACGTAAGAAACCTTTGTTGTGCAGTGTACTTAGCATATTACTACCGTCATAGAAGAATTGACGATTTGCGTATTCGAAGAACTCTAGTGTCTCTTGTGCAGTTAGGCTTTCTACTGCGTCCATTAGGTTCTGGTGGAAGCGGTCCGGTAAGCTATCAGTTTCTACAACTAAGCAGCTCTGTGGCTCGTCTGGTAGTTTACGGAAAACTACGATTACACGGTGTCCGGTATCTCGTAATGTTCCTACGTGTCTTAAGAATTTCATCTCTGTGTGTCTTTCTAATTAAGCAGCGTCTTCGCCTGTTGCAGTAGCAGCAGTTGATTCTGCTTGCTCTTGCTCTGCCTTTGCGGCAGCATCTGCTTCACGTTGAGCTTTAACAGCTTCTACGAATGCAGTTAGTTTATTGTATACTGCGCCTACTAGTGTAGCCTCGCCTGCTTTGAAAGCACCGCGCTGAACGGCAGCATCGATAATTTGGGCCGCAGCCGCTAAGTCTTGATCAGTTAATTCCATTTTTATACCTCTGGGTTAAGTGTGTATTTTATTTATAGTACAGTCTTATTATACAAATAAAAAAGGCTACAGGTCAACTGTAGCCTTGTAAAAAGTAAATTTAATTACTTGTGTTTGAACTCGTAGTGCGCAGTTACGCCAAACGGAGCTTCGATACTTGGTGCGCCGTGCACAACAAACAGCGTGTCGCAGTAGTCTGGGTCGCCCCAAGTACCACAAGGGTAGCCGTCTGTGAACATAATGAATTGTTTTGGCTGGATATCCCGTTCTTTCATATATTCCCAGTTAGCTTCGAACATAGTGCCACCACCACCTTGGGGTTCGTAGTCAGCAATGTCGTCACCTGCGTCACTACTAAAGTCGCGCTCTGCGTACACTTGAGTATCAAAGCACCAAATCTTAATGTTCCAACTGTCGAAGGTCCCCATAATGCCTTGGATTTCGCCCAAGAAGTCCTTGACCATATCGTTAGAGATACTGCCCGATGTGTCAATAGCAATACACACATCTACTTCTTCGGCAGGCAACATACCCGGAAGCACTGCACCGGTGTGCCAGCTCTTGCGACTAGGACGAGTAAACGAGTAGTCGTTTTTAATCATACTAGTCAATTGGATACGGCACAGTTCTTGCCAAGGCATCTTAGGATCAGTAATGTTCTTAACAATACGATCTACGCCTGTAGGCAAGTTGCCAGCACCAGCAGCCTGAGCAGCCTGTATCACTGCATCTTTGAGCTCGTCACGCAAGGCTTTGCGTTCTTCTTCGGTCATCTTTTTACCGATACCCGACTTACTGTCGCCTTCGCCGTCTTTGTCGTCGCCATCACCTTCTAAGTCAAGGTGCGTGTCCAAAGGCATCTTAATCTCAACAGCATTTTCCATCAGCTTGTCGTAGACTTCTTCTGTAGTCATACCTTCGTACTGTCGGTCTGCGAGAATAGGGACCACCTTAATAACATCGCCGATCCTATCTCGGATAAGGCCGTTGTTAATAACAAAGTCAGCCGCCATATTCCACACTTGCGGATTCCTCTCACCGCGCCGTAGCATATGCTCATAGACACAGTGCATAACTTCGTGGGCGATTAGGAAAATAAGTTCGCCATCAGACAACTTGCCAACGAACTCGTCATTGTAATACATATTCCGGCCGTCAACTGCGGCAGTAGGAATACGGTCACTAGCGTCTACAATCTTAAGACGAGTAGCAAGGTTACCGAAGAAAGGATGGTGGAGCAACAGTTTAACACGAGCTTTGGTAATACGATCTCGTTGTTTAGATGCAGTTACAGTAGTCATTTGAATTCCTTATTAAGCCATTATTATAGCACACTTGCATTTATCGGTCAAATGCATTAAAAAAGCGCCTTGCGGCGCTTTTTTAGGCAATGTCGATTACCAAGTGAGCATACTTCTTAAAGAACTCTGGGAAGTTCTTGAGCTTCTTGTGCTGGAATGGCAGCTCGTGGATCTTAAGAGCAGTGTGGGCACCCATAATAACCATTTCTGGTTCGAAGTTATCCATCATATACTGGATAAAGTTCTCACACATTGGATGCCAGTCATCTAGCTTCTTGTCCTTAGACAAGTTCTCAAAAGCAGACTTGAGCTCGTAGCACAGACTTGTAGTCAGTGAGTACATAGCAGACACTTCCTTGACCTTAAGGTCCTTGACCTTACCGGCCAAGATCTCAGTAGGATCGGGCAGTTTTGCCGCAATCTTACGGTGCGCCATAAACTTAATAGCAGTACCTTCGCCAACGCAACCTGCAACGATATCGCTCATAGTACCTTCGCCGAGTTCGTCACTCAACATCTCGCTCACGAAGCTCCAAGAGCGAGGAGTAGCGAACGAGCGGTCGTGCACTTTGGGATCGAAGTTGTTAAGGTCGTTCTTAGCAAACGTCAAGTAACCAACCACATCTGGGTGGATACCATTCTTAAGAGCCCAGTTAGACCAGTCAGCAAAGTCTACTCGCAGTTCCAAGTGAATGAAACGGTTAGCCAGCGGGCTAGGCATACGGAAAGTAACACCCTTGTCTGACATACGGTTACCTGCGGCAACGATACCAACATTTTTAGGCAGTTTGTAAGTGCCCACTCGACGGTTAAGGATCAGCTGGTAAGCCGCAGCCTGTACAGCAGGAGCCGCAGACACGAGCTCGTCCAAGAACAAGATAGCGTCACTGTCTTCGTCTTGCGGCAGCTCTGCTGGAGGAGCCCAGCTCATATTGTTGTCAGTGGAATTGTAGTATGGGATGCCTTTAATGTCAGTAGGCTCCCAAAGGTTAAGACGAACGTCAATAACCTTACGGCCAGTTGCACTGCCGATTTGAGCAATAAGATCGCTCTTGCCGACGCCAGGGCCGCCCCACAGCATAATAGGACGGTCACGCTTAAGAGCGTGGCGGATGATGACATCGGCTTCGGTAATTTTAACAGTGCGGGCGTCAGTTGCGGACATTTAAGTACTCCAAAAAATTAAGTTAGACAGTAATTGTATGCGATTTTGAATTTTGTGTCAAATTGCCTTGCAACTGACTGAGAATTTGTAGCCCGGAGCTACCCGGGCTTGTTTTGCAATTAAGCAGCTTCTTGGGATGCGTCTGCGTCAACAACTTGACCTTCTGGAACAACCTTAGCCAGGAAACCTTCGGCTTCGATCTCAGCCTTGGTCATAGCACGGGGAAGTTCGACAAAGTTGACGTCCTTGTGGCCGTTTTTAACTAGCACCTTGACGCGAGTGTTGTCGTTAGTGTAACGGACCTTGAATTTGCCGTTGAGGGAAGAAGAACCTACAAAAGTGAAAGTCTTGTTAGACATATTGAAACTCCTATTTCAAAAAAGTTAAGTTGTTGAACTTGGCAGAATTGCTAGCTCAATTCAAATTATATGACCAATCGAATTATTCGTCAAGTGTTGGCTTACCAAATTGCTTGCGATTGTAGACTTTTTTGCTCAATTCTTTCTTTTCGAAAAAACGAGTGTCAGCAAAAAGCTCAATAGCACGGCGTTTTGGACGCTTAACTTGCAGTTGAATAACTTCTCGACGTTTCATAATATTTGTATTGTAGCTTGGATTGATTTATTGGTCAACCGTTTTGCAACTTTTCCAAATCCCCTGCATCATCGCAGTACCGTTAGTATAGCAGAACGGTATTTTCTGGTCAAATTTTGGCCTAGGAGTTGTAAAAGTGTTGTAAAAACACAACAATATTTAACAGTACTTGAGCGTCCACAGCAATTTTTCGTTCAAATCTGTAAATTTTATGCGAACTGTTTTGTAGCTAGAGCTCTTCGGTCCACTGTACCATTCCAATGTATACGGCCCTGGGCAACTCAACTGGAAGTTGTGTGTAATGGCGTGCAAGGTAATGTCGTCGCAAGGCTCAAAGATATAGTGTGCAACAATCTCTTTAAGTATGTCTCGGTACTTCACGACCACCTCAACGAGAATCTAAAAGCGACATCTTGGTCTCTGAAAAAGTAAATGGTACGATGCTGCGGATCACTTAATTCGTCGTCATTGTATGTCCAGGCATCATAGTCGTAGCTACCGTCAGGGCAGTTTTCACTTAGCCAAGATCCCCGGACAATATGATCCTGCCAGAAGTCCCCAGTGTTGCGTATAACAACCGGATGCCAGTCTTCGCAGGTTTCGTATAAATGTCCGTTATATGTTTTCATAACCACCTCAGAGAAAAGTACGCAGCATCTTCTTGCTTCTTAAACCAAACTTGTCCGTCTGGCCAGCGGCAATGATATTCTAGTCCGGCATCTTCAAGCCAATCTATAAGATCCTGCACTAATCGATCAGATCCGCATTCTACTTTATATGCCCATAAACTGTAGTTAGTAATAGGATCAATTACAAACTCAGTCGTGAGGGTCATTTCGTCAAAGTAAGCAACACTCCAGTCGGGCAGTTCTGCTTGTAATCTTCTACTGATTTGCCTGCCCCAGTGACTAAAATGTTCTACATTAAATGCATTATATATGGTTTTGTCGCCTATGTCATACTGATTGGCGTAATTGTCATAGTACTCTGTCCAATCTAATATTTCCTTAAAGAGGTCGTCGGAGATAGGAACTCTGCTCGAGTCCATCATAGTACCAGTATACGTCCATAATCCTGTGCTCATATAGTCGGCACATAGTTTAATACATCGGTTAAGTTTGATCTTGCCCATATTATGCGTAGTTTGCTTGTTTATTTAAGGTAGCTGCCTGAATTTGTATAAATATAGTAAGGGCATACGACTATGCCGATAGGAGATAATTATGGCATTCACATTAATTTCTAAAACAGTCAAGCCGGCTGAAGCTAAGTGGTGGAATCAAGTAGACCCGGAAGCCGCAGCTCGTGTAGGCGAATTCGTTAAGAGTTTTCCTGGCGTAGTCAGCGCAGAAGCAAGCGAACTTGAGCCTAATGTTTGGCAATCTGTTATTGTATTCGAAAGCAAAGCAGTAGTAGAAGAATACAAAAAGGCAATGGCAACCAATTCCGATAACGCACTACGCAAGGCGTACAATGCAACACACGGTATTACTACAAAGTTCCAAGGCCAAGGCGAATAATTTTAATTTGCAGTTAAAAAGGACTCTGCGGAGTCCTTTTTTATTGTCTAAACGGATTGTCTGGATTGTACCATAAGTTAGGGTTAATAACTTCGACGGGTTTAAAGTCGCTGTCAATGCCGTCTAGTAGCTTGCGCTGGCCAAACACAGTGTACAAGCTAGCTCGTTTAATCTTGTTTTTGTAGTAGTCGTAATCTTTATCAAACTTAAAGATCTCGTCCTTAGCAGCTTGTTTATAATTCTTCCAGTCTGATATAATTCTGACTTCTGGATGATTGATGCTCCACAGCTGGAATTCATCCGAGTGATAGAAGTGCTGCATATAAGTATCGTTCCATCCCGGTGTTAGGTTAGAGAAGTAACGAGGTGCAGTTAGAGCATACATCCTAAAGTATACACTTTGCCACTTGAAGCAAAAGTTATACCACCAAAAGAAATCGGAGTTCTTTTCTATTTTTATTCCGTAAGCTCTAGCAGACGCTTCTACTGCATCGACTAATATAGTTGTAACTTCTTGGTCTTTTATCTTAGTGTCTATGTAGTTAAAAACTGTTGCCCTACTGTACTTGCTGCTAAGACTTTCTGCTCCTCTGTTAGCAATATAAATCTTCATCAAGTCGCTGCCAAACAACTGATCGTTAAATTCCCCGCTGACTAAGATCATTGAACCGTCAAATAGCCAAGGAGTGTGTTCGGCGTTAACCAGATCGAAGTTAGGGATGATGTAATTTTTGTAGAAGTTAGGGTTTTCGTTTGCAGCTTCTGCACTAGTGATAATCTTTAGCCTGTCCTTTAATACAGACATTGGGTAGTTCTTTAAAAAACTAACCATAATCATAGTACTGTCGATGCCGCCGCTCCACATAATACCCAGTGGCTTACCCAACTGCTCACTCAAGTCAAACAGTTCTTTTGCTCTACGGTTGCAACAATCTTCGTAAGTCAAGTCTATGCTTTTGAGTTCAGGCAGTTCGCACTTGCTGTATATGCTTTGTGTTACAGGTTGCTTGAACAATTTCATACGGTCGTTCATACCCACAGCGTGCCCGATTAGTCCGTAGACCTTGCCCCATTTAAGCACATCTTTCCTAAAAGAGTGATGTACGATAGATAAGGGGTTAAAGTAGTATAAGTCGCTCATATGGAACTGTTCTGCCAGAACTCTCTAGCCATAGACCTTCTAATAGGATCTACTTCTTCCTTACGTGTTACATTGTTAATGTAACCTTTCCATTTCTCTGCTAGTGCTTGAATACGGAACTTGGTCATCAAGTCCGACTCTAGCCTTAGCTTTAATTCTTTGTATGCTTGCTCGACAGGTACTTCTAAGATTCTAGCATACTCTTCTAGCATCCAGGTATAAGTACCGGTCGCCGGATCCGACTGTTGTATTTGTTCCAAGGCTACGTGATCAAATTCTGCCCAGCGATAGCGTGTCTGTCTTGCTAGTGCCTGTGCTTGGAAAGCCTCCCACCGACCAAATAATTGTTGGCGGATATTTAAAATTTCACGCATTGCCTTCCAAGATTCTGTTACGTGCTCGTCTGGCATTAGTAGCAGTGCGTTTCCGTTTGGTTGATCTAAAGTATAGCAACCTTGTTTAAACATTTCAGGATTTAGTTTTCCGAAATCTACGGTATTAAATGGCGTTAGTACTTTAATGACTGCATCGCCATTACCCATAATCAAAGCATTGGCGGTAATGATACTAGCAGTCATAGTGTATACACTAGCGTTTTCTAAACTTGTTATTAAATATCTTTCTTGTATCATACAGTAAACTCCGCAGTCCATTTGTAGAGCAATTCTCTGCTCTTTTCCCACACACATAAATGCGTAGCGTTAGGCAACACTTTGAAATACGATGTGCTAACTGGTAATAATTTATATAGTCGGTTAGTCACAAAGTATGGATTCTCTGTATCATACTGTGATGTAGTTATCAGTACTCTAGACTTTAAGTCTGCAAACTTGAAAGTCTTAAGGTGTTGTATGATGTTAGGAATTTTTCCTAGCTTCCAATTGCCTGTTACAGGATCAAAAGTCCTGTGGTCTCGGGCTAATGCTTCCATTGCTTGCTCTCTCCATAGTGGTTCTTTAAAATCTTTACCTGCCGGTTGTGCATCTGTAAAGCGTTTGTCTATAGAGTTCATACCTACCATAGTGTATGGTAACTTTTCGTCAACATCTACATAGAAGTTATAACCGCTAGGAGGATCATCTTTAGCTTTGATCCATTTAGGATTAATACTGATTATGTTATCTACTAGTCCAGGATTCAGGACAGAGTAGGTAATACACAGCGAACCTAGATAGCTAAACCCTACTAAAGTTATTTTAGTGTCATTACCTAGCTTTTCCTTAACATAGTTAATGCACGATGTTATGTCAGTGTAGTAGTCTTCGACCTCCAACGGATCGGCGACTAGTGCAACATCCTCTACTAACTGTTCAGTTACTGGGCTGCTTTGCCCGTAGCCTCGCAGGTCTACTAAGAATGCATCAACCCCAGCATCGGCCATATAGTCGCCATAGCTCTTGCTGCCCATTGCTATGCCCATTGTAGATTCTACGCACAAACTTCTACTGTTGAACAACAGGATTGCATTGCCGGTGTTAGACTTAGCCGGGATATGTCTTACATAAAGACTAGCTGTGCCTGAAGGCACAAAATTAATATTTTCTTGCATAAATTGTCGAGAACATAAATCTAGAGTTAACTACTTGAATGTCAGAGAAGCCAGCAGCTTCTAAAGTGTCAATGTACCATTTTAGCGGCTTAGTAGTTAGTACGCCTATCAGAGCTTTCTTTTTCTGTTGGATAACTTCTTCGGGTACACTATTCTCTCGCTTAAAATCATAATACATTTCTTCCGCTTCCATACTATGATCCATTTTATCAGAAATAATCACAATACCTCCGGAACTTAGATTGTCATAGATATCCTGGATGTATTGTGCACGCTCTTGAATAAAGTGCAATGTCCAGTTAGCTAATATTACATCATATGGCCCTGCAGGCAAGCTGTCACTGACAGTTACTAAGTCTGGATACTTGCTACGATCTACCATAGCTTGACTATTATCTACGCCTGACACATTGGTATAACCTAGTTGAATAAATTTATCCATTGTGTTACCCAATGCAGATCCAACATCTATTATCTTAATGTCTTTTTTGTTACCAAATACTTTTCCGGTGTATTTGATGCACAGCTCGATTACACGGTTGTAATCAGGAATATGCGTTTCTGCTTCTTGTTGGAACCTGTTAGCCACTGATCCGTCGAATACCCAATGTTTATCTACTGGCATAACATTAGGCATATCTTTCATACGCTCCTTAGCAGCATTGATATTAGCCTTAACTAAGTCGCCTACTTGTCTAACTCCCGGGCCACCTGTTTTGTAAAAGCGTAACATATACCTACTAGGTAGAGGATATGTCTTTGGGCCCGGGCGATCGACTAGTGTTGCGTACGAGTCGTGCACAGTTTTATCTTCTAATTGCTCGGGATAAATGAGTCCTTCTTTGCTTTGAAATCCTAACGAGCCTAGGATAATTTTCATAGCATTGGGGCTAGGTCGCGAGCCGGCGCCGGAGAACGCAGTGTTCGCATCAGAACTGTTGATGTGTTGCTTTTTAATCACATCAATAATAGCAATGTCGGGAGATATCATAGGCCAAGGATAAATGCTATCAGCAACTATGCTATAGTCACATACCTTGGATACTCTTTCTAAAAAGCCGTAAGTGTCAAGGAAAGCGTAAATGACGCCTATCATTACGACTACATCGTACTTCTTGCCTGCGGCAATCGCTGCATCTAAGAATTCTCTAATGTCTTGTTCTACGATTATAAACTTGTCACTAGTCCAATGTTTTCCTAGTAACTCTCGGCTAGTAGCAGCCATTTGCGGCTGCACCTCGACACCGGTATAGTGTTTGCAGCCTTGGCTTAGTACCCATTGTCCTGTAGCACCTAAGCAGCTACCTAAGTCTAAAACTGTCATTCCATCTACTAGCCAATCTGGCGCCATTGCTTTATGGCGTTTGTCTAGTGATTCTATAGTTACTCTACTGTAACCCCTGTCTTTCCGTGTGTCGTTCTCTACAAACTCTGGATATTGGCTAAAAAAGCTCATACATACACCCTCAATTATGTATGTATTTATTGGGTCATCTAAACTTTAGAGCAAACTCGAATAACAGTTGATCGTCTATACTGTCGTCAAATTCGACCCACTGGTCTACTACAATCCTGGAACTTGAGGATAAGCTGTTGGGTTCAAAGTAGCAGATACCACTCATTGCCCATTTATCGCCGTGTATCCATTCATTGCCCCCTTGTTTCCAGTCGGGACTAATTGGTCCTATATTTTTAACTAGCCATTGTAGGATAGGAGTTTCTGTATATTTTAGACGGCGAGAGTCGTCGTGCCACGGCCTCCACGCATCTTTATTGTACGGAACTCTTTTCATATGTCTAACAAAAACTTTTCTTCTTGCGTTAAGTTGAACACAAGGGTTATTTTACCCTCAGTCATCCAACGCTGTAGTGTGAGTGATATGTATTCGGCATCATCCGAATCTTTAACCTTTATCCCCACTCGTTTGAATGTCATACCATCGCGACACTTAACCCACGGGTTCTCTATAGACACTAAGTCTTCAGGACGGGAAATGTTAACTATGATATCTTTCATATATGACTCCATCGTAGCACGAACAGTAGTACACTTTCTTGCTGTTTAAATTTAATCCAACCACCTGTACAATCCCACGACCCGTCACCTAATGCACTGCCCGGATGCCCGAAAGTATCCCATAACCAATTCATCACAGCAGGAAACTCTTTGCCCTGCGGGCTATAATACCATTCCCACTTATAGTCTCTGTCGGGTCTATGTTTAAATTCAATTTGCACGGTGCCACCTAAGTTTAAACATCATAGCATCAGGGTCTTCTAATACAAAGTAGATGTAGTCCATACCGATTTGCCAAGCAGCCCAATTAGTACCATCGTGGTATCGTTCGCAATTAGCTCTTATCCATTGGATTTGGTCGTGCCAGGTGGTAGGGCAAGTGATAGTCACTAGTTTCACAACCAGCGCATCCTAAATATCATAGCTTCTTGATCGTCTGTAATGTTGACAGTGTACATAGGGTCTCCGCTATTAAAGCGATGTGTGCAGTCGGTAGTGGGGCAATTTGTTTCCATCCAAAGTTCAAATTCCCTGTCATCACTAGGGTACACCCAACAAGACCATCCCCTAGGGTGTATAATTTCACCGAACGGGTTACCTGGATTAAGAGGAGTTATACCATCGTGAAACTCCCAATGATGTACAGTTGCCTTCATCCTATCCACCTTAATCTAAATAGCATTAAACTTTCTTTACTGTCTAGTAACCAGCGATCGTATGACACTCGTTTACCTGTGCCTGTTTCTTTAACCCACTGGTCGATTTCGTTGGCCTGCTCTTCAGTAAGCTCCATACAAGCGTTCCACGCCATTGTAGGTTGGCTAAGGTTAGTTCGTTGTTTAACCCATACTTTCCTGCGTAAGACCTTGAATACTAACTTGTTCACGCTCTGCCCTTGCCACCGTAGTTTAATTTTTCCCAGAACTCAAACTTCTGCTCAGCCTCTTCTCGAAGTTTCTTTTCCTGCTCTGCAATGCGTCTGTGGCGATGCATTTCCGAGTTAGCAACATCTAATTTGTCGCTGACATCACCTATAAACTTAACAAGGCTAATTGTACTAAGCCTATTAACTTCTCGTTCAAGGTCTAGTTTTTCTTGTTCAAGGGCTTCGAGATCTTGATTGCAGTAGTCTATGTCTTTGCGTAGTTGCTCTATGTATTCTCCTGGGCTCAAGTTCTGCCAGTCGTGGCTGAAAGTGCAGTCTTCGTGATCCATTCCGACTTCTTCTAACTCTAATCTAATAGAGTTATCTCCCAGTATAGCTAACAAGCGCCTGACAACAGGGTCGGTAGACTCTAGGTCTAAACGGTTTATAAACTCTTTATCGCTAAGTCCTTGCATTAATGAATCCCCCATCGTAGTACAAACATCATATAATCTTCTTGGTCACGAAACAGAATACTGTCCTCAAATTTGTGCCACCAGCGGCTCCAGGAATCCGGCCTTGCGGGATGCGTACCAAATTGTTGCTCGCACCAAATATCTACTGCATCGTAATCTTTTAAATCAAAGTTAGCTTGATACCAGTTGCGACTGAACTTGTATTTGCTGTTCGATTTCACTTCGACCATATCCATTTTTCCGTGGCGTATTGCTCTTGATATATCTCGTTTAAGCTCTTCGATGATTCTTATAACATCGCTATTATTCATAATTTTAATAAAAACATTAGGTAGTGTTGTTCATTATCAAACACCATATAGCTAGTGCAGTTGCGCCAGTTAAAGTATTGCTTGATGCCAAACTCTCGTTTAAGATAGTCCCAGAACCGTTCTCTGACTAACGATACAACGCCATCTCTTAGCATACGAATAATTATTTCATTGCTATGCCGGTCAACTGGCACTTTGTACTTGAACCAATGAAAGATCATATGCCCTGAGCTAACTTAAACATAAACATATCGTGTTCGTCTTTAAAGCAACAAACCATCTGCCGATATTGATAGTGTACTATAAACACCTTTTTTTGTAAATTAGTGTCTAACCAATCGTTGTAGTTGTTAACAGTAGGGTCATCTCCCCAATAGTGCCTGTCACTACCTAACTTAATGCTCAATTGAAACGGCCATATTTTTTTGTTTAGTACTCGCATTAGCTCCACCTTAACATAAACATCATTAAATCTTCTCGGTTGCTGAAATACACTTCTCCCCATTGGATACTGTCCTTCCACCGAATTTGGTGCGTAAGATGATCCAATCCAGGAGGCCCGAAAGTCTTGTAGCACCAGCTGGTAATCTCTGACCTATTCTGCCTGGGTGTTTGAAATGCAGCAACTTGCCAATCGGTAATCTCTGGATATCTCCAATCAATCTTCTCTGTGTATGTATGAATAAACATTAAGTCCACCTCAAAATAAACATCATTAAATCTTGCTCGTCTCTAAACCAAAAAGCGCCGTCGTTAGCAAACCACCTATCACCAGAATCAGGCCAGCGATTCATAGGACGCTCTCCAAAATTTGTATAGCACCAATCTTCTATGTCTAGCCACTTTCGATGAGTTAGAGTAATGTCAGCTACTAAAGTAATCGGCGTTGCGGCATAGTATCTTGCACCGTTAAGCCTTTTTTCTGCTACAAGTATATTCATTACGACCACCTCAGGGCAAACAATGCAGCATCGTCTCGGTCAGCAAACCACCAAGTGTCGAGCGGCATATCTCTTCCGGAACCAGTATACCGATTCGACATTGCAATACAGGCCCACTTACCTGGTTTGTCCCAATCAATTCGGGGATAGCTGGCTTCTTCATCAAACGGATATGCTGGACCGATGTTGGCATTGACCCATTCTACTATCTTGTCCAACTCGTCTAAATACTCGACGTGTTTAATGCTTACTGTAAATTCTGGTCTCATAGCCACCTCAACGCAAACAATACAGCATCGTCTTTATTCTTAAAGTAAAAGTCATTCCAGTCGTAGATCCAATAGTCACCGAACTGCTCCTGACACCAGTCCCGCACTAAATGCATCTCGTTCATTAGCTTTTTATTGCCCTCGAGACTCACCATTGGAAAGTTTTTCCTTAGGTAATTGGTATCATTGTTGCCACTGTAATTCCACTTCTTGCCAGTGAAGTTTTCATATTTGTCTGTCATTGACCCAAAATCAAACATATCAACTAAACCTCAACCTAAACATCATTGCATTTTCTGCATCGACAAATTCTAAATAACACTTGCCGCTTATTTGCCTAACAGTAGCACCGTGTTCCCATAACCATAGTTCAAATTCCTGTGACATATGTCCGCGCCTTCCGACACGAGCGTAATCATTGGGCTGGTAGTAATATCGGTCCTTGCCATTTAGCTTGATCTCAATGTAATTACACCAGACCTTGTTTAAAAACTCAGGCTCTAAATAGCACTCTGGTTTAGTAATTGTCATATCTTTAACTTAAACAATACAGCATCTTGTTCGGACTCGAACCAAAAGTCCAATACAGTGCCCGAACTGTGAATTTGCAAACTGTAAGTGCCTTGCCACTCTGTTATTTCGTCTGCAATATCTTTTAGCTTTTCTATTAGTTCCCTATTTGAGCTAACCCATTGAGGGATCGATCTCGGCATTAAATACCTAACTCGAGTGTTGTGCGTGTCTTTAACTTTATTCCACATCGGGCAATCCTGGGAATTTAAGTGCAAACATCAGCTTGGATGCTTCGCTGTCAAAAACAATTATTCTACGAGTCACGATTGTATCAGTGGAGTGCTCTGCGGTAAATCTCCACATATCAACGCCATAGGTCTCTTTGATATAGTCAGTTAGCGCAGTAATAGTCTTTAGCTTAGACATACCAAATTCGGCTGACAGCAAATCCTGCACCGGACCCCAATACTCGGGGCAATCTTCCCAAGTGTAGGTTAGCTTAACCGCAGTTAAAAATGTAGTCATAAGATAAGGCTATTAACAATAGCCTTATTATAGTTTAGTTTGATTTTTTGGTCAAGTATACTTCAGTTTTAACATTATGGCAGCTTCCTTGTGTTTGTTTCTTATTTTTACAACCACCCGATCTTTTAATTTTGCTTGATCCTCATAGCCCGGTGATATCATAGTGTCTACCATAATGTGCCGCCATTCCCAGTCCCACCCTTGGCGTCCTATGTTCTTCTCTAACCAAGGTCGGTAGTGATCGTTGGGATCAGCACTCTCCGTGGACACTCGACTACCGTCGGGGTTTTCGTGCAACACTACCCACCCCGAAGGCCACGGCAGTTCCACTTCAACTCCCGGCATAAACTTCCACCATAGACTTTGCTTTAATCCGAATCTTTTATGTAATTCCCACTGTGCCATAGCGCCCTCTGTTGACCATTCTAACATTTTTAGAATGTATGCTGCTCCGTTATAACTCATTTAGCTCTTCTCCAATGGAGTGTTAGCAAAAACATTAACTCGTCTCGTACCCAATACCTTGCACGATGCCGAGCACCGTGTATTTTCCAATAAGCAGGATCTTGCTCTTCTATCCAGTCGCCGCAGTTGTATCTTGTTTCTATTAAGGTCCACTGAAAGTTTTGACCCTGATCTATACTAGGACTAGTCACTTTAAGAAAGTCACGGTCTACTTTAAAATCGCCTTCGTCGTGTCTCACAGCCACCTTAATGAGAACATCACTGCATCGTTGGAGTCTTTGAATAAGAAATATGAGCCAAGTTGGTCCCAGTGCCCTGCACAGTTTTCCATACACCACGCTGCCATACTAGCATTGACAAGTTTTGTCCACTTTACTTTTTTGTATCCGCCTAACACCATCATATCAACCAGTATCTCATTGTCGATCTCTTGTGCGAGTTCCTTGGATAGCGTTGCTGCTAATTCTTCTTCTAATCCCATATCAACTCCATCTCAATGCAAATAACATAGCATCTTCTTTTCGTTTGAATACAAACTGATTGCGATAACTATTCCAATTACGGCTTTTAAAGTTATCATAGCACCAACGCTCGACTTCCTGACGATTAGTTTTAGTAGCACTAACCTTATGCTGATAGGGCCAGTACTTTGGGTTAAACACTTTAGCAGTTAGCTGATTAAAGATGCCAGGATACATAGAGTTTACATCTGAATCCAGCGGCTGCACTCCTACAATTTGTTGTGCCATAAGTGTAGGCATAACTTTCCTGATCATAGGAAGCATAATTTTCTGTGCAGTTGCAGTAACACTGGCTGCTAATTTAGGATCGTAGTTCACGCCCACCTCAACTTAAAGTTAAACATATCTAAATCACTTTTAAATGCAACGAAATAGTAGTCCCCTCCGCCTATTTCGTTTATTTCCCATTCGCCCCAATAGTTCTTAATACAGCGATGCCCGTCGAACCGAAACTTGCCTTCTAAGTTTGTTTCGGCCCACTCGACTATTTCTTTCGAACCATCTAATCCCAAATCCCACCAATATATCTGATGAGCACGATTTTCGAAACAGTGTATGTAAGGATATCCGTGATAAAACTGTTTTATCTCTGTAGCACGATAGTGAATGTCCGGATCGTATCTGCGTTCGTATTGTTTTCTGTTTTCGCAGCCGTGACGTTTAAGAAACCTGCGTTCTTTCCAATCAACATAAACTTGTTTAAGTTTAGATATCACTTCCGCCCCACGTTAACTTAAACATAACAGCAGCATCATACCATTCAAACTGAACTACATCATACCCTCTGTTGCCGTATACACTAGCCCATTCGACGTGGAACCTTCTGAAATATTTTCCCTCGTCATCAAACGCAGTGCACCATTCATACATACCCGTAGTGCACTCGGGAACTTTAATTCTATAACTAAAGTAAGGCCTATTGTTTCCGCCCTCACTCCAAAAGTATTCCATACTACTTCTGGTCGGTTTCTAAGTCAGCATCATCATAATAGCCGCGAGCTTCGGCGTGTTCGTGGCACAAAGTCTTAACCCAGCCGCCTGACTGTCGAACGCCTCGATTCCCGCAGTCTTCGCAAGTAACAGCACTGAGGTGTTCTGCCATATCGATTAATGCGCGGTTAGCATCAGTAGTCTTATGCACATAAAATCTAAGTGTGCCAAATTTCTCTTTTACTTGCTGAATGACAGGCAAGCTGGCTAACTCAGTATCGTACTTTTCTTTAAGAGCAGCTACATCTGCGTCAGTCCAGTCAGCAGTCATTTGCTTTTGAGTAGCATAGTCCCAATATGACCTACTTTTACCCTCTGCTTGTTGTTTTACTGCATAATCGTATCTATCTTTTGCATTACGAACAGGCCTGACAAAGCCTGCTAATAGCGCATTGATAATTTCATACCAGCCGGGGCCGTGCTCGCAGTACCATTTGTTGCCGAACTCGGGGTACATTTCAAATAGTTTGTTTTGTAAACTGTCGTCCATATTAACCTTCTACTAATTTAGCTTCTATGTAATCTTTAATTCTATTGTCATCAGTTGACATCCAGATAGTAATACCGTCTGACAGGCCCAGTAGGCTATTGTTAATTTCTGGATACTTTATTAAAAACTCTCGACCGAACCGCACGTTGCCTTCAGTTAGTTTCTTTATAAAAAAGTACTCTATGAATTTGTTAAACTGTTTCCGTGTTATCTTCGTGCTCATTACCGAATATTTCCACAATCATCGCCCTGACATTGTCTAACGGGAGCCTGGGGCTACCTACTAGGAAATCGTCATCGCCCTTGCCTATAGGATTTAACTTGTCAAGTGTGCGCTGAGTTAGGTTATTCAGCATCGCATTGGCAGAAAAGAATTCGTCTATTTTTATCTTGTACTTGTCAGGAACTTGGTCGGATATTTTTACATAGTGAGTGATGACCGCTGTAGCCGCGTGACTGGTAATGTACTGCCCGTGACTCATCATCATCATTGCTAACAGCATACGCTTAGGTACGACTGTTTCTCCCCAAGCAAACCAAATGCCGCTAATATGAGCGGGCCTCTTAGAGAAGGTACTCATAAGTATGGCATTGTCGATTTCTTGTTCAGTAAGCATTGTCAAACTCGTAGATCTTTTCAAACTGCTGAGTGCTAATGTTGCTTGCACACGTTCTAAAAGTTTCGGGATCCATTTCATAGCCATACATTGTATACTTTGCCCAACGCTGAATAAAACTGTCTGCAATAAAGTTATCGCACCGTAGTACCTTATTCCCGATGTCTGAGATAGTACCGGGTAAGGCAGCAAAGTTTCCGCGGCCATCTGTTGCTATTTTGCATACAGAAAAATCAAAACTATCGAAAACTTTTTTCAAGTTAGCAAAGTTTTCCTTTTTAATTAATTGTACCTTGTGGTAGACAGGAATACCTGCAGGCCCATCTTGATGAATTTTAAAAGTAACAGCATTGTCGCTATTGTATGAAATAATGCTGCCTTTTAAATCGTCTAGTTTGGCCATAACTTCATTACGGCTATGACGATCAGTAAAATAAACATCAATATCATTAACCGGAGTTCGTGTATACAAACTCAGCGCCGCTCCGCCGCAAATCCACGGGCCTCGATCAAGGTCGGCGCCAATTATATCAACGATAGGCTGATAATCGTATCGCTTGTCAGTAAGACCGTTGATGCGTAGCATAATTAATTTGCAAATTGGCTAAAACGCTCGCGAATGAATTTAAATGTCTTGCGCTCGGTATCAAACACAAACTCTTCTTCGCCGTCTTCGGTGTGTACAGCTACTACAAAGCCATTTTTAACACGGCGGATTTCAATTGATTCTAACATATATTCCTTTGTTAAGTTAGTTAATTATAGCAAATCACAGTAGATTAATCAAGCGGCATATCTTTCATATATCGCTTACCAGTCCAATGATCTTTAGTGACGCAAAGGCCGCGGTGCCTGACACCCAAAGCAGCAGGGTCGGCATCCAGAGCAGGAATACTTCGGGCAACTTGCTGACATTCTTTTTGAGTTCTAAATTCGTAGTCGATAACTTGTTTGTCGATAAAGTTGCCGCCCGGACTTAGCATAGCAACAATTAGTACCCACGATTCCATATTAACTCCTTAGACATCCATTGCACATTCGTGCTCTTGCTCGGGACTGCATTGGCACAGCGAAGTGAAGTCGTTAAACAGTTCCGTCTTATAAGGACAAGTGTGCCATCCGTCTTCGCCGTCTACTACAATAGGGATAACTTTCGCAGGTGCATATTCTTCGAACAGTCCTTCGATATCGAATTGGAACCGTTGTTTCATCTTGGCTAACGTTTCAGCAGGCACGCTATGCACATTACCAAAATCGTTTTGTACCACAATTACTTGCGGGACAATGTTGAACTCTTGTGCAATAGCAAAGTAAGGGCGAAGCTCTTTTACTGTGGTAAAAGTGTTAGACACCACTACACTCTTGCCATCACGAAGTGCGCTACGAGTTCTCTCTTGACACCATTCGTGAGCCCGTCCTAGCTTGTTAACGTCGAATTGATATTCTCCGTTTACAATAAAGTATTGGTCAGCTTCGTAGTGTCGATCAACAACTGACTCCGCAAATTTCTGTGCAAGAGTGCTCTTACCGGAACCAGGTAAACCACGAACAATAATCAAACGAGACATACTTATTCCTTATGATGATGCCCGCGGATCTCTCCTTTAAGGGCATCAGCTACTACAGTTTCCAATCGAGAAACAACTCTCCCGGTTGCGTCAAACGCAACATCACGCACACGATACTTTTCCATACCAGTCTTGCCGCCGTGAACGTGACCGTGCAAGTGTACACTGCCGCGATGCATTTGGTTCCATTCCAGGATAGGATAGTGGAACATACACACCATTGTACCGTTTACAGTGACTTCGTGATAAGGATACACTTCGTCAAAGCAAGCACGAAACGCAGGATCACGCAAGTTCTTGACATCGTGGTTACCTTGGATAAGGATCTTACGGCCATTCAAGCCTTGCAAGATAGCAGTAGCTTTCTGCACAGAACCAAACGCAACATCACCGAGGATGTACACAGTGTCTTCGGGTTGCACATCTCGATTCCATTCGGAGATTAAGATACTGTTCATATGATCAGCATCCTTCATTCCGTGACGGGTCACAGGGCAAAACTTAATAATGTTAGTGTGGCCGAAATGCAAATCGGCCGTTACAAAGTCAGTCATTTTTATTCTTTCTTACAAGCCGATTTGCACTCGGGCACGGGCCATCAATTCAGCATCGCCCTTGTTCAACACTTCCAAGAGCATACGCTTTTCTTCCAAGTACACACGAGCAAACTCTGCATCGTGTTCTACAATGCTCTTGGTATTGGACAACAAGTCTGCCAACTTAATTGTCTGAGCAGCCGCAGGAGCCATCGCAGTGTGAGCGCGGTCGATAGCCTTGCGAGTAGCACGATTGCCTTGTTCAGGACGGCTAACATCAGTCAACCAACCAACCAACTCAGCAACTTCTTCGCCAAACTCTGCACGGACGATCTCGATAGTGACACCTGTATCTTCCACAACATCGTGCATCCAAGCCGCACACAGCATAGCAGGAGTATGCGGCACCGAAGCTACGATGCTGACGACTTCTGCAGGGTGGACAATGTAGGGTTCGTTTGTATACTTGCGGAGTTGTGCAACAGCGGCGTGCGCGGCAGTAGCAAACAAACGGGCTTTTTCAACTGTATTAGTGTCCATCTTTCAACTCCTTATTTCTTACTATGTGTATATTATAGCAAATCTTGAATTATTAAGCAAATCAAGAAGGTACTACTAAAGTTAACAGTTCTCGGGGAACAGCATACACTAATTCCGGCTCCTTGCCCCAGTCGCTTGGCCGGCCAAACGAAGTAGGGGTAATATTGAGCTTGCGCAGTGCTAGATGATCGATCGCATAGAACCTATTGCCGTCTGATCGTACTGTTACCCATAGAAATAAACAGTTGTGCTTCTCTGCGATAGCAATGTACTTTTCTTTTCGCTTGAGCAAGTCTACGGTCCTATGTTTATAGATCGGATAACCTGGCCCCCAGTTGCGCTCGGCTTTAGTCATAACATCAATCATAAACTTTATTACACCGGCACTGTCAATCACAAGAATGTCAGGCAAGTGCTTTTTGTCAGTGCCTGTGTTTAAGTAAGCATCGTATTCCGGTTCTTCGTTAGTAACACAGTGGTACCCTAGGCTGGTGTAGTGTTTGATTACAGGTTCAAACCCAATATCCTCGAAATACTTACGACGATTCTCGTCGAATTTATTATCTCGTTGCCCTCGGGGCTTAACAAAAGCGTCTTCGTTAGTTTGCACGGTAATACCTTTTAATGCGCCAAAACAGTTGCCAGGCTCGAGCTTGTTTAGTTTTATGCAAGCTCAGTGTACCTGTCATAAACTTGTTGCCTACTAACTTACCGTAAGGTTTAGCTTTTGGCAGTCCTTTGAGCAGTCGCTCGCTGACTCTTTCATATGCAGAGATTTTGCAATACATATTAGTTCTTGTAAAAAACAGCAGTTTTAGGATACTCAATGCCTTCTCGACCGCGGAACAGAACTTCATTGCCATTGATGCGATACACGACATAAACTTCGTGGCGATCAACTTGACGAGTGCTTTTACCACTGCGAACTGTTTCGCTATAACCCTCTGCAACATAGCGCACAAACTCGCCAGTAACTTGTTTGTTCTCGTAAACCTTAACAGGTCCTTGATCAGTCCAAACATAGGAAACACAATATGCCAGCAGGACAACAAGTGCAGTAGGAATAGCGGAAGCGATTGCAGTCACACCGTCTTCGGACACCCAGATACAGAACAAAAGAATCACAGCGCCGATCGCAATCAGACCAAAGCCTGTGTGATCGGGCATTACTGTAGCAATCGGTGCAAAACTGTACATCTTTGTTCCTTACTTGTTTAACGCAATACAAGTATTATAGCAGTTTTGGATTTATTGGTCAAATTGGATGTCGGAGTCGTTGTTTAATACTATCGTATACTTGTAATACTATAGCTATATCTATATGCATTCTGCGTGAAATTTCATCTGGATTGCATCCGCGTTGCACGAATTCTTTAATTTCCTGATGTATGCGTGACATTTGGCCCATACAGTAACTCCTTCCGGGCATATAGTAGACTTATTCTTTTAGCCACTCTAAAAGTTTTTTAGGATCTACTATACTAATAACGTCTTGCGGCGGTAATTCGTTGACTTCAAATGTAACAATTTCCCAGTCATCAAAGCTGGCGTGATTTTTAATGCGTGACATCGCATCGCGCACCAAAGTAATGTGACTACGAATCTTGCCCAAAGTGTCCCAAGTCTTGCCGCTCTTGTTCCAGCAAGAACCTGTGCCAGTATGTCCGTAGACTACATCCATACCGCCTTTACTGTAGAGCCCGGACTTCTTGTGTCTAATTTTATAGAACTGATGCTTGCTTGGATTTACCATAACGCCCCTGGTACTCGTTTGCACTTTAGTTTAATCATAAAAAACTCTTCCGGATCTACTGGGATACCATAACCAAGTCTGTTCTTTAGAAACTTGACTTCAGTAGGTGACTCTTTCCAGACTTTGTCGCTCATCTGAGTCAATCTCAGGCCGCCTGCCATCATCGAATCACCAGATTTGTCGTACACAGCAAAATACTTGCCGCCCATCTCCTTAACGCCGGCATCTGCTACTTCGTAATAGTAGTTCACGACCACCTCAGCATCCACATTAAAAACAGAGACTCGTCGATTACCTCAGCCTTGTTGATTTTATAACCAGCTTGGCCGCGCCTGATTTCTGTTTCGAAGTCTAGTCTGACACCGGCAGTTCTTTCCAGGTAATATTTAAAACCGTTGCGCTGTCTAGCCGTACCTACTTCTTCTGTCCAATGCGGATCGTAATGTTCAAAGCAGTTGTTTAGCTGTGATTTAATTTGTTTGTAATCGATGATTTTATTCATTAGTCACCTTTTATAACATCAAACAGTGTTCCGTATTCGTAGCGAGACCAATCGTCCATATCAACATAAGTGTTAATACACCGGCGAAAAATTTTAGACATCCATATCCATTTGCCGTGCACCTTAACTGGGCGCCAGGCAAACCAAGGCTTCCACGGCAATCTCTCAATTTTTCTAGCTACATAATCTACATTAACACCTGTAGGACCTTGCAGTCCTACAGGTCCCGATCCGCCGTACCATTCATCCTTAGGCCGCCTCCATATAGTTGCGCACCCAAGCTAATCGGGCTTGCTCATCCATTGCAGTGTATTCTACAATGTTAGCACGGATAGCGTCGACTAGAGGGTAGTACTCTTCGTCTAGGTTTTGCTTGATGTCACGCTTAGTGTCAACTAGCTTATCTGTACGAGGGTTGCGAGCTACCCACTTTGAAGTCAAGTAGTAAGGGCTCTTGATTTTAGAAGAAGTGTTATCTTCAGTGTAAAATACAAATCCTTCGTGCTTAACAGCCTTGACTTCGGCTTGCAGTTCTGCAATAGTCATATGGTATGACTCCACAGTGTGACACTTTAAGTCATCTTCTGCAAACCCACGCCAAGCCATTTCAGATCCGTAGCCGTGTACTTTAGACTCCCAAGCATTTTCACGCCAACCCAAGAAATACATACCTGCCTTTTCGACAACAATATGAGGATCTTCGGGATGTACACACTCAAACATCAAAGTATATCCACCTGCTCCGCGCACAGCAAATTGCCAATCAATCCAGGACTGATGCTTGAGCATCATTTCTCGAGCCATAGCAACATAAGGGCTATCAGTGGAACCTGTCGTAGACACTAGAATGTCACCGTTGTACCAAGTCATAGCAACCATAAAGCCGTTAACTTTACGATATGCAGTTACTCGGGTATCGCCGGCCAGCACAGGTGCTTGCTTTTCGATACCGTAGTTGTAAACTTTAGTGAACGGACGAGATACGACATTAAAGTCAGCATCTACGATAGTGCCGCGGCATTCTTCCAAGTACTCGTTCCATAGGTTGTCAAAGAAAACCTTCTTCTTGTACTTGAGCACAAAGATACCATCACCAGCAGGCTTCATCGAAACCAGCTTAGGGTTATCCAGTACAAATTGTTTCAATGCATCCTTGTTCATTTTATTCTCCTAGAATCAACGCACCGTCGATATCTTCATCATTGGTCCAAACTACACGATTAATGCCAAAGCTAGCAATAGCTCTAGCGCATCCCTGGCAAGGTTTAGCTAGCCCGTAAATGTATGCACCTTCTCTGTCTTGTTTGACACGTGTCACATACAAAGTCGCTTTAGACAACAGTCTGGCATCGACCTTTTTTACAGCCTTTGCAATAGCATCGATCTCGGCGTGGATATGAATAGCCTGATAGTGCTTGGCAAACTTTGCCTGCAAAGGATGTGTTTTTACTTGATTAGTTCCAATAGAAACTAGTTCGTTTTTAATAACAATGCCAGCCGCAATTCTTGCTCGAAATGCAGGCGCAACATCTTCTGCTACCCGAGCCAACAGCTCAGTGAACTTAATATCGCGGCGTGCCATTGTTTAACGCACCTTAAAGAATTGCAGTTCGATCTTGAAAATCGTCACAGCAAAACCAGTTGCGTTAGGGTTAGTAGGCTTGCGGAAGTAAAACCACTTTGGGCTACGGGCAGTATCGAAGCGCCAGCCAATAGCGTCCAGAGCGAACGAACAGGCAACCAAGGGCAAGATCAGGATCCAAAACCAGCTAGCAACGAAGATCGTCTGCGTATTCTCCAATGGGTTGCGAACAGCGGCAATAGCTTGAATTACAAAAGCAATCACCACATAACCAATTGCATATTCCATCTCTGACTCCTGTTTTGTTACGCTATGAAAGTATTATAGCAGTTTTGGATTTATCGGTCAACCAATTTGTAGCTGTCGTAGTCCCAAATTAAACCTTGCACTTTAGTATTAATTCTGCGCTCGTGCCCTACGAGCCACAGGTTGCAGTGCCTAGTACCGCCCACACCTGCATAGCTGCCACAATAACTAAAACTAACAGTGTAAGGTTCGCCTACTGTAGTAGCATTGCCGTACACACCATTAATCAATACAGTGCCAACAAAGCCAACGAACACTGTTATTGCGGTAATTATGACTGTTTTTGTCTTCATACCAATATTATAACAGTTTTGGATTTATTGAGCAAATTACTTACACAGCGCTGCCATCATTAGGATCATTTCCAGCTCTTGTATGTCTGTGTTTACTTTAGTTAACAACTCTTGATACTGCACACTAGACACCCGGCGAGTTCTACGAAATTCTACTTCCATATTGCCTAACAGTTTAACATTGTCGCCGATGTTAGCTAGTATACGACTAAGTCCAGGTCTATTAGTTGCCCTGTTACCTATTTGTCGCAAACGACTACTAACATCTGACCAGTCAAGACTTGAGTGTATTTCCATTCGAGTATTATACTACTGAACGATTTTTCAGTCAAATAAAAAGCCCCTTGCGGGGCTTGGTTAAACGTTTTCAATACCGTTCAGTTTCCAGTCTTTGCCAAACTTTTCGTAATGCCAAACTTGGTTAATTTCTTCACCGTCAGTTTCGAAGAACTTGTACCAAATACTAAACTCGGTGTTGTTAGCTAGGCGCACTTCGTGACTTACATTCTTGATAGTAAGACCGCTTGGTTGCAGATCATTAGTCAGTTCGTCAACTACATCTGGGCCTAGCAATGTTTGCAGTGCGGTTACTTCTGCGGCTGCAAAGGCCTTTTGAATTTCCCAGAACCGTTGGGTAGGGTTAAAGGGTTGAGTATTCACGCCGCGCTCCTTGTTAATAAAATTACGAACTAGTTGAAAGCCTTTGTAGAACAGCCAAGCAACACCAAGTAGCAAGGCAACTACGATCACGAAACCAAAAACATCAGCGATAAAACTCCACACAGTATACTCCTTTTTAGGTTGAGCAGCTACGCCGCCCGGGTTAAATTGTGCATCACCAGCAACAGCACCAGGACCACTTGCTACGGCACCGCTAGACGATCCAGGAGTGCCATTGTTGATTACTGTAGTGCTGCCACTATGACTGCCGTGATTACCGAACAGTGCATTGCCTACTAGTGTGCCGCCCATAGCACCCAGGAAAGGAGCAGCCCACCCGCTACCTACGCTAGGTGCCGGAGGTTGTTGATAACCATATTGAGGTGCAGGTGCATACTGTGGGCTAGTGCTAGGGGTAGAATGTGTGCCCGAAGTGCTAGTAGTTGCACCCTTGCTGACAGCTACATCGTTTCGGACGCCGTTGGTCACTTCGCTTTTACGAACGCCTACGCTAGATGTAGTGCCGCCAATGCCGCCGGGATGACTAGGAGCCGGGGCCACTGCGGGCTTTGCAGGCGCAGAATACGAAGGTTTGCTTACACTAGAGCTCGAGCGACTCATACTAGAACTTGAACTAGAGCGCGATCCTCCGCCACTTCGTCCGATACTACCTGCTTCGGCTACGCTAGCAAGCAAGACGGTACTAGCAATAACTGCGGCTAGCAATTTAGAATTTTTCATTGTTGATCCTTAGATTTCGTTGTAAAACACAAGAGCCGATTCGGCTTTATGGTAGTACTCGGCCTGCTCTGCTTCTAGATCTGCGTCTTTGTAGTATCGCTCTTTAAGTTCTACTTCAGCCGCAGTAATCAGCTTTTCTAGGTCCTCATCACTAAGTTGGTTTAGTGCTTCAATAATGCCATAAGTGTCCATACAAACCTTTTTAACTGTTAAGAGCTAAATTATACACGTAATCGAATTTCTTGTCAAATTTAGAATCTGTTACAGCCTGTAACAGTTGTCCGTTCGGTACTCGATTTTCGCTGTAGCCTTCTAAACACATTGCAAAATAGCTAGGAGCCGGGTCTGCATCAGCATTTCCTGGCTGCATAGTATAAACAATCGCATCTACTATTCCGTTGTCGGTTAGAACTTGTGCATATACACGGTCATAGTAATACGGATATCCCTCTAGCAAATCTAAACTAGCTAGGCAAGAATCTGTAATCTCCCATAGAACGCCGTCTACATACGAATTCATCAGCGGCTTTACATCTGCGTGAGTTGCAAACCTGAAGTCGTAATCTAATAGACGTGCATACCCTAAGTTAACAGCAGCCGGGCACCGTACAGCCATACTGCTAATGTTGGTATTCATCCCGTATGCGAAATAGTAGTGCTTGTTCATTACTTGTGATTGGTTATTACTTCATCGGCTAGGCCAAATGCAACTGCTTCTTCTGCTGACAGGAATGTGTCGAACTTCATTTGCTCGAACAGTTCTTCGTAAGTTTTGCCAGCAGTGTTATGCTTGACGTACAGTTGAGTTAGTCGCTCGTTAATTCTCTGGCTTTCTTCAAAGCTACGCTTGGCATCTTCGAACTGTAGCTCTTGAACGTGGACGCTACCTCGAGTGCCAGGTGTGCCCGAGCTGACACGGTGGATCATTGTACGAGCTTCAGGTAGTACACCGCGCTTGCCTTTGGCGCCTGCTTGTGCCAAGAAACTGCCCATACTGCAAGCCTGTCCTAGTACAACGGTGCGCACATCTGGTTTGATGTATTGCATTGTGTCGTAGATTGCGAGACCAGCAGTAACAGCGCCGCCTGGACTGTTAATGAACATTGTAATGTCTTGTTCCTTGCTTTCGCTTTCTAGGAATAGAAGCTGGGCAACAATTAAGTTAGCCATTTGGTCGTGAACTTCGCCTTCTAACAAGATAATACGATCTTTAAGCAAGCGGCTGTAGATATCGTAACTGCGCTCACCTCTGCCAGTTTGTTCTACAACGATTGGTACTAATGACATTTTTATTTCCTTTAAAAGTTAAGTTATATTATATGTTAATTTATTGCTAGGGTCAACTAAATATTTGTATGGCAAAGCGCACAATGAAAAGAGCATTTCAAAACGACACTTGGTTCAATACACGTTGGCGTCCTGCTATGGCTTGGACATATATGGCTATTTGCATTTTAGATTTTGCTGTGTTTCCTATACTGTGGAGTTTATTACAGGCCTACAAATCAGGTCAAGTCACTAGTCAATGGATGCCTATTACACTACAAGGCGCAGGACTGTTTCATATGTCAATGGGTGCAATATTAGGTATAAGTGCGTGGACTAGAGGCAAAGAAAAGGAACTAATGTTAGGTCAACCAGTTATACAACCTAGCCCTGCTCCAGTACAGCCATTTAACCCTAAGCTAGCTCAAGGTGCAGTTGTAGGTTCTGCTCCTGAAGAATCGCCACTAAGGTAAGAATCTTCTTCGTAACCTAACATATCTGCTAGGTCTTTGCTAAGTGTTTTATACCACCCATCTTTAGCATAAACTCGCCCAGGCTGGCCGCTAATCTCGCAGATCCTTTTACTCATCTCCATAGCAACATCGAGCATATGGTCGATAATAGGATTCTTACCTGTGTAGTAGAACATAAGGTTGCCGCACTTTTCTAGTACCGCGGTTATTTTATACTGCTCGACAGGCGTGTCACTGTACTTTCTACTATAGTCTATATATTTCTGGATTGACGTAAGTGTGCTGTCAATTAAATCATACCAGCCACCGCCGCACATAAATGTAGTTACTTTTCTAGTGTATTGGTAATCATCTGAGTCCCTAATTACCAATAACTTTTTGTGCTGGTTTACTAGCTTGTCGATTTGTTCTTGTGTTATTCGTTCGCTCATCTTAGCTCCAGGTACGATGCGTTTCCGCTATCCACTCCATCCCGTTGTAGTTATGTATCTCCCAATCAACATCATCGGGTATCTCTACTACTTTAGGAAAGCAGCCCCAACCGCCGGCATCTTCCCCTAGCTCTTCAACTACTTCGACTAACAATGGATCATCGCGGCTGGCATAATCTTTACCACCTTTGCTTAGATAAAGTGTTATAGCTTTGTCGCTTAAATCGAACTGCCCAGGGCAACTATTGATCACAATCTTTGTCATTAGAACTTAGAGTTATAAGATACAAACATCATTGGTTGTAGTCTAGTACCCGCATTGTCGGACTGTACAGTAAAGTTAGTCTTGATTTGGCTCAATGCTGTAATGTTACGAGTATATGACACACTAGTAGCATACTGACGATATGAGCTAGCAAGGTTAACACGTTCGGTATTGACTACTGGAGTAGCTTCTGCACCGTTCTCTGTAACATTAGCATAACTGTATCCAGTAACACCAGTTACAGTGGCAGTACCTTTAGTGATGCGCGGTAGTTCAGTTACCTGGAATGATACTGCATCTTTGTCGTCAACAAAGCCCGCCTTGCTAAAGCCAAGTGTCCAGCTTTGTGTCTTGATGGTGTCGAAGCCAGTAATCATACTCTCACTTGCCGCTTGCGCCGCAGTAGTACCTAGTGCCAAGCTACCAAACATTGTATACGAACTATTGTTAACTGGCTTGGCTAGATGAACGGCGTTCCACGATGTTTGGCTATTGCCAAGTGCTAGTGCACCGGCACCGCGAGTACCTAAAACGGCGTTAGTTTCGCGAGCAGTACCGGACTCGAATCCTACGTACATATTACCGTACTCTTTGCCGAGTTCGTGCCCAAATCGCACACCTGCCATATTATTACTAGTATACATAGCACCGACCAAACCGGTGTAACCAAAGTCAACATAGTTTAGTTTTGTAGTGCTCAGGCCACTGTAAGCAGTGACTGGCATATAGTTAGCCATTGCAGGTGCCATACCAGCAGTCATATTAACAGTAAAGTTACGACCTACACTGTCAACTGCTTGTGCATTTTGCAAGACTTGGCTATTGCTAAAACTTTGTTTAGTCAATACACTACCTACCATACCGGTTGAGCTTAGTCCAGTAGGGCCCGCCGCGATAGCAGTGGTGCTAGTACGAGTAATCTTAGCCATCGTCAGCGCGCCGATGGGACGAGTAGCAGCATCAAGGTTCATCAGACCGTTACCGTACACTGCGTCAACACCTGGCGCGCCAAGATCAGTAGCAGTCTTAAGCAAGACTTGAACAATCTGCTCAGGAGTCAAGGTAGGCCAGGCCTGTTTGATAACAGCGACACCGCCGCTTACAAAGGCAGCACTTGCGCTAGTACCGATGTCTTGTGCAATAGGAGTCTTGGTTGCATTAGTAGAGCTAGTGTAGTTTGCATTAGCACCCCACACTAAACTACCGCCCGGCGCAACAAGGAAAAAGTCCCGGATCTTTACAGTATCCTTACACACGCCACCTGAAAAGTTTTGGCAAATATCGCCTGCTCGGTTAGAGAAGCTAGCGATTTTGTTATTGTTATCAACAGCGCCAACAATAACAGCGCGGCCGCCTAGCAACAGGTTACCTTTCGCGTCTACCATTTTTGCAATGTTAGCAGGGCTAGTGGGCACAGGGTTGCCATCGTTACCAGCAGCCATTACAATGATAGAACCTTTTGCGGCAGCATATTGCAAGCTAGGCAACAGTTGCAGGTCTGAGTAAGGGTCTTTTACTCCTGTTTTGCGCACATACACATCGTTTCCGATGTTAGTGTAGTACGAAGCAAAGTCTGCCTTAGTTTCGCGAGTTCCGAGACTCAGGTTGATGACATCTGCTCGGTTGTCAGCGTTCCAGCGGATACCGCTTGCAATGTCAGTGAAAAACAAGAAGCCGTAGCCTCCGCCTGCATAGGCCATAACGCTGGCATCATATGCAACACCTTGCACACCAAACCCGTTCTTTGCGCCCGCCGCCATACTAATCATACCAGTACCGTGGCCACGGTTTACATCAGTAATTTTAAGACCTGAATATCCTTTAGACAGGACCACATTCTTAAGGTCTGGGTGGGACAAATCTGCTCCAGTATCCACAAAGCCAATGCGCGAACCTGCTCCGGTGTAGCCTCGGCTCCAAGCACTGTACGCGCCGATTTGCGTTAGTGCCGTTTTGTTTGCTTCTGCTTCAGTGGGAACAACTTGGGCAGTTGCAGTACAGGCCAAAAGGGTAGCAGCAGCAATAACGGAAAGTTTGCGGTAGAGCAATTTGAACTCCTTTTTAACTAAGATAAGTAAGTATAGCAAATATTGAATTTATTGTCAAATTATGAAAAACTACTCATACTTACAAGGGCCTGAGTTAGGCACTTTTATGGAATCTATAACTAAAATTTGGGAATCCTACGGCCGGCCTCTGTATACTGCGCAATCATCAATGACAGGGTCTGCTAGTCATACTTTAGTTAACATTAAATCTGCTAACATCAATGACACTGAATTAGTTAAATGGCTAGAAGAAAATGTAGGAGAAATAGATAACTGTAAGTTTTTTATATGCGCACCAGGCTCCTGGGGAGAAGTACACATTGACGGAGCAAATCCTGAAAGAAATTGTGCAATTAACATACCTATATTTAATTGCGAATCAGGGTATATGAACTGGTTTTCCAATGAGCCCGACGATCGAACTTTTATTAGTAACTCGAATACTAATGTTCACTCTACTAGTAAAAAGAAAGAAGTCGACTTTTGGGAAGTAGAAGAGAAAATGGTTCTTACAAGTCCCGCATTAGTAAGGACAAATATATGGCACAATGTAGATAACAGAGATAACCCAAAACATCGGGTTGTCTTTAGTTTTAGATTTAAAGACAACCCGGATTTCGAAGAAACTAGAAAAAAATTATCCAGCTTTCTTCTTGATTAATTCTAGTAGAAATTCAGCAGTGTCGGATATAGTTCCTAAGCCCTCTACTTTACCCTCGGGCATATCGAAGTTGTATAGCTCTTGTACTTCGACTAGAACCTCCATTAAATCTAGGCTATCAAAATCTAAGTCATTAACTAAATGACTGTTTACATTTACTTCTCCGTCATATCTGAGGATTTCTTTAATAACATTGATGATAGATGTTTCTAATTCTTGTTTAGTCGGTAATGACATTGTGTTTCCTTTTTTTGTAAATTTCTAGCAAGTAAGCAGGGTTAACGATTAATAGTGTAACGAATATTTGTACACCAGTCAAGTCAAATTGCCACCACTTTTCTCCGAAGTACCATTTCCAAGGTTTATTGTGATGATTCAAGTGCCAGCCTTCTCCGCCATTCAATAAAGCTAAAATAGGAACATTCCTGCTGGTGTCCTTGGTTCCTATTTCTTTAGTAGGAAACAGCCATTTAGGTGTAGAATGACAGAAGGTATTAACTGCGAATGCCTGCATCTGTGCAAGGAACGACCCAGCTAACCAGACTATTACATATACAGGATCGATAAAGTATAGAAGTGCTGCGAATGAAATATTAATAACCCAATAGAAATCAAACATTGCTCGTTGCCACTTGTCTTTATAAAGATCTAGTGAGTATCTTAAATCAGGTGTGTAATTGTAGCTGGCAAATTGCACCCACCATTTACTTTTGAAAATAGGACTATGTGGGTCATCGCGCTGATCGCTTAGGTGATGATGCTGCCTATGAACTGCTACCCAAGCCAATACGGGTCCGTGTAACGAAAGGGTAGAAATTATCAATATCAGCCTGCTAAGCCAATCGGGACACGGCCAGGAATTGTGAGCAAACAATCGGTGATTCCCTGCTATTATTGCAAAACCGAACACATACATTGTCCTGATACTATCAACGAAATGTCCTATGCTGGTTGTTGCTAAGTAAACAAGAGACACAAAGCCTAGTGCCTCTAACACTAACAGCAATTTAGGATCAACAATGTGTCGCTTGTATCTAAGCAGTTTTAAGAGTTTTCTCATATAGTAGTATTTAATGTTCGCCCAGTTGCAAGTAAATATATTATATAGGAGACCCGTATGTCTTACAATCACGAATTTACAGATGCAAATCTAAATAACCTGCACACTAGTATGCAGTACGGCACTGACGGGAAACCGTTAATAAGGACAGCATCGGACGCAGGCGCAAGCTCTGGGATGCCTTGGCTAATTGCAGTTGGATTAGGTTTAGTGCCAGGTGTATCTAGTGTACATCGCAGTGCTTATAATCCAGATATGGCGCAAAACGTCGAGGAAAGTATATGGGTAGAAGGAGGCGTATATCCGTGGAGTAGTCTAAACGGAGGCCACAATCTTTATGTTATTTCTACCAGCACAGCCGACACTGGACAGTCTATATATATAGAAGGTTTAGATTCTGACTTTAATTTAATCAACGATACAGTTACTACTAATGGTACTAGTGCAGTAACAACAACTAAGTCATTTTCAAGAATACATACTGCTACTATTGTAGCCGGCCAGGCTAATGTAGGTGAAGTTACATTTAGACTAGAGTCCGGCACTGGTACAGTAGTTGCACACATTCGTGCTGGTTTTTCTATTACCAAGTTAAGTCAATATACAGTGCCTGCGGGCAAAACTGCTTATATTTTGGTAGGAGACACAACTAGCTTTAGAGGAGGTTCGGGTAATATCGGATCCGTAGTTAAAATGATGGTCCGTCCTTATAATAGTGTGTTTCTAGTAGCGCACATATCCGAAGTAGTTAACGGTTTCTACCGTTATGATTTCCCGGTGCCTATGCGAATTTCAGAAAAGAGCGATATAGATATCAGAGGTATTGCAGATGGTAACGGAACACAGATGAGCTGCAATTACGACATTATACTAGTTAACAATAACTCGTAATCTTTATAGTTTTTAATATAAAGCTCAGGAGCCCTTGTATACGGTGTGCGAATATACAGGGGCTTTTTTGTGACCGTAATGCCTAGCTGCTCTTTAATTTTATAGGGATGCAGTTGCCCGTTGAGCAGTAGATTCTCGTAGACTACAAAGTCTATCTCAGCTGGCCTAGCCAAGGATACTAACTTAGACAAATCTTGTGTTATTTTAAACAACTGATCCAGGTCTTGCTGTTCTATATTAACTCTAGGCAGAACTTCTATTAATCTATTACTGTACTCTTCGGTCAGGTGCTGTTTAAATTGCCTAGCTATACAGTAGCTGATTATTTGTCTAGCTCGGTCAAGTCTGTGCAGTACAATAACTCTTGAGTCTTCTAGCAGCCATTCGTAGTAATCAAGATCTTTAGTTATCTCTGTTACTAAGTGCACGTCGTTGTATACTTCTTTCAAGCACTCTAGTACATAGCTTGCACCGCATCTAGGTTCTGCTAGCAGTACAGTTCTCATACTATAACAAAGTATGCAATGACGATGTATACAATCTGATGAGCCATTTGATCTAGGCCCAAGTGATTCCAGAATGCAGGAGTAGTAATGTCACGATTGCCGTAGTTCATTTTGCACCAGTCAATGTGATAGTGTGCAATAAAGTCAAATGCACTAAGAACTAGGATAAAAGGAATGTAAGGTACAACACGATCGCCAAAAATTGTAATCCAAACAGCAAACATAAAGAAAGTGCCAACGCCTTGCTTTAGGCTGTGTTTGACACCTCGCCAGTCTAAGTAAATCCCTTTGTGTTTTACTTCTTCGTCGTTTTGATCTACAAAGTCAATGTACCAATGTTTGATTTGTAGTAAGAGTAGTAGGATTAGAACGGCTTCCATTTTATGCCTTGGGGTAGTTAAAAATAAGTTGCTGGTTCCGCCGCCAGCATCCCTTTTTCGTATGGATCGGTTATATTGAACGCCTGCCTTTATTTAACTTCGCTTTAGGTCCCGAAGTTCCCATCCCTGGGGATTAGAATGAGTGGCGTAGACCAAAACCAACTTGTTTAACATCAGTTGCGGCTGCAACAGTGTTAACATTGCGGTAGTATGCGTCAACGCTTGTACGCTTGCTTAGAGCATAACCTGCACCTAGGCTGTATGCCTTAGTGTCTGTGCTAGTCTCACCATAGCTTGCTTTTAGCGTTACAGGAGTACCTGCCAGTGGCTGTGTTACACCGACTAGTGTACCGCGGGTCTTAACGCCGGAGTCGACATTAGAACTATAGCTAACTGCTACTTGAGTAGCAACAGGGCCTAGTGTAGTAGCAGCACTTACAACATCGGACTTAACACCTGCTACTGTGTTTTCGAATCGGCTTGCGCCAACTTTAACACCGTAAACAGAAGTAGTAGCAGCAACGCTATAAGGGTTTGCACCGTTTTCTGTGCCGCGATCGAAACTTAGACCGACACCTGCGATAGGCGCAACATTGACGAACATTGCACTGCCTAGGCGTGAGCCACGGAAGTTGTGAATGTCACCGGCAACGCTACCGAACAAGCCGCCATATGGATCTGCGCCTGCTAGGGTGTTGTATGTGCTGTGTGTTGCACGACCTAAGTCAACACTACCAAGTTTGTTAGCAAGACCGACTGTACTTTGGCGATCACCGATTTGTGTGGTCCCGCCAGTTGGGTCGTTAGCTAGAACTGTAGTTTCGATTACAGTGCGAACGGATAGACCGCCGCCAAGCTGCTCAGATGCTTTGAACCCAATACGGCTAGCATTGTTGGTTAGACCAGAAACGCTTGTTCCGTTTGTGTTTGTGTTTGCTACTACTTGATCAACTGTACCATACAGGGACACTTGAGCTTGTGCAGCTACTGACGAAGCAACGATGGTTGCAGCAATGAATAGTTTTTTCATTTAATGATTTCTCCTTTAAAACTATGTAGACTAGTATATAACAAACAATCACTAGTGTCAATTATTTGCAGTTATCTAGTACTCCAAAATTCCATTGTGGACATTTTAGTTTTCATAGTCTTTTTATTGTAAGCTAAGTGCGGGAAAAAGTCAACGCCAGTTGCTTGTTCAATTATCTTAACGGTAGTTATATATTTCGGTAAGTCAATTACAGGGATATCATTGTTAGGTACCAAAAATGCTATGGCAGTGTTTGTTATAGGCTCATATACAATTTTGAATATGTAGGAAGGTACTGCTACATTATTACCGATTGCAGAGATCGGAGCAATGTATACAGGGCCGGTATATACGTACACATTACCTTTAACCTGCGCCCATTCGCGTACAGTTATTTCTAGCTGTCGCCAGGCACCTCTGTTTAGGCTAGGGTTTTGTGGAACCATATTGCTGAGAAAGAAACTGTCTCGCATAGTTTGCGCACTCCAAGCTAAGTCACCTGCAGGAGTCATATGCCCCCTGTCGTAATGTGCGTTTGCACTCTTATAGTCATCTAGTGTTGCCCTATACTGTTGCGGTACTTCTCGGTCTTCTCTAAACGCATCTTTTCGCTTTACAATGGTTGCTAATGTAGTAGCGTCTAGTCTAGTCGCAGAGTATACTGGATTTTTGTAGTAGTAGGAATAGCCGACTGCATAGCCGGTCTTGCACATCTCTTGCGAAACAGATTTCCCTATGGGTGCGCCGGCCGGCACATAACTAGGGCACACGGAATCTATGGTCCCGGCAAAGGCATTAACGGTTAGTGATATTAAAATACTCGCGAGCTTGTTCATATGTTTCAAATTTAGTGTGCCAACTTGCCATAACCCTTTTTGCGGTGCCCTTGTTCTTGATACTATGAGGCTTTTTAGTATTGAAGATGATAGGTTCAACAGTCTCTAGTTCAAATGGTACAGAAAGCGGTTTGTATTCCGGTTTAGCCCAAAGAGAGATCCCGTTCTTATATGCACTAGTGCCACCTTCTCGGTCTATAGCCCAAGGATCATACCATTCAGTGTCGTCGGGCATTACGTACCAAGATGTGAAGGTTTTCAATGGATTAATAATAGGAATATTGCAAACTACTGCTCTAAAAGAGTCCCCTAAGTATCCGTCGGTGTGTATACCTATACTTGTTCCCGGATACAACACAAAATAATCAATGTAATCACCTAACCAAGAATAGTTGTCTCTGATATAGTCTAGCTCTTCTCCCACTCGGTATCTAAACACTGGCATAACATCCTTAGGGACTGTGGTATGGTAAATGTCTACTAGTTTAGTAAAATTTCCTATATCGACAGGGAAAGCATAATCTAAGTTATAGTCCATACAGGGAGTCTCTAGCTTGTGAGTACGAGTCAAAATTTAAATGCCAACTAGCAATAACCCGCTTACTGGTTGTTCGGTTCTTCACGTCGTGGGGGATTTTAGTTTCTATAACTACTGGTTCTGTGGTGATCATTGAAAAAACAGGTTTAGGAATTACAGTAGCAGCATTAAACTTTAAAAATTTACCTGTGCTCGAATATACACCTTGCTTGTTATCAGCCGCTTGATATGGATCTGTTTGTATCCATTCAACTGTGTCAGGAAGTTCATACCAGTTAGTAGTAGACTTTTCAGTGTTAATTACGGGAAAATTAAGAACTACTTTCCTATCTTGTACAGTATTGTCTATATGTATAGGATAACCTACACCAGGATAGGTAGTAAAAAAGTCAACCCATTCACCTAACCAAGGATACTTGTCTTGCATTGATTTCAAATACAGGTGCTCAGCGACAACTAATCTCAGCGTAGCCAAGTTACCCTTACTCTCATTCTCTTTGAATAATTTAACTAGCTCGTCCCTGTTCCAGTCTATTCTGACAGGAAAGGCATATTTTAGGTTGTACTCTTGCATATAAATATTTATATGTTGATCCAACTGAATACTCATCCTACTTTCCCGTTAATAAACTCCACTAGCCCAGACGTTAGATGGTTTAAGTGGGGTATGGGAGAAATACAAGGGAAAAGCAACGGCAAACTGTTTAATCAGTCATTAAATGACTTCCTGTCTACCTTACCTGAAGAACTAAGAGTATTAAATTACGACCCTAGTTTTAGCAGATACTTACCTCCTGAGAATTTACATTATGGCATAAGTCCCTGGTATGACTCTATGATGTTTATGTTACTATCTGATCGAGGGACATACGAGCTGCCCACTGGCGAGCAAATACAAATGGAAAAAGGTCGATATTATATTATCGACCTTACTGTTAGATACAGATTTTTTAGCGATATACCTGTTGAATACTTAGGGGTTAAATTTAAAACTCCGTTTGCTAAGATACAGGAAATATGTAAACAGCTAGGCTATATTACTTCCTGAGCTTGGCTAAGTAATCTCGGCCGACGTGTCCTTCGGCAATTTCTTGCAGAGCAGTAGTTCCGAAGTTCTTGCCGGGCTTGTTAGTAAGTGCTCTATGCCCGGCTGCTAGTTCCTTGGCTCTGATTGCAGCTACTAATACTAAATCAAATCGGTTACCGATTTGTTCGACACACGCTTCGTTAGATAGTCGATTATCAGACATTATTGCTTGTCCTTCTTGAAGCGGTTTTTGCTAGCAAATTGCTCTGATTCGAGGATCTTAACAAAGCCTCGAATGTATGTACCGCGCTCGTGTGGGTTAGTAAAGTTTGCTGCCATTCGCTTAACGCTTTTAGGTAGTTTAACTGCTCGTGGATCGTATGCCATTGTAGTTCCTTGTTTAAGTTGTTTTGTTGAAGTGTTATTGTAACATATACTTAACGTATAGTCAAGAAAAAAGGTAGTGTCCTTTCGGAGCACTACCTGGGGTTATGATTAAACCGCGTAACGGTCTTTCATAACAGTTTCTAGCATAACTGCCTCTGGGGTCAGTGTCTTAGCACCAAGGATACTAGACATAATGCTAGGGCTGAAACCGCTAACCAGTGCAGTGCCTTGCTTGTCGAAACTCACAGGCTTTGTGCCGTTGTCGTTCAGGTTCCAGAACACAACATTCGGAACAGTGTAACCTGCTGATTCGTACTTGCGTACAATCATTTGGTGTGCACTGTCGTCGTTTGCAACGCACTGGTTAAAGTTCATATCGCTAAGGATAAGAACTGTTTGTGGCAGTTCTGCCTGTGGCAGTTTGTGAGCTGTTGCAACTTCCAGAATACGGTCAAAGACTGCATTTAGGTCGGTGCTCATACCCCATTCTGCACGGCTAAGTTGATCCAGCTTTTGTGCCAGGTTACCCTTTAGCACTTGGATCTTAGGCTTGGTGCTGAAAGTAACGAAAGCATCCTTGAAAGGACCTTTGTTCTTGTCAGCCAGGTACAGGCCTAGACTTAGACTTACATCCATACAGGTTAGGTTTGGGTTACCACCTGCAGGGCAAGACATCGAACCGCTGACGTCTACAACTGGTAGGATACTTGCGTCACCTACATAGTTTGGTAAGGCGTCCCATTGTGCGTTAGCAACTTTTGCATCACCGCCGAAACGGAGAGTCTTGATAACGTCATATGGGTAAACTGCGGCAGCATTAACTTTTGCAGTACCTGCAACCAGAGCAGCCTTGTAAGCACTAAATGCGTCAGGTGCATTCTTACCAAATGCCTTGTTGTAACGGCTCATTGCCAGACTAGGAACGTGACTAAACTCGATGTTATTCCAGTCTTTTGCACACATTTGACTTTCTACAACCTTGGTCAGGTTAACTAGAGTCTTACGGTATTGCTTAGGAGTGAAGCCAAGGTAAGCACGTAGCTGTTCGGCTACTGCACCCTTACGAGGCATCCACTTTGCGCACAGACCGTTACCAGCATCTAGACCTGCTTTGATTTGTGCAAACGCTGCCTTTTGAAGAGCAGAGTCTGTAAACACTAGCAAGTCATCCCACCGGCCTAGTTCTGCTACACGAGGGATAACTCGCATAGCTGCATCGGCGTGACGCTTTTCTAAGTGGCGCAGAACATTACGGAAAAGTTCACGTTCGCCTGCACCTTCGCGGGCATCTCGTGCCCACAGTGCTACACGAAGTGCTAGCTCAGAGTCTTGCTGGTAAGCAGTTTCGAAGTTAGCAGTAATGTCCTTGCCACGGCTTGCACCGATTGAGAAGAACAAATCAACTACCTTGTTTAGGGTAGAGGCCTGTGCCTTCATACCATTTGCACCGCGAGCTAGCTCTACAGTGTTTTGTGATGCTTGAACGAATGTTGTCATATGTGTGTCTCTTTCTGAATCGTGGACGTAATTGTCCGGTTAATTAAGTCGAATGCTGTATCGATTCTAACTGGATGATCGGAACGGTGATTTATTTTCTGCTCTACCACATCCCCTGTATATCGGTTCAGTTCCTAGAGCCTAACCTAACTTGTGTCTGCGTTAGATAACATATATGTCTTTCCATAAGTCGTCAATTCCTTAAGGGCATTGCTGCTAAATGCGAACATTTACCTTCTCAGGGGCCTGTCTATTGCATTAGTGAAGCTTTAGTTGTTAATGTTTGTTGCTGAACTCATCCAAATACTTGTTTAAGTAAGTATCTATTATATGCGATGTTGATTTGTTTGTCAACATCTTTTTGAAGCAGTCGGGCAGGATTTGAACCTTCTTTTCATCCGGGGAGGATGTGTTTTACCAATTTAAACTACGACTGCACAGTGGCCTTATGTGCTTTTGGAAAACCCACAAGTAATTCTGCGGTATCATTATATTTTAATAATACAGGTTTGAATGTATTAAGTATATCAAAATATGGTCCTTCTAAAGTTTTTAACTCTTTAAAACGAGCAGTTTTGTCAGGATCTATATCAACGCCATTTATCTTTATTTGATACAAATTAGGCTTTTTAATTCTTTCACTTTGGTATTGATACAGTACTCTTGATATATGTAAATCAACACTACTGTTATTTGTTATTATTATTCTATTCGGAATACCCCAATTAGTTACAGTATCGTGAAACAAACACAAACTATTAACTGTTGATATAGTCTGTGGTTTAAACTTTACCTGCCTAATCGAAGCGTTAATATCTTCAGCTGAGTTTAATTCTAAAATCAATTTAACTATCGCCGACATTTTTTATTTCATTGTATAAGCTATCTTTGTTTAATATCTTTTTATAGAAATAATTTGAAATAGCTTGATATGATTCTCGTCCTAATGCGTAATGAGGACTGGAATAATCGTATGGAACTTTCTTATCAAATCTGTTTATATGTAAATCGAATAGCCTTATGTTTTTTGAGTCGCATATAGACTTAGCTAAATGATAGTTTTTAAACAGGTTATAGTTGTCTGATTTCCAGTCTATAAAGTCCCAATAGTTTTCGTACGGTACATCTAATAAGTTGTGATTAGTTACAACGCCTGTGTATTCCTTGCTGACAAATTCCCTGCCGCCATAATGTGGCCATAATAAGCAAACTGAATCTATAGAAGTTAATGCGCCCACTACTTTAACTAATAACCTAGTAACAGTATCAGGACAACTCCCTATTACACCTAAATTTAATACAGTGTAGCCTTCTAGTTTGTTAGCCAATAACGTTGGCCAGGCTGATTGATAATCTACGTGAAGGCCAAATGTGTCTGAGCACCCTAAACATAAGATAACTGGTTTAGTGTTTAGCTCGTCTATATCGAAATCAAAGTCGCTTCGGTAGCACAGATTGTTAAACTTGAATTCTAAGTTAGGATAAAATGCGTTGATGTTGCGAGTAGAAGATGAATACGATTCGTATTCTTTAGCTCTCTCGGATGGAATTGTAGTATACGGGTTAGGTATTTCTGGTTTAAAGTAACGGTCTTTAAACTTGTCTTTACCTAAGTAATATTCTATCTGTTCTGCTTGAGATAATGTACGCATAAGTTTGGTGGAGGTAGACGGGATCGAACCGACGACCTTTAGCTTGCAAAGCTACTGCTCTCCCAGCTGAGCTATACCCCCACAAATTTGTCGTATATTGTATTTATGTGTTCTATTTTAAAACCTGCACAAAACAATATAAAAAATGGTCCGGGTGGTGGGATTCGAACTCACGACCCTCTGCTCCCAAAGCAGATGCGCTAACCAGACTGCGCTACACCCGGATTATTCAACAGGATGCTTTTTTACTTTTGACTGCTGTGCTGCCATTACACTACTAGCCGGAATCGAACCGGGCCTGCTGTTTGGATTAAAGTTAAAAAAGATTGCTGTAAGCATCCTAAATTTGGTTGCAGTGGGAGGACTCGAACCTCCGACCTCCAGGTTATGAGCCTGGCCAGATACCAACTTCTAACACACTGCGTCAACTGTATATTTACATCGGACTCTGTTTATCTAATTTAGATACTAGTCTTTCGTCATTGTAAACATTCTCCACACTTGTGTCTACTCGAGACTCTTGCGCGGTTTTATTCTTTCTAAAAATATTTTCGAAGTTATTATCGTAAACTTCTTTCGGAACACTGAATGGTCTAGGACTAGACCCTTTGCCTCCGTCACTCATTTAAAACTCCTAATCATATAAACTTGTTTTATGTGTTGGAATTGCTATCTCTTTTTCTAGATTTAATTCTTTAACTAAATCTAGCGTAGCTGAGTTAGTCCAATTCTGCCACATACTGTAAAAATCATCTACTGAAATTTTACTTAAAATATATTGTAACTTAGTTTGCTCTACTATGTCAACTATTATATGCCAGCGATCAGTTACCCCTAGGTTCTGGCTGTAATGCATACCTGTTACATTGTCGAATGCCCATAATGTATTTGGAGGCATATGGTATCTGCGACTGTCAATACACAAATGAGACAACTTGTTTGTTATCACAGGCAAGTGTATTCTTTTTGCAAAACGCTGGAATACCCTAGGGTCCTGATGAGCACTTTGTTTTCCTAATTTTCTTAATAAAGAAAGCTCACCTTTAACTATAACGTATCCTGGAAATATTTTTTGTATTGCGTCTTGCGCAACAGTAATAGACAGCTCTTGTACCTGTTGAATTTTTTCAGGTAACTCTGTATTATACCTATCGGTATACATCGAAGGGAAATAGATTACTCTACTCGTAGAACTCAACCCCGGTCTAAGTATACTTTCGTGATCTTGCCAGTCTGGATTGACAATTAAATTGACTAGCTCCGTGGGGACAGTATATTCCCCAACTTGATAACATTCTGGATTTTCTATCATAATGTAAATTGTAGCCTAGTGTCCTCAGGTTTATCACTAGTGTTTAGACGCACAGAGCCGGACTTCCTTGCGTCGAGTTGTTCCAGGACTTGTTACTTGGGCTTAGACCAGCGATACGCCAACTGTATGTCCTGCCTTCCGGCAAGACCGGGGATCGAACCCGCTACCTTTTTCCATTGACAACATCTTCGAAGTATGCCCCCAACGTGCTTCCGCTTGCTAACGCTACAAACTTTATTAAAACACTCCTTACCTAGCATTTTCAGTGCAAGCCTTGCAGGAACCGGCTTATATACTATCTAGGTTTCACAGAGTCCACGATGGGAATGTTTTAATAAAGTGCCTAGCCACTTGCACCACACAAGCCCTAAACTGGGTGTTTACCCCGTCCACGTTATCCCTTTTGGTTGGACTATTCGTCTACCTAGGATACTCTCAAGTCGCCTTAAATGGGCCTTGCTGTAGATCCTATGCACAGTACTTCTATCGTTCAGTAATAACGCACTTCTTTTACGTAAAAGTGTAGACGGGTTTTCTTATTATATAGAAATATTTAGTAAACACTTCTATATAATACCTATCTCTAGGTACAGTCCCATTAACGTCTCTTGCGCCAAGTGTAGTCACTACCGTCGGGTAGTTTACCGTCGACAACTGCATCAACGCCGGGGCGTCCTATGCTATCAGGATTCTCACTTACCATAGTTACAAAAGTTTCGCCTGCACTGCGTAACTCTTGACACCAGTTAAGTGCTTCTGATAAGTTGCCAAAGTCACTTGCACAAGGTTCATTAACAGACTGGTTAGTCCAATAAACTTTATACATAGTCCTCTTTCAAAAAATAAATTAAAGGTTGGATTAGCAGATTGCTGCCTGTTGCACCAACTTGCTCGCTCGCCATCCTGAGGCAGAATTATTTGCAGCGTCTACCTGCTATAACCTACGAGCAACTCCCGCTAGACCTCCGAAGGAGTTTCAGTTCATACCTGAATGCTTTAAACTCAAAATATCCAATGCAAAAAATAGTAGCGGGCATATCTAGGTTGCCGCTTATCGCACCTAAGTCCTAGTACTGAGTATAGGCTACTACTTTTTGTAATAGATGCTGGTTACATTCTCCAGCTCGACTTTTCGTTGTCGATGTAGCAATACGCTGTTCCAAGTCCTTTACAGGTGCCTGCTAGGGCTGTTACGGAGAAACAGAATCCGCCTTATTTGGCTGAGCGTATGGAGTTGTACCCCAGGCGTTTGTCGGCTTTTATAGTCCCCACTCAAGTAGGACCACCGTGCCTCTGTTCTTCTTGCAAGAAACTTTGGTGTAGCGTTTGCGACTCGAACGCAAACAATCTCGGATTTCTCGCCGGGTAACGTTACCTCCCGGCACCAGTATCGTTCTCAGGATAATTACTCCCGTCACTTCAACTGCCAGAAATCGTGTATGACCTATACACGCCACATAATTTGGAGGTCGGGGTAGGATTTTAACCTACGAATCAACCGGGTTGCAACCGGAGCCATTAAACACTCTGGTACCCGACCATAAACTTTGGTGCACCGGGTGAGACTCGAACTCACAAAATTCGGCTTCTAAGACCGACACGTATACCAATTCCATCACCAGTGCATAATTCTTTGCTTAGTAGGCTGTCGCTCACGTTCTCTTACTCTTCAACAGCGTGACCACATCGTACAGTACCGAAGAACGATCCGTCTGTACTAGGCTCCCTTGCTAAAGGCATCACTAAACAAAAAACTATTATGAAGCACATTAATGTCCTGTAGCTTTAACAGGCCTCTCACTGTTGTCAGTGACGCAGTCACACGTTAATGTGCTTTATAATAGTGTCCAGTTGCCGGCGTTTCAACTTGGCTGACTAGAACTCTCAGGGTGATCAATTCCCATCCTGCTCTGCTTATCTCTACTGTGTTGATAGTTTCGAGCACCGTCTGGAGTACCAGATAAGACGTGGCGGTCTCATAACATACACAATAAACGCTTCTCAGCTTGTATCCGACTTTTGCCTCTCACGATGCTGAACACACCGTATAGTACTTTGACATACTATTATGAAACACACTACAGACGACCACAATGTACAAAAAGACCTGGAAGTCAAAACACTGTGCAGTAATGTGTTTTATAATAGTGCCTAAGGTTGAGATTACACCTTAAGCCAACAACACCTCGAGCATTATACTGCACCTTGCGAGCACAGCTTCTCTCGACATCCACGGTATTGGTATTCCTACCTAATACGGTCTGTTGTCAGCATCGCCATTTTTAAAGTCAGGCAGTGGACTTGTCGCTATATGCTACTCTGTACCTTATTTTCCGTTGACCTTGCGAGCCATTAAGTCTTGCGAACTACGAAACTTCTAGTACAAACCAATTTCACCTTGCGAGTTACGTTGGACTTGATTCACTTGCGTGTCAAGCATTAGATGCTTTTCACATATAACCGAGGCAGACTTTGCGTTTTAATCGTTAGAAGGAGTTGAACCCTCAGCCGACTGCTTGAAAATGCAGTTGCACTACCATTGTGCTATAACAACCTACTGCGATGAGCTGCCTCAGTTGCTCCATACGTTTTTGACATACAGAATACAACTCACCACGTACCTTTTGCCTCGCGAGCTACTCAGTCGTATTTCACGATCGGTGTACTTGTATTGCTACAAGCCCACTAACCATTAATACTGCATACAAGCTCTTAGGAGCGACCCTTTGAACCTATACACTACCCTTTCTTATACCTGTTGACAAGTTGGTTTTGTGTTGAGGTCAGCACCACCTGTTACTCTCTGCTTGCTTGCGTTACCATCCATCGAAACTTCAGGCGCTTGAGCAAACATTCTTTCCAACACACTTGCTTTACAGTTACAACCACCGGTCTTATCAGTGATCGCACCCTCACGGGTGTAAGCAGGCTTGCCTAAACGAACCATTACTGGCGGACTTATGTAGGCATACATCCTTTGGCTGTGTCACCACAGTTATTCTTCGTAAGCAGCGAACCGCCTACAGGACATTAAGCTGCCCTTGAAATCTTAACATTGCGAAGCAGCCTGTCATTTTCGCCAGGTGCCGCTAAGCCAACTAGTAAACTCCCTTTCGGGCTAGTCGTTGCGTTTGAGAATCAAACTGCTTCGCAATGTTAAGAAACATTGTGTTAAATTTTTAAAGAACATTTAGTTAATTTCTTAACTTGTATCTATTATAGCAAACAATGAATTTCTTGTCAACTACTTTAAACACTAGCTTGATCTAGCAATTACTTGCTCGTCTAACTAAGTATCTATTGTAGCAAACAATGAATTTCTTGTCAACTAAATTTGGCTTCGCTAGCAGGACTCGAACCTGCGATAGTGGCTTCAAATCGCGTATGCTGGGTGCCACCGTGTTTCCCAAAGTTACCCTCACATCCCCTCGGCGCCTTATCTCACTTTCATCTATTAAAGCCTGTTCCGCACTCCCCGGACTCACAGTGTTTGGTTTTAAAGCCTACGCGATTGTTACTGTAATATTTTACTAATGCCTTATCTCACCTACTCAATGCTACTCTACCTTCCTCTACACTATAACGAAATAAATTTGGCGCACCGTAGGGGACTCGAACCCCTGGCCTCAACAGTGACAGTGTTGCGATCTAACCAACTGATCTAACGGTGCTAAAGAGCCCTGAGTTACTGCAAACAGGATAGACCTGAGTGGTTTGCTTTCGGGCGGATGTTATCTGACAGATTTTGCTCTAGCTACAATAACGCCGTCCATATCTCCCTTAACAATAACATTTTGATAAGTTTCAACTAGGCCACTTGCGTGATCTACAACTCTGTTATCGCATTCGTGATATGTTCTAATGCGTTCGTTACCTGCTAAGTAACGCTCTGTATCTTTGTGAAAATGAGCTTGAACTCTAGATCTGCAACTGACGTAAGCACTGTGCTTGTTATCTTCTCTGCTTCTACTAGATGTTCCGTTAGCAGTTATTCCGGTAGGCTCGTGTATACAGCGGCAACAGTTTTGATGCTTGTTACGATGCTGTCCACCTTTGCCAGTGCCCGAAAACCACTCGAATCTAAATTGATCTTCTGTAATTTTCATAACTGCCTTTATATTGGTACTCGGTAGGGGAATCGAACCCCTCTTCCATCCGTGAAAGGGATGTGTCCTAGCCGATAGACGAACCGAGCAAGGTATTAAATTGTTGGTGCCCCAGGGGAGACTCGAACTCCCACGGCTCTCGCCAGTGGCTTCTAAGACCACCGTGTCTACCATTCCACCACCAGGGCATTATTTGTTGTCTGCTTTATTTAGCAAACTGTCTAAAATTTCTTTTCTAACAGGAGTATGGTACTGAAACCATATATGCATCCTTGTCATCCTAGGAGCCATAATGACAGAGTGTTCTGTGTTGGCTACTTCTATTAAGACAGGGACTCCATTAGCAGGCTGATGTATATTGTATTCTTTGCCTTCTTGCCTAAATTTCCATTTGTTCATTGGCATTGTTTCTAGTGCTAAGTGAACACGGAACGGAGTATGAGGATCAGTATGTAATCCTAATCCTTCTGCTTCTTGTAAGGAAGATGAGCCTATTATCTTACTCATCCTAACTCTAGGAGTTTGTAATCCTAAGTAACTAGAAATAGCTTGCTCTACTTGTCGTATATAAGAATTTTCTAGTGCTCTCGGATAAAACACTAAGTCAGTGTCTAATTTTCCGTCCGGGAATCTTCTTATATTATATTCGTCTGCAACTGTAATACTGTTATACTGATCGAAATTATAAAAATCTAATTCAGCTAGTTCTTTAGTAACAGTCAAAGCATAACCGCTATAACCAGGTCGAACTATTGTCTCAAGCTCATTACGAATTTTATCTACGTCAAAACGCAAATCTGCTAATGGTATGTAAAAATCCTGCATACTGTATTTAATGGTACCACCAGTAGGAATCGAACCTACATCTAAGACTTAGGAGGTCCTTGTTCTATCCATTGAACTATAGCGGCAACAAAGTTAAATACGACTATGGATACTAACGACATTATCAACCAAAGGCAATGCAGTGTTCCTTGGTTGCATACTGAAATAAATTTACAAAATAATTCAGTTATGCCGTGTTGCAAATACACAAAATCTATAGGAGCACCGGAAGATTTTATTAAAATTTGGTCAGGTGCCGAATATCAAAAATTAAGAGCAGATACTGCTAAAGGAAACATTCACGCAGGTTGCGTGAAGTGTTATGTGCCTTCTAATGAATTTTCGTATAAAGACTTGAAAAATCTTGCATATAAAAATAAATTAGTTGCCGATATAGACTCTTTTAAATTTCCACAAGCGTTCTGCATATCACTGACTAATACTTGTACACTTGCTTGCAGAATGTGTCACCCTAATTCTAGCTCTAGATTGGCAGAGCTGTCTAATAAAAATGCATTCTTAAAAACTTTCTACAATCAAGCCTCTATGCAAAATAAATTCGATTTGCATAAGTTGCAAGGAGCATTTGTAGATGCTAAACGAATTACTATTACAGGCGGAGAACCTCTAATAGATTCCACTTGTTCCGACCTTATATCAATGATTGCCGAAGAATCTAGCCTTTTGCAAGACATTGCGTTTTCCAGTAGCTTAGTAACTTATAACAAACATCTTATCAAGCAGCTACGAAACCTATCTGCCAAAGTAACCATCAATTTAAGTTTAGACGGACCTAGGTACATACACGGTTACATTCGCGTAGGATTTGACTGGTCTGCAATGATAGAAAATATCAATAGTCTCAAAGACTTTGCAGAGTTCGGTATTAATTCTACAGTTAGTTTACTGAATGTAGGCTACATTCCTGAACTGCTCGACGCTGTAGAACAAATAAGCCACGCCACTGGAGTTAATTTCAAGTACCTAATGACTAGTCCTGTGCTGGAAAAACATCTGCACCCTGCAAATTTACCAGCTGATATAAAACAATATTACCTGTCTAAATTACAAACTGCTAAACCGACTGTAGCAGGTAGCGACAAGTTAATATCTACTGCAATAAATCTACTGCAATTAGATAGGAATGAACTAGAGCTTACTAAAAAGTTTTTAGTAGAGTTCGACAGTGTTGCAAATACGGATTACAAGCTAGTGTATCCTGAGTTTGCAAACTGGTAAATGGTCCGGCGTAGAGGAATCGAACCTCTATTCAGGGTTTAGAAGACCCTTGCACTATCCATTGTACTAACGCCAGGAAAGATTAAACAGGCTAGTTGGTGCCATTTTTATTTTAGTCTGATCGCGAACAGACAGCCATTATGTATAATTGCTGTACCTAGCCTAAACTTGGAGCGGGATAGGGGAATCGAACCCCTGCTTTGAACTTGGAAGGATCTCGGTCTACCATTAACCTAATCCCGCATTGTGTTGGTGGAGGATAGCGGGGTCGAACCGCTGACTGAAGCTTGCAAAGCTACCGTGTTCCCAACTATACCAATCCCCCGGAAACTATCCAACTGTGACCTTACGCTCTTTCCGTTGGCGATTGAGCAGCCGACATTCTTAAAGTCATCTCGGAACTGACTTGAAACTGTTAGACGACACGACAGCTCTAATTGCTTGATGTGGGACCTAACTGTTAACTGGTGCCCCGAGAGAGAATCGAACTCCCGTCCTCGGATTACAAAACCGATGTTCTGCCATTTAACTACCGGGGCAATGTTTGGTGCCGAAGAAAGGACTTGAACCCTCAACCTTCTCATTACAAGTGAGTTGCACTACCAATTGTGCTACTTCGGCATTAAATTTATTTATCTTTTTCTTTTACCTTTGCCTATATTTTTAGCCTTATATGTGGGCGTTTGACTGTGGCAATTAGGACATATACATCTCAGATTATTTTCAATATTATTATCACTATTTCCGTCGATGTGATCTAATTCTAAAGTAATTTGCTTTCCTTGCCAGCTACTAATTCCGCAAAGTAGACATACATTATTTTGTTTTTCTAATATGTATTTTTTTATATGCGAACTAGTTTGCGATTTTCCTTTTTTGCCATTAAGGTTGCCTAACTTCCATTCTGCAATATAAGTTTTATATTCATTCTCTTTCTGACAGAAATTATTACAATATTTGTTCGCATAATTTACGCCACGCCATTTATGTTCTTTATCGCAGTTAATACATTTATATATTTTCATACAGGTAGTGCCTTCTAATATATGTATTTAGCTCTACCTTACATTTTTCTTAAATTAACTATCCAAAATAAATATGTATATGTTATACAAAAAACTAACTTTCGATCAACTTCACTTTACTGAGCGTGACCAGAAAGAATTAGTTTCTCAATTTGAAAATCTTAGCAGTAAACTAGGCTACGGAAATATTGTCGATCGCAATGTAGTGTCTAACTCTTTTATAAGCTACATATATACGATCGTTCCTTACATTAGAGATAGCCTTATAATAATAAAAGGAACTAAGGATTCTGATACCATACTAACACCCGGTCGACATATACACACCGACGACAGATATTGTGCGCTTAATATACCATTGGCTAATTGCCGCCAAGGAGCAGACACTGTATTTTACGATCGAAATTCGATGAAGCAAATAAATTTTCCTAATCCTACAGGGTCTACTATTTTTATTAAAGAAGAAAATAAAGACTTAGTTGAACTAGGAAGGTTTACGCTTACTATGGACAGTGCCTACATACTAGACACCACTGTTCCTCACTGCAAAATACAAACATATCCCGAACACCGACTATTATTAAGTTGTGTGATTGATATACCGTTTGCCGAAGCAGTTAAGTATTTTGAATGATGGCTCCGAAGGCAGGGATCGAACCTACGACCAATTGATTAACAGTCAACTGCACTACCGCTGTGCTACTTCGGAATAATTTGGTACCTGAGACTGGACTCGAACCAGTATCGCTCTCCGTGTAAAGGAGACGTATCACCTCTCTACGCACTCAGGCTTTTAATTTTGGCGGAGCGTTAGGGAGTCGAACCCTATCAACGGGTATAAGCCGTTGTACAGATTAGCAATCTGCTGCCTTACCATCCGGCCCACGCTCCTTGCTATTACTTTATTTATACAACTATCAATGGTGCTCCGACCCGGACTCGAACCGGGATGGCTTGCGCCGAGGGATTTTAAGTCCCTTGTGTCTACCTATTCCACCATCGGAGCAGTATTCTATTTTAACTGGTTCGCAATTTATATCCTACCATTAGACGACAGTAGTGACCAACTCTACCGCTGGGATTCGAACCCAGATCTTTTCTTGAATAAAAGAGTAATTAATATTTGCTGAAACGAACCTCGGTCAATACAACAGGATGCTTATTTTTCAATTACAAGTTGAATTAGTAAATTTGCTGAACGCATCCTAAAAATTAGTTCCAGATTACACGGCGTTCAGTACAAGCTATGTAGTACCCAACTTCTGTCTGGTGGCAGCTTTTTCCGCTAGCAATACTTTTCCTTACCCTACTGGACCGACTTACTTTCGCATCGTCACTTTCGTGAAGCCCCTGCAGTCTCGCAAGGGTCGGTTTCCATCTACTCTAGTACTAACTATTGCCTTAGTGTTTGGTGGAGACGACTGGAGTCGAACCAGTAGTGCCTTTCGGGCGGCGGATTTACAGTCCACTGGGGTTACCAATTTTCCTACATCTCCATAAAAATACGAGATAGAGCCCCAAGGGCTAACAGTTGTTCCACCTCACGATGGACTGCCACTATATAAGTATTGTTCGGCCGAAGCGTACTTTCCTATTGTCCTATCTCCAAACTTGCGTACACTCAGAGGGATTCGAACCCACACAGCTCACCTGAACATACCGTGTTGTTAACGGCCTACGCATCCTAGACAAACTGTCTTTACTGTTGATGCCCTGCTTAGTGTTTTAGGTAAGCCTCTCCCAATTGATAGTATGAGGCACTAAACTATAACCATATTGAAGTATACTACTTGCTATGCCGGCCACTATCACTTACCGCGGAGTTGTGCGCCTTCCAGCTCCTTATGCAATACACTTCAATATGGTGCCCCCAACTGGACTCGAACCAGTAACCTAT